>WNFV01008090.1_pt1 | contig 12988 bp, 13 predicted proteins | sample 5400101 | NCBI WGS metagenome assembly WNFV01 (sample SAMN13153361, study PRJNA577476) | soil metagenome | isolation source: 115 cm soil or saprolite under grassland replicate 1 | place: USA:California | collected 2016-06-15
TGACCTCCGGCTTTCTGACCTCTGACCTCTGACCTCTGACCTCAGGCGCCCCTACACCCGCTCCGCTGCTTCCTGGACGCCTGGGGCCTTGCGTAGCGACTCGGCGGCCTTGCGGAGGGCGTCTACGCGGTCGGTGGCCTCCCAGGGGGCGTCGATGTCGTGGCGGCCGAAGTGGCCGTAGGCGCTCGTCGCGCGGTAGATGGGGCGGCGTAGGCGCAGGTCGCGGATGATGGCGTTCGGGCTGAGGTCGAACACCTCGCGCACCAGCTCCGTCAGCCCGCCGTGGTCGAACTTGTGCGTCCCGAACGTCTCGACGGAGACGCCGATCGGCTGCGGGTGGCCGATGGCGTAGGAGAGCTCGACCTCGACGCGGTCGGCGAGGCCAGCGGCGACGAGGTTCTTCGCCACCCAGCGCGCGGCGTAGGAGGCGGAGCGGTCCACCTTCGAGGGGTCCTTGCCGGAGTACGAGCCGCCGCCGTGCCGCCCGACGGCGCCGTATGTGTCGACGATGTTCTTGCGCCCGGAGAGCCCGGAGTCCGCCGCAGGCCCGCCAAGGACGAAGGAGCCGCTGCGGTTCACGTGGATCTCGGTCTCGGCGTCGAGCCAGGTGCCCATGACGGGCCGGATCACCTCGCGGATGATGTCGTCGCGCAGCTGCTTGGCGTCGATCTCGGGGTCGTGCTGGGCGGCGATGACGACGGCCTTGGCGCGCTTGGGGGCGCCGAACGAGTACTCGATGGTGACCTGGGACTTGCCGTCGGGGCGGAGGTAGGCGAGGGTGCCGTCCTTGCGCATGCGGGTGAGGCGCTGGCAGAGGTGGTGGGCGAGCTGGATCGGCAGCGGCATGAGCTCGTCGGTCTCGTTGCAGGCGAAGCCGAGCATGATGCCCTGATCGCCGGCACCCTCGTCGTCGCCCACCGCCTCGGAGATCTCGCGCGACTGCTCCTTGATCGAGACGAGCACGCCGCAGCTATCGGCGTCGAACGCGTACTCGGGCCGCGTGTAGCCGATGTCGCGGATGACCTGGCGGGCGATGCCGGCGCAGTCGACGTAGTGGTGGGTGGAGATCTCGCCGAGGATGAGCACGAGGCCGGTCGTCGCGCACACTTCGCAGGCGACGTGCGCCTCGGGGTCGTGCGCGATGATGTCGTCGAGGATGGCGTCGGCGATCTGGTCGCAGACCTTGTCGGGATGGCCCTCGGTGACGGACTCGGAGGTCATAAGGAGCGAGGGTGAGCTCATAAAAGTCATCGTCATTTCGGTGTGTTCCTCCTTTTCGGATTTAGTGACATCGGGTTCTTGTTTGCGGGCGATTCGTGCGCATAACATCATTGCCGGCGGAGACGCCGATAGGTGGAGAGTGTTTCGTTCTGGTGAACGACCACAGTTGACACCTGTTGGATTCGTCGAGAGGCGGATGGGGTTCGATTCCCCCGCTCTCCGCCGCACACCGTGATCTTGACAGGCCCCGCGGGATCGAGCAGAATCGATGAAGACAGGTGTCAACTGTGGTCGCCAGCCAGTGGCGATTCAGCAGGTAAGCGGGCGAAAGGCCCGCTTTTCTGTTTCTGGCGGCTGTGCGATGATGGCATAGCCATCGGTTATCAATCGTGGCCGCTCTTGAGCGCTTCACTCTACAGGCAAGCGGGCTAAACGCCCGCTTTTCTGTTTTCACGTTCCCTCTTCCCAGCTCGATAGGTACTTCTGCTGCTCTTCGGTTAGCTCGTCGATGGTGATGCCCATGGAGGCGAGTTTGAGGCGGGCGACCTCTTCGTCGATCTCGTGGGGGACGTCGTAGACGTCGACGGGGAGGCGCTCGTCGCGGGTGGCGATGTAGTGCGCGGCGAGAGCCTGGTTGGCGAAGCTCATGTCCATGACGCTGGCGGGGTGGCCCTCGGCGGCGGCAAGGTTGATGAGGCGGCCCTCGCCCAGGAGAAAGACCTTGCGTCCGTCCATCAGGTGGTACTCGTCGACCTCCTGGCGGACGCGCCGCTTCGACTCGCTCATCGCCTCGAGCGCCTTGATGTTGATCTCGACGTTGAAGTGGCCGCTGTTGGCGAGGATGGCACCCTCCTTCATGGCGTCGAAGTGACGGCGGTCAAGGACGTTCACGTCGCCGGTGAGGGTGATGAAGATGTCGCCGATGTGGGCGGCCTGGTCCATGCTCATCACCTGGTGGCCGTCCATGGAAGCCTCCAGGGCTCGGACCGCGTCCACTTCGGTGACGATCGTCTTGGCGCCGAGGCCGCGGGCGCGCATGGCGACGCCTTTGCCGCACCAGCCGTAGCCGGCGATGACGACGTTCTTTCCGGCCCAGAGGATGTTGGTGGCGCGGGTGATGCCGTCGATGGTGCTCTGGCCGGTGCCGTAGCGGTTGTCGAAGAAGTGCTTGGTGTCGGCTTCATTGACGGCGATGATGGGGTAGCCCAGGGCGCCGTCGCGAGCCATCGCGCGGAGGCGGATGACGCCTGTGGTCGTCTCCTCCGTTCCCGCTATGACTGTGTCGAGTAGTCCGCGCTTCTCCTTGTGCAGCGTGGCGACGAGGTCCGCGCCGTCGTCCATGGTGAGTTGCGGCGTGTGCGCGAGCGCGGCATGAATGTGCTGGTAGTAGGTCGCATCGTCTTCGCCCCGGACGGCGAACACGGGAATGCCGTGCATCGCGACCAGAGCAGCGGCCGCGTCGTCCTGTGTGGAGAGTGGGTTGCTGGCACATAGGACGACCTCGGCGCCGCCGTCGCGCAGGGCGAGCATGAGGTTCGCCGTCTCCGTCGTCACGTGCAGGCAGGCGGATATGCGCAGGCCTTCGAGCGGGCGCTCTTTGGCGAAGCGCTCGCGGATGAGGCGGATGACCGGCATCTCGCGGGCGGCCCACTCGATGCGATTGTTGCCTTCAGTGGCTAAGGCAAGGTCCTTAACGTCGTAATCGATTGCCGGCTTGACCATCAACGCTCCTTTGCTAGCTCTTCTTCTCGGAGGGACTCTTCCAGCATGTCGCGCATCCTGACCGCGGTATCCCAGTTAGGCACCGGATCGTCGCGACGGGGCATGATCTGGAGGAACGGTATCTCTTCTCGTTTGTAGACCTCGAAGACGCGGCGCAGCTCGGGGACTGGGTCCGGGTGGTCGTCGACGCGCAGGTCGCACCAGGGGTACGCTTCGCCGGTCACGGTCATGATTGCTGCTGACTGACGTCCGCGTCGGTCGCCGCCTGCTTCCTGACCGGCTTCGAGGGCCTGAATCAGGCGCTCGGGCAGCTCTTCGATTCGTGTGCCCTCGAAGGCCTGGGCCATCGCCTGGACGACCTCCTCGCCGGTGAGAATGTTACCGAGACAGACGTACCCGGCACCTGACGCGTGGCCGGCCCAAGGGATGCACCTGTCGCCTGTGTATGCAGCCGTGCGGCCCTCCTTGTCGACGATGGCTAGCTGGCGCAAGTCGCGGCCCGGGTCGCCTTCGATGAGGCGCTCGAGCGCGCGCTCCGCGGCGAGGCCGTGCTCGAGCAGGACGAGACCGTCGATGCCGAGGTAGGGGTTGACGAACGATTGGCTGGCGATCGCGCCGACGCCCGCCCGGCAGTAGGGTACGAGGCCGCCGGCGGCGAGCGCCTTGCTGGAGGTGGCGACGCCGAGCATGCCTGTGCGAGGGCAGCGGGCAGCAATGGAGAAGGTCATTGGCTCACGGCTGCAGCTTCTCGTTCATATCTCTCGAAGAAGCCAGGCTCCAGCGGTTCGTCGCGCGTTGGCCGCCAGTCACCGAGCCGCGCGAGGCCGGCCTTCCTCAGTTCATAGAGGCGCCGCAACTCCTTCACCGGGTCGGGATTGTCGTCCACGCGCAGGTCATAGTAGCGATAGTCCTGGTCGTAGCATACGAGGAGACCTGCGGACTGCCTCCCGCGCCGGTCGCCTCCAGCCGCGTCGCCGGCTTCGACGGCGCGGACGAGCCGCTCGGCCAGGTCCTCCTCGCCTGACTGGACGAACGCGTCCGTCATCGCGAGCACAACACGCTCTCCGGCAAGGGTGTTGCCGCCGGCAACGAACCCTTCGCCGGCCGTGTGACCGGCCCACCGGAGACATTTCGAGCCTGTAAATGCTGCCGTGCGTCCCCCGCCGTCGACGATTAGGAGCTGCCGGAACTCACGGCCCGGGTCGTTCGGGAGGAGCGCAGCTATGACCTCCTGGGCGGTGAGTCCCTGGTCCAGGAGGCGAAGGCCATCGATTCCGAAGAATGGATTGCCGAAAGCCTGGCTCGCGATGGCACCGGTGGCAGTCTTCACCGAAGGCGCCCACGCGCCGGAGCCGAGCGAGGCGCTGGCAGTCGCGACGCCGAGCATGCCCGTGCGTGGGCAACGGGCGGCGATGGAGAACGTCATGGGTCCACTCCCGCGGCTTCCCGCTCTAATTCGGCTTTCATGCGGATCCAGTCTTCAACAACCCGGCTCAAGCGGTGTTTCGCGCGCCGGCCGCAGTTACGATCCTGCGAGCGCGACGTCCTTGACATCGTGGGTTGATCGTGGGTGTCGGATTGGGCATTACGTCTCCCTTGCCGTCTGCACGGCCTGCTTTTCGTCCAAGTCTCGTTCGATTGCGTCTCTTCGTCTGACCAGCGCCTCCCAGTTGGGCGTGAAGTCGTCACGCTGCGGGCGTGTGCCCTGAGATTGCACGGCATTCTCCTTGAATACCTCTAGCACTCGCCGAAGCTCCACTACAGGATCCGGGTGGTCATCCACGCGCAGGTCGCACAGCGCGTATTCTTCCTCTGCCAGCACCTCGATGCCTGCGGCCTGCCGGCCGCGCCGGTCGCCGCCCGCTTGCTCTCCGGCTTCCAGCGCCAGCATCAGGCGCTCGTACAGCGGATCGCCCCCGCTGCGCTCGAAGGCGGTCGCCATCGCCTTGACCACGTCCTCGCCCTCGAGGATGTTGCCGAGGCAGACGTAGCCCCCGCCGATCAGGTGGCCCGCCCAGGGAATGCAGCGCTCGCCGGTATAAGCCGCCACGCGCCCCTCGTAATCGACGATGCCGAGTTGCCGCAGGTCGCGCCCGACGTCGCTGCTGATCACTCGCTCGACGACCCGCTCCGCTGGCAGTCCGTCCTCCATAAGCCTCAGCCCGTCGATCGCCAGGTAGGGGTTGGCGAACGCCTGGCTCGCGATCGCGCCCACGCCCAGTTCGATGTGCCGCCCGGCGGCCCCTGCCGCCAACGCCCTGCTCGCGGTCGCCATGCCTAGCCAGCCGTTCTGCGGGTCCCGCGCAACGATGGAGAAGGTCACGCAGGCACCTCGTCGAAGACTGGTGGCTTGGGGTAATACTCCATCATCTGCTGGACTCGTTTCGCCGTGGCGGCGTCTTTGAGGAGGCTGATGAGGTACAACGCCATGTCGATGCCGGCGGAAACGCCGGCTGCGGTGATCACATTGCCGTCGTGCACCCAGCGCTTGTCGGTGACAACGGTGGTGTTGCCACCGAGGTCCCGAAGCTCCGGGATCGCGGCCCAGTGGGTCGTGGCTTGTCTTCCTTCGAGGAAGCCGGCTTTGTGAAGGATGAGGGCGCCCGTACAGACGGAAGTCACGTACTCGCAACCCATCCCCTGGGTCCGGACGAAGTCGAGATGCTTGTGGTTCTCTATCTCTTTTCTCGTGCCCAGACCGCCGGGGACGAGGATCACGTCTAACGAGGGGCAATTATCGTAGCTGTAGTCTACGAGGTAGCGAGTGCCGAGGAAGGACTGCACGGGGCCTCCGTCCTCGGCGACGAGGACGACCTGCCAGCCGCCACTACCTTTCGCCATCATCGTGAGCGCCTCGCGCGGGCCGATGGCATCGAGGTCTTCGAAGTCGGGAAAGAGGACGATGCCGATGGTCTTAGTCATCTTCTCCACAACTTCCACCGGCGAGCAGGCCGGTAGTCTGTGCGCCCCCCATACCAGATTGGGAGGCCGATCCACTTCCAGGGCTGCCAGCTGCGCTCAGCCCGGATGCGGTTCTGTCTCATGAAGCTCTCCAGTTCCTCGGGATCGACATGCATGCCGGCTTGCTGGAGTGCCTCGAGCAGACCGTGGTGGCCCAGCTTTGGGTGGCGTTTGTGCAGACGCTTGATCTCTGCTGCGACGCGATCGTCGATGGCGTTGTACTGCCGGGAGGTCATGCGAGGGCCTTCTCAGCTGCGTGCGGATGCTTGCCCCGTCCTGTAAGAGGCGCCGCGATAACGGATGAAGGCCGCCGCCCCCGGGTGTCCCCTCGAGATTTCATGCTCCTCTTCCTTGAGGCCGAGAGGCCTTCTTCCCACCCGACCCGCCCTCGGGATTTAATACTGGGGGGACACCCCCCAGACCCCCCGGCCCTTCGACTTCCCCGACTGGCGTCGGGGCGCTCAGGACAGGCTCCGGCGTTGCACCCTCTGCACTCCCGCCCAGGGCTGAACGATTTTCGGAGCTATGACCGACCACCCGGGTCATTTGATCACGATCTCCTTTCCCTCGGAGCGGCCGCGCCAGCCGGCGATAAGGCGGCGGGCGAAGCTGACGGCGCCGACGGGCTCCTTGCGGATGAGCGGGGTTTCGTGCAGGGTACACTGGGTCTGATATCCGAGCCGCTGGTAGACGCGGACAGCCGCGTCGTTCTCCTTCTCGACTGTGAGGGCGACGAGGGGGCAACGCTGGAGGAGTTCAGCTGTCGTGGCGCTTGTTGCGATCGTCGCCAAACCCTGCCCGCGATACATGGGATGGGTAAAGACGTTGCCGACGACGGCGACGCCTTCGGAGGGTGAGACGACGTGTGTACCGGCGATAGAGATCAGGAAGTTGTCGATGAAGACGCCGAAGTAGACGCCATCCTCGATGTGGCGTGGCTGATAGGCCGACGAGCCGCTTTCTGTCGCGTACAGGCGGTTGACGGCGCCGATGTCGCGACCGGTCAGGCGCACCGCTTCGCCCTCGAGACGCGTGAAGACCGCCGGGGACACGGACATGCGAAGCATGGTTTGAGGCCGCGTAAAGATGAAGTACTTCTCCAGCACCGGTCTGTGCTCCGGACGCAGGCTGCCGAAGCTGAAGCGCGAGCCTGGATGCAGGCTGAGAACCGCATCGACGGCTTCCGGATGGCCGAGTGCAAAGAGGGCTCGCCCGAGACCGCCGCGGGAGTGCAAGACAAGAGCGGCACCTTCCGGCCCCGATGCGGCGTACCAGTCAGCGAGGCGAAAGAGTCTCGGGTCAAGCTGAGCCAGGGCATACGCGGCATACGCTCTGTCAGGCAACAGCAGGCTGCGGATGGCTCCGCGATCCGCCAGACGCTGGACGGTGTAGGGGGACCGTGCGCGGTCGCGCTCGCGGGAAAGAGTGGTGGTCACGCTAGCCTCCAGCCACCTTCTCCGGCACACGCGCGTGACGGTCTGGAAGATACTTACCGATAATGGGCTCGAGCCGTTCGATGGCTTGCGCGGGGACCTGGTCGAGCCGAGTGATGATAGCGTTGCGTAGAGCCTCGCCGCAGCCGCAGTCGCGGACGACGGGGAGGTGCGCCAGCGCCAGACGGATAGCCCGGCGTGAAACCTCCACGTTACGAAGGAGGTTGGCTACGATCATCTCGGCGGTAACGTCGTCTTCCGTTTCGTGCCAGACGTCGTAGTCAGTGGAGCAGGCGAGGACGGCGTAACAGATCTCGGCCTCGCGCGCGAGCTTGGCTTCCGGCAGGGTTGTCATGCCGATGATGGAGGCGCCCCAGGCGCGATACAGGTTGGACTCAGCGCGCGTGGAGAACGCTGGGCCTTCGATTACAACCAATGTGCCCGTGCGATGCACCGTGGCGCCCGCTTCGTTCGTACAGCCAACCAGAGTCTCGCGTAGTCGCGGGCAAAAGGGGTCCGCAAAACCGATATGGGCGACGAGGCCTTCGCCGAAGAAAGTGGAGGCGCGGCCGCGCGTACGGTCGATGAGCTGGTCGGGCACGACGAGGTGCAGGGGCTCGATCTCCTCTCGCAGGCTGCCCACGGCGCTGACAGAGATGATGAACTCGACGCCGAGCTGCTTGAGCGCGTGTATGTTAGCGCGCACGGGAAGCTCGGAAGGAAGGAGTCGGTGGCCGATGCCGTGCCTTGGCAGAAACGCGACGCGGCGGCCGTCAAGCACCCCAACGACAATAGCGTCGCTGGTCTGGCCGTACGGCGTATCGATACGCAACTCTTCGACGCCGGTGAACCCTTCCATCTGGTAGAAGCCGCTGCCGCCGATGACGGCGGCTCGTACCGTCTGATCAGCCACGGGCTGGGACCTCTGATTCTCGGGCCTGGGGCCCCGAGCTACGAGCGCAAAGCCGCTCCAGGCTCTCTTCGAAGGGCGGCTTTGCTACGCCGTTCTCGGTGATGATTGCTGTGACGTACCGGCTGGGAGTCACATCGAAGGCGGGGTTTTCGGCCTGGACGGCGAGGCCGAGGGTGACGATATGCTCAGAACGCAGGGACGTGACTTCGTCCGGCGAACGCTGTTCGATCGGGATATCATCGCCGGACGCCAGTGAGAGGTCGGCAGTGCTCGAGGGTGCAGCGACGTAGAAGGGGATGCCGTTCTCGCGGGCGAGGACAGCGAGCGGGTAGGTGCCGATCTTGTTCGCTACGTCTCCATTGGCGGCGATGCGGTCGGCACCGACGATAACGGCGTCGATTTCACCGCGACGCATGTAGGAGCCAGCTGCGCTGTCCACGATGACCGTGCAGGGGATGCGGTCGCGGGAGAGCTCCCAGGCAGTGAGTCGCGCGCCCTGTAGCAGCGGCCGGGTCTCCGTGGCGATTACGCTACAAAGGCGGCCGTTGGCGGAAGCAGAGCGGATGACGCCGAGGGCAGTGCCGTAGCCGCCGGTTGCGAGGGTGCCTGCGTTGCAGTGGGTGAGAATCGACTGATCGTCGGCACTCAGCAGCTTCGCCCCATAGTCGCCGATGCGGTGGTTGGCCGCGACGTCCTCTTTGTGGATCGAGACCGCCTCTTTAATCAGGCGCTCTCTCATCTCCCGCGGCTCCTCGACGCCATCGACCGCACGCAAGCAGCGGTCGATGGCCCATGAGAGATTGACGGCGGTGGGTCGAGTCGAGCGCAGCTCCTTGGCAGCTGTTTCGACCGGTTCACCAGCGCCGGCCGCGAGCGCGAGACCATAGCCGGCGGCGATGCCGATGAGGGGCGCGCCGCGCACCTGGAGGCGACGGATGGCTTCCGCGATGACGCGGTAATCGCTGGTCTCGATCCAGACCTCCTCGTGGGGAAGAAGTGTCTGGTCGAGGAAGCTGACTTTGCCTTCCGGCAACCACTTTATCGGCACGAGCGTTTTGTCAGTCGTTGTCTCGCCTCCGCGGGCATAAAAAAAACTTCTCGCGGTGGAGAAGTCTTGTCCCACTCTCATCTGTCCCCGACTGACCGGGGTCGGAGTTGGCACCGTTTCCCGATACGGGCCGGTTGCCGGGCTTCTAAGGGCCGTTCCCTCCACCGCTCTGGATGAGAGCGCTGCTATTCGACTTACGAGGCGATGGTAGCGTTTGTGTGAGGACGGTGTCAAGGGCAGTGACGGGTGATGCTCGAGGCCGGCGCCCCGGCATGGATTGCGGTCAATCGTACGTAACCAGCGAAAGCACTTCGTAGTCCCGTAGCCGGTCACGGCCATTGAGGAAGGCGAGCTCCACCACAAAGGCCATGGCGTGCACCTTCGCGCCGAGAAGCTCGACGAGCTTGGCGGCGGCGTTGGCGGTGCCTCCGGTGGCCAGCAGGTCATCGACGATTAGGGCATTATCGCCGCGCTTGAGGGCGTCTTCGTGAATGTCGAGCTGGCTCGTGCCGTACTCGAGCGAGTACTCGACGCTGATATGCGCGGCGGGGAGTTTGCCGGCCTTGCGGACGGGCACGAGCGCGATGCCGAGGTTCTGGGCCAGCGGCGCGCCGAAGAGAAATCCCCTCGATTCGATGGCGACAACTGCGCTCAATCCCGCGTCTCGGTACTCGTCGGCGAAGCGGTCAATGACGAAGCGGAAGACCTGCGGGTCCTGGAGAAGGGGCGTGATGTCACGGAACAGGATTCCGAGTTGGGGGAAATCCGGGATATCGCGGATGAACGGCTTCAGGTCCATGGGTGGAATGAGTATACAGTAGGGCAAACAGGCGAAGGCATTGATATTCGCTTCGCATCCCAGCCGTCGCTTAGAATACCGTCAGTGTCATGGTGGACGGCCAACAGCTGAAACAGCGAGCGGCAGCAGAGGTCGATCGGCGCCGAAAGGAGCTTATCGACCTCTCGCTGCGGATCCATGCCAACCCCGAGATCGCCTTTGAAGAGCATAAGTCGGCCGCGGCGCTGGCGGAGTTCCTGGAGGCGAACGGGTTCGTGGTCGAGAGCGGCATCTGCGAGATTTCGACGGCGTTCCGAGCGTCGGTTGGCAGCGGAGAGCCAAGGGTGGCGCTGCTGGCGGAATACGACGCACTGCCCGGCGTTGGGCATGGCTGCGGCCACAACATCATCGGGACGGCGTCGTGTGCGGCGGGCATCGCGCTGAAGCCTGTGATAGAGGAGACGGGTGGGACGGTGCTGGTGATCGGAACGCCGGCGGAGGAAGCAGCGGGTGGGAAGGTGTATATGGCCGCACGCGGCGCCTTCGATGGTCTTGACTGCGCGATGATGGTGCACCCTGGCAACCGCAACACCTCGGTCGCGTTCGCGCTGGCGTGCCTGGAGCTGGACGTCGAGTTCGAGGGCAAGGCGGCGCACGCGGCGGCGAGGCCCGAGGCCGGCCTGAACGCGCTAGATGCGATGGTGGCTGCATTCGTGAATATCGGCCTGCTGCGACAGCAGCTGAGGGACTCGGCGCGCGTCCACGGGATCATCACGGACGGCGGGCAGGCCGTGAACGTGATCCCGCATCACACTGAGGCCAAGCTGCTGGTACGGAGCGAGGACGATGAGTACATGGACGAAGTATTGAAGCCGAAGGTGCTGGGTTGCTTCGAGGGTGCGGCCGCGGCGACCGGTTGCGGGCTGAAGTTCCGCTGGGGCGAGGAGTCGCGCTATAAGGCGATGAGGACCAACCGCGCGCTGGCGGAGGCCTATCGCGCGAACGTCGAATCCCTGGGGCGTAAGGTTGTGGAGCAGGAATCGCACCGCTCGATGGGCTCGACGGATATGGGCAACGTGAGCACGATAGTGCCGGCGATTCACCCGAGCATCGCTATCGCGGCGCAGGACGTGCCCGTGCATACGGTGGAGTTCCGCGAGATCGCGGCGAGCGAAGCTGGGCATCAGGGTTTGCTCGATTCCGCCAAGGTGCTGGCGATGACGGCGATCGACGTGCTGGTGGATTCGGAGCTACGGAAGCGGATGGGGGAGGAGTTTGCAGCGGGTGCCATTGAGATAAAGTAGCTGCTACTCAGCAGCTGTTCCCAATCGTGTTATGATCTCGGCGGCGAAGGCAGGTGGAGCTATGCGAAAGCGACTCGTTTTCGTGGTTGCGGGAGTAGTAGCTGCTGCGGCAGCAGTTGCTGTTTTCGCAGGCGGCGGTGACATCTTCGGCGATCCTCCCCGCCCTCCGGACGACGCGTCTCTCCCGCCCGCGCCCACCCTGCCGCCCGGAGGCGATTGCCCCTACGGCCCCATCGGCTTCCAGGGACGCATTGCTTGCATACCACCGGGAGCCAGCGCTGGTGGAAGCCCTCTCAACGAGTACCCTCCTGACCTTCCCTCGGGCACTCTGCTGCCACCTGAATACTCCTTGATCCGGCGTGGCGGGTCATTCATTACATACACCACGGGCCAAGTTCTTGAGTGGAACGTCGCTCCAGGGGATGAGGCCGACTTCGTGCCGTTGCGGGACGTATTTGGCATTCCCGAAGGAGTGCCCTTCATCCCGCCCCCTGGGCCGCTAGTTGGGGACGCCTGTCCTTATGGTGCGATCGCCTTTCGCGGTGTCGTCAGCTGCCTGCCGCAGAGGACGGAGCACTCTTTCGCGGTGTCGTCAGCTGCCTGCCGCAGAGGACGGAGCACTTTCTCGCTACGGTGCAAGACTCCACTGCGGTTTCTGCGGACGCTCGGGCGGCAGTCTATTCCATACAGCGCGGAGGCTCCGTGGTCAGGTATAGCTACGCGAACGGCGTCTTGGAGTGGAATGTCGCGCCGGAGGACGAGGCGGACTTCGCTGCGGTGCGCGACGTGTTGTACCGGCCGTGAGGCGGTGGCTGCGGCGGGGCCTGGTGTCGGGAGCGGTGCTGACGCTTGCGATATTGTCCGGCCAAGAGAGTGTAGACGCCGCTCACTTCAGCTACCTGGCGGAACGGGAGGACTCGCAGGGATATCCCTACGATCTGAACACATGGGGTATGTGGCAGTGGATCGTCGATGGTGGAGCCACTGGTTGGTGCTCTGAGTTCACCGACCCGGCGGTGAATAACGCCTTCGCCGCCGCGGTAGCCGACTGGGAGTCCGCTTTTTCGGCGCAGTTTGGCACCAAGATTATCCAGGACTGCGTCAACCGAAACACCCTCTTTAAGCCCAAAGGACCTGGCTACCCCTGCTCCTCTGTCGCCCATGCGTGTGTCGAGCGGAGCAGCGGCTGGCAGTGGAACGGCCTTCGCGGTGGGTATTATCGAGTCTTCAACATTATCTGGTTCAACACCGATCTCTTCTGGACTACCACGGGTTACCGTGCCGTTGGCGCGCATGAGCTGGGCCACGTCTACGGTCTCGACGAGAGCTACCTTAATGACAATCTTGGCCAAACGCCTACGTGTAACCAGAACGTAGTGTCGATTATGGACGTCGCGTACTCCACGGGCCACTGCGACGGACTCGTTTCTCCCACCTGCTGTGGCGTTGGTACCGACAAGTGGCGCGCAAGCGATTTCTACTATCTTCGCCCCGCCGTCAACCTCACGAGCAGCTCGTCGGCGAGCACCATGACGGGAACGTGGCTGGACCACAACTGGACGGAGAGCAAATACCGTGTTTACCTGGAGTACTGCACCACCAGCCCCA
>WNFV01019149.1_pt1 | contig 12986 bp, 14 predicted proteins | sample 5400101 | NCBI WGS metagenome assembly WNFV01 (sample SAMN13153361, study PRJNA577476) | soil metagenome | isolation source: 115 cm soil or saprolite under grassland replicate 1 | place: USA:California | collected 2016-06-15
AATACCTTGACGGTGGACTCCGGTGCGTTCATCATTGTGGTTATGCGCGACGTCAGGAAACACACACCAGGCCTGGATGGGCCAGTGTTGGCGTGTGCGTATTGGGCGCGAATGCGGCGCGCCACTGGACCGGGTATCCAGCCCAGGTAGTGCCGCGGCGCGCAGGATGCGCGCTCGGTGGCACTGTGCCTACGACATCTTCGTCTCTCTGTAATCCGTTCGTTCGACCCGCCGATCGGTACTTACTCGGTCGGAAGAATGCAGCGACCGGTCCACGCCGGAATTTCTGCGTGCCGTTTTGACAAATACACAATGGTGCCATCGTGAAATGACGGGAATCGGCTGCGGCCGATTCCCGTCGTACTGGATGTGGTGTAGCGGGAGCATGCGTGGTTTGGGGCCACGTGGCGGAGGTTCGATCCCTCCCATCCGGACGAGGGCGATGCGCAGGGGAGGGTTACTTCGACTGTCAATCGACCGGGTTCCGGGTTCGAGTCCCGGCAGGCAGTGGCTACGCCACACGTCTGTAGCTCAACTGGGTAGAGCAGGTAGACCTTCGCCGCTTGGTTCTCGCCCCCACCTCGGACGCTGCGGTTGCGACAGGGCACCGCAGCGCCCCCCACCGTGTGAGCATGTGCGGCCATGCACCGGACTCTTACTCCGGGGAACAGGGTTCGAATCCCTGGCGCGGTACGAACGCTGACGTAGGTTGCCGGCCGGGTCTCATAAGCCCGGACCGCGTGGTTCGAGTCCACGGTCAGCGACGTCTTCGTAGCTCAGCGGAAGAGCGCAGCCCTCCGAAGGCTGAGGCCGCTGGTTCGAATCCAGCCGGGACACGGAGCGGACGATGCGAAGGCTCGGGGTTACTTCTCCCAAGGGGCCCAGTCTGGCTTAGCAGCCGCTGGGCGAAGCCACGCCGCAGGAGGGCGGCGAACGACGCGAGTCGTGGCGACCCCGGCCACCTGGTTCTCGTCCGCGCCACCGCACCACTGTCGACGACATCCGCACGAGCACGCCCTGGAAGGAGGGCATGACAACCATGAGCAAGTTCGACCGCAAGGCCAAGAACGCGGGCCCGGCCGCGACGCTGACGAGCGCGGTGAAGGGCATCCGGATGCAGGTGTTCCCGGACTCGGGCACGCCGCGCTGGGCGTCGTACAGCGGGGTGGCGACGGAGCAGGTGCCGGCGCACGTGCCGGTGTACGGGTTCAACCTGGCCGGGTACGCGACCAGCCCGATGAAGGCCGGCCGTGGCAACCGGCACGAGTTCGGCGGGCTGAACGACGCGACGTTCACGATGCTGAGCCTGCTGGAGTCCCGGACCTTGGCAGGCTGGCCGTTCTGAACGGGCCGGGGGTCGTTGCGACGGGCAACGATCCCCGGTTTGGCGTCAGCTGCCGTGGGCGCGGATCTGATAGGTCCCGCGGGTCCTCGCCACCACAACCCCGTCGGTGTCGGTGAGCTCGGCCTCGAGCACGAAGTCCGCCTTGCCGTTCGCGTCGGCCTCTGCGGCGATCGCCGCCACGGACTCCGCGTCGAGGCCGGCGCGGGCCCGGACCGTGGTCGTGGCCGGCTTGAGGAAGCTGATCGTCAGCTCCTTCACCAGCGGGTAGAAGCGCGAGCTGTCGAAGCTGGTGAGGCCGATCACGCCGCCGAGGATCTCGCCGACCGTGAACAGCACGCCGGCGTACATGGAGCCGAAGTGGTTCGTGTTGCCGTCCACGGGCACCTCGGCGACCGCGAACCCGGGTGCGGCTTCGACGACCGTCACCCCCATGCCGTGCGCGACCGGGATCGCGTGCAGGATCCCGGTGTTCGCCAGCTCGACGTAGTGCGGCAGATCGGTGTCCGTCATCGCACCAGTGTCGGTGATCGGCCCTGCCGCGTCAGCCCGCCGCGACCAGCTCGCGGGCGGGCTCGACGACGCGGGGGAGCAGGTGGAAGAAGTACGACGTGGCGTCCGCGAGGCGGAGCAGGCCGGCTTCGTGACCGGTCCAGCCGAATTCGAGCTCGCCGTCGATCACGCGCTCGGTCAGCGGGACGGCACCCGCGCGCAGCGTGTTGCGGACCGGCCCGGCGGGACCGTGGTGCTTGCCGCAGCCGCAGTCGGTCGGAATCTCGATCGAGGCCACCGCGTCGGGCGCGTAGAGCGCCAGCCGGATCGTCGTGCCACGGGCGGTGAAGTGCAGGACGGTGCCGTCGGAACGCGCGGCGAGCACCTCGACCGGTACGGCGTGCGAGCCCGGCAGCAGGCGCAGGTCGTGGACGGCGAGCAGGTCAGCGAAAGCGGTGATGTTCATGGAACCCGGAGTTCTGTGAGGCTGTTGTCGGCGGCTGGACGTGACGTCGTGCGCCGGTGACGGCGCGCGTCAGCGACAACAGCAGCAACACAGAGTGGTTCTCATGGTTCGATGAGCATGACAGACCGTAATAGTCCTGCCAACACCTTGTACCAGGATCTGAGACCGCTGCTCGGGCAGCGGTCAGTCGGCCTTCTTGCCGAACATGATCTCGTCCCAGCTCGGCACGCTGGCCCGCTTGGCGGTACGGCGGGTGCCGCGCTTCTTCGCCTGGTCCGCGTCCGGCTCCGGCTCCGGGGTCTGAACCGCGGCGGCCGGCTGGTCGAGCGCGATCGTCTCCTCCTCGTCCGGGTGCGCCGGCACTGCCCGCGGACCGGCCGGCACCTCGGCGGGACCGGACTCGGCAGGCCGGGACTCCTCTGGACGGGACTGAACCGGACGGGGTGGGGCCGGACGAGACTGGGCCGGACGAGACTGGGCCGGACGAGACTGAGCGGGCCGGACGGGCGCCGGGGTGGGCACCGGAAGCTCCGGCACCTCGTCCGCCGGAGCGGGTACGACGCGCGGGCGGCGGTCGATCGTCCGCGCGGGCTCGTCCGCGCGAGCCACCGGGACGGCGTCCTCGAAGCCGGCCTCGTACGCGTCCGCGCCGTGGTCGGGCGCGACCTCGAAGTCGTCGTCCACCGCGGCGAGCCGACGCTGCGGCTGAGCCGGACGCGGCTCCACCGCCGGTCGCCGCGGGTCCTGGTACTGCTGCCGCGGGTCGGTGTAGGTCTGGCGCGGCTCGGGCGCGGGCGGCTGCTCGCCGACCAGCCAGCGCGCCTCGTCGTCGTCAGGGACGGCGAACCGCCCCGGAGCGTCGTACGCGAACATCGCGGTGCGCTTGGTGTCGTCGTGGGTCGTGTACTCGACCCGGACCGCCCAGCGGCCGTCGTCGCGGCGCCATGCGTCCCAGTCGGCGGAGTTCGGGTCGACCTGCTTGCTGCGCAGCCGCTCGGTCACCCAGGTGCCGAGATTGCGTGACGGGCCCTCGCCGCCACGGCGCCGGACCGCGGCGCGCTGAGCGATGGTGGCGATGTGGTCGCGCTCGGCCAGCACCGGGCCGGCGAACGCCATCACCCGCTCGACCGGCATCTGCGCCACCGCGGCGACGGCTTCCGGGCTCTCACCCGATCGGATGCGAGCCTGGATGTCGCGCGGGCGCAGGGCGCTCTCCATCGTGATCTCCAACTGGCCGAGGCGTGCACGGTCACCGCGGACGGCTGCACGCAGCCGGTCGTCGATTCCGACGGCGACCTCCTCACCCGTATCGGCGACAGCCAGGATGACTTTGGTGCCATCCGGGCTGAGCCCAACGAGCTTCGCCTCGCGCATTCCGTTTGTTCTCCTGTGCGGTTGCCGACCAGTCTCTCCTGCGTGACGTGTCAGACCAAGGCAGCCACGCCGTCATCCGTGAACTGGTCACGCTACCCGCTACCGTGCGTCCGTGGAGCAGCAGTCGGTGGTGCCGGCCCTTCAGGTGATGCTGGACCTGGCCGGGATCTTCGTGTTCGCGATCACCGGCGCCCTGGTCGGGGTGCGCAAGCAGCTGGACGTCTTCGGCGTCCAGGTGCTGGCACTGGTGACCGGGCTCGGCGGCGGATTCATCCGGGACGTGCTGATCGGCGCGCTGCCGCCGGCCGCGCTGGAGGACTGGCGGTACCTGGTGGTGCCGGTGGTGGCGGGGCTGGTGACGTTCTTCCTGCACCCGGGTCTGGGGCGGGTGGAGCGGCTGATCGGCGTGTTCGACGCGGCCGGGCTCGGGCTGGTCTGCGTCACCGGTACCCTGAAGGCGCTGGCGTACGGCCTCGGGCCGCTGCCGTCCGCGCTGCTTGGCACCATCACCGGGATCGGCGGCGGGGTGCTGCGCGACGTGCTGTCCGGACGCGTGCCGGTGGTGCTGCGCAGTGAGATCTATGCGACGCCGGCGTTCCTCGGCGCCGCGCTGGTGGTGACGGCGCACGAGCTGGACGTCTACCGCTCGTGGGTCGCGGTCCTCGCCGCGGTGCTCTGCTTCGCGATCCGGTTCCTGGCGATCCGGCGCGGCTGGAACGCCCCGCGCGCCCGGCACACCTGAGGCGTTTGACAGGATCGGTGCCATGGATGTTTCGCCGTACGACGCCGTGCTGCTGCTCTCGTTCGGCGGGCCTGAGGGGCCGGACGACGTGCTGCCCTTCCTGCGGAACGTGACCCGCGGCCGCGACGTCCCGGACGAGCGGCTGAAAGAGGTGGGGGAGCACTACTACGCGTTCGGCGGGCGGAGCCCGATCAACGACCAGAACCGTGCCCTGCTGGCCGCGCTGCGCGAGGGTTTCGTTGCCCGGGGCATCGATCTGCCGGTCTACTGGGGGAACCGGAACTGGACGCCGTACCTGACCGACACGGTGCGCCGGATGGCCGCCGACGGGATCCGGCGGGCGGTGGCCGTGATCACCTCGGCCTACCCGTCGTACTCGGGGTGCCGGCAGTACCTGGAGAACCTGGCGGACGCGACCGCGGCGGCGCCGGGGGCGCCGGGCTTCGACCGGCTGCGGCACTACGCGAACCACCCGGGGTTCGTGACGCCGTTCACGGACGCGTGCGCCAAGGCGCTTGCGGGGCTGCCGGAGGACGCGGCGATCGCGTTCGTGACGCACTCGATCCCTGTCGCGATGAACGAGACCAGCGGCCCCGACGGCGGGGCTTACGCCGCCTGGCACCGCGACATCGCCGCGCAGATCACGGCTGACCTGGAGGCCCGCACGGGGCGGTCGCGGCGGACCGACCTGGTGTTCTGCTCGCGGTCGGGGCCACCGCAGGTGCCCTGGCTGGAGCCGGACGTGAACGACCACCTGGAGGCGCTCGCCGAGGCCGGCGCGAGCGGCGTGGTGCTGGCGCCGATCGGGTTCGTCAGCGACCACATGGAGGTCGTCTACGACCTGGACACCGAGGCCACCCGGACCGCAGCCAAGCTCGGCCTGGCGGTGGCGCGGGCGGCGACGCCGGGCACCGACGAGCGGTTCGTGGCGGCCATGTGCGACCTGGTGGTGGAACGGGCCGCGGTGGCCCGCGGCGAGCACCCGGACCGGCCGTCGACCGGCCGGCTCGGCCCCGGCTGGGAGGTCTGCCCGGCGGACTGCTGCCCGCCCCTGAAGCGCCGTACGGTGCAGGCATGACGACCGCCGCGGAACTGCTCGCACTCGCGACCGAGGTGGCGTCCGAGGCCGCCGCGCTGATCACCGAACGCCGCCGTGGCCGGATCACCGTGGCCCAGACCAAGAGCACCGACACCGACGTCGTCACCGAGGTCGACCACGAGTCCGAGGACCTGATCCGCAAGCGGGTGCTGGCGGTCCGGCCGGACGACGCGTTCCTCGGCGAGGAGGGCGAGGACGTGCACGGCAGCAGCGGGGTGCGCTGGGTGGTCGACCCGATCGACGGCACCGTCAACTACCTGTACGACCACCCGACGTACGCGGTGTCGATCGCGGTCGAGCAGGACGGCGAGACCGTCGCCGGCGTGGTGGTCAACGCGCCGCTGGGCGAGACGTTCACCGCGACCCGCGGCGGCGGCGCGTTCCTCAACGGCCGGCCGATCAAGGTATCCGGTTGCACCGACCTGTCGAAGGCGCTGGTCGGCACCGGCTTCGGGTACGACCCGGCCCGGCGCGTGGTCCAGGCCGAGGTGCTGCTGCACCTGATCGGACGGATCCGCGACGTACGACGGATCGGCGTCGGCGCGATCGACCTGTGCTACGTCGCGTGCGGGCGGCTGGACGCGACGTACGAGCGTGGCCTGAACCCGTGGGACTACGCGGCCGGCGCGCTGATCGTCGCCGAGGCGGGTGGCCGGATCGGCGGCCTGCACGGCGCGCCGGTGTCGCCGGAGCTGACCATTGCGGCGACTCCGGAGGTCTTCGACGCGCTCCATGACGCGCTCGCCGAGGCGGACCCACTACGGGCCTGAACTGGCCTTTTGCACGTAGCTGCTTGGCACTCGAAACTGTGCGCGAGAACTTGCACAGAAGTTGATCGATCAACCACGGACTGCGACACGCCGATCAGTACTTGGACCCCGGCGCGCATTCCGAACCACAGATGAGGCACAATCTGCGCCTCGGGGCGGCATCGGGGCCGTCCTCAGGCGCGTGGAAAACGGATGGCGGGGGAACGGAATTTTCAGGACCGCGTACCCGTTCACACGGCTGCAAGTATCACGGGCACGAGCAAGGGCAGGGAAGACGATGGCGACCGACTACGACGCCCCACGCAAGACAGACGAAGATGCCGGCGAAGAGAGCATCGAGGAGCTGAAGACTCGCCGTCACGACAAGAACTCCGGCAAGGTCGACGAGGACGAGGCCGAGGCGGCCGAGAATCACCGCAGCCAGCTGGCCACCGACAAGAACGGCCAGCTGATCTGCCGCGACTGTGCCGCTTGAGGCCGCTTGAGGCCGCTCGAGCAGCACGGGGCCGAGCTGTTCGGAGGCGAGTGACACGCAGGACCGGGTCCCGGAACGACCCGTGGGGGCAACACCACACGAGCGGGACTGACCAGCAGGTCAGTCCCGCTGTTTCATGCCGGGCTCAGTCCGCGTCGGCGTCGCGCTGTTCGTACCCCGGGGGCAGCGTGCCGGTCGACTTCTCCCAGTACGTCGCCGCCCGCCGCTCGGCGAACCGCTTCGCGAACGCGGCCGCCGCGCCGCTCGCGACCGCCCAGGCCACGACCTCGCCGTACCCGGCGTCCGGCGCCTGCGGCGACTTCGGCGGCTGACGTCCGGCGCCGAGCTTCCAGGCCGACGTGACGGCCTTCTTCGTCACCAGCGTGACGACCACCGTGAACACGGTGAGCACCAGCTTCCAGCCGATCTTCGCTCCGGCCACCCGTCGCCTCCTGTGATCGATGCTCGATGCAACCGATCCTGCCACTGCCGTCCGGCAGACGTGTGATCGGTGTGTCAGCCCAGCAGCTCGTCGAGGCGGCGCCGTTCGGTTTCGAGCACTCTTTCGTTGGTCGAGGTGCGAGGAGAGACCCGGTACGCTGGACACCCACCAGGTCTCGACGCGGGTTCGCTGGCGCTCACCCGGCTCGACCACCGGAAGGCCTCGCTCGACCAGCGAGTGCTCATCGCACGGTCCTCTCTCGTGCGCTTGTCGGCGGCCTGCTCCGGCGTCAGGGTGCCGGTCTCCCTTCCAGGCCCGGTCCAGCCCGAAGTCACAGATGATCGCGTCTTCGAGGACGAAGTCGCGGTCGCCGAACGAGCGGACCTCCTTGGCGGGGGAGCCAATCTCGACGGTGCCGTCGCGGCGTACCTCCACGGCAGGCCGCCCTCGGCGACCTGGGTGCCCGCCCCGGTGGCGGTGAAGAAGGCCGGGATCCCGGACCCCCGGCGCGCAGCCGCTCGGCCAGCGTGCCCTGCGGGGGTCAGCTCCACCTCCAGCTCCCCGGCGAGGTACTGCCGGGCGAACTCCTTGTTCTCCCCGACTACGACGACACCAGCCGCCGGATCCGCCCGGCCGACAAAACCGGTCGAGGCCGTAGTCGTCCACCCCGTTCACGAGCCACGCACCAGGAGGAGCACGCCGGCCAGCGGCAGGGCGGTGACGAAGAGCGTCGATGCGGCCGTGACCGCCATGAGCGGGCCACTGCGCCTGATCAGCGACGCGAGCTGGACGCTCGCGCCCATGCCGAACAACGCCGCGCCAAGGGCGGCCACCTGCACCTGCCCCAGGGCGCCCAGCGCCTCCTCGGGGAGCACGCCGGTGCTGCGGAGTGCCGCGCAGGTGACGAAGCCGAGCACGAACAGCGGGACCACGGGCGGTCGACCGGCGGCCGTGCCCGTCGACGGTGACCTGAGACGCCGACCCAGGCTCACCGAGGCGACGACCGGCGCCAGTAGCAGCACCCGGGTCAGCTTCACGACGACCGCGGTCGCCAGGACCACGGCTCCTGCGGGGCTCGCCGCGGCGACCACCTGACCGACTTCCTGGACGCTCGCCCCGGTCCAGATCCCGAACTGGAGCCCGGTCAGCCCGAGTGGCGCCTGCAGCAGCGGAAGCACGACCAGGGCGACAGTCCCCCACAGCGTCACCATCGCGATCGCAGCGGTCACGTCCTCCTCGTCGGCCCCGGCGGTCTCCTCCATCGCCGCGATCGCGGAGGCACCGCAGATCGCGAAACCCGTGCCGATGACGAGGCTGCGGGCGCGACCGAGACCCATCCGGTTCCCGAGCCAGGTCGTGAACAGCAGGGTGCCCACGAGGGTCACCACGATCAGCGCGATGACCGGGAGCGCCAACGCGGTTATGGAGGAGAAGGAGACCGCGAACCCGAGCAGCACGACCCCGACCCGGAGCAGCCGCTTGGTCAGCAGGTTCAGCGCTGGCCGGGCGGTAGCGGGGAGAAGGCCCACGTTGGTCATCAGGACGCCCAGGGCGACCGACCAGGTCAGGATCCCGACCTGAGGCAGCACACGGTGCGCGCCGAACGCGGTAGCGAGGCCCAGAACCACGACGAGAAGTCCCGGTGCCCAGGGCTGCACCAGCCGCCGCGGCGGTGCCAGGTTCGGGACGGTGAGTTCCTTGAGGACGGTCATGACCGGGTCTCCGAGGTGGCGGCGTCGACCGTGACGGCCGCGGCGCGCGGTCCCCGCGTGCGGCGTCGTACGTCGGGCCGAGGCCCGAAACGGCGGAACCGCATCGGGTCGGCGTCGAGCCAGGCCATGAACGACGTGGTGAACGCGTACCAGGTGCCCGGAGACATCAGATCACCGCCCCGATGGAGGCGCCGAAGTCCTGGAGCAGGGCGAACGCTTCGGGCCAGTCGCCGTACCCCGAGGCGGGGTTGAGGTGACCGACCGGTCCGACGATGTCGAGCCTGCTGCCCCAGGCCGCAGCCATGGCGGTCACCCGACGCAGGTCGCCGAGCTCGTCGTTGGTGCTGGCCGCGACGATGCTGGGGAAGGGCAGCGGCGTCTGCGGGACCGGCCGCCAGCCCCCTCTTTCAAGCTCTTCGAGAGAGGGGTACTCGGCCGGGAGCGGTGCGGCGAGGTCGGGTGGCGTGGCCAGCAGGGCCCCACGGATGGTGAGTCGGCTCCGGGCAGCCCAGTGCACGGTGGTCAGGACGCCGGCACTGTGCGCGACGAGCACGACCGGGCCCTCGGCTCCGGCGACGGCGTCCTCCAGGGCGGCGACGCGTTCCCACAGGTCGTGGTGGTCCCGCCCGGGGGTGGGGAGAACTCGCGACTCGGGGAGCCTGGCGGCGAGCCGGTGCTGCCAGTGGTCCTCCACGTGCCCGCGAAGCCCAGGCACGACGACGATGGTGGCGCGCTTGAGGTCGGACATGATCTCTCTCCGCCCCGTCAGGAGCCGAGGGCGGCGCGGACGCGAGCCAGGCTGGCGGGATACACCCGACGTCCGACCAGCAGGACCACCACCGCAATCGCCGAGGCGACCGGCAGCAGCTTCATGGCGGCCACGAGCCCGAACCGGTCGGCCAGGATCCCGGTCACGAACGGGCCGGCGGCCAGGCCGAGCAGGCTGTTGGACAGGGTCAGGGTGCCGAAGGCGGTAGCCCGGATCGACTCCGGAGTGAGGTTGGCGACCATCGCTCCGGCGGGGCCGGCCGTGCCGGCGGCGAAGAACACGCCCTGGGCCAGCAGGACGAGTTGCGCCTTCCCGGGGGCGACCGAGAACGCCAGTCCCACCAGGACCATCGACATCGCGGCGTACCCCACAGCGGTGCTCCACTTGCGGATTGGGACGACCTGGCTCACCCGGTCGGTCACGGCACCGCACACGATCATGCCGACCCCCATCAGCAGGATGAAGCCCGCGGCGGCGACGCCGGCCTTGTCGGGCGCGAGGCCGTAGGCACGGTTGAGGTAGCTCGGCAGCCACGCGTAGAGCGAGCCCGCGACGAAGAGCTGCACGCCGCTGCCGATGTAGGCCAGCACGACCGCCGGGGTCGAGAAGAGCTTCGACAGCCGGGCAGCAGGCAGGGCGAGCTCACCGGTGCGCACGTCCGAAGTGTCGGCGTGGTGGTGGGCGGCGAGCTTCTCGTCAGTGACGAGCAGCCGGTAGAGGAGCACCAGCACCAGGCCGACGATGGCCATCACCGCGAACGACCAGCGCCAGCTCAGGTGGACCGCCACGACGCCGCCGAGCGCGACTCCGATGACGGCGCCGAAGAGCCCGCCGGCCATGAACGCACCCGTCAGGGAGGCCCGGCGGCTGGCCGGGAAGACCGCCAGCACGACGGCGAGGCCCACGCTGCCGTACGCCGCCTCACCGACGCCGATCAGCAGCCGGGACACCATCATCTGGTCGTAGTTGGCCGCGAGCGCCGAGCCGAGGGTGGCCAGGCTCCACAGCACTGCCATCAGCACGATCGCCCGCACGCGGCCGAAGCGGTCGCCGAGGATCGACAACGGGACCGCGAGGACGCCGACCGCCAGCGCGACGACGCTGGTGAGCCCGCCGAGCTGCGTGTCGGTGAGGGCCCACTCGGCCTTGAGGAAGGGAAGACAGCCGCGAGGACCTGTCGGGACATGTAGTCCGACAGCAGCAGGGCGAAGGTCAGGCCGAAGACGATGCGCGGGAAGGCCCGGGAGGTTCCGGGGGTGGTGGCGGAGGGCGTTGTGGTCACGATGCCCTCGCCGATGGTCAGTGCCATGAGTGCTCCAAGAAATGGGGATGCCGGACTGGCACAGGACCGGACGTCCAGCGCCAACGATGGGGTGGTGTGGGGTGCGAGCACAAGGGCTCGCACCCGACGTGCCGGGCGGGGGTCCCGGCGCGGGGCCTGACCGCAGGGTCGGATCAGGCGTGGAAGGTGAAGCCGACCTGCCCAGGCTTGCGGTTGGGCGCGAGGCCGAGCTTGGCCAGGGTCTCGTCGGCGTCGGAGTACTGCTCGCCGATCTTGTAGATCTCCCGGGCCTCCTTGCCCGTGGCGACCTGACGGTCGAGCTCGTTCGCGATGCGGACGAGCTGCTCGACCTGCTGGACCGAAGTGATCTTCTCGCGGCGGCGGCCCCAGATCGTGTCCTCATTGCCGCACCGAGTGTGCAGGCCGAGTGCGATGGCCATCGCGTTGACGGGGAGCACGCTGCGCATGAGCGTCTCCAGGGTGAGGCAGGCACCGTCGGGGACGCGACGGATGAACTCCATCATGTTGTAGGGGTTCGGGCCGTCGAAGCCGCCACCGATGGCAACCCAGGTGAGGTTGAGCGGACCCGTGTAGAGGCCGCGGCGGATCAGCCGCTCGACGGTCTCGAACTGGGCGACGTTCGCCAGCTGGAAGTGCGGCTGGATCCCGTTCGCCGTGAGCCGCTTGAGGTGCTCGGCCACCCACTCCGGTCCCGCCGGGACGACCATCTCGCGGTAGGCCTCGGCGAGCTCGGGCCGGGCCAGCGACGTACCGCGAGTGTCGTCGTCGGTCATCAGCTCCATGATGTTCATCTGGTTGGTGTTGATGGCGATGGTGACCTGGTCGGGAGCCGGGTCGAGCTCGGCCAGCATGTGTCGGGCGTCGTCCTCGAGCCACTTGGCCGCCTGGCCGTCGTCCTCGGGCGCGAAGGAGATCGAGCCGCCGACCTGGAGGATCATCTCCGGCACGGCCTCACGCAGCCGACCGAGCAGCTCGTTGAACTGCGAGAGCCGCTTGGAGCCCTTGCCGTCGAGCTCGCGCACATGGATGTGCAGCACCGTCGCGCCGGCGTTCCAGCAGTCGACGGCCTGCTGGACGTGCTGGTCCATGGTCACCGGCAGGTCTTCCGGGAAGTCCGCCGGCTCCCACTCGGGACCGTACGGCGCGGCGGTGATGACCAGCTTCTCCTGGTTCTCCGGGAAGAGGGAGTCGTCGTGGAAGTACATGGGGGGTCTCCAATCGGAAAGGGGTGGTGGGGGATCAGAAGGTCGGGTCGCCGGCGCGCTCCATCTTTCGAACGGCGGGCCAGTAGTCCTGGACGGCGTAGTGCTGGGTGGAGCGGTTGTCCCAGATGGCCACGCTGTTCCTGGTCCAGCGCCAGCGGACCTGGTACTCGGGGACGGCTGCCTGGCGGATCAGGTAGTTGAGGAGCTCGCTGCCACCCGGGGTGTAGTCGAAGCCGAAGCGGACCCGCTCGGGGGTGTGGAAGTTGACGAAGTGCGTCGTGAAGGCGTTGACGAACAGGATCTGCTCGCCGGTCTCGGGGTGCGTGCGCACGACCGGGTGCTCGGCGTCGGGGAACTGCTCCTTGAGCGCCAGGCGCTGCTCCTCCGGCCGCATCGCGCCGAAGCTCGACTGGATGCTGTGGCTGGCGCGGAGCCCCTCGATCTGGGCCTTGATGTGCTCGGGGAGGCGGCGGTAGGCCTCGACCATGTTCACCCAGATCGTGTCGCCGCCGACCTCGGGCGTCTCCACACAGCGCAGCACGCAGCCCATCGGCGGTGCCTGACGCCACGTGGCGTCGCAGTGGTAGGCGTTCTCGTAGTGCTCCGGCGGGCTGTCGAGGTCCTTGTAGATCCGCACCAGGCCCGGGTGCTCCGGGTCGCTGCCGGCGACGGGGTGGTCCTCCAGCGGTCCGAAGCGCTCGGCCAGCGCGACGTGCTCGGCGCGGCTGAGGTCCTGGTCGCGGAAGAACAGCACCTTGTGCTGCAGCAGCAGGTCCTTGAGCTCGGCGAAGAGCT
>WNFV01007165.1_pt1 | contig 12983 bp, 18 predicted proteins | sample 5400101 | NCBI WGS metagenome assembly WNFV01 (sample SAMN13153361, study PRJNA577476) | soil metagenome | isolation source: 115 cm soil or saprolite under grassland replicate 1 | place: USA:California | collected 2016-06-15
ATGTGCAGAGTTCCAGCGACACTCTGGAAGGTCGCGCGAATGTCCGCATCGCCCGCCGCCACCGAACTCACCAGTCCGGCGCTACTCACCGTCGCGACGGCCGTACTCGACGATGCCCACGTGGCCTGACTCGTCACGTTCTGCGTTGTGCTGTTGGACAAGCTCGCTGTCGCCGTGAACTGAGCGGTCGCGCCAGCACTCGCAGCGGCGCCTGTGACTGCGACGGCGGTCACCGTCGGCGTGGTGGACGTCGGAGTCGGAGTCGTCGGCATCGAGCTGCCGCCGCAGGCAAGCCAACCGACGGAGAGCAGGACAGCGACGACGAAGCCGCAGGCAATCCGACGCATAGCCACCCTCCACGGGATCGGCTGCTACGAGATTAGGTTGTGAGAGAGGACTGAGCGCGTGAAGTATAGCAGCTTGTGACTCGAACGTATTTGGAGAAATCCTATGTGGCCATATAGTTGGCCATGGTGGTCAACCTGGTGGCCGAAGTCTGCCCAATCGCAGAACAAGTCGCATCGTTCTCAGAGCCTCTCTCTTGAAATCGAACCGACGGTACGAACGCCCCACCCACACGGAACTGCGTCTTGTGACCGATTCATGGTATCCAGGTGGTTGCAGATCGACCGCATCGGTCCAGATGTCGTGGTCAGCGTTGTCGGGCCAACGATGGGTCCATCCGTGATCCGCGAGCTGCGCACGCGTGTTGACGCCGCGACCTCGATCATCGTGATTGCCGATCTCGAAGATTGTGAAAGGCCCATGACGCGAGTGCCGATGTGCTCCTGTTGAAGTCGGCGCTTCCGAGTGAAGAGCTTTACGCCACGATCGTCAGTTTGATCGGCTCGACGCACAGCCGCTCCGGTCTGCGCGTCCGATCCGAGATCGATCGGGACCGCTATCCGGGCGGCGTGAGCGTCACCGACGCGCAGATGGCCACCGTCCGGCTCCAGCGTCATCCATTTCATGGCGAGTGGAACTATACGATTCGACCGACCTCTCATAAGCGCAGCGTTCGATCAGTTGTTCTCTAACAGGCCCTAATTGTTGAGAAGGCGATTTATCGCTATTATGCGGCTGCAACTTCCCCGTGAGTCGCTACAAAGGGATTTTCCCGCGCAGCGGCCGCGCTACGTCGCGTCTCCCGCCGTTACTGCTGGACGAAAGCAGTTACCGGTGCAGTGCCGTCCCGCAGCAGTAGTCCAGTCGAGCGCTGAACGAACGCGGCCGGAATGGCGAGCGGAGTGAACGGTGGGGTGGCGCCCATGCCTACCAGGGCTTCACAATTGTTGGCCCCCAGTGTGGGCACTGTCGGGCAGCCCGCTGACGGTGCGCTGTTGAAGATGATGGCGGCGCTCGCGCCCGCATCCCTCGCCACCGAGACTTTCTGGTAGAAGGTGCACAGTCCGCGCTCAATTAGCGCGATGCTGCCTACCGGGAAGCCTACATAGGCGTTGCTATCACATCCGAGACGACGTGTGTCGGTTGCGGATACCGGCAAAACGGGTACGACGTCCCCAAAGAAGGCGTTGTAGGCCGGCTTGTAGGCAAAGATCGAGACCGTTGAGGGCCGCCTCTCGTTGGGCGCGAACGCGCTGCTGGTCACGTAGGGCTGGTACAGGTGAGCTTGCGCGAAGGCTGACGTTCCGCAGGACTCGAACGAGCCGTTCAGAAGGTCGATGAGCGACGTGAGCTGCGAAAAGGAAAGGCCGTACGGCAGTGTCCCCGTCCCGAGCGCGGCGTCCGCCGCCTCGCGCACCTGCAGAGTCGCTTGTCCGTTCAAGGCAGCGACTTGTGTGGATGTGAGCGGCACCCCGTCGAGCGCGACGCCGTCCAGATTAACCAAGCTGAGGCCTGAGAAGCCGGTCGCGGGTGTCACGAAGACCTCGCTGAAGCCTTGATTGATCTTCAGCGCCAGCGCCTGGGCGCCGAGGATGCCACCCGTTCCCATGTCGGTCGGATTAAGCGCGCTTTGGGAGAACGCGCCCGGAAGGCCACCAGCACCCACCGCCTGCTGAAGTGCCGCGACGCCGAAGTCGACCTGCACCGTCTTATTTCCCTTTCCGACCGTCACGAGCGTACCGGTCCTCCGCCACTCGTACGTATTGGGGCTGATGCCGACGTGAAAGAACTCCGCTCCGGGGGTGTTCGCAGGGAGCCCGAAGTACTGGTTGATGCGCTGCGCAGCCTCCGTGCTGTTCTTCAACAAGCCTGTACGGTAGGTGCAGAAACCGCCGGCGACCACGCCTGGACTGGGCGCGGCGCTCGCCTGCCCGTGTGCGCGTAATGTGAAGAAAAGTCCGCTGACGGCCAGCAAGGTGAAGGCGAACATTGATAGGGGGAATCGAAGTAGCCTCATGGTCATTCTCCTTTTGGGAAGTGCTGCGAATTAAGTTGCCAGCGTAAGCGAATACTGGCGCTGGCGAGGAAAGAAACAAGCCGCACGAGCAGGCTCAAGAGTACAGCCACTCAGCTTTTCATTTACCACGCGGAGCCCGCACCAACCGGGCATGAGAGGATTGTTCGTTTAGGGGATCACTCATGGCGGCCCGCACAGGCAAAGAGTCAACGCCAGGTTTCCAAGCGCTTCTGCATTTCAGTCTTGCCGGCGGTTGTCTTAATCTTCTGCCAAAAGCGAGAACGTCCGCTGCTATATACGCTGTCTTTGTGCTTGGCGACGATGCCCTCGAGCTGCATTCTTTTCACCACGCCGAACAATCTCTCACCGCTGCCGTATTTAAAAGGGATCGTCGAACCCGTGATCGGACAGATCAAACAGGCCCGTGGCTTCCGGCAATTCCTGTTGCGTGGATTCGAGAAGGTGCAAGGTGAATGGTCGCTGGTGTGCACCACGCACAACATTCTCAAGCTGTATCGGCTCTGCGTCTGATGGAGAGCCTGACACCGCCATCGAGCTCGGGCACGCCGCGGACGCCGGCACGGCCATCGCCGAGGACAGCGACCCATCTCGTCGGCGCGCAGCAGGAGGGAATGTGACTGTCACGGCGATTACTCGGACGAACTCCTAGACGCATGTCACGTCATGAACCGACATTTCCGATTTGATGCCCATTGATCGGGCGCATCCTACACCAACCAGAGCGCGTTCGGATCCGGATTGCTCCCCGTATATGAATCTCGCATCGAAACACCCGTCCGGCGGCCCGGATTGTGCCGCGGCACGACGCCCCCGACATTCTTACGAACACTTCGCCTGCCTTCCGTCCTCTCTTCGCCCACGGTCTCCGGCAAGGCACGTCGGTCAGCCGGTTGGCGCGGGCAGCGCCCAGATCCGCTGGAGCATCGACCCGAACAGCCGCCGCGTGAGGTGGCTCTCCGCCAGCAGGAGCCAGTAGTAGCGGGCGTGCTTGACCAGCCGCCCACCCGTCTTGACGAGGCGTTGCTGGAGGCTGGTCAACGACCAGCTGTCAACGCGCTTCGGCAGCACGAGCCGCCGCCATAGATTCCCGAGGTTGTACGCGAGTACGCTCAGCTGCAGCCGGACCTCATTCGCCCGGAACCGATGGCACGACAATCGCGTCCAATGCGCCGCCTGCTTGCCCTCTTTGATCCATTGCTCGGCCGTGCCGCGCTTGTTGTAGAAGCGCACGACGGCACGATTGGGGAGCCGGAGATTCGTGACGATGAAGCCGACCCGAGGGAATAGCTCGCCGACGTGGTGCTCGACTTTCGCCACGATCCGTCTGGGCGTGATCCAGCTGTCCGCCTGATACTGGAAGCTTTTGTAGAGGACGCGCGGCTTGGGGCTGGGCCGTCCCGGCGACCGAAACAGGATGTCTTCGATCTGCAGCTCCAGATTCTTGTTGGCCGGGATGCGGATGGCGTAGCCCACGCCGCGTGCCTCCAGCGCCTCGTAGATCGCCGGCCGCGCGAAGGCCGCGTCTGCGCGGAACGCCACCCGTAGCCCAATCGCCTGCTGGCGGTCGATCTCGGGCACGAGTAGCTCCTCCCAATCGTCCGCGCTTGAGACGTTGCCCGGGCGCAGCTTCGCCGCCAGGCAGTCCCCGTGGTCATTGAACAGGAACAGCGGGTGATAGCAGACCGTCTCGAAATGTCCGTTGTAGGCACTGCCTTCCTGCTGCCCATGCACGGGGCTCTCGCTGGAGTCCATGTCGAGCACGACGCGGTCGGATCGGTCCCACGTCTCGGCCTGTCCGATCACGTCGCGGTTCGTGGCCATCAGCCCGACGAGGTTCTCCTCGCGAGTTAGTAGCTCGGTCTCGAACCAATGCAGCGTCGAGGTTAGCGCCGCACTCCGGTCCCACCGTTTCGGTGATCCGATCAATCGAAACGTCGGATCGGTCGAAAGGCGGGCGGCGTCGTTAAGGTCTTCGTAGCCCGCCAAGCGGCTGTAGATCGATTGCCGCAGGAGATCCGGCAACGGGAATTGCGTGTTTAGTCCGTGGCGGGAGTCGCGCAGGTGCTCGGTGAGGATCGCCTCAAGCCCGAGGCGTTCGTCCAACTCGCGGACCAGAACCAAGCCGGCGTCAGAAGTGACGCGCGATCCCTGAAACGCGACCTTCAGAAAGCCGTTGAAGGTGAACTGAAAAGGCTTCGGTTTCTTTCTCACCGACAGGGTGTCACCTTCCGTGGCGGGGTGCCTCGCGTCAGAGCCCAGGAAAATCAAGGCGCGACGCCTATGCTTGCGGGACAGGGTACCACGACCAAATCGGAAATCCGGGTTACGAGGTTCGTCGTGCGCTCATTTTGCGCCGCAGTGGTCGTCGCCTCCAGCGGAATCGGCCGTGCCGCCATCGCTCGACAGCCAGTCGCTGATCAAGGCCACGAGAATCCTCATCGACCTTGCGCGTTGTCAGCGAAGCAGTCGTCTGGAGAGCCTGGAGCGCGTCACCTCACTCCAAGCGACCAAGAAGTATGGGTCATCGCGAAGACAGGGTGGAAGAAGACATCGCAGCGCCGCCCACATTGAGCGACAGGAAACGGTCTGACTGCCGAAACAGAACCGGCCAAGCGTCAGCGAATTTAGTGTTCAGCGCGTCCCCTGGCGCGCACAAGCCAACTGCCATACTCAGGCGCTGCGGTCCCATCGTTCACGTTGTTGTTGATGAATGCGTATCCGTACGAGAAAGGATTGTTGACACCGGCGTCGTGCAAGATCAATACAGGTGACTGTCGACCGCCCGGGGTGGAAACGGTCGCACTGAATCCGATGGAGAACGTAGACGTGCCATCGTCGAACGGCTCAGAGAATATGCTCGTGACTCCGACCAATGCCTGCAATGCCGCCACATCCGAGTACCCAATCGCCTTGTTCACCGCGTCGATAGACTGGATTCCAGCGTCGACAAACAAGGTCCTGACTTCGTCGGCAGTCGCGTAGCGAAACCCCGCGAAATCGCCGCGTGCGGCGAACTCGTTACTGCCGTCGTAGCCAATGATATCGTTGAAAGACCGCCCCCTCGACTTCGTAAGATCCAGCCACTCAAGGCCGGTGATAGTGTCCAACGTGACCGAATCGCTGCCGTAGCGATGGTCGTCCAGCGAGATCAGTGCCTCACGCATCCGCCTTCCTGCGTCCGCAGAGAGGATCGCAACGGTAGAACCAGCACCCGTCGCGCCGCCAAGCATGGACGGTGAAGGCAACGGGATGGACTGAGCCGATGTAGGAGCGGTCGGTGACGTGGTTTTACTACATCCGCCAGCGAACAGAACTGCCAAAACGATGGCGGGGATAGTTAGCGACCAACCCATTGAACGGCTCCTTCGTCGGTGGATTTAAGCCAACTGGCACTCGACAACATGCAGTCGTACCAGAGACACGAGCAGCGTGCAACTGTCAGCGAGGGCTTACCGCCAATGTTGGTGAGCGATGCGACACGTTTTTCGCACGCGTAACGCGTTGGAGGTTCAGTGAGGCGTTCGATGACATAAAGCGAGCACAGCGATCTCTGAACGTCGACCACCAGAGGTCGGAGCTGGAAGCAAAGCCGCGTTTTGTGAGGATCGACGGCTGTAGCACCGACGACGCGGCGCTTCTCCATTGAGTGCCAGGAGCCGTCCGAATGCCGAGCTGATCAACTGCTCAACTGCAGGTCACTACCCCCGCGCCAGACGTCTGCCCGAAAATGAAGAACTCGACGGCATCGGCCACGTGAACGGCTGTCGTCCGAGACGTCGCTGCCGTGGGCACTGCCGACAATGCGCGCCGCAGATTGACGCTCACGATGCCGACGAGTACCCGACGATTCCCCACAGCCAAGCCGCCATCGATCGGCGAGCCACTGACTGTGATGCCGCGAAGGCCTTGGTATATCCGGTTCGCGTAGGTCGTCGACGAGTACACGTCCAACGTCACTTCATGTCCGTCCGTGATGGTCGTGACTGCCCGCACGATCACAGGAATCTGGTAGAAGTTGTGGAACTGCTGCATCGCGACGGCGATTGCTCGCTCGGTCTGGTACACGCGCGGCCAGGCGTTGTCGTGCATCGAGTTCACAACGAGGCGGAATTGGCTGGCACTGTAGCCCCGGAAACTCGGAATTCGCGCGACCAGGTCCGGCTGATCAAAGGTCGTCGACCCCGCTGAAAAGGCCCACGCGGGATGCAACTCCAGCACGTGATGTGGATTGCTCGGATACACGACGCCGACGTCGTGTCCCTCATTCCACACACGCCAATAGCCATGAAACATTACCGCTGTGCCGGCGAGGCTATCGAGGATGTCCGGCCCGTCGCCCTGGGCGGCGTTCGGCAGTTCGTACGTCAGTCCGAATGCCTGGTCCTCGAACGGCTCGGGTTCGGTGACCGGCTTCTGGGTGTCGGGCACGTCCAGCTCGTACGCCAACGAGCCTACGTGGAGTTCGGCATCCTTGCCTCCGCACGAGGAGGGGTGGATGGTTGCCGCACGATGCCATTTATTAGCGCGCACAGAACCAACGGCACTATCGGTCGCGTAGTGCGTGAGAATGAACGCCTTGTTGAAGAGGAACCAATGTAGGCCCTGCGCGAGCGCGGTCGTCGTCAACCAGATTGCGATCGTGATGACAGCGACAAGTAGCGACCGCGTTGATCCCCCGAGTCGGCGTGAACGACCTGCGCGAACCCCAGCGATCGAAACAGCTCGAGTCGTCATGGCGGACATCCTGCGCACCGACCAAGCCGAGCGCAAGCGAAAACGGCTGATTGGCCACGGCGGTCAACTTTCTGGCCCGTTGTAATGATCAACGCCGATTTCGTGCAAGTCCATGTTGGCCCCGACAAGCACGAGAACCGAGTGATCACCAGCGTTGTAGTGCAGGCGAGGCGACCGACTCATCGAGCCGACAACAGCCACAATCTCAAGATGCCGATCAGTGTCATGCGTTCGACGATGCCCGCCTGAAGAGCTCGTACCGTTGCTCCAGGCACCGGCGATCCGGCTGCAACACCTCGCGCGTCGGCAACAACATCGGCTGTCCGTGAAATCCTTGGAGCCCGTGCTTCAGCATCGGGCCGTCAATCTCTTCGAGCACGTCTCCGCGAACCTCCACGACGTAGTCGGGTCGCACGCCGAGGATGTGGCAGTCGAACGCCGCGTGATGCAGCTTGCACAACGCCAGTCCGTTCGTCACTTTCGGCTCCCCTTCTGGATCGCTGTCCGCGACGATGTGCGCCGCTTCGAGCAGCTCCTGATGCCGCAGGCGACAGATGGCGCAGTGTTGACGGTAGGCGTCAAGCACGCGCTCACGGAAGGCCTGTTGATGCAGCCGTTGCCGAACCTGGCGCGTGATGTAGCGGCGGCGGATGTCAGTCTCAGGCTCGGGCTCGGGCTCGTGAGTTGCGGGGCTCATCGCGAGCTGCCGGTCATCAACAGCCACGGTGAACGTGAGGGTAGTTGGATCGTCGCCTACGATGAAGACCGGCCATGACGCCATGTAGCGACCTGGGACAATGCCGTGGAAGTACACGAGCGGGACCTGCTGGCGCATGGCGTCGCGCAATCCCGTGTTGTCCCGATGATCCTGGTCGCTGCCACGATACCGATAGCGAAGTAGCCCGGTCGCCGGATCGACTTCGTCTTCGTACGGCCGTGGCCTGCCTTCGATTGGAGGGACCGTGGTAATGCTGAGGGGCAGTTCGCAGATCGCCGGCTTGAATATGCCCTGTGGCCCGAGCAGCGGCACACGCGTGCCTTCAAAATCGAAGCCGGCAGCGAGCACGTCGCGGCGTAACGTATCGCCGTGAACCTGACGCTGGCGATCGAGGAAATCGAACGCCGCGAGTCGAACGCGCTGATCACGGGCTCCCACTGCTGGGCCATGATAGGCGCGAACGGTCTCGACGGAGCCGCCAGATCGTTTGTCGGTTCGACGCGGCCATGACGCTGCCGGATAGCCGCCGTCCCATAGGCGTTCGTGACGCTCGCGCACTGGTGACGCAACGGCGTGTCACGAGACCCATACGCAATTCTCCAGATCCTTGACGTTGGCCGGCACCCACTGTCCATCTTTTTTCTCGACAAAGTGGTGGGTGCCGCCGCCGCACAGCCCGCCACAATGATGCGCGATGTACACCAAGGCGTGCGTCTTGGTGGCGTCGAACCCGACCGCCGATACCTCGATGAACCCTCCCGAGTCGGCATACCGGGCATAGAACAGCCGCCAGTCACCAACCTCGACATTCTTGAACGCGTCGTCGATGTCGACAGAGGGCACGAGCAAGGACTGAACACCCAGATCGAATCCCGCCAGGAGGAGCCTCGGACGTGCGTTTTGTAATACGAAATCGTCGACCACGGGCTTCCATGCATCTTGGAGCGGCCGGCCCTTTGGGACGCACCCCCAATTCGCCACCGTTTCCTGTCGCAGAATGATGCGCGTGGCCTTCGCGACCGTGACCGGCCATTCGTGCGGGATCAGGGCTGCGTAGACGGCGTACGATTCGACGTCGGAAACGGTATTGACTGACTGCGCTGCGACTCCAGCCGCCAGCGCGGCAGTCGACATGGCTGCGACCGCAAGTGTGCAAGCGCGCCGATGACACATCAACACATTAGACCCCACAACGTCAGTATCGGTCGTTTCAGCGACATCGGTGCGTCCATTTGCCTTTCCCCCACAGTGAGCGGGCACACGTACCCAGGCTACAAAGGGCGGCCTAGAGCCCTCTTGGGGCGCGTCTTGCGCTATGCTCGCGGGCGAATAAGACGCTGCGGAATAGACAGGTGGTCCGACGGGAAACCCGATGTGTGTACTTCGCGTGACGGGAAAACGCTTTGATGTGGATCAACATCTCGCAGCCTCAGGGCTTTCGCCGTGCAACGTGTTTCGGACGGGTGAATTTCGCTCGACGTCGCGGCCGCAAGGAAAGCGTCACGAGGTGTCAGGCTTCACGGTGGAGGTGAGCCGCGGTTCCTGGTCCTGCGTAGACGGCCAAGTGAACGATGCGATTGCCTTTCTCAAGCAACACAAAGACGCGCTCGCGGTGTTACGCTCGGCGCCTGGGGTGGAGGACATGCGTTTGGACTTCTCGGTCGATTTGCGCATTGACCGGGAGAGCGTGCTCGTGCAGTTTGACTACTTTCCACCAGCACTCGTGTCTCGTGCCGGTGCGCTCGGGCTCGGGCTTGAAATCTCAGTGTACCCCGTGGACCTCGAAGAACTCGTACGAGCCAGGCGAGAAAAGCGGACCCGATCTCGTACGCGCACACAGAGGAGGCGAGGTTGAACGTGTCGCGCCAACAGGCGTCGATACGAGTCTCGCAGGACAACGCCTTCATCGACTTGCCGCACCAAGTGTGCAAAGCGCCCGAACGCAGGGTGCCAGCATGGTGGCGCGTTCAATGCTGTGGGAGATCCATCCGGTACTCGCTCTACAATGGGCACTGTGATGGGGTACCGACTACTTGACCGGGGGCGGATCTACGCCGCCCACTCGCCACGCTGCTCCGGTCTGCGGCGTCACGCTTGCTCGTGACCTCGCCTGTCCGACATCGCGAGGACGATCGCGTCATGGCCGACGATCCGTTCTACAGTCCGAACGCGACGCCGCCGCCGCCCCGTATGCCCGACCAGGCGACCAGCTGTTTGAGTTCGCGCGGGGACACGATCGCTTCCTGTGCGAGCTGCGGGACCACGGCGAGTACGGCGTGGAGGCTCAGTTCCTCGATCCGGTGGAGCTGTTGTACGCGCGGACGTTCGGGCCCTGGCTGGACCAGACGCGGACGCCGCGCGAGATGGCAATCGCATGGGCCGAGGAAGAGCGGAAGGCGATCGAACGAAGGAAGCCGGATGCCGATGACCTGCAAAGGCGATGACTTGCTCTCGCGAGAGGCCAACAATGAAAACTCGATCATCGATCTGGACATTCTCGCTGGTGGTTTGCTGTCTGACCGTCCCTGGTCCGGCCGTCGCGCAAAAATCAGCTGCGCCGCTGGGCCTCAGCGTGTTTATCGGCCCGCAGATTCGGGATGGATTCGTCGACATGGATGCTGGGATTCGTGATTCCATCCGCGACATTCAGCAAGAGTGCCAACAGGCCGGGCTTGCCATCGCGCCCACTGCCGACAAAGCCGAACTCGTCCTTATCGTGATCGGCCGCGGGATGCCGGTCAAAGGCGATGTCGGATTCGCATCAGCCGTGGGCGGCGTCGGAAGCGGCTTCGTCATTCCCAACAACGTGCCCACTATCACAACCAGCCTACGCGTCGGTAAATACGAACGTACCGCCAGTCGCGAAGGTGGAACGTGGCGCAACGCCGCGAAAAACGTCGCCGAAGATTTGACCGCATGGATCGAGGCGAATCGAGGGGCGTTGAAGCGTTGAAGAACTCGGCGGTGGACGATCTGCAATTGAAGACCTTCGCTGCAACCAGCGTCGGGGAGCCGACGCGGTGTCAGGGCAGGTCTTTCGCGTTGCACGAAAAGCGGAAGCATCGAGCATCATCGAGTATGCTGCGAGCTGCCATTGATCGGGGAGAGACACCATGAAGTCGTTGCACCTCACGCTCACGGCTGTCCTGCTTCTGACCGCATGCTCTGACGTACGCTCACCCACGCAGGCGACAACCACTCCAACGCCCACCCCACAGCCTAGGACGCCCACGACATCCCTGAACGGCGCGAATTGGATCGCTGACGCAACAGTCCTGTCGTCAACCGGCGGGGGCTGTGGATGGGGCACCGCCGCTGGTGAGACGAGGAGCGGTGTCTTGTGGAGGATCACGCAGACGGGCGAATCGGTGACTCTGGACGAAGACATGCCCAATTGGCCAACGGATGACATTCCCTATTCAGGATCTCTGAGCGGAGCACACTTCACAGCCACTGACGTGGAGCCGGGAAATGGGGTGTGCCAATTCCGAGGCGGCGATCTTTCGGGCAGCTTCTCTGAGGACGGTCTCTACTTCGAAGCCTCGGAGATTCTCCTGTGGGGCTCGTCAGAACACCCGGTGAGAGTGCAGAGGCACTGGACCGGGCGTCGGTTGTAGAAACGCCTTTACCTGCCGCACCGCTAATGAACGCGGCGCCGTCGGCGCATGCCCGTCGGGCTCGCGATGACCTTCGTCCACTCGGAGGTGTTGAGGGCCGCAGGCGCGAGGCCGCGCCACCAGGGACAGTCAGGATTGGTACAGGGTTCTCCCGGCCCCGCGCAGTCGCCGTGCGGCCACGGCCGGTCGGAATGTTCTTCGCAGACCCAGCCTTCCGCGCAGTGACACGTGACGGGCGCACCGAGCATGCTCACGGCCGCAACCGTGCGTGAGCGTTCGCACGAATGAAGTCACGGTCCTTGTCGTCGGCCGCGATCTCTGCGCGGTACCGTCGCGAATACTCGTCCACTCTCCGCTGGAGCGCGTGCATTTCGACGAGCTTGCTTTCGAGCTGTTCGTGCGTGAACGATCGATAGCCGTCGTCTGGCACCGTGAGCGAGCCGCGAAGCTGTCGAATAGTGTCCTGATCGGCCTTCACGCGCGCCTTCCAAGCGTCCATCGCGCCGCCATTCAGCGTGCCGAGCGCCGCACGAACAGCGACTCGAGAGTGATCGGCCTCTTCGAGAAGGTCCGGCAAGTGTACTAGGGCTGCCACTGTATCGGACGCCAGCCTGCGAAGTTCCAAACGAAGATCGAGAGCCTTGATTTTCGAGATTCGCCGATAGCTCACGTAGCTCATCACGGCACCCGTGATGCCCGTACAGGCACCCAGAATGCCGGTGATGGCACCAACGTACGTCAGCCATGCGGGCGCGGACATTTTCTAAGGGCGGTTCTTGTTCTTAAGCGCCGCAGTGTTTGTATTGTATTGACCGGTGGGCGCTTGATGACGTGCAGTACCGACGAGCCGTTATTTCGCCCTCGCCTTCGCCTTCCGTCGCTCCGCCCAGTATCGTGTCATGCGTTCAGAAACCGCCTTGCGAGCCGCAGCCGACATTCGACGCGCACGCCGAGTCGCCTCATTGACGTCCCTCCGGCAACTTGAGCTCGGGGAACGTCCGTTCGATCGCGACGATCTCCGCACGGAGCTGTCTGACCGCTTCCTGGGCGCCTCTTCGCGCGAGATCCCGCAGTTTGTCTGCACTCAGTTTCGTCGCCATTCTCGGCATTCTTGTCTCCAATTCGCGAGCGGTCGGTCGGACTGTCTCATCTTCGCACGAAGTGTGCGCAAATCAGAACTCTCGAACAGAATGAGTTTCGCGCTGACAGTCGACAACGGTGGCATCGGTTCGCGCGTCAACCGCGGTTGCGCTTGCCGTCATACGGAAGGTTTTGCCCAGGACAACGGAGTTGGCCCCCCCGCGAACCCGCCGCCCAAACGGCCAACGGATTCGGGGCGAGAGTGGCTTCTCGGTCGCGATCGGTTGTCCCGACATCGATCAGGCTACACTTCCACGGGAACGTGACGCCCAGCGATGGAGATGGGCTCATCGATTGGAGCACTGAAGAACTGATCGCGTTCTTGGGAACAGACGCAGTGCTGTGGCAGCGTAAATGAAGCCTCTGAAGAAATCACCGGAGTGCGACTGTG
>WNFV01011597.1_pt1 | contig 12983 bp, 9 predicted proteins | sample 5400101 | NCBI WGS metagenome assembly WNFV01 (sample SAMN13153361, study PRJNA577476) | soil metagenome | isolation source: 115 cm soil or saprolite under grassland replicate 1 | place: USA:California | collected 2016-06-15
AAGGAGCCACCGGCTATCAGGTTCACATCTCCGCTCTAGGCAGCCGCGAGGTTTCATCGAGCGCCAAGCTCTCTTCGGATATCGCGCAATGGGTCCCTGAAACGCCGTTGAAGCGAGGCACGGTTTATAAATGGGCGGTGACGGCGATCGTCAACGGGGAAGAGATTTCATCGCCCGCTGCCTCCGCGCCGGAGGCCAGATTCGGAATACTCGACGAAGAGAAGACGCGTGAATTGAACCAGCTCAAGAGAACGCCTTCACATCTCACGTTCGGCGTTTTCTACGCGCGCGCGGGAATGCTGGCAGAGGCGGAGCGCGAATTCCAATCGCTCGCCGACGACAACCCGCAATCTCAAATCGCGATCAAACTGCTCCGCCGAGTTCAGTCCTGGCGGTAGACCTGATCAGTCGTCGCTTCGACGCCGTCAGTCATCCTTCAAGTCCAGCTCAAAAATTCCTCCTTCTTCGACTGCAACCGCCACAGCCAGATTCCGGCGCCGGAAACGCGAATGACAGCTCCCATGCGCTGGGCTTTCGTTTTTAACCCCCGATGCCGCAACGCTCGGCGCGCAAAGAATGCCGACTCGTATTTATCCACTGCCAAATAGACCAGACTGTATCCCGCGTGCCCCAACCGGCGATCATAGAAATCTTCATCGCGCGTTATGAAAGTTGGCTGGCGCAGGCTGTGCAATAGAGGAATGATTTCTTCGTCCTGCAGCCCTTTGTGTCCAATGTCAACGCCTATCTGTTTTACGTGAACGCCCCAACTCAGCAGCAGCAGCTTTTGGCTCCTCGGAATGTTTTCGTCCAGGATGTTCAAGCTGCGGTCTGCTCCAGAACAAATTCATCCGCGTGTTTGAGCAACGCCCGGCTCGCCAATTGCACGGCTTCTTTGATGGCCTCAAAGCTCACGCTCTCATTCCATTCTTCGACAATCATCTCCCATGCCATACCGCTGGCGACTTGCTCGAGCACATCAGCGACCAGCACCCGCGTACCACGAAATGTCGGTTTGCCGTGGCAGATTCGTGGGTCAGTGACAATGTAACGCCCCAATGAAACTGCTTTTTGTTCTATCTTCATCTGCTTCCCTCCTCGTTAACTACCAGCCCGCCTTCGCCACTTGGGGATCAATTTTACCCCCCCGCCAGAAGTTTGACATCCCTCTATCGGAGTTTAGGCCAATTGAGAGGGTCGGCCAAGCCCGATTTCCTTTACCAATTAAGGGTAGACGCGATCAGTCGTTGCTCCCAACCATTACGAATCCCGCCCAATACATCGGATGCTCGTAGCGATGATCTTTTATCAACTCAAGCGCGGCCGATCTGAGCGCGTCCGCCTTCGCCTTGCCGCCCTGCGCCTTCGCATCTTTCAAATACCGGTAGAAATGAACCATCAGTTCGGAAGTGTTCGCCGATTCCACTTTCCACTGGCTCACCACCGTGGCGCGGCAGCCGGCGGCGAAAAACGCCCACGAAATTCCCATCACGCCTTCACCGGCTCCGATCCGTCCCCTGGCAGTGTCGCAGGCCGAGAGCACGACCAGATCGGCGCAGAGATTGAGTCCCATTATTTCCCGCGCCTCGATCAGTCCGTCCTCTCCGTCATCGCCCCCTGACTTTGCAAGAAGGAGATACGAGTAGAGTGGGTGGCGATTGTCGAGCATGCCGTGGGTGGCGAAATGAATCGTGTTGAAAGTCGGAGCCAGGCTCTTGAACGTCTTCTCGTCGGCGGCGGCGCCGGTGAAGACTTTGCTGCGATCCTGGCCGAAGATTTGACCCAGGTTTATGACCTCCGTCTCCGCTTCCGGCAAAGGCTCGAATGATTCGCCTCTTTGCCGCGCCCGGAGTTTGGCGACGGTTTCGGTCCCGGCGAAGGGGTTGCCGAATGCGAGTAAAGAGTCGGCCGAACAATTCCCGCGCTCCTTCTTTCGCTTCGATATTTCGACCAAGACGTTGAACGAAGGCGCGTAGTAAACAGGATGATCCTCGATCAGGTAGCGCCTCGCTTTCGATAACGCAGCCTGGAAAGGCGCGTCCCACAAAACGCCGTCAGGGATGACGCAGATTGCGCTTCGCCCTTGAATCTGAGGCTCCGCCGGCTTGAGCAACAGATCGTAGAATTCACGGGACGCCGTGGGGTAGTTCAAACTGTGCGTCGTTATTAAACGGCGAAATCTATTGACAATCTCTTCAAGCGCGTCTTCGCCGACGGGGATCGCGTGAACTTTCAAATCCATCTCCCGGCTTTGACTATCCATCGTCAATACAAACAGGTAGACGCGCTCCGCGGTTACCACGTATTCAAGAAACGCGGTCCCGGATTCCTTCTTCAAATCCCTCAGACCATCGAGTGTGAGCGGCGGAATCCGCCCGCGACCAACTTTCAATTCGGGATGGGACGCGTAGAGGAGGTTTTGAAATGACGCATATTTCAACCGGGCGGAATGCAACTGATCCTGAAACTGACTGAGCTTGGAAGCGTCGGGCGAACGTTTCAACCGTTCCTCCCGCGCCTGGTTGTTGAGATCAACGATCAACCGGTTCAACGACTGCTCTTCCTCCCTCTCTTTCTCACTCAGCGCTTTCGCCAAGTCGGCTTTTCCTCCGACGAGGAGGTCGTGAAGTACGCGCCCCTTGGCTCTTTCCGCATAGAGCAGCGCGTCGTAGGGCCTGTCCCGCTCAATGGACATCTCAATCAGCGCGTGGTAGGGAGCGACCTTGTTTTCAAAGAAGAGCTGTTGTTCTTGCTCCTGCCCGACCACGCGATCACGCATCTCTTCGGTCTGCTCGATCGCCTGCGACAGGACTTCGAGCGCCAGGTCGTGATTTTTCTGCTTCAGCAGGGCTTTTCCCCAGAGCGTCGCCGTCAGGAAGGAAAGGTTGGCGAAGCGAAGGCGGCGGGCGATCTTTAGCGATTCCTCCGAGAGCCTTGCGGCCTCGCCGTAATTACCCATGGCAAAGAAGACTTCCGCTTTTCGCCACAGCAATTCGGCGATACGAGTCTGGTCCTCGATCTCTTTCGCCAACAGCAGGCTTTCATCCAACGCCCGCATGGAGGCGGCGTGATCGCCCTTCACCCTGTATACCGCCCCGATCCCCTCTCCGGCGGCGATCATCACATCTTTGTTCGACGCTTCCGACGCTTGTTTCAGACTCGTTTTAAAATTCTCAAGCGCCCGGTCGTAATTTCCGCGCCTTTGCTCGACAACGCCGATGTTTAACAGGTTTCTGGCCGACTCATATTGATTCTTCAGGCTTCGATTAATTTGCAGACTTTGATCGAAAAAGCCGGCTGCTTTATCATAATCTTCCTGCTCCAGGTAAAGCATCCCGAGGCTGTTAAGCACGCTCGCCGTTCGATCTTTGTATGGGAGCCGCTCTGACATCGCCAGAGCTTGATTCAAATAGATCAAAGCTTGACTATTGTCGCCAGCGGCGTTGTAGACACGCCCAATGTCCGCCAATTTGTCTATGATCTGGAATCCATATTTCAGGCTGCCCTTGTCCAGCTCTTGATAAAGCGCGAGTGATTTCTGAAAGTATTGTGAGGCCTCCGTATATTTCCCTTCATACTCGTTGAGGCCGCCTAAAGTCGAAAGAGCCGAAGCCACTCCATAATCGTCCGGCAAGGCGCCTACCGGCAGGTCGCTGTTTTTCAAAGCGTCGGCGAGCTTGATGCTCTGCTCGGCGTATGCCCGCGCCTGCTATGTTCTGCCGACGTAGTAGTAGGTAGTCGCCAGCCGCCTGCTGTCCTTCAATCGCCCGGCGACTTCAATCGCGATGTCGTAAATCAGCAAGGATTGTTCCTGCCCCTGTGAGCGGTAAGCGGCGGCCGCACGGGCAACCAGCCTCTCCCAGAGCGCTGTTGTAACGAGCGACTGATTGCTACCCAAGAGCGCCGGGATATTTTCTCTTTGAGGACCGCTGAGTTTTAAGAGCGCTGAGATCAACTCGTCCTGGCTTTGGTATTGTGGCGAATTGTGTGACTGTGATGAAGCGCTGGCCGGAAGCAGCCAACTGGCGCAGAGAAGCAGGCAGATTGATCGAACAAATGACCGGGAGAGTGGGCACGCTCTCCCGGTCTTCATTGAATTGCCGGCATTTTTGCATTTCCTCCGCCCTCCAGAAACTAACACCTGCAAAGATGACCTGACTCCACTGTTGGAAATATCCTGAACGTCCATATCTCGAAAAAGTGTGACATCCGATCATCACCTGATCAGAACCACAGCGAACTCAACATGGCGTAGATCATGTCTAATATTGACGGTGGCGGCGGCGCAGGCGCGCTCGTTGACTTCGAGCCTCCTTGTGGGTCGTCAGTGTCGGCATATGCCGTCACGCTCGATGCGCTGGCGAAAACGAGCGCCAGCGCGAGGAAAAGGCTGCTGATCATGAGCTTGAATTTCTTCATGCGGATTCTCCTCTGCCGCAGAAACGCGGCGTTGACTGTTGACGTTTGCACCTACTTGAGCAGGTACTCTTTGATAAAAGAAGCTATTGTGTACGAGCGAAACTCCCAATTTTTCGGCTGAACGAAGCCATGCCCTTCGTCTTTTGCCAAAAGATACCAGACGGGTATGCCGGCTTTTTTGGCGGCCTGGACGATGGCTTCGGCTTCGCTCACCGGAACGCGGGGATCGTTTTTTCCTTGAATGATCAACAGTGGACTCTTAATTTTCTGGATATTGTTGAGAGGAGCAGTCTTTTCCATAAACGCCCTGATCTTCGGGTCCCTTTCGTCGCCGAACTCGGATCGTTGAATGCTGCGCCTCCACTCCTCCGTGTTCTCTATCGTAGTCATTAGGTTTGCAATTCCGGAGTCCGATATTGTCCCTTTGATTCGGTCGCCAAATGACGTCGCCGCCGAAAGCGCCACGTATCCGCCATAACTGCTCCCTTGAACCAGGACCCGTTCGGCGTCAAGATCGGGCTGAGTCTTGATCCAATCCAACAACGCTCCGATGTCTTTCACCGCATCTTCACGTTTTACTCCGTTGTCGAGATTGAGGAATGTCTTCCCGTAACCAGAGGAACCGCGCACGTTCGGATAAATTTTTACGACTCCGAGTTCATTGATATAAAAGTTATCGTCGTTACCGTAAGCGGGACGGTGTTGCTTTTCAGGGCCGCCGTGAATGTCGATGATCACGGGCCTTCTGCCTTTAAACGTTGAAGGGGGCCGGTAGAGAAAGCCTGAGATCATTCTCCCGTCGAAGCTCTTCCAATGAATCAGCTCCGGCATTGAAAACTTCTCAAGCTCGACGCCGCCCGAAACGCTCCGCCCCCACAGTTCGTGTTTTTCCGTCTTTACGTCCAGCGAGTACACATCATTCGGTGTCCGCGATGACTTGAAGTTAAACGCAAGATCGACGGAATTGCCGTGCCACTTGAGGTCGGAGATGACGCCTACGGGTATCGAAGCAATGGCTCTCTTTTGTCTGGTTGCGGTATCCAGTAAATAAAGACGGGAAACGCCGTCCTCGTTAGTTGTGAAGGCCAACGTTTTTCCGTCCGGCGAGATTTGAAATCCGTCAACATCCCACTTGATCTCGGTCGTCAAATAACTGAGCTTCCCGGACCCCAGTTCTAAATACGCCAACCGCCTGAACTCTGAACTCCGATCTGTAATGACATAGACGCCTTTGCCGTCTTTGCCGAACTTCGGGGAACTGTAATATTCGCCTTCCCCCTTTTGAGGCGATAAGAGACGCTTCTCCCCCTTAGCGACATCAAGCAGCCATAGTTTGCTGTCAATATTAGAGATGAATTCACAGAAGACCGCTTGGCGGTCGTCCGGCGACCAATCGTACACCTTCAAGTAATTGCCAGTGGACTGAACTAGAAGACGATTACTCTTCGGATCAAACGGATTGATCAGGCACAGGTTCACTGCCGATCCCTCTGGCGGCGCGCAACTGTAGATTACCTCTTCGCCGGAGTTAGACCACACCGGCTCGGTGCTTCGCGACTTCCCATCCGAAATTAGACTGCTCTTCCGCGCCGCGACATCGTAAAGATACATTTGAAAGGTTTCGTCGCCGTTGGTGTCTTTGTTGAAGAGAAAATACTTCGATTGCGGTTGGAAGTAGATGTCATACACCCCGCTCTCCTGCATATATATCCACATCTTGGGCGCACTGCCCGGATTCTCGATGCGAGTGAGCCAGGTGACGGTCGAAAGACCTTTAAGCCATACCTCGCGTTTGGCAATATCCCACCCCGCGAGCGGCAAGCCGTATGCGCCCGTGTAGCGTTTGACCTGCTGTGCAAGCGATTTGGGTATCTTGGGCACGCCCACCACTTGTAGGTTGTCGCTGGGCGAGATCTCGTCGATCTGTGCCAAAGTCGCTCTTTCGCCGTCAAAGATAAAAAGGCACGCTATGACGCCGGCGGCTGCAACCAGCTCGAGGCCGAGTCGCGGCCATTTCAGTTTATTCTTGCTTCGCATACAGTCGATAAGCGATCGTTGATGTTGAAATGTATTGGGGGAGATAGACGACGCCTCTGCATCGGTTCAATCAGAGATCGAAGCCTTACTGTAATAGACGGAGAAAATGCTTCGCGATTCCACCGCGACAAAATATTTTTCATTAGCGATGCAAGTGGAATTATCTGCCATTCCTTCCGTCTATTGATACAGCGCGCGGAAGAGCGACCCCGGCTGGAGAGGCTCTAACAAATATCAGGTCACCACAATCAGCGAGGTTTCATGCCAACTCGGGCTTTGATCGTTTCGCCGAATCTCGACATAGGAATTTTACGTCAATATGCAAAGCGACAACTGTCATTCGAGCGAATCGGCGCACGACAGCATATTGGTGCTCTCCGCCAATCCTCATATCAGAGCAAAACTGCAGATGATCCTGCTAAACGCAAAATGGCAGGTGGATTGCTGCGAGAACTTCGATGAGTTTAAGCGCCTGGCGGATGAGCGCGTCTGGCCCCTGGCGCTGGTTTCGGAAAGGTCCGGCTGCAACCTCTCTCTCGAAGTCATCGAAAGGCTCCGCCCCCGGATTGAAACGGAACATACCCAAGTTGTGGTTCTGTCTGAGGCGCCTTCGGCCGCCGACGCAATGCTCTGTTACGAACACGGCGCGACCGATTACCGCGGATGGCCACTACTGCCTTCTGAAGTGCTGGAAATCGCCGATCAAGCCCGCCGCCAATTTCAACAGACATCTAGCGATGATGAGGCTGCGGGGCTTGTCATCGAACCGGCGAATAATAGCGCGGCCAAGGTCCTGATCGGCGGCTCACGCCCGATACTTGAATTGTTGCGCCAAATCTTTAAAGTCGCGCAATCGTACAACAATCTCCCGGTCTTCATTACGGGCGAGACCGGCGTCGGCAAGGAGGTCGTCGCGTGGCATATTCATCAGTTGAGCAAGCGCCCCGGGCCTTTCCGCGCGATAAATTGCGCGGCGATGGTCGAGGGACTGCTCGAATCCGAGCTTTTCGGGCACGAGAAGGGAGCCTTCACCAACGCGCACGCGATGAAGAAAGGACTGTGGGAAGAGGCTGCGAACGGCACGCTCTTCCTCGATGAAATCACCGAAGCCTCACAGTCCACCCAGGCCAAGCTGCTGCGCGTCTTGCAGGAAGGGACGTTCCGGCGAGTCGGCTCCAACCAGGAGATCAAAGCCAGCGCGCGCATCATCGCCGCCTCTAATCGCAACATTGAAAAAGCGATCAAAGACGGCGTCTTTCGCGAAGACCTGTTTTACCGCCTGGGGGAAGTATTGCGTGTCCCACCTCTGCGCGAAAGGATCGAAGACATCCCGCTACTTGTCGCGCACTTCTGCCGGCGGGCGGGCAAAGGAACAATCGTCACGCCTGAGGCGATGAACGTTTTGCGCCATTACATGTGGCCCGGAAATGTGCGCGAACTCGATAGTGTCATCAACAAACTCATCACCTTCTGCGGCAAACGCATCTTTCCTGAAGATGTCCAGAAATATATTCAGGTCCCCAAACGGAGAATCGAACATGTGACCCGAGATTTCCTTCTGAGCCTGATGAACGCAAATCCTCTTGAAGAGCGGCCGACAATACCTGAGATCAGAAAGAGATATGTAATCGAAACTTTTTACGAAGTGGGGCGGGAGTATAAGGTCGCCAAAGCCCTCAATATGGACTACCGCTCAGTGAGCGCGATTTTGAGAAAAGAAAAATTGCTGCCACCGGAACCGGGCGACAACGCCGACACGCCATTATTCTCCGACAATGACAGTGATCCACTGGTTCCACCAATCGAATAACTTCGCCCAGGAACTTCAAGCTGAGGTCTGCTCAAGGGCGAATTCGTTCGCGTGTCTGAGAAACGCATGGTTGGCCAATTGCACGGCCTCTTCGATGACCTCAATGCTCACATTCTTATTCCATATTGAGGCCTACGCCATTTCGGCCGAGAAGCCCGAGCAGCATGAGCGCTCGGTATCCCACATGAGCGGAATTGGCAAAATCAAGGAGAGACTTTTGATAGCAAGGAGGATGACAAACTTGATTCATGCCCTGTGACAGGATAGATTGTTGGACCGCGTATGATCGAGCGAGTGAACTGTTTCTTCGTATTGCAGTTAAGCTGTATAGGCGTAAGTGGCTCTTCTCATCGGAGGCATTATGTCAATAGATCAGCAAGACCAAGATTATATCAATACTGTTGTGGAGAAACTTATCAGCAGCCGAAAGTCAACTGATGATAAAGATAATAACGAATTTCTTTTACACCTCTATGAGCAACTCTGGGAGAACATGCGGTCGAAGGAAAATCGACTGTGGTCATTTCTGTCTCTTTATGGTGCCGCCGTCGGACTGGTATTTGCAGGAGGCCAAGCGAGCGGCCTGCCCGGAGCCGAGTTGTTCGCGTTGATAATCGTAATGGGACTTACGACATGGGCCGTTCTCATTATATTGAACGCAAATTACTGGATTCGCAGAAATCTATTGATGGTCAGCGGCATTGAGAAGCGCTATCCCGGAATTGAGCGAGGGATTTACCCGCGAGAGTTTCCCGAGGCCAGAAGGGGTAACTTCGACACTCTCTACGGCGGTAGCATATTAGTTCTCTGTGTCCTGCTGGTCCTTTTTTTCGCGCGCACCATCTGGCCGTACCGCTTACCCACATCGTTCGACACATTTCACATCTTTCTCAGTATTGTTCTACTCTACGTGCTCTTCGCTAGCATAGTGCTTTACTGCTTGAGGCAGCACGAGGACTATATTGCGCTCCACTACTCGACTAGAAGGGAGCAGTTGCTAAAGGCTGAGCAATTCACGCTCTCGAAATGGTCCACGACGCTGAATAATGAATTAGCAGAACGCAAGAGATTAAGCGTGCGCCTCTATCTGCTACCCGTGCTCCTATTCGTGGCTGCCCTTTTCGACTTGATTCTTATCCGCAACGGATACACATCGCCTCATCGCTTCTTGTGTATCATCCCACAGGTGTTCCTGATAATCGCTTTTATTTGGCAATGGTATAAGTATAGGCGACCTTATGAAATAACTACTGCTCTAGCGCCGCTGCTGAATGCAGCCACAGAGCTAGATACGGTTAAGCACGGCTGGGAGGAGATAAAGTCCGCCCCTGGGAAGAGTGTTGGCTTAACAAAACAGTTTGATGAGCTGGCAGGTCGAGTAGACGTCGAGATAAGCTCTCTCGAAAATACAAATGATGCAAGCACCTTCCAATCCCATTTCGGAGAACTGATGAAGCATGTCCAGTCGCTCAGAGGCCTAGACGATCCAGCCATTAACGTAGGGTTGGACAAAATGCTATCCGACAGAAGAGCGAAGGCAGAGGAAGTTGACAATATCGCCGATGGGTGCAGCTCTTTTAGAACGACGGCGAATCCTCAAAAAATCAGGGATTTTGCCAAATTTGCCAATTACTGAGCGTGGCCTCCGTGTTAGATATAGGTTGCACACCATATCTCACTACGAGGAGGACACGCTCTATGGCAGCTTGCGCTGCTGCTCTCAATCCGGTTCAGGCTGACGCCTATTCGCCGGCTCGGGAGCAGCTCAATTCTATCATTTCACATCTCCGCTCAACCGATCGCATGACACACAGTGAATTGGAACAATTTCTCGATGTCGAAGGCTCCGAAATATTGCGGCGGATACTTCAGGGCTATCTCGATGAACGCGGCCCCGGCGCGGTCGCCGAACCGGTCGTCGACTCGAATGGACAAGAGCATACGCATCAGCATCTTCATTCCAGATCGCTGACAACGATCTTTGGAGAAGTCACCCTTGATCGCCAGGGCTACGGCGGGCGTGGGCTTAAAAGCTTGCACCCTCTCGACGCCGAATTGAATTTACCGCCGGAAAGCTACTCTCATACTTTGCAGCGTCAGATCGCTTGTGCGACGGCCAAAGAATCCTTTGACGAGGTGATGATCACCATCCGCGATCATACGGGCGTGACAGTTCCCAAACGGCAAGTCGAGGAATTGGCCCGCCGCGCGAGCCGTGACTTCGAACTGTTTTACGAACAACAACGCTCTCAGAACACGCGAGAGGTGAAAAAGACCGGCGGGATTCTCGCCATCACCGCGGATGGGAAAGGCGTCCCGATGCGTAAGTCCGATCTGCGGGAAGCGACCCGGAAGGCCGCCGAAGAGCGAAAGCCGCGTTTGAAGCATCGTCGCAGCCCTGGCGAGAAGAGTAAGACCAAACGAATGAGCACGGTGGCGGCCGTCTACACCATTGAGCCATTCGTCCGCACGCCCGAACAGATTGTGCGTGAGTTGGCTCCAGTTCACGAAGCCTTGCCGCAACGCCCGCGGCCGGAGGACAAACGCGTTTGGGCCAGCATCAAACATCCGCCAGAGGCGATCATCAAGCAGGCGTTTGAGGAAGCGCAGCGGCGTGATCCGAAACATACCAAAGAATGGATCGCCTTGGTGGATGGCAACGAGACGCAACTGGATTTGTTGCGGCTGACGGCCAAAGGCTACGGAGTCAAACTGGTGATCATTCTCGACCTGATCCACGTCTTGGAATACTTGTGGAAGGCTGCTTGGGCCTTCCACGACGCAGGAGATCGCGCCGCCGAGAGTTGGGTCGGGGAACGCCTGGCGGAAATTCTGCGCGGGCACAGTTCATTGGTCGCCGCTGGAATGAGACGCAGCGCAACGCTGCGCGGCCTGGGCGATTTGGAGCGCATCCCGATTGATGATTGCGCCGACTACCTGCTCAAATATCGCGAGTTCTTGCATTACGATCAATATTTAGCGAAAGGTTATCCGATCGCGACTGGCGTAATTGAGGGCGCTTGCCGATACCTTGTCAAAGATCGAATGGAGATCACTGGCGCGCGCTGGAGTCTGGAAGGCGCCGAAGCCGTCTTGCAGCTACGAAGCTTGCGGGCAAGCGGGGATTTCGACGAGTACTGGGATTTCCACCTCCAGCAGGAGTACAAACGCAACCACGAAGCGCGGTATGAGAACGGCCAAGTGCCGTTGCCGAATCCTGCACCGGAGAGCAAACTGAAAGCTTCCCGTCTCAGGCTGGTGAAATGACCGCGCCTTGTTGTTATCAGTCAGGTAACAAGGAGATATGCCTCTTGAGAAGCCATATCTCCGGCAAATTAACTTGGATGGGGAAAGCAAATTTGCAAAAAAGCCTTATTTTCTGCAGTTTTGCCGTCGTTCTAAAAGAGCCACACCCATCGCCGATGGCCCTTTAAACGTGAAATGGTATAAACCAGAGAGCATCAAAATCACAGTCGTTCTTGTTTTATTGTCTACAATCCATCCGATCTACTTCTTTTGCACAACGAAGCCAAAGCTCAGGGAAGATTTCATGGGAGAGGTACAAGCAGTCTCTATCGCTGATTTAAGCCAGCAAATCGAGAAGGCCCAGCAAGAACTAAAGAAGATCCAAAACTTATTCCAGGAGATGCAGAATGTAGAGTCGCAGAAAGAGTTAGTTGATCAAAGGCTCGACGTGCTTCAGCAGCAGTTGGACAAGCTCGAGAGCCAGCAGCGAGAAATGCTCAAACTGTCGGCATCACCGATCCCGAAGGGCACACCTTAGTATTATTATGAGAGCAGATTGCCACGTTCATCTGGATAAAATTGGCGGACCGCACAAGACCGTTCCGCCTAGCGTTGAAATGTTCACAGCGTATGCGCAGCGGGAGAGCATCTCCCTTTTCTTCGTTATCTACGAGAAGGACGGAACACTAGCCCGCTTTCAGGCGACTGGATACAACCTGGTTCCGATCTATTGGGAGCGTACGCCGCTCGCCCCCAACATACCCACCGTTACGCAGGGGATTAAGCTTCATCCTTACATCGAAAGATACCAACTGACGAGAGGAAACGTCGAGCCAGTGCTAGAAGAAGCGAGAGCGAGAAATCTCTTCATTTTCATCCATACGGAAGATCGGGAGCCTGAATTGTCGCGCGGCAGGCTCGTGGCCGACCTTGCCGCCGCGTACCCGAGCTTGATATTCGTCATGGCGCACTCCGGTTCCTACGCGCCTCCGCAGGTAAATGACCCAAGTTCGATTTTTATTGCGGAGACACGCGTCCGGGAGTTGGTGTCAGAGGCGGTTGATGTGGCGCGCCGCTTTGACAATATCTACTTGGAGACGTCCATTCTGGCTTCGGATGCGAAGGCGGAAATCCTGGCCGGAGCCCCGCTTTCGAAGCTTTTGATCGGATCTGACTTCCCCATCATGGAAAACGAGCAATGGTCTTCTTTGCGGTTCCAGGAGGAGCAGTTGCTCCGCTTCGGACTTTCTGAAAGGGATATTGAGCGGGTGCACCAAAACGCCATTGAGTTAGCCCGCGCGACAGGAATTAGGCAGGGGTAATTTCCTAGTTTCATTCAAATCTGGATTCACACATTGGCATTACTCGACTTCATTCAAGCCATCAGCGATCCTCGTTCAAGAGTATGGAAGTATAAAGGAGTTGGAAATCAGAAGATGATGCCAGCCTCTCCATATTCTGAATTTCGACT
>WNFV01023102.1_pt1 | contig 12983 bp, 13 predicted proteins | sample 5400101 | NCBI WGS metagenome assembly WNFV01 (sample SAMN13153361, study PRJNA577476) | soil metagenome | isolation source: 115 cm soil or saprolite under grassland replicate 1 | place: USA:California | collected 2016-06-15
CTGAAATTATTTCACCCGAATCACGCTCCCGCAACCCCAGCCTTAACCCGCGTTACACCTTTGATACCTACGTTGTTGGTTCAGGCAACCGCCTGGCACATGCCGCCTGCATGGCTGTAGCCGAAAAACCGGCCCGCGCGTACAACCCACTCTTCGTCTATGGTGGCGTCGGGCTTGGGAAGACACACCTTCTTCATGCCGTAGCCAATGCCTGTCATGCACGCGGGCTGACTGTCCTGTACGTTTCCTCCGAAGAATTTACCAATGACATGATCAATGCCATCCGTACACACACCACCCAGGCTTTCCGCGAAAAATATCGCTCAGCCGATGTGTTGCTCGTGGATGATATTCAATTCATCGCCGGCAAAGAATCGACCCAGGAAGAATTTTTCCATACCTTCAATACGTTACACGGCCAGGATAAGCAAATCATCGTCTCTTCTGATCGCCCACCCAAATCTCTGGTCACTTTGGAGGAGCGTCTGCGCTCCCGTTTCGAATGGGGACTCACAGCGGATATCCAGCCCCCCGACCTGGAGACCCGCCTTGCCATTCTGCGCTCCAAAGCCGAACGGACGGGGCGTCAAGTTTCAGATGAAATTTTAGAAACTGTTGCCAAACGTGTGCAATCCAATATTCGAGAGCTCGAAGGCGCTCTCAACCGCATTATCGCCTTCGCAGATTTGAGCGGCTCAGCTCTTACACCGAATCTAGTAGACGTAGCTCTGGCTGATCTACTTCCTCAGCGGGGCGATGTGGAGCCCGAGAAAGTAGTGAATCAGGTAGCCGAATATTACAAACTATCGATAGATAGATTTTTAAGTCGTGATCGTTCCCGTGATGTAGCTTTGCCTCGTCAGGTTGCGATGTATTTGTTACGTGAAGATGCAAAATTGTCCTTTCCGCAAATTGGAGAGGTACTAGGTGGGCGTGACCATACGACGGTCATGTATGCTATAGATAAAATTGACAAGGAAATCAGGGACGATGCTGGTTCCAAATTGAGCCGGGATATTAACCAAATCCGCCAGCAGTTGTACGGCCATACGACAGAGTATAGAAAATAATCATAATCGTCCCGGTTAATTTGCCGGGACGATGCTTTTATATCGATTGACGTAAAATAGGGGGCAGGGTAACTCATTTTCTCTGATGCAGGAAATCCCATGATTCCAGGTTTAGATGGACTGCGCGCAGTCGCCTTTCTGCTGGTATTTGGAATACATACTGGCTACCTTCATATTGGCTGGGTGGGAGTCCAGCTTTTTTTCGTTCTTTCAGGCTTTTTGATTACGGGGATTCTTTTAGATATGAAGAAGAAACTGCCATCCAAAGAATATTTCCTAAAATTTTATGGCAGGCGCTTTCTTAGGATATTTCCTTTATATTATTTTTATCTATTTGCTATGCTGGGCATCTCGGCTGGGCTGATCTATATTTCGTATAGTCCCGGCTTTATGAGGGTGTTTCAAAATCAGTTCTGGTATGCTGTATTTTATGTTTACGACTTTGTAACCGCAACTTCTGGTTTTGAATCCTCCAGGTTCCTTGGTCATTTGTGGTCACTTTCAATAGAGGAACAATTCTATATATTTTGGCCCATATTGGTTCTCCTTGTTCCAGAAAAATCTCTCAAAAAGCTTTTTCTGGCTGGAATATTCGCAGGACCTATTTTTAGAATTGCCATATCTTTAATCCAGCATTCCGGAATCCTTCCAATTTTAAAAGATCCAGCCTCTCTCGCAGTTTATACACTTCCTTTTAGCCACATTGACGCATTTGCCTTTGGCGCGTATATCACCCGTTTCTCCATCCCGCACTCACGACGTCAATTAACCTTCCTAGGGATTCTGCTTCCCATCATTGGTTTCACAACCCACTATGTGGCGACCGGTAGCCTCGGCGAGATCACCGCCTTTGGTTTTCAGGTTACTATGCCAGATGCGTATCAGTTTATCTGGGCCTACTCGCTATTAAATTACTGGTTTGCCATCATCATATATTGCGTGGTACACGAAAAAATGTTTATTCAAATGCTGTCGTGGTCACCCATGCGATATCTGGGGAAGATATCCTATGGTTTATATGTTTATCATTTCCCGATCATCTGGTTTGTGGCGCATATTCGTGAGTCAGGTATGGCAGAGATATTGGCCAAACCACTCATCGCGTTGATCGCTTTCGTTTCAACGCTCATCATTGCATCATTGAGTTACTTTCTTATGGAAAAACCATTGATCAGATTGAAAGACCGTTTCTTTTCCCTTAAGTCGTCGTCTTCATCTTAATTTCTATTAAAACTAGATTGGGTATACAAAATCATTTTTATGTGTCATTCTGAGGAGCGACACTTGCACCGTACTGCGTTCGGTACAGTGCGGTGAGCGACGAAGAATCTCAGATTATGGAGTAATTTCCATTTCAAAATCCGAGATTCTTCGCTCCCGGAGTTTACCCTGAGCCTGTCGAAGGGGTCGCTCACCTGTGCCTGCCCTGTCCCGTCAGGGCCAGGACAAGGCAGAATGACACAACGCCGATTTATATATAATCTGTTGCTGGTTGGGTGAGAAATTGATGTTTTATCAATACCAGAAGTATGAAGACACCACATGCCGCAATAAACAGATAGGATTGAAAAATGTTTAAGTACGAAGGCGCTAAGAGGTTTGTAAAGGGAATAATGTTTGCGGCGAACAAATAGCATATTACGAACACGATTTTTGCCCACATGCTTTGGAGCGCAGTATTCCCAAACCACAGAATCAGCCAAAGGCAAACAAATATTGGAAATAGGATTCCGAAATGATGTTCCCATGCGATGGGAGATGCTACGGTCGCACCCAGTCCCATAAGACAGAAATCCGCAAGGCGAGATTCTTTGCTCTGGCTTTTTCCTTTGATTAGAGCAATCGTCAGAATTGCAATGCTTGTAATCTGCGTGAAGGAGAAAACCCAGAAATTATAGGGTGGGAAGTAGTATCCACGCCATTTGGTGTTGTTGAACACCTCAGGATAGCGAACACTAAAGAAGCGGCCGGCCAACCCGTTGAACGATTGGTTAGAGTAATAAGATTCTCCATGTTGCGAGAGGAAGCTCAGCCCGCGCAGGTAATCTATATAGGTTGCGATGCCATACTCGTGTATACCGAGCAATACACCGATCGCACCTGTTATAACCATAGCGATGACCAGCCGCTTGTTGCCGCGAAACAATCCCCACAGCGCGAAAAGTGCATACTGGGGCTTAATGGATGCCATGATACCCAGCAAAATCCCGACCGGAGTTTCATATCCTCTGATATAGCAAAGGATGGCAACGGCGAAGAACGCGTTCAGCCAGACCTGAATTTGTCCAAGAGTCCCCGCCTTAACAGCAGGATAAAAAGTGAAAAGGAGAAAGGTAAGTAGTGCCCCAACCAGAATCTTTTCTACAAGCGAGAGTGAAGGTGCGTTGTACTCCTGATAAGAATAAAGTGTTATGCCAATCACGCCAGCGAGCATGAGAAACATAAAGAAATATGTAGTGGCGGTTGAAAATTCCAAAATGCCAATATTATTCGTTTCGATAAATTTTGAGATCAAAAGCGCAGCAAACTCTGTCCCTGGGATTCTTCCCAATAGTCGAGAGCCAGCCTCATCGGTCGCCAAGAATCGTCTCCAATTTGTTCGGTGAAGATCCAGACCGCGTGGTCCAAGGCCGATTTTGTGTTCCTGATCTCAAGGGAATTGGCGATCCCTTGGATTAATAACGAAAAGATAAGGTTAAGGAAAAAGAGGAAGAGCAGTTGTTTGATGATGGGTTTCATGTCTCTGGCCCAGATATTATTTCCGGCAAGTATAGCATTCCGGTCAAGAATCCTGTGGTATAATCCCGCCGCTTCGTTTGAGAAGCACATCTTGCCTGGGACGGGCATCAAGCGTCCCTGAGCGGGTCATAAATCCCGCTAAACCTACTCCGTTTCTCGCCATTAGATTGTTGCGCGCAGAAAGCGGAAAAGTAATGAAGGAGTAATAATGGCTGTCATTTCCATGAAGGCCCTGCTTGAGAGCGGCGTCCATTTTGGGCACCGAACGAACAAGTGGGATCCCCGTATGAAACCGTACATCTTCACCGAGCGTAACGGGATTCATATTATTGACCTGCAGCAGACCGTCAAGCTGCTGAACCAGGGCTACAACGTCATTCGCGATAGCGTTGCCAATGGCGGGACGCTCCTGTTCATCGGCACGAAACGCCAGGCGCAAGAGACTGTTGCCGAAGAGGCAGCGCGCTGTGGTATGCCATATGTCACCGAACGCTGGATGGGCGGTATGCTGACTAACTGGTCGACGATTTACTTGCGCATCCAGGAACTGGAGCGTTTGGAAAAATTGCGCGATACAGATGAGATCAACCGCCTTACCAAAAAAGAAGGCCTGCTGATCGAACGTGAGATTACTCGCCTGCAGACCCGTCTTTCTGGCTCTCGCACCATGAAACGTCGACCTGACATGCTTTTCGTTGTGGATGTATGCCGTGAAGAAGCCGCCATACACGAAGCGAATCTGCTTAATATCCCGATCGTTGCACTGGTGGATACGAACTGCAACCCACAGAATATCGACTACGTAATCCCTTCAAACGATGATGCGATCCGTGCTATCAAACTTCTGGTTGCCAAGATTGCCGATGCTGTGCTTGAAGGCAAGGCCATGCGCAAGGAGGAGGCACCCGAGGAAACGCCTGCTATGGCATCGAAAGCTGAAGCCAGGCCGCGTCCTGCTCGCAGACCCACAGAAGAAGCGGAATCAGAAGAAGAGCCTGGTGAAGAAATTCTGCTTGGTGAGGCTACCCTGGCGAAGTTGAACGTCACTCGCAAGGTCGATGAACCCGAAGCTTCTCCGGAAGTGAAGAAAGAATAAGCCGGTACACCTGCGTTGAGGATTGCAATATGGAAAAAGTAGAAATTACAACAGAGATGATCAAAGAATTACGCGCGGCCACGAGTGCGCCAATGCTGGATTGCCGTAAGGCGCTTCAGGAGTCCAATGGCGATTTTCAGAAAGCGGTCGATTGGTTGCGTGAAAAAGGCATGGCTACCGCCGCAAAACGAGCGGACCGGGAAGCATCCAATGGCGTCATAGAATTGTATTCGCACGGTGGTGGTCGTGTGGGTGTAATGGTCGAAGTCAACTGTGAAACCGATTTCGTAGCCCGCTCCGATAAGTTTCGTACACTGGCTCACGAAATTGCCCTGCAGATTGCTGCCAGCGCACCTAAATATGTGAAGGTGGAAGATATTCCTGCGAATGAACTCGAACATGAAAAGGAAATCGCGCGTGCGCGCGCCAAAGAGGAAGGCAAGCCAGAGAATATTTTAGACAAGATCGTAGAAGGTCGTCTTGAAAAATATAAAGATGAAGTCAGCCTCCTGCGCCAGACTTATATCCGTGACGAAAGTTTAACCGTTGAGAAATTGATCCTGCAAAACGTCGCTGCGATCGGAGAGAATGTTGTTGTTCGCCGCTTCCAGCGATGGGAGCTGGGCGAAAGCACGAAACAAGCGTAAGTTGAAAAGCCAACCAGACGGTTGGCTTTTTCATAATGTCCCCACCCGCCTTCGGCACCCTCCCCAATTTGGGGAGGGCTAGGGAGGGGGGCAGATAGGAGATCAAATGGCAGATTTAAAGTATAAACGTATCCTGCTTAAATTGACGGGTGAAGCATTGAGCGGCGCGGCGGGTCACGGAATTAGTGTAGATGAGGCAGAGATCATTGCAAGCCGTGTCAAAGAAGTGCACGAGATGGGTGTTGAAGTTGCATTGGTTATCGGTGCAGGCAATTTGTGGCGCGGCAAACAGGGATTGGAGCATGGTATGGACCGTTCCACGGCGGACTACATGGGCATGATCGCTACTGTAATGAACGCAATGGCTTTGATGGATGTGATGGAACGCCAGGGCATTCTGACGCGCGTCATGTCTGCGGTTGATATGCGCGCCATTGCAGAGCCTTACATCCGGCGCCGGGCGATCCGTCATCTTGAAAAAGGACGCATCGTGATCTTCGGCGGTGGGACAGGCAATCCCTTTTTCTCCACCGATACAGCAGCAGCCTTGCGCGCCACAGAAATCGATGCCGATGTATTGATCAAGGCCACAAAAGTCGATGGTGTCTACGACTCGGATCCGAATAAAAATTCGGGTGCGAAGAAATTAGAAAAGTTGAGCTATATCGATGTGTTGAACCGCCGCCTAGAAGTGATGGACAGCACAGCCATTACCCTGTGTATGGAAAACCATCTGCCGATTCTGGTGCTTAATTTATGGGATAAAAAGGCCTTAATCAGTGCATTGCGCGGTGAATCAATTGGAACACTTATTTGCGATTAATTGATTAGGATTTTTGATTATGGGAGGCGGTTCGCCTCCCTTTTTATATACTGATAGCCTCTCACAGTATCGTCAAAACCTCTCATATCTTGGTAAAGATATAGCATAATTTGAATTTTTGGTGTATCCTTATGGCGACCAATTCCTGAGGAGGACAAGGTGACCGACGAAATAAAAGACATGTTAAAAGATGCGGAATCCCGCATGCACGGAGCCATTCAGTCTCTCACCGATGATCTCGCTACGATCCGCACGGGTCGCGCCAGCCCCGCTCTAATAGAGAAGTTACCGATTGAATATTACGGCAGCCCAACTCCCTTGATGCAGCTGGCGACAATCAGTGTACCCGAGCCGCGTTCATTGATGATCAAACCTTTCGATCAAACTTCACTTAAGAATATTGAACGGGCGATTCAATCTTCGGACCTTGGGCTGACTCCCAATAGCGATGGCAAGGTCATCCACCTCAATCTGCCGCCATTAAACGAAGAGCGGAGGCGCATCCTTGTTAAACAGGTGCATGGTCGCCTAGAAGAAGCGCGCATTGCCATTCGTAATATTCGCCGCGACGTACATAACGATATGCGGGAATATGAAAAGGAAAAACTCATTTCGGAAGATGATTTAGAACGTGGTGAAGAGGAATTGCAGAAAATGACCGATCGCTTCGTGGAAGAAGTTGCCAAACACGGCCAGACCAAAGAAAAAGAGATCATGGAAGTTTAATGGGTCCTTGCGAGCCTTGATGGAGAGAGGCTGCACTTCATCGTTTTTAGTGCGAGTGAACATATTCCATCGTTAATCCAATACTAGCTCTTTGCAACCCGCTGAATGATCTACCTCCCGCAACGACAGGCAAAATTCATGGCTGATTCTCCTCTAAAGATTCCCACTGAGAAAATTCCTAAGCACATTGCCATCATTATGGATGGCAATGGGCGCTGGGCAATCTCGCGCGGATTGCCGCGACTAGCCGGTCATCACGCCGGCACGGAGAATCTACGCCGTATCATTCGCGCAACCGTTGCATTCGGCATTAAATATCTTACGATCTATGCATTCTCCACGGAAAATTGGGGACGCCCGCCTGAAGAAGTAAAGGGCTTGATGTATATCCTCGAAGACGTCATTGACCGTGAGTTAAATGAGTTGAAAGAGGAAGGGGTACAGTTGCGCCATATTGGGCGGCTGGAACGCCTAGCTCCCAGGCTACAGGAAAAAGTTTTAGAAGCCATTGATGTCACCAAGACGAACGATCGTTTGGTCCTGAACATTGCCTTCAACTATGGTGGGCGTGATGAAATCGTGCAGGCCATCCAGCGCATGATGAAGGACGGAGTTCCGCCAGAAAAAGTGACGGATGAACTGGTCAGCCAGTATCTATATACCGCGGGCGTGCCAGACCCTGACTTGATCATCCGCACCTCCGGTGAATTACGCGTAAGCAATTTCCTGATCTGGCAAGCGGCCTATTCGGAATGGTACATCACGCCTACCTACTGGCCTGATTTTGATAAAGAAGAATATCGCCGTGCAATCGAAGCCTTTGCGCAACGTGACCGGCGGTATGGCAAGGTCTCTTCGCGCGAGCTGCAAGAATCCAATGCGTAGACGCATTATCACAGTTCTCGTGCTGGCTTTGATTGGATTGCCGGCCGTCATTTTAGGTGGTATCTTTTATTTTTTACTCTTGGGTGTTTTCATTACTGGTGCAGCGTGGGAATATGTGCGCATGTTTCGCTGTGTGAAATTGGAACCTCAACTTTATATCACGGTTGGCGGCGTGGCTTCGATCTTGATCACGCGCATGTTTTTACCGGAGGCCGCCCTGCCTGTCTTTGCCGCGTTGATCTTAGCGGCACTTGCTTTTCACTTGATTGCTTATGAGCGCGGCCGAGACCAGGCCGCGCTTGATTTTGCGGTGACCGTTGGCGGGTTGGCCTACATCGGTTGGATTGGCGCCTATCTACTCGACCTCCGCAATCTGCCCGAAGGTGGTTGGTGGTTCATGCTCGTCCTGCCGTGTGTATGGCTAGCAGATTCAGGCGCGTACTCACTGGGCACAGCGTACGGGAAACATAAGATGGCGCCGCGCCTCAGCCCGAAGAAGAGTTGGGAAGGATACGCTGCCGGTGTTTTTACGGGCGCAATCGGTGGGGCTTTCTTCGCGTTTGCCTATGCAACCTATGGGAATTTGGGCGGCGATATCACTCCTCTTCAGGGAGGCTTGCTCGGCCTGCTTCTCGGAGCAATTACGCCACTTGGCGACCTGGGTGAGAGTATGTTCAAAAGACAATCTGGGTTGAAAGATTCAAGCGATGTTATCCCCGGCCACGGCGGATTCTTCGATCGCATCGACTCCTGGCTCTGGGGAGCTGTGATCGGTTATTATTTTCTCGTCTGGTTCGTTCTATAGTTTGGAGGAAACATGGATGTTCTAGGTGCCACTCCCACTCGCAACCTTGCTCTTGAACTTGCGCGGGTCACTGAGGCCGCGGCGATGATGGCAGGTCGCTTTATGGGACGCGGAGATAAAGAAGGGGCGGATCAGGCTGCGGTCAATGCGATGCGGCTCGTCCTCAGCACGGTGGATATGAACGGGATCATTGTCATCGGCGAAGGGGAAAAGGACAGCGCTCCAATGTTGTACAACGGTGAGAAAGTGGGCAACGGTTCCGCTCCGGAGGTCGACGTTGCCGTGGACCCAATCGACGGGACTCGCCCTTTAGCATTCGGCCGGTCCAATTCACTGGCGACAGTTGCTCTTTCCCCGCGCGGGACGATGTTCGACCCTGGCCCCTTTGTTTACATGAACAAGATCGCCGTGGGGCCTGAGGCCGTGGGCAAAATCAATATTGAAAAGTCGATCACTGAGAATCTAAAGGCGATTGCCAAAGCCAAAGATAAGGATATTGAAGATTTGACGACGATCATCCTTGACCGCCCGCGCCACGAAGCCATGATTGCGGAGATACGAAAAGCGGGTGCTCGCATCCGCCAAATCCCAGATGGTGATGTGGCTGCAGATGAATTACGTCGCGGCCGCGAGGCAGGTTATGACTTCGATAAGATCCTCACCATGGACGATCTGGTCTCATCCGAAGATGTGTTCTTCGCGGCAACAGGGATCACCGATGGTGAACTGCTCAGAGGCGTGCGTTACCAGGGCGATCACATCATGACCGAGACCCTCGTCGTGCGCGGCTTGACGGGTACGGTGAGGCAGATCACAGCCACACATACAACGGATAAGTTAGATAACTTGAGTTCGATACATTATTAGGATGTACTTCGTCCTGAGCGGAACGAGGAGCGATTTTTGCGACGAGTGCAGTCGAAGGACGTATTAGCAACTGCGCTTCGACTACGGTGCACACCGTCCTTGCGTACGGTGCAAGGGAAGAACGCACCTCCGCTCAGCGCGAACGATTAACTTTCCTTGACATTCCCTCCTCTTATCCGTATAATCCCGTTCGCCTTCCTCGCTAGCTCAATGGCAGAGCGGGCGGCTGTTAACCGCTAGGTTCGAGGTTCAAGTCCTCGGCGAGGAGCTTTTGAAGAAAAAAAATGCGCTTAGCCTTTCGGTCAAGCGCATTTTTTTATAGTGTGCTGATCTTGTGATTAGGGCACTACATCATGCCCGGCATTTTGACGCCTATCTGCGTCAGCACCGCTGGAAGGCCGCCGTCTGCAGGGGACTCGATTTGCATATGAGAGACTTTATCGCCTTGCACAGTGACAATGAAAGTATCCGGCGCCGATACCTTTTTTCCAGTCGGCGGGACGGTCGGCATCCCCGGCAGCGGCATACTTAACGTACCGGTATTGGTGCCGGTCAACTTCACATTCACTGTCGCCTGATTGCCATTCACCGTGACCTGTTGAACTTCAAATTTGAGGTCGGGAAAAGCAGACTTCATCGCGCCTACCAGGATGAAGGCTTCCATCGCTGGCATGGGCTGTGGTAGAACACCACCGCTTACCATGGCATCCGGGGTAATGTGTTCTTTCGTCTTTTCTGCATCGGCCATCATTCCTTCTACGAAATCACGGGCAACTTGTTCAACGCTCATCAGAGACTCCTTTTATTAATAAGATGTTCTGGGATAAGAACGATAGTATAACCCGTTATTCGCGCAATGGAAAAGACAAAACGAATTGTTTTGGCAAGTGAAGTAGGGCCGATATTGCTTGGCAGGTATACGCGATCTAATCCTCGGCGAGGAAAGGATCATCTTAAAAATGTCATCCTGAGCGGAGCGAAGGATCTCTCCCTCCCATAATGAGAGACTCTTCGGTCGCGACGAACGCTCCCTCAGAGTGACATATAAATAACAGTTTCTTTCATTTTTCGTTTTAATAAATTGAAGATAGCCTATCTATATACTTATTCGGGTATTTGCAAGTAGGCTCGAATGAAAGGAGCATCCATGGCTAAGTATAGTAAGAAAGCAGGCAAGAAGGTCGAGAAAGCGATGCACGAACGAAAGAAGGGGACGCTGAAAAGCGGCAGGTCCGGCAAGAAGGTGACGAGCCGGAAACAGGCGATCGCGATAGGACTCTCCCAGGCACGTAAAGAAGGCGCTAAGGTGCCGAAGAAGAAATCCTCCAAGTCATCTAAGAAGAAATAACTTACGAGTTCTTGATGATGCGTTGCTAGTTTTAGCGACGCATCATCAGTAGCATACAAATCAGGCAGCGACTTGGTGAGGAACTATAAGCCCTGTAATGGGCTTTTTGTTTTAAACATGTTCTATATTTTGTAAGAGTGTCCGCTTAATCAAAAATCCTGTTTCATCAAGATGTCATTCTGAGCCGCGTAGCGGCGAAGAATCTCAGATTACAAAGCAAATCTCTGTCAACAGAGATTCTTCGCTCCCCACACCTGCCCTGGCGGTCGGTGCCAGGGAAGAACGGGTCGCTCAGAATGACATACCTTCTAATGGAACATCTTGCATAGCTTTGACGTTCTTGATTAGACCTCTTGCAAGAGTGTTGGTAGGGCGGGTTTGTCGCGAAGCATCCCTGAATAGGGATAACCCGCCAAAACTAACGTTTTCAAAGCATGTCAGGCTGCAAGCCTGACCTACATGTGCCTTTACATTTGAAAGTGAGTGAAATATGAAAAGTTTGCTCATCGTTTCGATTGCGCTTGCCTTGCTTCTAACTGCCTGTGCTCCCTCCACTCCAGGCTCAGGCGTTGCAACTGCTGAAGTCGGGACTGCGGTGGTAGTCACTGTCATTTCTGGAACCGGAGAAATTGGGACGGCAGGTCCGTTCCCTACACCTGAACCACCTACGCCGATCCCGCCGCTGCCTTCCGGCTTATCTCCAATCGAAGCGAAATATCGCCTGCTGGAAGAATTCCCCGATTTCTTTTTTTGCGATCCCGATCTCTATCCGGTCGCGATTGGAGATGAGGAAGAATTGGCCCGCCAACGGTTCCCTGAGATACAAGCAAACACCGAAGAATTCCAGGCAATCTTGAATCACAACGGCATGGCTGGACAGACAACTTTCACCGACGAGCAGAAATTGCTGATCTATCGTGAACACAAAAAGTTGGCCGCGATTATGTTCGAGCTTAACGGCGATAAATATCTGTTCCAGATCCAAACCTCCGACGGTAACGAAAAGGGTTTTGTAATCAGCGGGTTGGTTAATGGCGCCGGTCAAGTCCAGGTTCAGGATCGCCAGCAGGCCATCGCGACTTGTCCCATTTGCCTTGCTGCTCACACACAGATCGATACGCCAAATGGACCTGTCGCTGTGGAAAATTTACGTACTGGCGATCCAGTCTGGACAGTAGGTGAATCGGGCTCACGAATAGCTGCTACCGTTTTAAAGATTGGGCATGTGCCTGCCCCTGCCGGCCATCAAATGGTTCACATTCTCCTTGAGGATGGCCGCGAACTTTGGGCTTCGCCCGGTCACCCGACAACTGATCGTCGAGTATTTCGCGATCTCAAGGTTGGTGATTTGTTGGATGGCTCCCGCGTGCTTCAAACGGAACGGGTGCCGTATGATCAACAATTCACCTATGATCTGCTGCCATCAGGCGGGACCGGTTTCTATTGGGCGAATGGAATCTTGATTGGAAGTACTCTGAGTAAATAAACAACAGGAAAGTAGAGTTCTAAACCGCTAAATACAAAACTTCTAGTGCGAGTCTTACAAAATCTTAAAATTTGGTTGACACGCCTCTTTGCATTGGCTACAATGTCTCCCAACATTACTACGTACAAAGTGCCCGTAATCCAAATTCTCCAAAGGAGACTCTTATGAGAATTAGTCGTATTGGCTTTGCTGTTGTGCTTTCTGCCATCTTACTGGTTGCGCTCACTGGCACTGCCTTGGCCGGAAAGCCTGGTCCGGGCACATCGACCGGAACCGGACGTGTTTTCTTACCCAATCCGGTTGCAGATCTTCAAGATCAATCTTTAACCGATCAGAAAGATTCAGATTATGAAGCATTGCAACCAGCTTATCATAACGTCACATTGACCAATCTTGATGGTAGTGGTTATCTCAACGGTGATTGGGCAAACATTCTCAACGAGACGGGCGATCCTGCCTATTCACCTGATAATACCTTCCTTTATGACCGT
>WNFV01007168.1_pt1 | contig 12981 bp, 10 predicted proteins | sample 5400101 | NCBI WGS metagenome assembly WNFV01 (sample SAMN13153361, study PRJNA577476) | soil metagenome | isolation source: 115 cm soil or saprolite under grassland replicate 1 | place: USA:California | collected 2016-06-15
TTGCCGAACTGTTCTTCCGGCGCCTCCTTGAGCCCGATGTAGTTCCCCCGCGACGCGCTCATTCCCGTGCCGTCCCAGCTGTCGAGGTACGCAACAGTGAGCGCGACCTGGGGCTCGAGGCCGTAGGCGGCCATCACGTCGCGACCGGTGAGCAGGTTGAAGAGCTGGTCGGTGCCCCCGAGCTCAACGTCGGCCTCGACCGCAACCGAGTCGTACGCCTGCATCAGCGGGTAGAGGAGCTCCGACACCGAGATCGGCTCGCTCGACGCGAAGCGCTTCGCGAAGTCGTCGCGCTCGAGCAGCCTCGCGACCGTCGTCGTGCGAGTCAGCCCGAGGATCTCGGCGAAATCGAGCTTGGCCAGCCATTCGCTGTTGAAGCGAACCTCGGTGCGGTCGGGCTCGATGATCGTGGACGCGTTCTCGAAATAGCGCTTGGCGTTCCGATCGATGATCTCGGGCTCGATGATCGGCCGCTCCGCGGACCGGCCGGAAGGATCGCCGATCCTCGTCGTGTAGTCGCCGACGATCAAGACGCCCAGGTGCCCGGCGTCCTGAAAGGCTCGCATGCGCTGCAACGGGATCCCGTTGCCGAGTGTGACGTCGGGTGCGGTGACGTCGATGCCGAGCTTCACGCGCAGCGGTCGTCCGAGCGCCAGCTTGCGTTCGAGCTCACCCTCGGGGAGCACGTCGACGGCGTTCCGGGTCAGCTCGGCGAGGCTCACCTGGCGAGTCTAGACAGGAGGCCGGGCTAGAATCGCTCGGTTCTGGCTGGTCGCACCACTCCCAAGGCGAACGGCAAGCGCCGCCGCCGGATCCGCAAGCTCCGCCTGCTCACCCTGCTCCTCCTGGTGGGGCTGTTCTGCTTCGTCTCGTTCGCGTACGGCTTCGTGGTCGGCATCCGCGGCGACATCCCCCAGTTCGACGCAGCGAAGCAGAAGGAGCGGCAACGTGACGGGGTGATCTACGACTCGACCGGGCACCGGGTGCTCGCCCGCCTCGTCGGCTCGGAAAGCCGCAAAATCGTCCCGTCGGAAGAGATCGCCCCGGTGATGAAGCAGGCGATCGTCGCGATCGAGGACAAGCGCTTCTTCGAGCACCGCGGCATCGACGTGCGCGGGATCGTGCGCGCCGTCTGGCAGGACCTCCGGAACAAGAAGGTCGTCCAGGGCGGCTCGACGATCACGCAGCAGTTCGTCAAGAACGCGTACCTGACGAGCAAACGCTCGCTGAGCCGCAAGCTGAAGGAGGCGGCGCTCGCCTGGCAGATCGACCAGGTCTGGTCGAAGGACAAGATCCTCACGAACTACCTGAACACGATCTACTTCGGGAACGGTGCGTACGGGATCGAGCGTGCCGGGCAGATCTATTTCGGGCACGTTGCGTCGAAGCTCACGCTCGCCGAGGCCGCGCTCCTGGCCGGCATCCCCAGCGACCCGAGCCGCTACAACCCCGTCACGGATCCGAAGGCGGCCCACGCGCGGCGTCGCGAGGTGCTCCAGGCGATGCTCGACCAGATGGACATCACCTACAACGAGTTCCGCCTGGCGAACCGCACGCCGCTGCCGAAGCCGGGAGACATCCACCGTCTCGGCCTGCGAGGGCCGGCCCAGTACTTCGTCGACTACGTCAAGCAGCAGCTCGTCGACCGGTACGGGTCGGGCAGGGTGTTCGGGGGCGGGCTGAGGGTCAAGACGACGATCGATCTCGGCCTCCAGGAGCGTGCGCGGGCGGCGATCTCGAAATGGCTTCCGAGCGACTTCGGCCCCGCAGCGGCGCTGGTCGCACTCGACCCACGCGACGGTCGTGTGCTGGCGATGGTCGGCGGCGACAACTATCGGGAGAGCCAGTTCAATCTCGCCGTCCAGGGCGAGCGGCAGCCCGGATCGTCCTTCAAGCCCGTAGTGCTCGCCGCCGCGCTCGAACAGGGGATCGCGCCGTCGACGGTCTTCGAGTCGAAGCCCGTCACGATCTCCCTCGGCGACCGCGACTGGTACGTCCGCAACTACGAGGGCTCGAACCTCGGGTCGATCGACCTGACGAACGCGACGGTCCACTCCGACAACACGGTCTACGCTCAGCTGACGCAGCTCGTGCAGCCCAAGGCGGTCGTCAAGGTCGCGTACGACCTGGGGATCACGAGCCCGCTGAAGAACTACTTCGCGATCGGGCTCGGGGCCGAAGCGGTCAATCCGCTCGAGATGGCGCGCGCGTTCGCATCGTTCGCGAACGGCGGCGAGCGGATCGACGGCTCGATCTTCAAGAACCGCCCGCGGGTCGTGCTCTCGGTGAACGGGAAGGAGAATGCCCCGAAGCCGCACCGGGCGATCAGCGAGACCAACGCCCAGATCGTCAGCCTGATCCTCCAGCAGGTCGTCCAGTCCGGGACAGGCAGGCGGGCGGCGCTGCCGGACCGTGCGGTCGCAGGCAAGACCGGCACCACGGAGAACTACGGCGATGCCTGGTTCGTCGGCTACACGCCGCAGCTGATCGTTGCGGTCTGGGTCGGCTACCCGAACACGCTCCAGCCGATGCTGACTGAGTACCACGGCGACGCCGTCGCGGGCGGGACGTTCCCCGCCCTGATCTGGAAGAGCTTCATGGAGACCGCACTCCCGTACCTGAAAGACGCGCCGGAGAGCTTCCCGTACCCGAGCATCCCCTCCACCGAGTCGCGGCAACTCGTCCTCCGCGACGGCACGTTCCAGCTCGACAACGGCGTCTGCAGGCGCACGATCGCGGTGCAGTACTTCACCGGCAGAGTGCCGGCAAAGACCGCTAACTGCAGGCCGAACGAAGTCGAGGTGCCGAACGTGGTCGGCTCGAGCTACGACGTTGCGCGGGTGCGGTTGACCTTGCAGCCGCTGACGCCGGTCGTCGTCTACAAGCCGGCGTCGCCCGGGCAGCCGCTCCGCGTGGTGGTCAAGCAGATCCCCGCGCGCGGCCGGCTCTCGTCGTACGACAAGGTGACGATCGTGTTCGCCAAGCCGTTGCACGGCGTCGTCCCGAGAGTGGTCGGCCTGCGGCTGCCGCAGGGCCGGAAGATGCTGGAGCGTCTGAAGCTCGAGCCCGTGCTGCGGGGGCGAGGGACGAAGATCGTTCGGCAGCGCCCGCGGGCAGGGGTCGCAGCGGCGCCTGGTCTCCGAATCACCCTCTGGGTAAGGCCCGGCTGACGAAGCGCGAGCCCGCCAGCACGTAGCGCCACGGCAGGTCGGCCGCGCGGGTGATCCCGATGCGCGGTGCCGCCACGACCTCCACCTGCCCGGCTCCGGCGTGGAGCTCGAACGGCGGCTCGTCGAGCGCCGCGCCGTCGTGCGCGCCGGTGACGGCGAGCGCCTCGCAAAGCCGGCCGGGGCCGGCGCAGAGGAGACGCGGCTTGTGAGTGCCGCGGCGCTCGCGCATCTGTTCGAGCCCGTGCGTCGGCTCGAGCGCCCGGAGCAGGACAGCAGCGGCCGTGCCCTCCTCCTCGCAGACGAGGTTCAGGCACCAGTGGATCCCGTACGAGCGGTAAACGTAGGCATGCCCGGGTGGGCCGAACATCGACGCGTTGCGGGCAGTGCGACCGCGGAACGCGTGGCTCGCCGGATCCTCGGGATGGTAGGCCTCGACCTCGACGATCGTCCCGCCGACGCCGTCGACGAGGAGCGTCGCACCCACGAGGCCCGGCGCCACGTCGTGAACGCTGCGCGCGAAGAAGTCGGGGCCGATCCGCCTGCCTCTGCTCATCTGGCCTTGGAGTCGTAGCGAACGGGCAGAGCGCTGGGGAGGCTAGAAGAGCTTCTCGCCCTCGGCGGGCTTGGCGGTCTTCTCGAGCAGCCGCCGCGCGCGGCGCCCCAGGTCGCCGAGGTCGACCCTCCCTTGCTCTGCCGCCTCAGCCAGCCTCTCGGCCAGGCCCAGCGCCTCGTCGATGATCGCCGAGCCGCCCGCGTCCTGGCCCATCTCGTGGAGGATCGTCCGCTCCGTTCTCGAGGCGACGATCGGCTCGGCGATTCCCTCGACCCAGACGCGCGTCCGCCGGCCGCTCCCCCGGTCCGAGGTTTCGAGCGGCTCGAGCGCGTAGATCTTGTCGGCACGCGCGAACTTGCCGAAGCCGAGGAAGATCATCTTCGCGCCGTCGGCCATGCGGCGATGATCGCCTACTGCAACGCCGTGCGCAATGCCTCGACGACGCGTTCCTGGTCCTCGGCGTCGAGCTCGGACCAGAAGGGCAACGACACGAGCCGCCGGCTCGCGTCCTCCGAAACCGGACACATGCCTTCCGCGAAGCCGAACCGCTCGCGCATGTACGGCTGGAGATGGATCGAGGGCAGGTAGCGGCTCGTGTCGATCCCGTCGACGTCGAGCCTGGCGATCAGGGCCTCGCGGTCGATGCCGGCCTCGAGCCACACGGGGTAGACGAACCACGAGCGCTTGTGCTCGGCATCGTTCGGAAGCAGCGGCTCGACGCCGTCCACCCCCGCGAGCAGCGCCGCGTACCGCGCCGCCACCTGGTTGCGGAGATCCAGCAGCAGGTCGAGCTTCTCGAGCTGCGCGATCCCGATCGCGGCTGCGATGTCGTCGAGGCGGTAGTTGTAACCGAACCGGGCGTGCTCGAGCCAGCCGCCGGAGTCGGCGCGCCCCTGGTTGGAGAGACTCTTCAGCAGCCGCCACTGCTCCTCGGAGCCCGTGACGACCATCCCGCCCTCGCCGGTCGTCATCTGCTTGTTCGGGTAGAAGGCGAACACGGCCGGGTGGCCGTGCGAGCCGACCTGGCGCCCCCGGTATTCGGCCCCGAGCGCCTCGCAGGCGTCCTCGATCAGCGTCAGCCCATGGCGTTCGCAGAGGTCGATCAGCGGGTCGAGCTCGCAGGGGTAGCCGAAGATGTCGACAGCGACGATCGCCTTCGTGCGGGGCGTGATCGCCGCCTCGACCGCGGCCGGGTCGAGATTCAGCGTCCGCGGGTCGACGTCGGCGAAGACCGGCGTCGCGCCCTCGTACATGAAGCAGTTCGCGGAGGCGACGAACGAGAACGGCGTCGTGATGACCTCGTCACCCGGACCGACGCCGGCCAGCCGCGCGCAGAGGTGCAGCCCGCTCGTGCCGCTCGACACGGCCGCGGCGTGACTTGCGCCGAGACGCTCGGCGAAGAGCTCCTCGAACCGGGTGAGCACCGGCCCAAGCGAGAGCCGGCCGGAGCGCAGCACTTCGACGACGAGCTCTTCCTCGCGTGCGCCGAGGACCGCCCCCGAGAGCGGGATCCGCGTCGCGGTCTGCTGCTTCACGCGCCGGCTCGCGTCGCGGCGAGATTGAGCCAGTGCGACCAGCGCTCGCTTCGGCCCTGCACCGTGTCCTGGTAGGCCTTCTGCAGCTCGAGCGTGACCGGCCCGACTCCGATCTCGTGGTCGTCGATCGACCGGACCGGCGTCACCTCGACGGCGGTCCCGGCCATGAAGACCTCGTCGGCGGTGTAGAGATCTGTCCGGATCAGCCCCTTCTCGACGACCGTGTGGCCGAGGTCCTGGCCGATCTGGATGATCGTGTCGCGGGTGATCCCCGGCAGGATCGACGCACTCAGGTCGGGTGTGAAGACCGTCCCGTCCTTGACTATGAAGATCGTCTCGCCGGGACCGTCCGCGACCCTGCCGTCCTCTGTGAGCAGGATCGCCTCGTCGTAGCCGGAGCGCCGCGCCTCGTGCGTCGCGAGCATCGAGTTCAGGTAGACGCCGGTCGCCTTGGCAGCGTGCGGGATCGTGTTCGGGCCGACCCGCCTCCACGAGGAGATCATCGCCCGGATGCCCTCGCGCTGGCCGTCCTCGCCGAGGTACGCGCCCCACGGGAAGCACATAACGGCGACGTCGACGGGGTTCTCGCCCGTGTGGACGCCGAGCTCGCCGTAGCCGCAGAAAGCGATCGGGCGCAGGTAGCACGCAGGGAGTCCGTTGGCGCCGATCACCTCGAAGCACGCCGCCCGCAGCTCCTCGAGCGAGTACGGCAGCTGCATGTAGATCAGCTTCGCCGAGGTCTCGAGCCGCTTGAGGTGGTCGACCAGGCGGAAGACGGCGGGCCCGCGCTCGGTGTCGTAGCAGCGGATGCCCTCGAAGACACCCGTGCCGTAGTGCAACCCGTGCGTGCCCACATGGATGCGGGCATCGGCCCAGTCCACGAGCTCGCCGTTCATCCAGATCTTCTCGGTCTCCTGCATCTCGGCCCCTTTTCCGCTGCTCAGAATGTTAGATGTCGGCGACCACGTCCACCGGCTGCGCGCGGGCGACCCGCACGAGCTCGGCGGCCGGCAGCCCGGCCATGTGCCGGGTCGACCCGGCACCGACCCAGAGCAGACCGCCGACGAGCAGACTGCGCTCGATCAGTACCCGCTCGACACGACGGAGCGGGAAGGGCGCGACCGCGCCCGGAGCGTACCCGGTCGCGTCCTCGACCTCCGCCGCCCCCGCCACTCGGGCCTTCGCAGCACCCGCCAGAGCCGCGACCTTCTGCGGGTCGGCGCGGCGGTCTCCCGGCACCAGCACGAGAACGGGCCGGCCGTCGCACTCGAAGAGCAGCGACTTGACGATCTGGCGCAACTCGCAGCCGACGGCGCGCGCGGCATCCTCGGCGGTGGGCGTCCCGATCGCGAACTCCTCGATCCGCGCCTCGGCGCCCGCCTCGCGGAGTGCCCTGCTCACCCTGGCGACGGGCTCCGGCCACGCGTCCGCGGTCACAGGAGCCTCCACCGAGCAAGCCTACCTGGAGGGCTTGGTGGAACATCGTCTGTGCCGCCGGGCCGCGCTGGACGCCGAGCTGCTGCGTCCTCAGTCGCCCCGATAATAACTATCGGGGCTCCCTGTGTCCTTGCATCACAACGCCCATCGCACCCCGACGACGAGCAACGTTCCACCAAGCCCTCCTCAGCCGAGGGCGATGAACCGGGCGTCGTCGAAGCCCTCGGCGTGGATCCGCTCGACGAGCTCGGGCGGGGCCGGCGTGTCGATCGACAGCGCCATCAGCGCCTTGCCGCCCTCCTTCGTCCGCGAGACGGCCATGTTCGCGATGTTCACGCCGGCCTCGCCGAACAACGTCCCGACGCGGCCGATCACGCCGGGGACGTCGTCGTAGCGGAAGAAGACGAGGTTCGGCGCGAGCTCGAGGTCGATGCCGTAGCCGAGTGCGCCGGCGAGGAAGAGGCGCGGCTCGGGCCCGATCGTCGTCCCGGAGACGGCGACGCCGTCGGCGCGCACCTCGACCAGGTTCATGTAGTCGCGGGAGGCGCGAAAGCGCTCCTCGGCGACCTCGATCCCCCGCTCGGCCGCGATCACGGCGGCGTTGACGTAGTTGACCGACTGGTCGACGCGGCCTTGAAACAGGCCATTCAGGGCGGCGACGGTCAGCAGCCTCGTGTCGTACTCGGAGAGCGGCCCGTGGGCCGCAACGGCGACCCGCTTCGGCCACCCCCCGGCGAGCTCGACTGCAAGCCGCCCCAGCTTGGCGGCGAGCGGGATGAACGGCCCGAGCATCTCCAGGTCGGCCGCGTCGACGACCGGGATGTTGACGGCGTTTGTGACCAGCCCGCCTTCGAGCGCCGCGACGACCTGCTCGGCGACGATCATGCCGGCCCGGTCCTGCGCCTCGTCGGTCGAGGCAGCGAGGTGCGGCGTGACGATCACCTGGTCGAGCTCGAGCAGGGGGCCCGAGTAGGGCTCCGCGGAGAAGACGTCCAGAGCCGCGCCGGCGAGCTTGCCGGAGCGGAGCGCCTCGATCAGGGCGTCCTCGTCCACGAGCGCTCCGCGGGCGGCGTTGACGAGCCTCGCTCCGTCACGCATCGCGGCGATCGCGTCTCGGCCGAGGAGCCCCTGCGTCTCGGCGGTGAGCGGGAGGTGCAGCGTGACGAAGTCCCCGGCGGAGAGTGCTTCCTCGAACGTCGCCGCGCGCTCGACGCCCGCCTCCCGGAAACGGTCGTCACCTACGAATGGGTCGTGGGCGACCACGCGCATGCCGAGCCCGAGCGCACGCCGCGCGACCTGCTGGCCGATCCGCCCGAAGCCGAGGACCGCGAGCGTCTTGCCGGCGAGCTCCACCCCGCCCCAGCGCGAGCGCTCCCAACTTCCCTGCTTCAGGGCCGCATGCGCCTGCGGGATGTTGCGTGCGAGCGCGACGAGCAGGCCGATCGTCTGCTCCGCGGCTGAGACGACGGTCGAGTCGGGCGTATTCGCGACGACGATCCCGCGGCGCGTCGCAGCGTCGACATCCACGTTGTCGACGCCGACCCCGGCTCGGCCGATCACCTTCAACCGGTGGGCGCGCTCGATCAGGTCGGCGGTCAGCTTCGTTCCGGAGCGGATCACGATCGCGTCGTAGCCGCCGATCGAGTCCGCGAGATCTGCGTCCGGCTCGACGTCGACGTCGAAGTGCCGGCGCAGGAGATCGATCCCGGCCTCGGCGATCGGCTCGCGGACGAGGACCTTGAAGCGTTCCGGGGTCACACCCGAGCAGGCGCCGCGAACGCCTCCAGCGCGCGCGTGACGGCAACGCCGCGCTCGATCTCCGCGCCCGCATCCGTCAGCGCGAGCTCGACGGCACCGAGCGCGGTCGCGATGTCGAAGACGTCGTAGTAGCCGATGTGGCCGATGCGAAAGACTTTCCCTTTCAGCTCGCCATGCGCGCCGACGAGCGACACGCCGTAGCGGTCGCGCAGCGCGAGCACGAGCTCGGTCGCGTCGATTCCCTCTGGCGCCCGGATCGCCGTCACGACGGCCGAGCGGTCCTCGTCAGGTGAGAAGAGCTCGAGCCCCATCGCCTTCGCCCCCTCCCGGCAAGCGCGCCCGAGCCGGACGTGCCGGTCGAATGCAGCTTCCAGACCCTCCTCGAGCAGCATTCCAAGCGCGACGTTGAGCGCGCGGACGAGCGAGACCGCCGGGGTGAACGCGCTGTCGAGCTTCTCCTGGCCCGACCTGGTCTTTTCCCAGTCGAAGTAGAAGCGCGGGGAGGTGCCGAGCGCGCCCCACGCAGCCGGCGAGACCACGGCGAGCCCGAGACCGGGCGGTGTCATCAGCGCCTTCTGCGAGCCGGAGGCGAGGACGTCGATACCCCAGGCGTCCGTCTCGAGCGGGACGGCGCCCAGGCTCGAGACGCCGTCCACCACGACCAGCGCGCCGGACGGCTTCGCCGCGGCGGCCAGCGCCTGCAGATCGGCGACCACGCCGGTGGACGTCTCGGAATGCGTGAGGAACACGGCCTTCGCGCCGCCGAGCTCGCCGAGCCGCGCGGCCAGATCGTCGGGGCTTGGCGTCTCGCCCCACGTGTAGGAGAGCGCGTCGACCTCGCACCCGTAGGCAGCCGCGAGCTTCTGCCACCGCTCGCCGAAGGCTCCCGCCGAGACGACGACGACGCGGTCGCCGGGCGAGCAGATGTTGGCGACCGCGGACTCCATCGCGCCCGTCCCCGAGCACGTGAAGAGGAGAACGTCGGACGTGGTGCGGCACACCGACCGCAGCCGCTCCAGGCACTCGCCGAAGACGGCGCGGTAGTCGGGCCCGCGATGATGGACGACCGGCTCGGCGAGCGCAGCGAGCACCTCTGGGGGCACCGGCGTCGGCCCCGGTGTGAACAGATACCGCTTCTGCGCCATGGGCTCTGAGACTAGCTCAGACCGCGGAGCGCGCCTCCGGCGACGAGACGGTAGTCTGGCCTCGGAATCCGACGAGGGGTGGGCATGAACGCAAACGGCGCCGTCGTGCGCGCAACAGACCTGAGCCGCCGCTTCGGCGAGGGCGACACCGCGGTGGACGCGCTGCGCGGCCTCTCACTCGACGTCGCCCGCAGCCAGCTGACGACAGTGATGGGGCCCTCGGGCTCCGGCAAGTCGACCCTGATGCACATCCTCGCCGGGCTCGACCGCCCCACCACGGGGAGCGTCACAATCGACGGGACGGAGATCACGACGCTCGACGACACCGACCTGACGAAGCTCCGCCGCAACCACATCGGCTTCATCTTCCAGTTCTTCAACCTGCTCCCGATGCTGACGGCCGAGGAGAACATCACGCTCCCGCTGACCATCGCCGGCGAGAAGATCGACCGCACCTGGCTCGCGCAGCTCGTCGAGTCGGTCGGGTTGAAGGATCGGCTCACGCACCGGCCGTCCGAGCTGTCCGGCGGCCAGCAGCAGCGGGTCGCGATCGCGCGGGCGCTCGTCACGAAGCCGACCGTCGTCTTCGCCGACGAGCCGACCGGCAACCTCGACTCGAAGACGGGCGGCGAGATCCTCGAGCTGCTGCGACAGGCGGTCCAGGACTCGGGCCAGACGACCGTGATGGTCACGCACGACGCGCGCTCGGCGTCGATCGCCGACAGGATCCTCTTCCTCGCCGACGGCAACATCGTCAAGGAGCTACCCCGCTCCGATCCGCACGAGGTGGTCGCCGCAATGGAGGAGATCAGCCGCACGTGAGATCGATCGTCCTACGGGGTCTCTGGGGCCGCAAGCTGAGAACGGCCCTGACCGCGTTCGCGATCGTGCTCGGGATCGCAACCGTCAGCGGAACGTACGTCCTTACCGACTCGATCTCGCACGCGTTCGACACGATCTTCTCGAGCATCTACCGGGGCACCGACGCCTCGATCACGGGCAAGTCGGCAGTCAGCCTCGACGCGACCACCGACCTGCCGCCGTTCGACCAATCGCTGCTCGCGAAGGTCAAGGCGCTGCCGGGGGTGGCGGCTGCGCTCGGGGGCGTGGCGGACGACACGACGAACCTGATCGGCAAGAACGGCAAGGTGATCAGCTTCGGCGGCGCGCCGCACCTCGGCTTCTCGATCGACCCGACCCAGGCGAGATTCAACTCGCTGTCGCTCGTCGACGGTAACTGGCCGAAGCCCGAGGAGGTCGTGATCGACCGCTCGACCGCAAAGAAGAAGGACATCCACGTCGGCGACACGATCAAGATCGAGGCGCAGGGCAGCGCCCAGCCGTTCCGCGTCTCCGGCCTCGTCAAGTTCGGGACGAGCGACCTCGACATCGGCGGCGCCACGCTCGCCGGCTTCGACCTCCCCACCGCGCAGAAGCTCTTCGCCAAGGTGGGCACGCTCGACCAGATCCGCGTGTCGCGGAAGTCCGGCGTCAGCGAGGCCGCTCTCCTCCGTCAGATCCGCGAGATCCTGCCGCCACAGACGCAGGTCCGCAGCGGCGTCGCCCAAGCCGAGACCGACGCGAGCGACACGAACTCGTTCACGAGCTTCCTGCAGACGTTCCTGCTCTCGTTCGGCGGGATCGCGCTCTTCGTCGGCGCATTCGTGATCGCCAACTCGCTGTCGATCACGATCGCGCAGCGCACGCGCGAGTTCGCGACGCTGCGGACGATCGGGGCGTCGCGGCGGCAGATCCTGCGCTCGGTTCTGCTCGAGTCGTTCATCATCGGCGCGGTCGCGTCGCTGATCGGCCTGTTCCTCGGGCTTGCCCTCGCCAAGCTGCTCTTCTGGATCTTCGGGCTCGCCGGGCTCACGCTCCCGAACACCGGCCTGCTCTTCAAGACGCGGACGATCGTCGTGTGTCTGGTCGTCGGCATCGTCGTCACGATGGTGGCGAGCATGCGGCCGGCGCGGCGCGCGACGCGCGTCCCGCCGATCGCCGCCGTCCGCGAGGGCGCTGCGCTTCCCCCCGGAAGGTTCGCGCGCTTCCGCGGGCTTGGCTCGGCGCTGCTCGCCGCGTTCGGCTTCGCGGCGCTCGCGTTCGGGCTGTTCGGCGCCAGCGGCACCGGGCCGATTCTGGCCTTCATCGGTATCGGCGCACTGCTCGTCTTCCTCGGCGTTGCGCTCTTTTCCTCGCAGCTCGTCCGGCCGCTGGCCAGCATCCTCGGCGTGCCGGGCGACCGGATCGCGGGCGCACCGGGCATCCTCGCGCGCGAGAACGCGACCCGGAACCCGCAGCGGACCGGCTCGACCGCCGCCGCGCTGATGATCGGGCTCGCGCTCGTCACCCTCGTGACCATGCTCGCGTCGGCGATCCGCGCGTCCTTCTTCGGCGCGGTGGACAAGATCTGGACCGCCGACTACGCCGTCACCGCACAGAACAACTTCGACCTGATCCCGATCGCGATCGACCAGACCCTTCGGAAAGCGCCCGGCGTGCACAACGTCGTCGGCGTGCGCTGGGGCGACATGCGCGCATACGGGTCAAAGAACTCGTTGACCGGGATGAACCCGGGCGCAAGCAGCGTGATCTCGCTCGACTGGAAGGAGGGCTCCCAGTCCGTCCTCGACTCGCTCGGCCCGTCGGGCGCGTTCGTCGACAAGGATTACGCGAAGAAGCACGATCTGAAACTCGGCTCGCAGATCCAGGTGCTCGTGCCCGGCGGGCAACGGCCGACCTTCACGATCAAGGGCGTCTTCGACCCGCCGGCCGGCGGATCGCCGTTCGCGCCGGTGACGATCTCGAGCGCCACGTTCGACAAGCTCTACACACCGCCGCGGGACCAGTTCGTGTTCTTCAAAGTCGACGGCGGTGTCTCGAAGGCGAACGACGCAAAGCTCGAACAGGTGCTGAAGGGATTCCCGAACGCCAAGATCCAGGACCGCGGCGAGTTCAAGAAGAACCAGGCGAGCTTCCTGAACGACATCCTCAACGTGCTCTACGTCCTGCTCGCGTTGTCCGTAATCGTCAGCCTGTTCGGGATCGTCAACACGCTCGTCCTGACGATCTTCGAACGCACCCGTGAGCTCGGCATGCTGCGTGCGGTCGGGATGACCCGCTGGCAGGTTCGCTCGATGATCGCGCTCGAGAGCGTGGTCACAGCGTTGATCGGCGCGGTGATCGGGATCGTGCTCGGCGTCGTCCTGGCCATCCTTCTGATCGTGCGCGTGGACTTCCTCGTCCTGTCGTGGCCGATCGCCTCGCTGCTGATCTTCGCCCTCGTCGCGATGGTCGCGGGGGTCGTGGCCGCGATCTTCCCGGCGCAGCGGGCCGCGCGCCTGAACGTCCTTCAGGCCCTCCAGTACGAGTAGGCCTAGGCCCGA
>WNFV01007171.1_pt1 | contig 12979 bp, 11 predicted proteins | sample 5400101 | NCBI WGS metagenome assembly WNFV01 (sample SAMN13153361, study PRJNA577476) | soil metagenome | isolation source: 115 cm soil or saprolite under grassland replicate 1 | place: USA:California | collected 2016-06-15
ACTCCTCTCCCGCGGTCGCGTTCTGCGTGCAGCGGATCTGGTTGCCGTACTCGGCTCCGGCGGCGCAGATGTTGCAGCCGATGCACTCCCGGATCTCTCCGTAGCGGCCCTCCTCGATCTTCTTGGGGAGGAAGGGGTCCGAGATCGAAGGCCGCGCCGCGCCGATCAGATCCCAGGCGCCGCTCGCGACGATCTCCGCCATGCGATCGGGATTCGTCAGGCGGCCGACGCCGACGATCGGCTTGGCCGTCACCTCGCGGACGCGACCCGTCCACTCGAGCTGGTAGGCCTCGGCGAAGAAGCGCGAGGAGCCCGAGTCCTTCGACCATTCGGTGATCGAGCCGATGTTGACGTCCCACAGGTCGATCAGGTGATCGGCGAGGCCGACGAAGCCGAGGCCCTCCTCCAGGTCGACGCCTGCCGGGCCGAGCGCTTCGATGCAGAGGCGCACGGCGATCGCGCACTCGTCGCCGATCGCCTCGCGAACGGCTTCGAGGGTCTCCAGCCAAAAGCGGGCACGGTTCTCGAGCGAGCCCCCGTACTCGTCGGTTCGATGGTTGTAGTAGGGCGAGAGGAACTGGAGCGGGAGATAGCTGTGCCCCCCGTAGACGTAGACGATGTCGAAGCCCGCGTCCCGGGAACGGCGCGCTGCTGCGACCCAGTCCTCCCGGACACGGCGGATGTCCTCCAGCTGCATCGCCTTCGGAGTCACGAAGGGGTCGTAGTCGCTCGCGAGCTGCGAGGGCGCAATGGCCGGCACACGGGCGTCGCGCGCCCGTGCATGCGCGCCGCCGTGGGTGAGCTCGATCCCGGCGAGCGAGCCGTGGGCGTGGGCTTCCTCGCACAGGACCGAGAGATTGCGGAGGTCGTCGTCGTCCCACATTCGGGTCGAGAAGATCGGCCAGAAATCTGAGTCCACGCTGACGAGCGCCTCCTCGGTGCAGACGGCCGCCCAGCCTCCTTCGGCCTTCGTTGCGCGGAAGCGAGCCTGCGAAGCCGGCTTCTCGCTGCCGAAGCCCGTGCAATGCGGGACCGCGTAAAAGCGGTTCCGGAGCGTCTTCGGGCCGACTTGCAGCGGCTCGAAGAGGACGTCGTGGCGGGGATCGCGCGGCATCGGCCGGGATAGGATCGCGCCTGTGGCGCAAGCGGTCAAAGCGCGTACGGGCGGAGGACTCGTCGCGGAAACGCTCGAGGCGCTCGGCGCCGAGGTCGCCTTCGGCGTTCCGGGCATTCACGCGTTGGCTGTCTGGGACGGTCTGCGGACCAGCTCGCTCCGGACGATCGGCTTCCGCACCGAGCTGAACGCCGGCTTCGCAGCCGACGGATACGCCCGCACGAGCGGGTCACCGGCCGTGCTCCTGCTCTCGACGGGCCCGGGCGCGCTCGTCTCGCTTGCGGCGCTGATGGAGGCGGCGAGCGCCCACGTCCCCGTCGTTGCGATCGCAAGCCAGATTCCCCGCGAGCTGATCGGGCAAGGCCGCGGCTACCTCCACGAGCTCCCGGACCAGCTTGCGTCGTTCGCCCCGGTGGTGAAGTGGGCCGCCCGGGCCGCGTCCGCCGAGGAGGTTCCCGAGCTGCTGCGCAGCGCCTGGGCCACGGCCCTGAGTCCGCCGAGCGGACCGGTCTTCGTCGAGATCCCCGTCGACGTGCTCACCGAAGAGACTGACGTCTCTTCGGTGAAAGGGCTTGCCCCGATTTCACCGGACCCGGCAGCTTCTCCGCGCACGGTCGATGAGGCGGCACGCCTACTGAACGAGTCCGAGCGGCCGGTCCTCTGGGCGGGCGGCGGCGTTCTTCGTGCCCATGCCTGGGAGGAGCTCGCGGAGCTCGCCCGCGCGCTCGATGCTCCCGTGGCCACGACGTACATGGGCAAGGGGGCTTTTCCGGCCGACGACCCGCTCTCGCTCGGCTCCGCCTGCGACGAGGCCGCCTTCAAGGACGTTCTCGAGGACGCCGACGTGGTTCTCGCAGTCGGCACTGAGCTGGGCGCCGAGACGACGGCGCAATACCAGCTTGCGCTCTCGGGAAAGCTGATCCAGATCGACGCAGCGAGGGAGCGCATCGGCTCGACATACCCGGCGATCGGTCTCGTCGGCGACGCCAAGTGGATGCTGAGCGCCCTCTTCCCTCATGTCGAGCCAAAGGGTCGCGACGGCGCCGCGAGGGCTGCCCGCGTGCGAGAGCGGATCGACGACGGCCTCGCCGAACAGGACCGGCAGCTCGAGCGAGGGCTCCTCGAGACGATTCGCGAGACCGTCCCCGCTGACACCGTGACAGCGTGGGACATGACCATCCTTGCCTACTGGGCGGCCGCCCACTTCCCAGTCACGGAGCCGCGGCGCTTCCTCTACCCACTCGGATCCGGCACGCTCGGCTACGCGTGGCCTGCGGCCCTGGGCGCGTCGGCGGCCGGCTCGCCCACCGTCGCGGTCGTCGGCGACGGCGGCTTCCTCTACGGGATCCAGGAGCTGGCGACGGCACGCCAGCACGGACTCGACCCGGTCGTGCTCGTGGTCGACGACGGAGGCTATGGGATCCTGCGGGAGTACCAGCGCGACTCCTTTGGGGAGACAACCGCCGTCGACCTGGCAGAGCCCGACTTCGTCGCGCTGGCGGAGGCCTTCGGCGTGCCTGCCGAGCGAACGACTCCCGAGGAGCTGAGCGGCGCCCTCGAGCGGGCGTTCGCTGAGAAGGGCCCGGCGCTCGTCCATCTCCCCGTGCTGCTTCGCATGTGGGCCCCGACCTCGTGACCGACTGGAGCCAGCTCGTGCGGCGCTCCCTCATCGGGGTCGATCCTTACCGTCCCGGCCCGAGCGTCGATGAGCTGAAGGCGAGGTACGGCTTGCAGGACCTCGTCAAGCTGAACTGGAACGAGGGCTTGCTCGGCCCGTTTCCGAACGTTCGGGACGCGGTGCTCGGCGAGCTCGACCGGGCGTGGATGTACCCCGAGCACGCCTATTCGGACTTCCGCGAGGCCGTCGCCTCCTGGCTCGGGACACGCCCCGAGCTGATCGTCCCCGGCCACGGCATCCAGGCGCTCGTCGCCACGGTCGCGCACGCCTTCCTCGATCCCGGAGACGCGGTCGTCGTACCGAACCCGACGTACGGGCTGTACGCCCAAGTATCCACCGCGGCAGGCGCGCGAGTCGAGCGAGTCCCCGGCCGAGAGCATCGCCACGACGTCGAAGCCCTCGCGGAAGCGGCCGGAAGGATCGGAGCGCGGCTGATCTGGCTCTGCGACCCGAACAACCCGACCGGCTCCCTGGTGACCCATGACGAATGGGAGATCCTTCTCACCGAGCTGCCCGAGCGCTGTGCCGTCGTCGTGGACGAGGCCTACGCCGAATACGTCCACCCGGAGCACAGGCTGCGCCGCGAGGACGACGTCGAGGCCGGCCGGCCTGTGATCGTCCTCCGCAGCTTCTCGAAGATCTTCGGCCTGGCGGGCCTGCGACTCGGCTACGCGGTCGTAGACGAGGCGCTCGCGCCCTTCCTCGACGTCGTCCAGGAGCCTTTCAACGTCAATCGCGCGGCGCTCGCCGCCGGGCGCGCGAGCCTCCGGCAGCCGGAGCTGGTCGAGGAGCGCCGGCTGGAGAACGAGCACGCCCGGGAGACGCTCGCGGAGCTGCTCCGGCGGCAGGGACTGGAGCCCGTCCCGTCGGAGGCGAACTTCCTCCTCGTGCGCGTCGGAGACGACGACCTCGCCCTGGCCGAGGCTCTGCTTCGGCGAGGGCTCCTCGTCCGACCCGGCCAGGACTTCGGCATGCCCGGATACATCCGTGTGACGATCGGGCCGATGCCGTTGATGAAACGGCTGGCCGGCGCGATTGCGGAGGCGCTCGAAGAACCGCCTGCGGCCGAGGCGGCCGGATGAGCGCGGGCGTCGTCCTCGAGAACCCCGGCTAGGGCGCGCACGTCCTGAAGGCGGCTCAGCGCCCGATTATCATCCCCCGACCCCGGAGGCGGCTTGCACCAGAAGCGCATTGAGATCCGCTGGCGAGACCTCGACGCCTTCAACCACGTCAACAACGCGGTCTACCTCACGTATCTCGAGGAAGCCCGTGACGAATGGCTGGAGCGTGCCCTCGGTCGCAATGGCGCCGCCTGGGGTTACGTCCTCGCACGGGTGGCGATCGACTTCCGGCGTGAGCTTCGACAGGAGGACGATGAGGTCGTGGCCAGCTGCTCGCTGGCGCGGCTGGGTACCTCGAGCGTTACCACCCGCGAGGAGCTGAGAACCGCGAACGGGGAGCTCGCTGCCCAGGCCGAGGCCGTGCTCGTCGCCCAGGACCGCGAGTCGCGGAAGGCTCGCCCGCTCTCGGAGGTCGAGCAAAGAGCACTGGGGGAAGGCTAGCGTGGTCGTCCCCGAGCTTCCCGCCGAGATTCGCGAGCTGAAGGCGCGCGCCGCCCGCTTCGTCGAGGAGGAGCTCTATCCGGCCGAGGCGCGCATCGCCGAGCGGGGCGAGATCGACCGCCACGAGATCCACGACCTGAAGGACAAGGCCCGGGCTGCCGGCTTCTCGAACTACAACGTCCCCAAGGAGCACGGCGGCCCCGACTTCCCGATGCTCGCCCAGGTGGCGATCGAGGAGGAGGGCGGCAAGGCGACGAACGGGCTCGGCTTCATCGTCTGCGAGCGGGCTCCGCGCGAACTCCTCGAGCTGGCGAGCCCTGATCAGCTCGAGCGCTACGTCCTGCCGACCCTCCGACACGAGCGCATGGAGGCGTGGGCGATCACCGAGCCCGGCGCCGGGTCTGATGTGGGCGCAGTCGCGGCGACTGCCGAGCGAGACGGCGACGACTGGGTCCTCAACGGCGAGAAGTGGTTCGTCACCGCCGGAGACCAGGCCGACTACCTCGTCGTGCTCGCCCTCGCGGACGGCGAGCAGACTCTCTTCTTCGTGGACAAGGACGCTCCCGGGCTCACGCTCACGCGCACTCCCCACTTTATGCACGATCCCTATCTCTACGCTCACCCGGAGTTTCGGCTGGAGAACTGCCGCGTGCCCGAGTCGAACCGGATCGTGGGCGGCGGCGGGGAGGGCGCCCGGAAGTGGTTCACCGTCGAGCGGCTGATGATCGCGGCCCGCTGCTGCGGCGCCGCCGAGCGCCTCATCGGCCTGGCCAGGGCTTGGGCGCTCGAACGCCGCGCCTTCGAGCAGCCGATTTCCCAATATCAAGGAATACAATTTCCCTTGGCGGACTCGCTCACCGAGCTTCTCGCGGCGCGACTGATCACCTACCACGCCGCGCACGAGTTCGACGTGAACCCGGACGCCAAAATCGTCCACGGAAAGGTGGCGATGGCGAAGCTCTACGCATCCGAAATGGCCGGCCGGGTCGCCGACAGGACGGTCCAGATCCTCGGGGGGCGCGGCTACATGCAGGAAAGCCCCGCCGAGCGCCACTTCCGCGAGCTGCGCGTCGACCGGATCTGGGAGGGCACCAGCGAGATTCAGCGCGTGATCGTCGCGGGCGGGCTCTTCAAGCGCGGCATCGCGCCCTACGCGGGCTGGGAGACGCCGTGATCGACGACGTCCAGGAGCTGCGCGACGCCCTCGCCGGAGGCGCCACGCTGCCCGCGAGCTGGTACTCCGACCCGGCCGTCCTCCGCCGCGAGCAGGACGCCATCTTCCGGCGCACGTGGCAATACGCGGGCCGGCTCGACCAGGTGGCCGAGCCGGGCGATTGGTTCACGACCGTCGCGGGGACGATTCCGGTCGTCGTCACACGCGACCGCTCAGGAACCGTCAACGCATTCGTGAACGTCTGCCGCCACAGAGGACACATCGTGGCGACGGGAGCCGGACACCGCGAGACGCTCCAATGTCCCTACCACGCCTGGACCTACGGCCTCGACGGAGCGCTGCGGACGGCACCGCGCTCGGAGCGGGAGCCGGACTTCGACGCGGACGCCTTTTCCCTCCTGCCGGTCCAGGTGGATACCTGGGGACCGCTCGTCTTCGTTAACCCCGACCTCGACGCCCCGACTCTCGTCGAGGCTTTCGGGCACCTACCCGGCCACCCGGAGGCGAGCGGAGTCGCCATGAGCCGCCTGCGCTTCCGCGAGCGGCGCGAGTGGGAGATTGCCGCCGACTGGAAGGTCGCCATCGAGAACTACCTCGAGTGCTACCACTGCCCCGTTGCCCACCCCGGCTTCAGCAAGGTGATCGACGTGGATCCGGATGCGTATCTCCTCAGCTCGGACGGGCTCGTGGCCAGCCAGTTCGGAACGCCGCGCCCCGCAGCCCTGGCCGGAGACGGCAAGGCCCCGTACAACCCGCGCGGCGAGATCGCGCAGGCCCAGTACCACCTACTGTGGCCCAACACGACGATCAACGTCGAGGCGGGGCCGGGCAACCTCTCGGTCGACGCCACAAGGCCGAACGGGGCGGGCCGGTCAAGCGGCGCGACCGACTACTTCTTCTACGAGGAGGTCTCGGACGAACAGGCACGGGAGATGATGGACTTCGCCAACCAGGTCGGGCTGGAGGACAGCGGGCTCGTGGAAGGGGTGCAGCGCGGCCTCGACACCGGGATGGTGCCGCACGGACGCCTGCTTCTCTCCAGCGAGCACCTCATTCAGCACTTCCAGCGGCTCGTCTTCGAGGCGCTCGCCGAGAGCTAGCGATCCGCTACGCGAGGCGCCGCATCTCGACGAACTCCCACTCGCCGCCGTTCGTCGAGTGCATGTACACGCGAACGGGCGCGAAACCGGCCCGCTCGTACACCGTGATCGCTCGACGGTTGAAGGTGGCGACCGAGAGGGAGAACTGCTCGGGCGCGAAGCGACGGCGGGCGTACTCGAGTCCCGCGTCTAGAAAGGCTCCGCCGTGGCCCCGTCCGGTCTTTTCAGGGTGGAGACCGAGCCCGATTTCAAGGATCCCAGCGGGCCTCGGTTTGCACGAGAAGTAGCCGACCAGAGCGCCGCATTCGTCCTCGACGGCGGCGTATGCCTGCCCGCGCGCCTCGGGGTCGAGGAGCTCCGCGAGGTCATCTTGATCGGCTGTCCAATCGTAGAACGAGAATGGCTCAGGGTAATGCCAGAGCGCGATCATCTCGGCGTCCCCCTGGCTCATCAACTTGAACCGGAAGGTCACAGCCGCTAGTCCCGTTTCTTGCCAAGCGCGGGCAGATAGGACTCCTGCTCGAGCCAGTGCCCGCCGTCGATCGTCAGGTTCTCGCCGGTGATGTAGCCGGCATACGGGGAGCACAGCGCGGCGGCCCAGACGGCGACTTCCTCCGGGCTCGCCAACCGGCCGAGCGGCACCGTCGAGGCGACGCGCGAGCGATCCTCCTCGCTTGGCCAGAGCGCTTGCCCCGCGCCCTCCGTGTCGGTGGGCCCGGGACAGATGCAGTTCACACGGATCCCGTGCTCCGCCCATTCGACGGCGAGCGTTCTCGTCAGCGCGAGCACCCCCGCCTTGGCGGCCGCCGAGTGGATCGTTCCCGGCCCGCCCGTCCACGCGTAGCTCGCGATCACGCTCAGGATCGCGCCGCCTTCGCCCTGCTCGATCATGCGCAGGCCGGCAGCCCGGGAACAGAGGAAGGTGCCGTCGAGAACGATGCCGACCACCGCCCGCCAGCCGTTGGGGGACAGCTCCTCAGCCTTGACGACGAAGTTACCCGCGGCGTTGTTGACGAGCACGTCGACGCGGCCGAAGCGCTCGACCGCGGCGGCGACGAGCGCGTCCACCGCATCGGGCTCGCGGACGTCCGTGGGCTGTTGGTGCGCCGGGCCTCCGCGCTCCTCGATCAGGCTCGCCGTCTCCGCCAGCGGCTCCTCCCGCCGCCCCGCGACGACCACAGCCGAGCCGAGCCGGGCGAACTCGAGCGCCATCGCCCGCCCAAGACCGCTTCCGCCTCCGGTCACGATCGCCACCTTGCCCTCGAACGCGCCCTCAGGCAGCATCGTGGTCTCCTGCTCCCAGAACGATCCGGGCGTCGAGCCCCAGTGCTCGCTCGGGAAGGACGAGCAGCGGATTGATCTCCAACTCGTCGATCTCAGGGTGCTCTGCGGCCGTTCTCGAGAGCGCCGCCGTAGCCCGAGCGGCAGCCGGGACGTCCAGCGCTGGGCGCCCGCGTGCCCCCAGGAGGAGCGGCGCACCGCGAAGCGAGCCGATCAGCCGCTCGGCGTCGGCTTCGCCGATGGGCGCGAGCGCGACCGCCACGTCGCCGAGAACTTCGGTGTACAGCCCGCCCATCCCGACGAGCGTAACCGGGCCGAAGCGAGGATCGCGCCGGCTCCCCACGATCAGCTCGATTCCGTCCTCGACCGGGGCCGTCCGCTCGACGGAGTACTCTGATGCTTCCAATGTTGCCATTTCGGACAACTGCCGCTCAAGAGCGACCGCGTCCGCCAGGCCTACCGCGACGCCACCTGCGTCCGACTTGTGCACGTGCCCGAGCGCCTTGAGCACGATGGGATAGCCGAGCTCGTCGGCAGCCGCCAGGGCCTCTTGGTCGTGCTTGACCCTGCGCGCCTCGGCGAACTCGACTCCCGCGGCCTCGAGGAGCCCGCGGGCCTCCCAGTACCCCGCAGCCTCCACTGGGGGCGCGGCCTCGGGCAGGTCCGGAACCCCGCGCGGGCGGGCGGAGCCTGCGCCGACCAGGGCGGAGATGCCCCGGAGCGCTCCTTCGAGGTCGCGGTAGACGGGCACCCCACCGTCTCGAAGCGCCTTCGCGGCGGCAGAGCGCCAGTACATCGTCTGCACGACGAAGGGTTTGCCCACGTCCGCTGCGTATTTGGCTATGGCGGCGGCCGCCTCGACCTCGCGAGCCGCGTGCTCTTCCGAGTACGTGCTGTAGCCACCGAAGTAGCCGGTGAGGAAAACCGAATCGAGGTCGTCTGAGCGGAGCAGCAACTCGACGACGCGGGCGAAGTTGAAGACGTCGTACTCGCCTCCACCGGCGAGGTCGACCGGATTCTCGGTCGCTGCGGTAGGCGGAAGGATGGCCTGGAGCTCTGACGAGGTCTGTCGGGAAACCCGCGGCAGGTCGAGGCCGTGCGCGGCCGCGAGGTCGGCCGCGATCACCGTCGAGCCACCTCCGTCGGCTGCGATGCCGACTCTTCGGCCGCGCGCCGGAGGCGCTCCAAGCCTTGCGACCGCCACGTCCACGAGCTCCTTCGGCGTCGAAACTCGCTCGATGCCGGCCGCCGCGCAGGCGGCCTCGACGGCCACGAGATCGCTCACCAGCGCGCCCGTATGCGACCGCGCTGCGCGGGCGCTTGCCAGAGTGCCTCCCCCAGCGAGCAGCACTACCGGCTTTCCCGCCTCGACGGCCTGCTGCGCAGCCCGGGCGAACGCGCGCCCGTCCCTGAAGTCCTCGCAATAGACGGCGATGACCCGCGTGGGCTCGTGCTCGCGGAAATCGTCGATCAGCTCGGCCGCCTCGAGGTCGGCCTGGTTCCCCAGGGAGACGAAGCGGGAGAAGCCCAGACCGGCGTCGCCTGCGAGCATGCCGACCTCGAGCGCCAGGTTCCCACTCTGAGAGATGAACCCGATGGGCCCGCTCGGCACGGAGTTCGAGCTCAGGTGAAGGTTCGTTTCGGCATCGAACAGGCCGAGACAATTCGGCCCGACGAGGAGCGCGCCGGCGTTGCGGATCCGCTCCACGGCTACCCGCTCGCGCTCCCGGCCCTCGGGGCCCCCCTCACCCAGTCCTGCGCTGATCACCACGAGCGCCTTGGCGCCCGAATCCAGCGCTCCCTCGACGGCTTCCTCGAAGCCATCGGCGGGGACGGTGATTACCACCAGCTCGGGCGGCTCGGGCAGGTCGGCCAGCGAGCGATACGCCGTCCGTCCGAGGATTTCGCCGCCGTTTCGGTTGACCAGGAAGACGGCGCGCCTCTCTTCGGCCTGGAGAGCGCCCTGAGCAAGCCAGTACCCCCACTTGCCCGGAGTCGCCGAGGCGCCGACGACCGCGACCGAGCGGGGGTCGAAGAGTGGCCTCAGATCGCGCGTCAAGATCGGTGTCGCAGCAGCCGACGAGAGATGATGAGGCGCTGGATGTCGGACGTCCCTTCCTCGATCTCCTCGAGCTTGGCGTCCCGCATCCACTTCTCGACCGGGTATTCGCGCGAGTATCCCCACCCGCCGAGCGTCTGAACGGCGGCCCACGTACACCACATGGCGGTCTCGGAAGCGAACAGCTTGGCCATGGCGGCCTCCTTCGCCACCTCCTGGCCGGCATCGACAAGCCTCGCCGCCCGCCAGACCAGCAGGCGCGCCGCATCGACGCGGGTCGCCATGTCAGCCAGGCGGAAGGCAACCGCCTGGTGCTCGCCGATCGGCTTGCCGAACTGCTCGCGGGTCTTCGCATACTCCACGGCGTACTCGAGCGCTGCGCGCGCGAGGCCGGTCGCGGCGGCCCCCAGCGTGATCCGGGAGCGGTCGAACGTCTGCATGAGGCCGGAGAAGCCCTCCCCCTCCTCGCCCAGCCGCCGGTCCTCGGGAAGCTCGACGTCCTCGAGGAACATCTCGGCGTTTACGATCGCGCGCTGGCCCATCTTCTTCATCGGCGGACCGAAGGTGACCCCTCCGTCGCCGCGCTCGACGACGAACGCCGTCACTCCGCGCGCGCCCGTCCCCGGCGCGATCGTCGCGAAGACGACGTAGTACTCGGCGAGCCCGCCGTTGGAGATCCACGTCTTCTGGCCTCGCAGGACATAACCCTCGCCCTTCCGCTCGGCCACGGTCTCAATCGAAGCGGCATCGGATCCGGAGGCCGGCTCCGTCGTCGCCAGCGCTCCGAGGGGCGGCCGGTCCCCGGCCAGCGGCTCGATCCAGCGGCGCTTCTGCTCCTCGGAGCCGAGGACGAGGATCGGCTCGGCGAAGAAGCCGCCGGAGGTGATCAGGTTTCCGATCCCGGAGCACCCGTAGCAGAGCTCCTCCTGGACGATGCAGCCGGTGAGGCAGTCCGTGAGGCCGGCGCCGCCGTATTCGGACGGCAGCATGAAGGACGTGAGCCCGAGCGCCGCAGCCTTGTACCAAACCTCCCACGGCATCTCGGTGTCCGCCTCGTCGACCTCCAGGGCAATCGGACGGATCTCGCGGGCTGCGAAGTCGCGGCAGACCTCGCGGATCTCACGTTGCTCGTTCGAGAAGTCGAAGACCTCCTGGGCCATCCCGCTCATGGGCGAGAATCCTCCCAGATTCGTATGAAGCCGACACAGATCCCCAGACCACCCGGAACCGAGTGAACGGCGAGTCAGCTTCGGTCGTCATCATCGGCGGCGGCGCGATGGGCACGAGCACGGCCCATCACCTCGCCGAGCTCGGCGTGACCGACGTCGTGCTCTGCGAGCGCAACACGCTCGGCAGCGGCTCCACGAGCAAGGCTGCCGGCGGCATCCGCGCGCAGTTCACGGACGAGCTCAACATCCGCATCGCTCTGCTTTCGCTCGTCGAGTTCCGGAACTTCAAGGAGCGCCTCGGCGTGGACATCGACTTCCACGAAGTCGGCTACCTCTTCCTGCTCGACTCGGAGGAGGACGTGAAGCGGTTCGGCGAGGCGGTAGCCCTCCAGGGATCGCTCGGAGTCCTCTCGACAGAGCTGACGCTGGACGAGGTGCTGGAGCTCGTGCCGCAGCTCGAGACGGAAGGTCTGCGCGGCGCCACGTACTGCCCGCGGGACGGCCACGCGACGCCGGAGGCGGTCGTTCGCGGCTATGCCGCCGCCGCAGCCGAGAAGGGAGTCCGCATTCGCCAGGGGGTCGAGGTGAAGCGCATCCTCGTCCTCGGGAACAAGATCCTCGGCGTGGAGACGTCCACTGGGCGCATCAAGACTGACACGGTCGTCTGCACGGCAGGGATCTGGTCGCGGGAGGTCGCCGCGCTCGTCGGCGTCGACCTGCCCGTGACCGGGGAGCCGCGCTGGATGCACTACACCCCCGAGTCCGGTCCTCTCCCGGAGAAGCTGCCGCTCACGATCGACTTCTCCAGTGGCTTCTACTTCCATCGGGAGGGGCCCGGGCTGGTCTTCGGCGGGCGCGAGCCGACGATTGAGGGCGTTGCGACCCATGCGACGCGGCGGCTGCCGCTCCTCACCGACCTGCCCATCCAGTCCTCCTGGTGGGGCTACTACGAGATGAGCCCCGATCACAACGCGCTTGTCGGAGAGGCTGCCGACCCGAGCCGGTTCCTCTATGCGGCGGGCTTCTCGGGACACGGCTTCCAGCAATGTCCGGCCGTCGGCGAATACCTCGCGGAGCGGGTCGTCGGCATCATTCCCACGCTCAACCTCTCCGCCTTCTCCGCAGACCGCTTCGCTCGCGGGCAGCGCCGCGAAGAGCAGTTCGTCATCTAGATGCCCCGGTCACTGCGTCTCTTCATCTTCGTTCGGCACGGCGAATCCGTCCTCAATCTCGAGCACCGCATCAACGGCGATCCGACCAAGGAGGTCGACCTGACCGAGCGCGGCCGCTTCGAGGCGGCCCGGCTCGGGGAACAGCTCGCCGGCTTGCACCTGGACGTCTGCCTCCACACGCGCTTCCCGCGAGCGACGCGTACGGCCGAGATCGCGCTCGCGGGAAGGGACGTGCCCTTCGAGGTCGAGCCGCTCTTCGACGACATCAACGTGGGTGAGCTCGAGGGCGCGCGCATCGAGGACTACCGCGCCTGGAAGCATGGCCACGCCCGCAGCGACCCGTTCCCTGGCGGCGAGAGCCTGGACGACGCGGCGCGACGCTATGCAGAGGGTTTCCGCCGGCTCCTGGCGGCTCCGCATACTTCGCTGCTGGTGGTGACGCACGAGATCCCTATCCGCTACGCGCTGAACGCGGCCGCGGGCTCCGACACGCTCGACGGGCCGGCGCACGAGCTTCCGAACGCTGCGCCTTTCCTGTTCGACGAGGACGGACTGCAGCGCGCGGTGGCGGGTATCGATCGCCTCGTGGGTACAGTTCCCGCGTAGATCTCTGGAACCGGGGAGTCGCTGCAGCGGCTGAGAGGGGGCTCGAGGCCCCGACCCGCCGAAC
>WNFV01007172.1_pt1 | contig 12979 bp, 11 predicted proteins | sample 5400101 | NCBI WGS metagenome assembly WNFV01 (sample SAMN13153361, study PRJNA577476) | soil metagenome | isolation source: 115 cm soil or saprolite under grassland replicate 1 | place: USA:California | collected 2016-06-15
GCCTTCCCACACGGCAAGGTCATACGACATGGCGCGCATTCTCGCATCCGGCTCCCGCGCAGCGCCCGCCCGCGGCGACCGCGCCCAGGACCAGGCGATCCGCCAGCGAGCCAGACGAAGAATCCCTCTGCACTCGCTGTGTCATTCCAACGTGCTGGCCGCTCACATTGCGGCAGATCAGCGCAGTGTGGACTCCTTTGTCGGCCCGCGTTGGGGGACCACGCGCCGGGCTCGAAGTTTGCGAACGTCAACCGTCGGTGCTCTACCAGTCCAGCTCGTCCTCGCCGATGCTGGTCGAGGAGCCCTATCCGTGCTCTGCCGAGGCGAGCGCCAGGGCTAAGCAGTTGTATCTGGGATGGGCGACCTGCGGCCCAAATCCTGCAACTGACACCGGCGAGCTCCGAGCGCGTCTGCCCGTTTCAATGTCCTGATTTCTGATGGCTCATTATGATGAGTGGAGCTGCGGCAACACGGTCCGTTGCTCCGGTACCGTTCTGCGGCGGTGATGAGAGCTCCAAGGTCCAACCATCGATGGTCTACGGAGACGCCCATACGTGTCCGACGCTCGGCTGACACCGATTCGTATCCAATTCTCATGTCTCGCAAGGCATGATGCCACGACTCGAGGATCCAGCGCCTGGGGACTACCCTAAGGCGCACTAGAGTCGCAACGGTATTGAAGTTGCTGAGGGCCCGCTCGACTAGTTCGTAATCTTCGTCGTTTGCTGGCAGTTCTCCAGCACGGGTCGCGCGACCCAAGAGCCGACGACCCTGTTGCAGGTCGCTTGCCATCAGCATTTCTTGGGAGCGAAAGAAGGCATCACGCTGTTGCTGTTGATTGCTCCTCATGACCGCTAGGAACGATATGCCAACAGCTATCGCAGCAACGGCAACGTTGATCAACGCAGTCCAGTCCAACTCAACTCTCGATCCTCGTGTCGTTGTCCGTAAACGCTGACTGGCTTCTGTGAAACCGCCGCCACTGATTGTGCCACTACGTGGCAAACCCGAGCGGCAGCACATCCGCCACTGGCCGGGGAGTTCATGTCCCAGCGCACCGGCCGGGCGACCGCGGCCTTGCCGGTCCACTCGCCCACACTGGGCCCGATGGTCAGCCGGATGTCCTCGCGAAGCAGGTCGCCAAGGCCTCCGGTTCGGCCCGTTCGTGCGCGGCGATGTACCGCTCCAGCAGCTCGCGCTGCGCCGGGTCCGGAACGCCTGCGGGCGACCACTCCAGGCGACCGCCCGGTCACCGCCCGCGCGGCGTCGCCCGGGCCCGCTGCAAGGCGCTGTTGACCGCCGGCACGGTCGTGTCGAGCAGGGCGGTACTAGGCCCGCACGCGCCCAGTGGCTGGTCGCGCAGGCTTTCCGGGTTAGGCCCTTGGACGACTGTTGTATGTGGTTGGGCAGATCCAGCCCGCACGCTCATCGGCCAAAACCGAACGGGCTTCGGACGCCGCGACCGATTACGCAGCGCGACAGGCGGTCGGCGGAAGAAGCGGATGGGTCCGGCGCGGTTCAGCAGCGCGGGATTCGAGCCGAGCGCGGGCAGTCCGCCAGCACCGTGACTTCCTGCCGCGATCGCTGTCGCAGAGGAGCCAACCGGAACGGATCCCAAGCATCAACACCGTGACTGTCCGCGGTGCAGAGTGGGCCACGATCGCGCTGGCGTACCGGAAACGGAACCAGCGGCCCCACTTGGCCTCGCGCCGCTGCACCGGTCCAGGTCAATGGGTCTTGTCTACGTCGCCGACGGCCGTGTCGATGGCGGCGCCGATCTCTGCTGTGATCTCCGCTGCGGTACGTGCGGTTAGCGAGCCGCTCATGGTTAGCGCCCGACTGACGTGCAGTGCGGCGCGTAGCCGTCGCGCCGTGGCCTTCTCCACCGCCCGGCGGTCGGTCTTGGCGGCATGGACCTCATCGAACGCCTGCTGGACCTGCCCGGCGAGTGCGGTCACCGGCCCATTGAACAGCTGCGCGTCCTGCTCAGGGCCGAGCGCGGCAGTCGCGGCGAGCACAACCGCTTCAACGGCGATGTGCGAAGCGAGCATGTAGAACTCGTCCGAGTCGATGTATGAGTTTCCCGTGTCTGGATGGACGTCGAAATTGCCGTTCCGCCACACGCTGTTGACGTAACCGTCAGCGAGGATCAGCGCGTCCCATGCGACCCGCAGTTGTGGGTGGTTCAAGGTCCGCACCCGGGCATTGAGCAGGTCACGGTGCACTAACTCCGCTGGTGTGGACACCACGGACGCGGTGACCCCGTCCTCGTATACCTCCAGCTTCGACTCGTAGTTTTGCGCGTACTCAGCCACCTGCAGGAACAACTCCCGGTTCCGGTCGGCGGCAGCGTCAGCGCGAACGCGGGCGGCTCGGCGCTCATCGAGGACGAATTCGCGACGTTTGGTCATCAGCTGACCAATGACCGCGCCAGCGAGGGCGAAGCCGCCGCCGGCGAGAGCGGACAGGAACGGCACCCAGTTCGCCACCGCGCATCCTCCCGACCCGTCCGAGCGCCGCGGTCGTCCACCCATAGTACCGGTGAGGCAAACCAGCTCCGAGTATTCGGCCCCGACCGCTCCGACGCCATGGAGAGCCCAAACCTCAACCACGCCGGGCAGCTGCGTGGTGTCAGCGGTCCTGTCTTGTAGCGCGGCCGGCGGACTGGGAGTATTGGGCGTGGACTTTATCGCAGGAATTGCCCAGAATGTTATCGGCGACGGCGTTATCGTGCTCGTCACGCTGTTGTTGACGATACCAGCTGCGTTGAGTATTAATGCGTGGCGTCGACGCAAACTGTTCCGCTTCTTCGGGGTAACGAAGCAGCACACGCGACAGCTGGTCTACCTCTCCAGCTTGATTGTCAGACCTGGAGGTGCGATAGGATTCGACGGCCTGCCGCGTTCATTTCAAGGTCACGCAATCCCGAGCTACGAGATCGACGCGGCGCGACCGATTATCGAGACATGGTCAAATACGCGGCTTGATGCAGCCTCAGAGCGGTTGCGGATGCGTCTTTCGAGATGGTGGCTACTGCGCAGGGTAACTCCAGAGGTCACGGCCAGTCCCCTCGACATACGTCGGCTCAAGAGCGGTGGTTCGGTAATCGCGATTGGCAGCCAAGCCTACAACGTGTGCACGAGTTACGTTATGGACGTTCTGGGCACCCACCTGAGTATTGTGAACGGTGTATGCATACTGCAGGCTTCGAATGATGGGGCGCCGGTTAGGGAGTGGACGGTGGACCCCGGATCCACCACAATCGACTACGCGATCGTGGAACGACTCAACGTGCCTGCAACTAACACGTCTTACTTCGTCACTGCCGGCCTCACAACAATCGGCACCACGGGCGCCGCTTGGTATCTGTGTAAGCGATGGCGCCAGCTGTATCGCCGGTTCGGTGTCGAGGCGTTCGCGATCTGCTTATCGTTTCGGTCGATCGGCGTCGACCCAGAGGCTTTCATGAAGCCCGAAGTGGTGTTCGAGACAAACAGACCTATGGTGACCAAGTCGACATCGCACGCTTCTCCTCGGACTTCGGAGCCGTGACCATGTAGTTGCGGCGCGCGACATGTTGTATACACCTCCGTTCTATGTGGTCGCTTGAACCACTGCACCTTCTCGGCAGAAGAGTATGCGTGATCTTGTATTTCGTTCAGAGCTGCCCAATCGGGGCTCGCGTTGCCATGAACACCACCGGATCGACCGACGCCCCGCCGCGGCTACCCAGTCGTACTTCGAAGTGCAGGTGCTGGCCGCCGAACTGCACCGCCGGACCATCAACGCCAGTGGCCGCCAGGACAGCGACGGCGGACCCGACGGCACGCCACCGGCAGACCAGTAATGGCCACCCACCCCGACGGCCACGGGCAGCGCCAACCAGGCCCGATGCGCCTCGCCAGGCCGCGCCGCAGCTGAGATCGACAACCCGAAGCAACCGACCCGCGAACACCGCACCTAGCCGTAGCGGCCATGAACCCACCACACGCAGGCCAATAGCCCAGGCGCCCGGTCACGGCCAGCGCTGGGCCGGCCGCACCGACGGCGGACCCGACCGTCCCACCGGGCACCGCCTCGCGGCAGTCGCTCGCCACACCAGCGGCCAGGCGCCGGGCGTGCGCCCGGCGGGTACAGATTAGGAGATCCCGTCGATGCCGATATGGGTGCCGATACTCGTCCTGGCCGCGGCCCTGTTGCTGGTCGCCCCGGCCGGTGACTACCTCGGCCTGGACCCGATCATGTGTGTGGCGTTCAGCAGCGTGACGGCCGCCGGCGCAACAGCGGTACTCGTACTCGGATGGCTCCTGCCGGCGCTGGCGCCGACACACCCCCGCCAGACCGCCTGGCACGCCTGGCTGCTCCTCGTCACGCCCGTTGCTGTCACGACGCTCGCTATGGCCTACACCGCCGTCAACCACCGCCAGGCCGCGCCCGTGGACCCCGTCGGCACCTGCCAACGTTGTGGCGCACCATTGTTCGCTGACCACACCGGGCGCCGGTACTTCGCCGTCGACACCGGCTACCTGTGCCCGCCGCAGCTCCGACGACCGGACAACCGCCGCCACCAACTCCCGCCCGCCGCCGACGCCCACCGCTGACCCGGCCATGAGGCGCGTTCGTGGACCGACCGCCACGGCCGGCCTTGCTGATCCCCGTCCGCCGGCCGCCGCCGGCGACGTCCGTTGTGACCATCCTCGGCCGTGGCTGTCAGCACGGACGAACGGCACGCCTCAGGCGCCCCTTCGCGCTCCAGCGGTGCCGGCTTCCGGCTCGTGGGCACCAGCCGACACCGTGCGGTTCATCGTGCCGCGCCGAAACGTGAGGCCGCAGCCGCGCCCCCGCGCAGCGCGTATGGCGTTGCTTGAGCTCGTCGCTGTGACCACTCGCCACCAACGCGATCCCGTTGTGGACAGACGGCACCGGCACACCGAGAATCAACAACACGAAAGGCGCAAGAGCGGAAACCGGGTGCCACAACTGTGATACCGTCATGGGCGTGGCCGTGAGCACAAAGACGCCGCCACACCCGAGACGGAATCTCATCGATATGGCGCAAGCGCCAGGCAGGCGTCATCAGTTGAGAAAGCGCCACTTACGATGAGAACCCAGATGTAGGTTCTCGGTGATCTTGACCGTCGGCATTGCGCTGGCCTGGACCTCGCCGGGTTTCTCGACGTCTTGTCCGGCGGCATTTCTCATCGATCTGTCATGTTCTGCTTGCCTCGGGGATGCGGACGTGGCTGACATGGCCCGAGCCGGTGTGGGTGCGGGGTGTCGTCCGTGGGGTCAGGCTGCCGCCCGACCGTTAGCGGACGTGTTAGCGGCGGCGTTGTGGTTCGGTGGCGGGACCGCGACGGCGTTCTTGGCGCTGGGGCGCAGTGACATCGGATCTGCCGTGCCGGATCCGACCGGACATCGTTCGTGTAAACGGTGTCCGGTCGCACTTTGGGCTGCCGATCCAATCTGGTTTCGCCTCTGTCGGCTCGGCGCGTACTGTTCGTCGCCGTGACGGACAGTGCGGTGCGAAACGAGGAACAGGAGCAGCTTCGCCTGCTCATGCGAGAGTGTCCATTCACGGGTGGGGTGTGACCAGCCGGTTTGAGGTTGATGCGGGCGACACGCCGGTCCGGGCGGGTGCTTGATCCTTCTGTCAGTGTGGGGATGATCGTGGCTTGTGTCCGACGTACCCGCTGCGGAGTTGTTTGAGCAGCTTCGCCATGCGAACGCGCGGTTACAGGGCCTGCTGGCCGCCAGGGACGCCGAGTTGGCTGCCAAGGACGCCGAGATCGAGGCGTTGCAGCACGCCAGGGACGTCGAGAACGCTGACCTACGCGCGGTGGTGGGCGCGCTGAGTTTGCGGGTCGCGGAGTTAGAGCGTCACCTGCGGTCGGGGAGCGACGACTCCGGAACGCCGACGTCGAAGGAGTCGATTCAGGCCAAGGCCCGACGCAAAGCCGAACGCAAAGCCCGTCGGGAGCAGGACAAGGGTGGTTCCTCGCGGCAGCGCTCGGCCGACCGGTCACGGGGCGGGCAGCCGGGCCATCCCGGACGCGGCCTGACGCGGGATCCGGATCCGCAGCACCGCGAGCAGGTAGACCCACCGAAACAGTGCCGCGGCTGCAGGGGTGATCTGGCCGAGGCAGCCGATGCCGGGACCGGCTGGTCGCAGACCTGGGACGTGAAGGTGATCCGGTGGCGCACCGAGTATCTACTGCCACAGCGGCGGTGCTCGTGCGGAACAACCACCACAGCGTGCCCGCCGGACGGTGGGGTGGTCAACGGGGTCAGTTACGGGCCGGTACTCAACACCACCGTGGTGGTGTTGACCGCGTTCGGCAACGTGCCGGTCGAACGCGCCAGCACCCTGATCGAGATGTTGTACGGACAGCAGGTGTCGGCCGGGTTCGTTGACCGGGCCAACGCGCGGCTGGCCGAGCGGCTTTCCGTCGCCGGGTTCGGCGCGGCGATGCAAGCGGCCTTGTTGGCCGAACCGGTGCTGACCGCCGACGAATCGCCCGTAGAGGTGGTGACCCCCGCCCGGGATCCCGAAACCGGTCAGCCCGTGCCGGGATCCCCGCACGTGATGGTGATCCGCACCCCGGACGAGCGCCTCGTCTGGTTGACCGGCCTGGTCTCCCGCGGCTACGACACGGTGATCGCGGCGCTGCGGACCTTCGCCGGGCACCTCATCGTGGACGGGTACGGCGCCTACCAGCGGCTGCTGACCCAGGCCGGTGCCGTGCTGGCCGGGATCCAGCAATGCTGCCAGCACATCATGCGCCGCTGCCGGGCCGTGGCCAAGCTCGGCCCCGGCACCCTACAGTCGTCTTGGACCGGCAAAGTCGCCGCCGCCCTGACCGAGGCCCACACCGAAGTGCAGGCCGCCAAGGCCCGCCGCCAGACCGCCCTGGACCCGCAACGGCTGGCCCAACTGCGCGAACGCTACGACCAGGGCGGTGGACACCGGCATCATCCACAACCGCCACCGCGACTGGGACGGCGACGGCAACCACCCCGCGTTCGTCCTGGCCACCTGGCTGAAGACCCACGCCGATCAGGTCTGGCACTTCACCGGTAACCTCGCCGTCGACTGGACCTCCAACGCCGCCGAACGCGGCGTCAAACCCGCCAAGCGACATCAAGCCGTCTCCGGATACTGGCAGACCGACCAGACCCTGGACCGATGGTGCCTGATCCAGTCCTACCTCACCTCGGCCCGCAACCACGGCCTGACCATCCTGGACGCCATCACCCGCGCGCAGGCCGGCCACCCCTGGCTGCCCAAGCCAGTGGCAGCGTAGCCACATCCCTCACGGTCACCAACCCGTGAATGGACACATGCGAGAGCTATCGCTGGTCGATCAGTGGTTGCCTCGGATCGAAGGCGAGCGGCGGATGCTGGTGTCTGCGGGCAGTCCGCTGGCCGGTGACGATCGTTGGGCTGACCCGTTCCAGGTGTCGCACGCCGTGTCGTCAGCACTCGTTGTGGCTGTGGATCATGTGCACTGTCTTCGTCGCGCGGTCAATGGATGCGCGGATTGCGCGCCGAATGAAGTGACGCTGCTGCTCAACTCGTACTACTCGCTCCTGCGTGGCGCGATGGAGAACGCTGCCCGGGTGGTGTGGCTGCTCGCGCCGGAGCAGCGTTCGGAGCGTGTGCTGCGCCGGCTGCGGCTTCAGGCTGGAAATGTCATCCAGTCAGACGCCGTATGCGAGGCTGGTGGCTTTCCTCGGAACAAGTCGAAGGCTGACCGGCTCAAGCGGGTTGAGGAAATTGCGCAGAGGTCGGGGATTTCAGCGGCAGCTGCCGTGAAGCCACCGACGAACAGGGAGATCGTCCGCGCAGCCGGGGAGTTCATCGCCCGCGACGCTGGACATGCAGAGGTGGTGTGGCGGGCGTGCAGCGCCGCCGCTCACGGTGACACCTGGGCGTTGCTGAGCCTGCACGACCGCCAGGTGTCCGACCAGGTGAACGATGTGGTAACGGTGCAGACGACAGCATCGACTCGCGTTCTGACCACGATGGTGGTCGAGGCGCTGGGCGTCATCAAGTCCGCGTTCGTGCTTCGTGACGTGCGAAACCGGCCGCCGTACTGACAGACGGCTCTTCCGCAGCGATAAGCTCTTGGCGCTGGCGATGAGGGGCTTGAACCCGACTTGGCTCACCATTCTGGGTTCTGGGCCGGCTTGAGGCTGTGACCTGCATGTTTCCGGTTCGCGAGAGCAGAAACTGCGCAGGTTGTTGAGTTGCTGGAGCTGCCACAGGTGCGGGTCGGTGATGACTGCGGCATTGCAATGGGCGATGTGTGGCAGGGCGGATCGTCACGGAGGTTCGGTGATCGTCCAGCAGACGTCTCGCCTCCGGTGCGTTCGGTGCCTATGGCACAGTGCTGAGTGTGCCGTTGGACGAGCTGCCGGACTGGTTGCCGGCTTGGTGTCTTGACCATCTGGGCGGCGAACCCGCCGGGGTGCTGTTCCAGTCGCAACAGGTCTCGATGGTGTTCGGTCTGCGGTTGGCCGGTGGCAGGGACGTCGTGGTCAAGGCGCGCGCCGACGACGGCCGGGCCTCGTCGTGTGTCGCGGCGCAGGCCCGGCTGGCCGAGCGCGGGTTTCCGTGTGCCCGGCCGCTCACGCCGGTGGTCGGTGTCGGTGCGCTGGCCGTGCACGCCGAGGAATTCCGGCCGGGCGGGGAGGTGTTGCACGGGGACTCGCCGGACATAGCCATGCGCTGCGCGGAGGTGTTCGCCCGGCTGATGGCCGAACTTGCCGGCGTGCCCGTCGCGCCGCCGCTGCCGAACCCGCCCTGGGTGCGCTGGGACCACACCGATTCTGGGGTGTGGCCGGCGATCGACTTTCTCGACAGCCGGGACCAGAGTGTCGTGTCCGAGCACATCGTCGAGACGGCTGAGCGGGCCCGGGGGCGGCTGCTGGCCGCTGGCTTGCCGTGCGGGCTCGGCCACGCCGACTTCGAGGCGCAGAACCTGCGGTGGCAGGGTTGGCAGGTGTGGGCGGTGCACGACTGGGACAGCCTGGCGTGGCAGCCGGAGGCGGCGCTGGTGGGAGCGGCGTGCGGGTCGTTCGCCAGTTCCGGGCCGCCCACGCTGGCGCCGATCGAAGGCTCCGAGGCGTTCCTGGTGGCGTATCAAGACATTCGAGGGCGCTTGTTCACGGCCGTGGAGCTGGAGATCGCATGGGCGGCCAGCTTGTGGATGGCTGCGTACAACGCCCGGGAGATGGCACTGTGCGGTGGCACCCCGGCGGGCGGCGATGCGCTGCGGGCGCAGGCAGCCGAACGCCTCCGCCGGGCTAATGCGTAACATCAGCACGCAGATTCAGCGAGCGCATGCCCGCGCCGCAACGTCGGGGCTCACCCGCTCTTCGAGATCATCACCGCCGCCAATCGTCTCCCCGACGACCTCCGCCAAGCCCTCGACACCATCAATCGTCCAAACTAGTTGCGCACTAATTGAGCCAACTCGGGCGGCCCGCGTGATCGCGGTGGACACCTGCTTCGAGCCCAACCAGGGCCGGATCTCCCGCTGGATGTCGCGCAACGACCGTGGCGAGTACGTCCGGGAGCCGGCCGCCTTCGTCACGCTCGCCGAGCGTTCGTTCGCCACGGTGGACGGCGAGGTCATCGACGGCGTCACCCGCATCCCCTCCAGCTTCTGGCTGATGCGCATGCGCCACCCCAAGGTCGCCGCCGCCGCCAACTGAGCGATCAAGGAGTAAACGTCGTGATTGAAGATCAACTCACGACAACAACTCCATGATCGAGGGGCTCAGATCAGTAAGAGGAAGAGGGCGAAGCCGCCGACGAGGGGCGATGAGGATCACGGTGAGGGCCCAGGTCGGGACCTTGTACTCGCCGCGGCGGTTGGCCTGGATCTCGGCCACGATCCGCTCCCGGCGCCGGTTGAGCCAGTTGACGTGGGCGGTGGTGGGGTCGAGCGGGTTCGCGCTCCTCGGGTCGTTCGGGATTCGGCGGTAAGGTCATCTCACGGACTCACATGCTGGCGATGAGCCGGTCGACCCGCTCGTCATAGGCGCGGAACGGGTCCTTGCACAGCACGGTGCGCTGCGCCTGGTCGTTCAGCTTCAGGTGCACCCAGTCCACGGTGAAGTCGCGCCGCTTCTCCTGTGCGTGCCGGATGAACTCGCCCCGCAGCCGGGCGCGCGTGGTCTGGGGCGGGGTCTCCTTCGCCTCGAAGATCTCCAGCTCGGTGCTGACCCGGTCCACCGCGCCCTTCTTCTCCAGCAGGGCGTAGAGACCGCGGTTGCGCCGTATGTCGTGGTAGGCGAGGTCCATCTGGGCGATCCGCGGGTGGGACAGGGCCAGGTCGTGCTTGGCCTGGTAGCGCTCGATCAGGCGCAGCTTGCTCACCCAGTCGATCTCCCGCTCGACGCCGGAGAGGTCGCCCGCCTCGACGCCGGCCAGCACCCGGCCCCACAGGTCGAGCACCTGCTTGGCGGTGGCGTCGAAGCCGCGCCGCTCCACGAACTCGCTGGCCTTGGCGAAGTACTCCTGCTGGATCTCCAGCGCGCTGCACTCCTTGCCGTTGACCAGCCGGACCTTGCGGCGCCCGGTGATGTCGTGGGAGACCTCACGGATGGCCCGGATCGGGTTCTCCAGCGTCAGGTCGCGCATGGCCACGCCGGCCTCGATCATCCGCAGCACGATGTCGGCGCTGCCGACCTTGAGCAGCGTGGTGACCTCGTTCATGTTGGAGTCGCCGACGATGACGTGCAGCCGGCGGTAGCGCTCGGCGTCGGAGAGCGGCTCGTCCCGGGTGTTGATGATCGGCCGGGACCGGGTCGTCGCCGAGGAGACGCCCTCCCAGATGTGCTCGGCCCGCTGGGACAGGCAGTACACGGCCCCGCGGGGGGTCTGCAGTACCTTGCCGGCGCCGCAGATGAGCTGCCGGGTGACCAGGAACGGGATCAGGATGTCGGCCAGCCGGCCGAACTCCCCGTGCCGGGACACCAGGTAGTTCTCGTGGCATCCGTAGGAGTTGCCGGCCGAGTCCGTGTTGTTCTTGAACAGGTAGATCTCGCCGGCGATGCCCTCGTCGTGCAGGCGTTTCTCCGCGTCGACGAGCAACCCCTCGAGGATGCGCTCGCCGGCCCGGTCGTGCACGACCACGTCCGGCACCGAGTCGCACTCGGGCGTGGCGTACTCGGGGTGGGAGCCCACGTCGAGGTAGAGCCGGGCGCCGTTGCGGAGGAAGACATTGCTGGATCGTCCCCAGGAGACGACCCGGCGGAAAAGGTAGCGGGCGACCTCGTCGGGCGACAGGCGCCGCTGGCCACGGTACGTGCAGGTCACTCCGTACTCGGTCTCGAGTCCGAAGATGCGCCGGTCCATGTCTGAAACAGTAGCCACCGCGACGATCATCCAGTACGCAGTGACCGGGTGAAGTCGCGACAGACTTCGTAATCGGGCAGCAGACCGCTCGCGGCCGCCGTACTGACAGACGGCTCTTCCGCAGCGATAGCTCTTGGCGCTGGCGATGAGGGGCTTGGACGGCTGCGGCGGCGCAGGTCCCGGCGCGACCCAACGGATGGGTCCGGCGAAGTGAACCCGGCCGGGCTGACTATCGACCTGCCGCGGACCGCACGTGGTGAGCGGGCCGTGCCGTGCCGTGCTGCTGGTGAAGTAGTTGACGGATGTCGGGCCGGTCGAGGTGGTCGAGTAGCCGACGGCCGTCTGCGGTCAATGTCATGGGTTGGTAACGGTGCCTGGTGCGGTGGATGAGGGCCGTGCCGATGTCGGCTTCGAGCCGGTCAAGTTGGAGGAACAGGTTCTGTTGGAACAGGCCGAGCGCGGTGGCGGCGGCGTTGATGCTGGGGTAGGCGGTGATCTGCTGGAAGCGGCGTAGTCGTTGCCAGCCGTGCCGTGTGCGCTCGACCGCGCGGCGGATGTCGCTGGGCAGGTGCGGGTAGCGCTGGAGTTGCTGGCGGTGGATCCCGCTGCGGCCGGCGGTGATGCCGACGTTCCTGCGGTGGCGGCGGATTGTTTCGTGGGTGATGCCGAGCTCAGCGGCGATGTCGCCGTTGGTGCGGCGGCGGGTTTCGGCCTGTTCGCGGAGCCAGTCTGGGTCGATGTGATGCTCGGGTCGTCTGCCGCGTAGTGGGATGCCGAGTCGGTGGGCATGCTGCGCGATCAGTCTGCGGGGAACACCGGTCTCGGCCTCGATCGTGGCCAGCGTCTTACCACCGCGCACGTATTGCTGCTGGAAGAAGCGGCGGGTGAGTAGCGCGGCGGCCCGTTCCCGCTGCCGGCGGCCGGCCGTGGCGGAGTTCTTGGCAAGGACCGCGGGTGGGCGGGACATCTGTTGCAACGCGAAGCGCATGTGGTCGATCGACACACCGAGCTGTTTCGCGGCGGTGGTGAGATGACCCGGTCGACGGTGACGAGATGCTGCAGCGTGCCCAGGTCGATGTCGTCCGGGTCGTGACCGGGCAGGGTGAGTCCGGCGACGCAGTCGGCCGGTGGCGACCAGATCAACGGCTCATCGTGGATGCCGGCGGCGACGAGTAGGTCGCTGGCGTGGTGGTGCAGCGCGTCGCGTACCGGGGTGGTGAGCCACCGGCGGAACCGGGTGAGGTATTCGGACTTGTCGTAGGAGCTGCGAAAGACGATGCGGGTGCCGAAAACCCGTCCAGGCAGGTCAAGCGGCGTGTTCGTACTCGTGGAGGAGTCCGCCGAGGCGATTACGTCGGCGGATGTTGAGGTGCGCGATCGTGTCTGGGTCGCTGATCGTTGTGGGTAGCGGCTTGCAGGGGACGGGCATTGTTGATGCCGCGGTGGGGCCGGTGCGCGTTGTAGTGCCGCTGGTACTGATGTAGCGCGTGCAGCAGGTGGGTTTGGTTCCAGATCAGCGTGCGGTCGAGCAGTTCGCGGCGGCAGGTTTGGATCCACCGCTCCATGACCGCGTTCATTCGGGGCATCCGGACACCGCTGAGGACGATCTGG
>WNFV01009352.1_pt1 | contig 12978 bp, 12 predicted proteins | sample 5400101 | NCBI WGS metagenome assembly WNFV01 (sample SAMN13153361, study PRJNA577476) | soil metagenome | isolation source: 115 cm soil or saprolite under grassland replicate 1 | place: USA:California | collected 2016-06-15
GGAGCGGAGACCGAAATCGCGATCGGTTGTGGTCCAGCCATGCGTCCCTCCATCGCTACGAGCACTGCCTGGGTGCAACTACGGCTTGTCGAGAAGCATACCACAACTCACCACGGATTTCAGCAAAGCTGTACTAGGAGAAAGTGTAGCATGGAAGCGCGTCTCAGTCTACATGGCTATACCGCGTACTGGCGCGAAACCCTGACCAGGTGATCAGCAAGCGCTTCGTCAAGAAGCAGCAGATGCGCTGGACCAAGAAGGGTGCCCATCTGCTGTTGCAGGTGCGAGCCCAGGTATTGAACGAAGACCTGCGGCCGACCTTCGAGCGCTGGTACCCCGCGATGCCCAGCACGGACGTTTCAGCAACACGAGCGGCGTAGCTGCCCCCACTTTGAAATGGTCTCTGGAGCATGGGGTTTAATCCAGCGCGCCCCGAAAAGCTGCAGCGAACGCATGTGCGCCTTTTCTGCTTCTAGTGTTCGCCTACCCTGGCTGTCTAACTATTATGTCGGTGCATCGTCAGGGCTTTGTGTTGCGCTAAGCGCGACCCGACGGATCGCATGCTGTTCCAACAAGGCCGCTATCGCTTTCGCCGGATCGTGATGGAATCGCGTGTGCTGTTGGCGACTGGCTTCGCATCGAGCGACGCCTTGGCGCTGAGCCTGATAGTCGGCCACTGGCACTTTTCGCAACTGATCCAACAGATCCTGCTCACTCTCGGCCATAAACAAGACCTGATATGCACCTAAGGCGCCTAACGGCTGAGTTGATGCGCGGCCACTGATCCGTCGTTCGCGCTGGCGTACCCGATTGAAGAACGACTCCATTTGCAAGTTGTCTGCCGGAAGACTTGGAATGCGGTAACAGCTGAGCAAATCTTCTTTCCAGGCCTTCCATACCCGATGCCATGCACACTCCAAGGCCGCTTGGGCCTTCTGACGCTTTGGATCTGGCCGAAACTCACTCAGCAGGCCTTCCATTGCTTGACGTACTGCTTGATCTGTGAGAGGAGCGCGTGCTTTCGCCGCCTGATCGGCAGGATAGTGCAAACACGCGGCGATGGTTCTGAGTTGGGTGTGCGCCGCACGCAAATCTTCTGCCAATTCCGCTTGCACGCTGAGGGCCCGATCCAGCTGTGGCAGCACGCTCCGCAAGTACGCCGTTTCTTTCTGGTCTGGGAGCTGATGCAGCGCCTGCGCAATCGCCTCCAACTGCTCATAGCCAGCTAATCCTCCCCACCTCAAGGGTTTTCGGCTACTTCGGTTTACAGCGTCACGAATTGCGCAGCGTATGTGCTGTTCGATTGCAATCAGCTCGGCATCACGTGCGCGGCGGACAAAAGGGGGCAGATCTGTCCTCAGGTGCTGTCGGTGCAGGCAGTGTGTCAGTTTCTGGTACTGCTGCTAAGGCGCCCAATTCATCACGCAGCTGGTGGCGCAGATGCGCGTCAACCTCCAACGTCGGTTTGGCAATCGCGTTCAAGAAGTGCAGTTGACAGCGTTGATGGGGCGCCAATGGCCACGAGGCCTTGAGCGCTGCAACGACTGCTTTTTCGCCGTCAGAGAGTGTTGCCAGCACCGCGAAGGGAAGCTGCGTGTACGGTTGTAACCAGGCTTGTAAGCGTTCAGCGGTGGGGTTACGCTCTGGTAAGGCGCTGAGAGGCGTATTGCTAAGCACTTCATACAGGACATACAGCGGTGGGTCGTTCCCTTCTGGCTGAAGCGCATCAATCGCCCAGATCAGGCCACCATGCTGCTCCACAGCCCTCTCTAAGCGCTGCTGATGTTGGGAGGTCATTCCGCCGAGCAAAGCCAGGAATTGTCGATACAGCTTACCAACCGTGCGCTCATTCACCAGCAAGCCACGCTGCTGCAACTCACGCTGGATTTCGACCAATTGACAATGATCATAGTCGTGACGCCAGCCAATGAAGGCCAGAACATCTAAACCGTAGGTACTATACGGCAAACTGATCGCCAACAGCGCACTGGCATAGTAGGTTGCGCGCGAATGTGGGCAGGTGGGATTGAGACAGCGGCTACTCCTGCCGGCCACAAAAACAGGGCCATCGAGCGTCTGAACGTACTTTTTGACGTACCAGGTCTTGCGGGGAGTCAGGGGTTGGCCACAATGCAAACAGGTCTGGCGATCACACGGGATGATCAGGCGCTTGGCATCGGCAAAGCGCCGCGACGGACGATGGCGTGGTTGCTTCTCCATGGCGTGCCTCCAGTGATGTGCTCCTACGAGCCATGATAGCACGTCATAATGTAATAGCAAGACAGCCAGCTTGGTTTACCCCTACTAGATAATTGCGGCTTTGCACCTCGTTTCGATCTGTTTTGGACACCATGGGGAGTGCCGGATAGAATATAATCTCCTTACCGCTAGGCCGTATCAGAGGCATCGTTTCAACTGATAGGCGGTAGCTGAAACACACGTTCAAGCGTGGTGGCCTGAACCACACACATTGAGGTGACGTTGAAGCATCTGATCGCGATCATGCTCCCGTTTGCTGCCGAGCAACCGCTTAACGCGATTAACCGTGGTGTGTCGGCCGTGATCGAACAGCCGCATAAACCGATTGGCATGGCGCTGGAGGATTGCGCATTCTTCGTCAGCACCGAAGACCACCGCAAACAGCGCCCCGCCGAGCCGGCAGACGCCTGGCAGCGGATCGCGCAACGCGCGCATCAACGGCGGCAGCAGCGCGCAGTGTAGGACACACGAGGTTTGTCTCTGCGTCGGCTTCCTATCTCGCGGCTTGCCGGCCCATCGGATCGCATTCGCAGTCAAGGAACACGGCCATGAGGATGTCCATCCGCCACAAACTGCTCGCCGCGTTCACGCTCAACCTGCTCCTGCTGATTATGCTGGCCGGCTTTGCGGTCAGCCAGATGGGCAGCATCAGCACCCAGGCCATCTCAGCGGCGAGCACCTCGATTACCTCGCTCAGCACTGTCGACCAGATCGACCTGGCGATCGCCGAGTATCGCGGACTGCAGGGCGAACATATGGCCCACATCGAGGCTGCGGAGATGGCGCGGGTCGAACAAGAGATGCACAACGACGAAGATCAGCTCGACCGCGACCTCCAGCAGTATGCCGACCTGGCAGAAACCGAGACCGAAAAGACTGAGCTGCAAAAGACTCGACAGCTGTGGGCCCAATTTGTGGCCCGCACGCACCAGGAACTCGTTCCTGCCAGCCGCACCAATCAAGTTGCCACGATGTTCCCCGTCTTTAATGAGCTTGAGCGCAGCTACCACGACCTCCAAGCCGCCACGGATAGACTAGCCGAGCTCGAGCGGGCCGAGGCTCAGAATGTCAGCGCGGACATTCAGGATAGCGATACACTCTCCAGGAACGTGATTCTCGGCATCACCCTCGCCGCGCTGCTGATCGCCGCCGCGCTTAGCCTGGTCTTGTCCACGTCGATCGTGCGCAACCTAAAGCGGCTGACGGCGGCCACGGCCGCGGTCGCCAGCGGCGACTTCGAGCGCACGGTCGAAGTGCGCAGTGGCGACGAACTGGAGACACTGGCGGCAGCATTCAACCAGATGGTCGGCGAACTGCGCGATCAGCGGGCTGCGCTTACGCAGCGCAACACCGAACTGCAGATGAGTTTGACCGAACTGAGACAGGCCCAGGCGACATTGCAGCAGGCCAAGCAAGCCGCCGACGCCGCGAACCGGGCGAAGTCGGAGTTTCTGGCCACGATGAGCCATGAGATCCGCACACCGATGAATGGTGTGATCGGGATGACCGGGCTACTCCTGGATACCGCACTGACGCCTGAACAGCACGAGTTTGTCGAGACGATCCGCAGCAGCGGCGATGCGTTGCTCACGATCATTAACGACATCCTGGACTTCTCGAAGATCGAGGCCGGTAAGCTTGACCTGGATCACCATCCCTTCGATCTGCGCGATTGTGTCGAATCCGCGCTCGATGTGCTGGCGTCGCGGGCTGCCGAGCGCTCTCTCGACCTAGCCTACGAGATCGAGGAGAACGTGCCCGCGACGCTGGAGGGCGACGTGACCAGGGTGCGTCAGATCCTGGTCAATTTGCTCAGCAACGCCGTGAAGTTCACGGAGGTCGGCGAAGTCGTGGTGACGGTGGTGGCTGAGCCATGTGCGGACCAACGCCACACGATCCATGTTGCCGTCAGGGATACCGGTATCGGCATTCCCGCCGACCGGATGGACCGGCTCTTCCGCGCGTTCAGTCAGGTGGACGCATCGACGACACGTCAGTACGGCGGTACCGGCCTGGGGTTAGCGATCAGCAAGCGCCTGTGCGAGCTGATGGGCGGCACCATGTGGGTTGAGAGCGTGCCGGGTCAGGGGAGTACCTTCCACTTCACGTTCATGGCCGCGGCCGCCGCTCTGCCGCCGCGCATCGATCTGCGCCGCGCGATACCCTACCTGAGCGGCAAGCGCCTGTTGGTTGTCGATGATAACGCGACGAACCGGCGCATCCTGACACTGCAAGCCAAATCGTGGGGAATGGAGGTGCAGGCGGCTGAGAGCGGCGCTGAAGCGCTCGGCTTGATTCGCCGGGGCGATCCCTTCGATATTGCCGTGCTGGACATGCAGATGCCGGGCATGGATGGGGTGCAGCTAGCTGATGCAATCCACGCGCATCGGCCAACCCAGAACCTGCCGTGCGTCCTGTTGACCTCGATCGGTAGGCGGACTGCCGATCTGGACTTGGGCAGGTTTGCCGCATCGCTGAGCAAGCCAATCAAGGCATCACAGCTCTACGATGCATTGATTAGCATCGCCGATGTCTCGGTTACGCATACAACCCGCGAACCGGTGCGACCGAAGATCGATTCGCGCATGGCCGAGCGCTTGCCGTTGCGATTGCTGTTGGCTGAGGATAACGTCGTCAATCAGAAAGTTGCTCTGCTCATGCTGGAGCGTTTAGGATATCGAGCCGATATGGTCAGCAATGGCCTGGAGGTGCTCGACGCGCTGGAGCGGCAACCCTACGACGTGATCCTGATGGATGTGCAAATGCCAGAATTGGATGGGCTGGAAACTACACGACGCATCTGCCGGACCTGGCCTCCTACCCGGCGCCCGCGTATCATTGCGATGACCGCCAATGCGATCCAAGGCGACCGCGACGTCTGCTTGGAGGCTGGGATGGATGACTACATCAGCAAGCCGGTACGGGCCGAAGAGTTAATCAAAGCACTGGAGCGCTCGGCTCCCAATCTCCCGACCGCCGCCAAAACATCGCCAGCGCCCGCGGCGGAGCCGGCTGCAATCGTGCTCGATCGCGAGATGCTAGCGTGCTTGCAAGCCGACCTAGGTGGCGGTGACCCCACGATTGTAGTCGAGTTAATCGATATGTTCCTCTCAGACGCGCCGCAGCTCCTGACAGAGATGCGCATGGCCAGTGCAGAGGGTAGCGCAGAGAAGTTGCAGCGCGCGGCCCACACGCTCAAATCTAGCAGTTCCACCCTCGGTGCACAACTGCTCGCAACCCGCTGTGGCGCGCTCGAAATGCTGGCACGTGAGGGGCGGCTTGACGAAGCCAGCGATCGCGTGCGGCAAATCCAGACTGCCTACGAACAGACCAAACCGACCTTGCAAGAGATACGGGCGGAGGTTGCACCGCAGTCGGCCTGAGCACGCGCGTATTCCTTCAGCACGTGCGCGAACAGGCGCCACACACGCCTGTGTTGACAGATCCAGGTCATGATGATGTGCATCGCAATCGTCGCCTTGGGATGATTGGCCGCCAGGTAGTGGCCGATCAAGCCACCCATCGATACACCCCTGACGCTAGCCAGCTGTGTCGAAGCGGCCGTGGGAGTCGATATGGGTGGTGAGCTGACTGATGTCCGCAGCCGGGTAGTGGCTCATCCTAAACTGAAGCGAGAGAGCCAAAGCGTTCGAGTTGCTGGTTGTAGTGATCGATGAAGAGGCGAATACGGGCTTGATGCAGCGCTTGGTCTTTGCTGAAGGACAAGGTTTTCCGTACCAGATTGGCACAGCGTTGGCGTAAGGTATTGTTGAATCGCTCGACATGGGCGGTTTCACCGGTCTCCTTGCCGACCGCGCGATGACGTTGATCTGGCAACACCACGCCATAACTGTCCACAAATCCGAGTAGCAGACCGCCCGCTTGCGATAGTCCGCTGGCAAGGAGTGCGCGGCTACAACACTCCCTGGAGAAGCGATTCGTGAAAGATAGAGCATTTATCGCCCTTGGTATCATCCTGCTGGGACTGGCGGCGCTCTGGCCATTCGGGTTGAGCGCACGCTGGACCCAACGCATCCAACCGGGATGGAGTTGGAACTCGAGCTTTATCGGGGTTGCAACGTTCCCAGATCCCACGACCGGAACCTTCCCTGCAAAGGATGCGATGAGCACGACCGAACGCCGCATCGCGGTTGTTTCAGTGGACCAAGCAGCGGGCGCTGTCATGCTCGAAGATCGTTATATTGTCAAGGATCCGCTCACGGGTCAGACGACGTGGGAGTACGTCTATCGCGCGCCAGTCGATCCACAAAATGGCGCCCACCTGGATGAAAAGTATCGTGGCGACTATTTCGTCTTCCCCCGCGAGGTTGAAAAAAAGACCTACCGACTGCGTTACTCGTACCTTAAAAGCGTACCGGTGGCGTTTCAGCGCGAAGAGCAGATTGAAGGTATCACAACCTACCTCTTTTCCTATCGGGGGCGTGGCGAGTACACCGAGGCGTATGGCGGAACGGCGGACTATCCGGGGACCAAAGTCCAGCCCGGCCAAGAGATCAAATGCGCGGATGATCAATTTGTGTTCAACGTCTGGGTGGAACCGCTCACCGGCGAGATGCTCAAAGTGGACGAGAGCTGCACCTCCGGCGATTACGTGTTCGACATCGCGACGGGCAAACCGCTTACCGCGATTGAGCGCTGGAGTGGTGTGACCATTGGGGATGACATCATTCGCCGTGCGGAGCAGATCCGCAGCGAGCGTACGACCTATCTATGGGCGAGTCGCTATCTTCCCGTGGGCTTGCTCATCGCTGGCCTGGTTTCGTTTGGGCTCGGCGCGCTGCGAAACAGGAAAAGGAAGATCCGCTATGTGGAACCTGCGTAGATCTGTTGCCGTGAAATGGCTGGTCGCGCAAGCGATCGGCTTCAGCCTGATTTTGGGTGTTGTCCTCGCGTTTCAGTATCGTAATATCCAGAACGGTATTTATGGCGAAGTTGAGCATGCCGGCAAAAGCGCCTTAGCGGTCATCATCGAGGTGGTGAACGACAATCCCCAATTGTTGACCCCAGCGCGCATTGACCCAATAATCGATGGGTTCGCGCGCCGAGTTCCCGGTATACAGCGCGTCAGTGTGATTGATCACTCGCTGCGGATCATCGCCGATACCGATGACCGAATGCAGGGAACATATACCGATCAGAGCACCCTGATCGCGTTACTCCAAGATCCGCACGAGGACACGTTTTACTACCAACACGACGGCCGCACCTACTTTCGCCTGAGCCAGCCCATCCAGGGTCGCTATGATCCGCTCCGAAAAAGCGATCTGATCGGCGCAATCTCGATCGATATGCAGCTCTCCGACGCCGATCAGACGATTCGTGAGACCTTCACACAAACGTCGTTGATGCTGGTCGGCCTGTTCCTCGTGTTCTTATCGGTTCAATATGCGCTCATGCGCTTTGCTTTTCTCAACCCCTTGCGTCGTTTAGCTCACGCGACCGAGCGTTTTGGGAACGGAGATTTTTCAGCACGAACGATCGTCACAGCCAACGATGAAATCGGGCAAGTGTCTGACGCGTTTAATCAAATGGCCGGTGCGATCGGGAAAGCCAACGAAGAACTGCTGGCCGAGATCGCTGAACGCAAGCGCGCGGAAGACGCACTGATCAGCGCGAAGGCCGCCGCCGAGGCCGCCAACCGCGCCAAGTCCGCCTTCCTGGCGAACATGAGCCACGAGATTCGCACTCCGCTGAACGGCGTGCTCGGCATGACCGGACTGCTGCTCGACACCTCGCTGACGCCGCAACAGTATCAGTTCGCCGATACCGCGCGCTACTCCGCCGAAAGCTTACTCACCGTCATCAACGATATCCTCGATTTCTCGAAGATCGAGGCCGGCAAGCTGGAACTCGAAGTTGCCGACTTCGATCTGCGTTTCGTGATGGACGGTGTGGCGACCATGCTGGCCGAGCGCGCGGATCAGAAAGGGCTAGAGCTGATCAGTTTCGTCGAACCCAATGTACCACCAGTGTTGCGTGGCGATCCCTCCCGTCTGAACCAGATTGTCGTCAACCTGGTGAGCAACGCGATCAAGTTCACCGAGCACGGCGAGGTCGCACTGCGCGTCACGATGACCGAGCAGTCTCAGAACGGTGTACTCCTACGCTTCGAAGTTCGGGACACCGGTATCGGCATCACGCCTGAGCAGCAGGCGCACCTGTTCCAATTGTTCGCCCAGGCCGATGCCTCGACCACGCGCAAGTATGGTGGTACTGGCTTGGGACTCGCGATCTGCAAACGCCTGGTCGAGATGATGGGCGGTGCGATTGGCGTGGACAGCATGCCGGGCGAGGGCAGCACGTTCTGGTTCACAATACGCCTGGAGCTGGGATCGGTCGCGGCACTGGAACGCGCCGCGCCGCGTGGCGACCTGCGCGGGCTGCGCGTTCTGATTGTCGACGACAACGCCACCAATCGTGCGATCCTCCATCAGCAGGTGATCGCCTGGGGCATGCGTAACGGGAGCGCCGCAGACGGCACTAGCGCGCTGGAGCTACTCCACGCCGCCGCCGCGCAGGGCGACGCCTACGACGTGGCGATTTTGGATATGCAGATGCCAGGGATGAACGGACTGGAATTGGCCCGCGCGATCAAATCCGCCCCCACGCTTGCGGGCACGCAGCTCCTCCTCCTGACCTCGATCGGGCGACCGTGCGGCAGTGTGGGCTTTCAGGAAGTCGGCATCGCCGCCTGCATGACCAAGCCGGTGCGCCAATCTGATCTGTACGACTGTCTAGCGACGGTGATCGGAACGCCCGACATCGATCGCAGCCAGACGACTCGGCCGAACGACCGCGTACAGGGTGACGCCGTGAGCCACTCCACCGCGACGCTCCTGGTGGCCGAAGACAATACCGTGAACCAGCAGGTCGCGCGCTCTATGCTGGAAGCGCAGGGCTACCGTGTCGATGTCGTCGCGAATGGCCGCGAAGCCGTCGCGGCCCTCGAACGTCGTGCCTATGCCGCGGTCTTGATGGACATCCAGATGCCCGAGATGGATGGGTTCGCGGCGACCGCTGCGATTCGTAGAATCGAGGGCAGCGAGCATCATACCCCGATCATCGCCTTGACCGCCCATGCCCTGCGCGGCGAGCGCGAGAAGTGCCTCGAGGCTGGCATGGACGACTATCTTGCCAAACCAATTATGCCGCAGGCGCTTGACGCGGCGCTGCGGCGCTGGGTTATGCGCGATGCCCAGGCGCTGGAGCCGGGGGACATGGCCGTTCCGGAAGCTGCCACGGATGCGGCGCTCGACTGGACCGTGCTGGAGAACTTGCGAAAGCTAGAGGTCGCCACTAGAAAAACGATCCTGCCACAATTGCTTGCATCGTTCACAGCGGCGACACCGCGACGGCTCACCGCACTACACGAAGCTATCGCCGCGGGAGATACTGATGCGCTGAATCGGGAAGCGCACACCCTCAAAGGCAGCAGCGCAAATATGGGTGCCTGGCGGATGGCCCAGCTGTGTGGGGATCTGGAAACGCTCAGCCAAACCAACGACCTATCCCAAGCGGCGAGCATACTCACCAGCATCGAAGCGGAATATGAGCGCGTTCGCGTCGCGCTCGAACAAGTGTCAACGAAGGTTTAAGTCATGCAAATCTTAATTGCCGAAGACGACGCCGTATCGCGGATCATTTTGCACACGGTGGTCGAGCAGTTCGGACACACCTGCCTGGTAGCCGAAAATGGCGCGCAAGCCTGGGAACTGTTCCAAAACAGCGCTGTGGAAGTGGTCATTAGCGACCGGAGCATGCCGGGGATGGACGGCATCGAGCTCTGCCGGCGCGTCCGCCAGACGCCGCGCCGTGGCTATACCTACTTCATTTTCCTGACGGCGCTAGACGAGCAGCAACAGCTGCTCGCTGGCATCGAGATGGGCGCCGACGATTACCTCACCAAGCCGCTCAACCATGCCGATCTGCAACTGCGGCTGCTTGTGGCGGCACGGGTCACCGCGCTGCATCACCAATTAGCGGAGCAGCAGGACGAGCTGGAGCGCCTGAATGCACAGCTCTTCGCCCAAGCGCGCCGTGATCCGCTCACACAACTAGGCAATCGCCTGCGGCTGCGCGAAGACCTGGACGTGCTGGCTGGGCAGGTGGCGCGCTATGGCCACTGCTACTGCGCCGTGATGTGTGATGTCGATCACTTCAAGGCGTATAACGACCATTACGGCCACCTCGCCGGGGATGCGGTGCTGCGGGCCATCGCAAACACGATCGCCCAGAGCTGCCGGGCTGGCGATCTGGTCTATCGCTACGGCGGCGAAGAATTTTTAGTCATTCTGCCCGAGCAATCGCTGGCATCCGCCACAACTGCCGCCGAGCGCACACGGCTGGCGGTCGAGCAACTGGGATTAGCGCATGCTGCGAAAACGCCCGCAGGGGTCGTGACGATCAGCGCCGGTATTGCCATGCTGGAGCCGAACACCGGCATGACCATCGATGATTGGCTACGTGATGCAGATACCGCGTTGTATCGCGCCAAGGCCGCCGGTCGAAACTGTGTTGTGCCCTTTGAAGTTGCATGCGAGCCACCAGAATAGAGTCAGAGATGGGTCAATTGCCCATGATGCTGATCATAGATCACAGCCAGACTGTAGCCCAAGCGTAAATCAGCGCATCTGTCAGCTCCGCACCGGTTTCCCGACTTCTATGTGACGATTGAAGATCAACTCGCCGAAGGGGACCACGTTGCGACATGGGGCTACCTGACCGGCACCCACACCGGCCTATGGCGGGGCCACCAACGGGCAAAAGGTCACTATCTGGTTCATAAAGAGCTCACGGATCGCAAGCGGCGTGATTCTGAAAAGCTGGGGTCTGTCGGATCAGGTCGGCTTGCTCCAGTAGCTGGGCTTTTCTTGCGCGTCATCCCGCATACTGGTTTGGAGATAGACACTGTGGCAAACGATAAAGACACTGAACTCGAAGCAGCGAACGAGTTCATCCGGCTGGGCTCAGAGATAACTGGATCCCATAGGAATTTCCTTTTTCGGCCCGCCCTGGTTTGACATAATCATACTGATTGGCTAGACTCTGGCGCATGGGATCGTCCAGACAGACGCATAAGAACCGTTTTAAGCAGATCTTCATCGACGGATGGGAGGCGTTCAAGCAGCGGCATCCACGCTACGCGGATGTGGATGAGGTAGTCCAGAAGATGCTGGGGTGTGGCGACCCGGCCAACGGGTATGCGGTGTATCTGTGTCCGGACTGCCAGGAGCGACGGGTCGTCGCCTTCAGTTGCAAAAGCCAGTTCTGCCTCTCCTGTGCCAAGGTGTATGGCCAGCAGTGGGTCGCGACCGTCCAAGCGATGCTGCATCCCGGGGTGACCTACCGCCATCTGATTCTGACGCTGCCGGAGGGACTACGAACGCTGATCTATCAGCATGCAGCCGAACTGCTCGATGGGTTGATGCAGGTGGCGCACACGGCGATAGATGCGGCGGTCGCACGAGCCAAGCGCCAAGCGGTGAGGTTGGGCTACATCGTGGTGCTCCAAACGGCGGGACGCTCGGCGAACTACAACCCGCATCTGCACATCCTGCTGACCGATGGCGGGTTGCGCAGCGATGGCAGATGGCAGCGGCTGGGGTATGTGCCCTACGATCTGCTCCATCGGCTGTGGCAGACGCATGTGCTGGAGCTGATCAGCACGCGGCTGGCGGGGGATGTGCGGGCGCAATCGGTAGTCGCCGAGATGCGGCGGCGCTATCCACGGGGCTTTGTAGCCGATTTGCAGGGGAACGTGCTGCCGCGCCTGAAGCAGTTGACCCGCTATTTGGTGAAGTATGTAGTCAGTCCGCCGCTGGCGTTGTCACGGATTATCGCCTACGATCGGGACTGCGGTAGCGTGACCGTCTTGGTATCGCGATCATCTCAAGCAGGGCAAGAAAACCGTTGAGACGGTGAGTCGCGAGACCTTGATCGGGCGGATGGTACAGCAGATCTTGCCGAAGGGGTTTCAGCGCATCCGCTACTATGGCTTGCAGGCGAGTTGCACCCTGAAAAAGGTGCGTGCGCAGCTGCTGGACCTGCTCGAGGTGGCCGAGCAGCAGGTGTTGCCGCTCTGCGATGCGGCGTCGGTCAGTCGGGGAGGGTATCGAGAGCGTATGCGCGCGGCGTTTGGGCGCGATCCGCTGCTTTGCCCGCGGTGTGGCCACGAGATGTGGTTATGGCAGATCTGGCACCCACACTATGGTGTGATCTACGACGAACTGGAGCGGATGAAAGCAGGCGTGTATGAGCGAGTGGAACGACCCGTTTGCTGCGGAGTTGACTGCGACCGAGCGCGAGATGCTGGGCTTGGGTCAGACGGTTACATACAGGTACCGCTGTTCACGATGTCGGCATGAAGATGATGTGCCAGATGTGGTGATCGACGGGTTCGCGGCCTCCGGCGGGTGCAGGCCAGGACAGATGCCAGATCTGGTGTGCCCGAATTGTGGGGGATCGTTCCGGGCGTTGGGGCGCCGACGCCCGCGCGCAGCGCGCTAACTTGAAACATAGCCAGAGCAGTCGCCGGTTTTCTTGTCGCTGGTCCTCCGGGTGCAGGTGCCGCTCAAGCCACACGAGGCACAGGCTATCGTCAAACAAATCTGTGATCGGAAAATCGATCATGTGGTCCTCCCACGTACGCACGTGTGCAGTCGGAGGCAGTATACCTTGCCTGCACGGCTACTGGACATG
>WNFV01034024.1_pt1 | contig 12978 bp, 18 predicted proteins | sample 5400101 | NCBI WGS metagenome assembly WNFV01 (sample SAMN13153361, study PRJNA577476) | soil metagenome | isolation source: 115 cm soil or saprolite under grassland replicate 1 | place: USA:California | collected 2016-06-15
TTCAACTCCGACCGAGACGGCCTGCCGATGGGCGGCTTCCTGGTCGACCCGGACGGATCGAACCTGCGCCGTATCGATACCGACGCCTACGTCGAGTACCCGGCGTGGTCCCCCGACGGGGGACGGATCGCGTTCATGGGAGGGGACGGCGCGGCGGAGTACGACATCTGGGTCGTCGACGTCGACGGGACGGACCTGGTCCGGCTGACCGACTCCTTCGGCCCGGACGGGTGGCCCGCATGGTCGCCGGACGGCACCCGGATCGCGTTCACCTCGGTTCGGGACGACTGCTCGTACTCCAACGCGCCCGACTGCCGGTCCACCGGCGACATCGGGCCGCACCACGACGTGTGGGTGGTGAACGTCGACGGAAGCGGCCTCGCCAGGGTCACCCCCGAGTTCGGCCAGTTCGTGACGTGGTCCCCGGACGGCGAGTACCTGCTCGTCTCGGGCTATGACCTCTACGTGATCCGTCCGGACGGCACGGGCCGCGCGTCTCTCGAGCTCGAGGGCCTCTCGGGCGGCCTGTTCCCGGACTGGATCGAGTAGACCGGGCTGACCCCGCGCGCTCGAGCGCCCTGTCCAGGTGACCGCTCAATCGGCCTCGCGGCCGCACGTGACGTTGAGGGCGGTCGCGGTCATGGTTCGGGCCAGGTCCGAGGCGGCGAAGGCGGCCACGTTGCCGATGTCGTCGAGCGTCTCCGGCCGCTTCAGCATGGTCGCGGCGATGAGGCCTTCGGTGATGGTCTCCCGCCACTCCCCGGTGATCGTCTCGGGCACGCCGGCGCTCTGCAGCGTCACGACGCGGATGCCGTGAGGGCCGAGCTCGCACGCGAGCTGGCGTCGCAACACGTCGACCGCGCCGAAGGCGACCTGGGTACCGCCGAGATGGACCTGGAACCCCCCGGTGGCGTAGTCGCGGATCGGGTCGCGGCCACCGGCGCCGCCGAAGGTGAGGATGACCCCCGATCCCTGCCTCATCATGTGACGCGCGGCCGCCCTCGCGGTCAGGAACTGTGTCCTCACGGCGATCCTGACCGGCCGCTCGAAGTCCTCCAGGTGCATCTCGACGAGCGGCGTTCCCTGGACGTCACCATGAGAGGTCAGGTTGAAGGAGATGTCGATGCTTCCGGCTTGCGCCGCCACGGCGTCGGCGTGCGCATCGACGGCCTGCTCGTCGAGCGCATCGACCTGTGCCGTCTCCACCGCTCCTCCCGCCGAGCGGATCTCGTCGGCCACCTCCTCGAGGCGCTCCGGGGTTCGACCGGCGAGATGGACCTTCGCCCCCTCGCGCGCGAAGGCGCGGGCCACCGCTCCGCCGATCGAGCCGCCTCCTCCATAGATGACCGCGTTCTTGCCCTCGAGCAGCACGTCACGCCTCCTCCCTCTCGCGGTTCCCCTCCCAGCTTGCCCCGGAGCGACCTCGGGCGTGACGCTCATCGTGATCGGGGGCCGCACTCCGTCTTCGGGGCGGCCGCGATCCTGGTTCGGGCAGATCGGATGCTCTTGGTAGGGTGCGGGCATGCTGAACAAGCGGTTCACCGCCACCCTGCAACGGAGTCCCAAGAAGGGCGGCTGGACCTACGTGGTCATGCCCGATTCGGTCGAGTTCTTCGGGACCGGGGGGCTCGTCAAGGTCCGAGGCACCATCGACGGCCACCCATTTCGCAGTTCGTTCATGGCGATGGGCGACGGCACGCACAAGCTGCCCGTCAGGGCGGACGTCCGCACGGCGATCGGGAAGGAAGCGGGCGATACCGTGAGCGTTCGCCTGCAGGAGCGGATCGAAGACTGATCACGCTTTGAAGAACTCCGCCAGGGCCGGAGCCAGGACCGAAGGGTCCACGTTGTGGTCCTGCCCTTCGAGCGTCCGGTGCTGCCCGTTGGGGAGCGTGTCCGCGATCAGCCGGGCGGTCTCGCCCATGAACCCGAAGCTGGCGCCGCCGTCCAGCACGAGGGTGGGCACCGTGACGCCGCCCAGGCGCTCGCGCGGGAAGACGTAGTCGCCCATGATCGTGGCGTCATAGGCGAGGGTGTGTGCCAGGGCAACCGTGTCACCCCAGAACGGCGACTGGCGCGCGCCGGCGACGAACTCCGGCGGAAGGCCGACGACCTTCGCCATGAAGTGCTCCACCGCGTCGTCGCGGCGGCCCGCCTCGACGAGCTCGGTGAACACCTTCGCCGTGTCGCCCGGGGGGCGTGGCCGGCTCTCGTCGACGCTCCACGGCGGCTCCCACAGCGCGAGCTTCGTGATCGCCAGTCCTGCGGCGGCGGCCTCGAGCGCCAGGGCCGCGCCCGACGACGAGCCGTACAGGTGCGCCGAGCCGCCGGCGGCACCGATGACGGCGTCGATGTCCTCGATCTCCCGCTGGACCGCGTACGGAGGCGTGTCGCCGCTCGGGCCCCGCCCGCGGCGGTCGTAGTTGAACGCCGTGAAGTCCGAGGCGAGCCGCTCCGCCAGCGGCGCGTTCGAGCGGCGGTCGACCGAGCCCCCGCTCACCAGGACGACCGGCGGTCCCTCGCCCGACCGGTCGAACGCGATCGCCGTACCGTCCTTCGAGGTGACCGTTTCCATGCGACCTCCTCGCTCAGGCGAACAGATGGTCCAGCCAGGACTGCCAGGCGCGCTCGGTCGCCTGCGGGTCCACGTCGGCGAAGACGTGGTGTCCGAGGACGACACTACCGGGGAACCCGTGGATGAACCGGTACAGCCCGTCGTCGGAGCGCACGCCCAGGAAGTCCCGCGACACGTAGTCGACGACGCCCTCGATCGGCCCGACGCCCTCCACGGTGAACCGCACCGGCTCGCCCTCGGCCACCTCGCCGGAGAGGCCGAGCGCGGACTTGAAGGCCGTCCAGGCCGGTTCCCGGTCGACCTCGGGCCCGAAGGCGGAGACGGGCACCGCGGTGCGGCCGCGGAAGTACTTCAGGTACTCCGCGAGCTTCTGCACGTACGCGGGGTCGCCCTGCCGCAGCGCGTCGTATTCGGCTTCCCAGTCGTCGCCGGCGAGGAACCCGCTGTGCACGAAGCGGAGCACCGTGCTGCCGCCGGCGCGGCCCTCGATCACGTACTCGAACGCCATCACCCGCCCGTGCTCGTCCTTCGCGGTCTCGGTCACGAGACGGTGCGGCGGGTCCCAGACGGTCACGCTGGATTCGATCGAGAATCCGGGAAGGGTCATCCGCACTGAGCCGCCCTCTCCGGGCTCGACCTCGTTCCGTCCCATGAACCAGGCGTCGAGCCCAGGGCCGGTGGCGATCGCCTCCCAGACCTCTTCCGGCGTCGCGTCGACCTCGATCTCTTTACGCACCTCGAAGGGGTGGGCCATCTCAGGGCTCCTTCCTCTCCCGTCCGGCCTCGTCGGCCTTGACGCTCGGGTGGATGGCGACGACCAGGCGGTGATCGCGTCCGCGCTCCGCCGTCTCGTCGTGGTACTTCGCGACCAGGGCCGCGACCGCGCTCGCCAGGTCCGCGGCGAAGGCGGCGCGATCGGCGGCCGAGGCGAAGCGCACCTCGCCGTCGAGGGCGAACGTCGCCGCCCGCTTGCGTGCCCGGGTCGCGCCGGCGATCAGCGCGCCGACGTCGCGCACGAGCCTGGAGGCGACCGCCAGCAGCCAGCGCGCAGAGAGCCGATCGGGCGAGCGGGCGGGGTCGGGCTGCACGGCGGCCAGCGCGGCGGGGGAGATCACGTAGGACGCGGCCGTGGCGCGGAGCAGGCGCTCGGTGCAGTTCCCCTTCCGGCGCTCCTCGACCAGTTCGACCAGCCCGTGCCGCTCCAGCGCCCGGAGGTGGTAGTTCACGTTCTGCCTCGGGAGGCCGACGCGAGCGGCCAGGGTGGTGGCCGAGCCCGGCTCCGCCAGCTCCGACAGCAGCCGGGCCCGCACCGGGTCGAGCGACACCTCGGCCGTCGCCGCGTCCTCGATCACCGCCACTTCGAGCATACGAGGATCCTGCCACCGACAACTTTCTTTGTCAAGATGAGCAGGTTCGTCGGTGCGGTCGCCGTCCCTCCGCGCGCTTGACATCGGGACACGGCCGTCGAAGGGTTCACGCGCATCACGTTCGAGATCGAGGCGATGAGCGGCGGCATCACCGGCGCGAAACGCGGCCGCATCCCTCCTGTGGCTGATCCCGGCCCTCGGGCTGCTCGCGTACGTGATCGTCCGCTACATCGACGACTTCGACGCCACGCCCCGGGGCCTGCTGCTCGCCCTGGACCACTCGACGTTCATCGGGATCCTGACGAACGCGATCCTCGGGCTCCGGCTCGTGGCGACCGCCGCGCGGCGGGTCATCTGGGCCCGGGCCGACCAGCTCGTGTTCTGGGGCCTGGGACTCATGGGGTTCGTGATCGGGCTGATCTCGCGGCTGTGATCAAGCGCGTCAGTACCCCGATCATGGGCGCGTCGATCCTGCTGGCGCTTCTGACCGCCGCCATCCGGCTCTCGGCACGCCGGCCCGTCACCGAACCGGAGCCTGCCCTGTCCAGCTGACGCTTGAGTGCCCCCGTCGGAGGTGACCAGACGGCGACGTCCGTCGGCCGACGTGTGGCGGAATGCTTCAGAGGTCGAAACCGTCCGGCCACGAGCGCCTAGGCGCTCTTCCGCGAACGGCTGCTCCCGGGACCGGCCGCGAGAGGGGCGCTACATGAGCGAGACCGCCACCTCCTCGAGCAGGTCCAGCGCATCCTGCAGCCCCGCCTCCATGCCGGAGTCGATGATCGCGTCGCGGCCCTCGCGGCTTGAGACCTGCGTGAGCTGCGTGAGGGTGGTGCGACCGTCCTGCTCGGTGAACGTCACCGTGACCACCACCGGGTCGCCGTCCCCGCCCGGCACGCCCTCGTACACCTCGGTGAACACGAGCCGTTCGTTGGCGACGATCTCCCGGTACTCACCGTGGAACGCGACCTCGAGGCCATCGTCCGTCACCATCACCCACCGCCACGTGCCGCCGACACGCAGGTCGACGTCGGCCACCGTCGCCTCGCCACGATTGGCGTGCCACCAGCGCTTGATGAGCCCGGGCGTGGTGTACGCCTTGTAGACCAGGTGCTTCGGCGCATCAAACTCCCGCGTGATCAGGATCTGTGTGTCCGTCGGGAGCGTCACCACCGCCGTGCCGCTACTCGTCACCGCCATTCCCTCCCTCCTTCTCCTTGAGCTCCTCCAGCAGTGCGTCGAGAGCCTCGAACCGCTCGGTCCAGGAGCGCTCGTAGCCCTTGACCCAGTCGTGGATCGGCTTCAGCGACTGGCCGTTCAACCGGTAGATCCGTCGCCGTCCTTCGTCTCGGACATCCACCAGACCCACCTCTCGAAGCACCCGCAGGTGCTTGGAGACCTGCGGCTGGGCGAGCCCGAGCAGCGTGACCAGGTCGTTCACGGGGCGCTCCCCGCCGATCAGGACGTCCAGGATCTGCCGCCGCCGGGGCTCCGCCACCGCGTTGAACGCATCCGTCGTCGTCGCCGCTCGTGCCATGGCTTTCGCATCATATATCCGTATCGGAATACGTCAAGACGCGGAGACGGAAGGGAGAGAGGGGATCGGCATACGTGCTGTCGGAAGTCCTTCAGAGCTCCGCCAGCCGCCGCTCGAGGAGGCGCCGCTCGGCGTCGTCGTGAACCAGCGCCAGCGCTCGACGGTACGCATCACGAGCCTCGTCCGTTCGGCCGAGTCGACGCAGCAGCTCGGCCCGCGTCGAGTGCAGGTACCGGTAGTCGTCGAGGTCGAGTCGATCGACGATGCCGAGCCCCACCTCGGGACCCTCCGCCTCGGCGACCGCCACGGCCCGGTTCAGCTCCACGACCGGGGAGCCGGTGAGGCGCGAAAGCTCGCCGTAGAGGGCGGCGATCTGGGGCCAGTCGCGCGGCTCGTCGGCATGCAGAGACGCGATCGCCGCCTGCACGACGTAGGGACCGCGGCCGTGCAGGGCGAGGGCCCGGTCGAGCACCGCCCGCCCGTCGGCGATCTGTGCCGTGTCCCAGAGCGAACGGTCCTGGTCGGCGAGCAGTACCACGTCTCCGCTCCGGAACCGCGCCTCGCGGCGGGCATCGAGCAGCAGCATCATCGCCAGCAGGCCGTGCACCTCGGGCTCGTCGGGCATCAGCTCGACCAGCGCTCGCCCGAGCAGGAGCGCCTCGGCCCCCAGCTCGCCGCGGCCCCCGTAGCCCTCGTTGAAGATCAGGTAGACGACCGCGAGCACGGCGGCGAGCCGATCGGGCAGCAGGTGGCCCGGTGGCACTCGAAACGGGATCCCGGCGGCCTTGATCTTGCGCTTCGCCCGCACCAGCCGCTGCGCCATCGTCGGCTCGGGGACCAGGAAGGCGCGGGCGATCTCGCCAGTGGTCAGGCCGCCGAGCGTCCGCAGGGTGAGAGCGACCTGCGCCTCGGTGGCGAGCGCCGGATGACAGCAGGTGAAGACGAGCTCGAGTCGCTCGTCTGGAAATGTCGTCTCGTCCACGCTGTCCTCCATAGGCTCCGGCACCTCGAGCAGGCGGGTCTTCGCGGCCAGCGTGCGATCGCGGCGAATGCGATCGATGGCTCGGTTGCGCGCCGTCATCGTCAGCCAGGCGCCCGGGTTGTCGGGCTCGCCGTCGCGCGGCCAGCGCTCGGCCGCGATCGCGAAGGCCTCCTGCGCGGCTTCCTCGGCGAGGTCGAAATCGCCGAGGAAGCCGATCAGGGATGCGAGGACGCGCCCCCACTCGTCGCGGAAGGCCTGCTCGAGGATCGTTACCGCTCCACCACCGGGCGCACCTCGATCGCGCCGCCCAAGCGGGCCGCCGGGATCCGGGCCGCCAGCTCGATCGCGGCGGCGAGGTGGTCGGCCTCGAAGAAGAGGTAGCCGCCAAGTGCCTCCTTGGTCTCGACGAACGGGCCGTCGGTGGTCAGCGTCTCGCCGTCCTTAACCCGCACGGTGGTTGCCATCTCGGGGGGTTGCATCTGGACGCCGGGGCTGACGCCGGGGGTCTCGTTGATCGCCTGGTAGTCGGCGTAAACAGCCTTCTGCTCGTCCTCCGAAAGGCGATCCCACTCTTCCGGCGACCGTGGCGTCGGCGCGTCGCCTTGATGAATCAGCAGCATGTACTTCATGGCTTCCTCCTTTTCGGAATGGTCGCCTATGAGACGAACGGGGGAGGTCCAAATCGACAGCTCCGCGCCGAAGAGCGGACGGAAGCTTCGATCTCGCAGCCCAAAGCGTGATGCGCCGGGCGGCCTAGCTGGAGGGTCTCGAACTCATGCTGTGTTCCTCCCGATTGGGGTTGGCTGGCGGGCGTCGCCGATGCGTTGAGCGCCGGCGATAGCGAAGTCGAGGATCGCGCCGGCGATGGCCTCGCGGGGAACGTTGCGGTGGTCGTACCACCAGGCGGCGAAGGCGCGGATGCCGGTCGCGACCAGTCCGACGTGCAAGGACGCCTCACGACGCTTGGTCTCTGTGGTGAGGAGCCCGGCGAGCCCGGCCGCCCGCTCGCGGGCCAGACGCTCGTATACGTCGACCAGGCCTGGCTCCGCGGGCGCGTCGCGCAGGAACAGTCGCCATGTGGCAGGCCTCTCTGCGAGGAAGTCGAGATACGCCTCCACGCCGGCGCGCAACCGTGGCGCCTCCGGGTCCGCAGGTACAGCTGCAGCCACTCGCTCCAAGAGCTCGCGAGTCTCGGCCTCGATGACCGCCTCGTAGAGCCTCGCCTTCGAGGGGAAGTAGTGGTAGAGCACGGATTTCGCGATCCGTGCGCGATCGCCTATCTCGGCGATCGATGTCGCGTGGTAGCCGCGCTCGCCGAACAGCTCGAGAGCCGCCTCCAACACCCTCTCGCGACCGGGCTCACCGGGGCGGATCTTCGGTTTGCGGGGCATCGGGCCAGGATATCGACCGGACGGTCGAAATGATGTAGTGTTTAGACCGATCGGTCGAAACGATGGAAGGTGGCCAGATGACGACGAGTAGAGCGCGATGACCGGCGGGTTCCAGCGAGCTGCGGGACGGACGACGGCTGCCACAGCCCAGCTTGGACGGCCCGGGCCGCTTCGAATACGGAGGATGCGCACGCTTGGCATCGGGACCCGCGCGATCGAGGGCGGTCCAGAAGACAGCTCAGAAGCCATCCTGCTTCTACACGGCAACCCGGGCTCCGCCGAGGACTGGGCCTTCGCACAGCCGCGGCTTGCGGAGCTCGGCAGGGTAATCGCATTCGACCTCCCCGGCTTCGGAAACGCTGACCGGCCTCAGGACTGGGACTACTCGCCACTGAGCTACGCCGCGTTCATTGAGGCGGCTCTAGAAGAGCTCCGTGTCGAGCGCACACACCTTGTGATGCACGACTTGGGAGGACTCGCGCTGCTCTGGGCGGCCAATCACCCGGAGCAGTTCGCGAGCGGCGTTCTGATCAACACTGGGAATCTGCTGGATTTCCGCTGGCACCTCCTCGCGCGCCTTTACCGCACACGCGGAATCGGCGAGCTCCTCGTTGCCCTCGCCACACGCCAGCTCTTCCGTGTCGCCATCTCTCGGCTGAACCCCCAGCCGCGCCGTCTGCCCTCCGCTGTCGTTGACCGCGTCCGCTGGACAAGCCGGCGCTCGTCATCTGGGGGCGCCATGACCCCTTCATTCCGGTTGAGCAGGCACATCGTCAGCGCGAGAGCTTTCCGAGCGCTGAGATTGCACTGTTCGAGGACAGCGGCCACTGGCCCCACCTCGACGATCCCGAGCGCGCCGCACAGGAGATGACCAACTTCCTGAAGCGCCAGCTGGAGGGGAGCTAGAGAACCCGAGAGTGGATCTCCAGCACGAGCTTGCCGACCGCACGGCGTTCGGCGAGGTCGCGCTCGTCGGGCCCGTCGAGCGATGCCAGCCGTAGCGCCTTCACGGCCCGGGTTGGGGACGGAAGGGTTCCGTCGCCACCCCAGCTAGAATATCTAACCAGATGGTTAACCGTGCTGCCGTAGATTCACTCGATGCCGTCTTCGGCGCCCTCGCCGACCCAACTCGCCGCGCGATCGTCGAGCGGCTGACGGGCGGCGAGGCATCGGTCGGCGAGCTCGCCGAGCCATTCGATATGTCGCTACCCGCGATCTCGAAGCACCTCACCGTGCTCGAGGACGCGGGCCTCCTCGCTCGGAGGAAGGACGGGCGGGTACGTCACTGCCGGCTAATCGAAGAGCCGATGCGTGACGCGCTCGAGTGGATCGCGACCTACGGAAGCTTCTGGGAGGACCGGCTCGATTCCCTCGACCGGTTCTTGGCCAAGTCGCGTAAAGGCGGGCGCTGATACCCCCCCTCCTGCCCTGGGAAGACGCCGCCGTTCAGGCGAAGGCGGTGGACGCGGTGGTTCACGTCACGCGGGAGTTCTCGGCTCCGCGCGAGGTGGTCTTCTCGGCCTGGACCGAGTCGGAGGTGCTGACCCAATGGTTCACCCCGGTCGACGGCTCCTCAAGCGCCGAGCTCGACGTCCGTCCCGGTGGGAAGTACCGGATCACGATGCAGCCGGGCCCCGGGCTCCCCGGGCCCGCCCATATTGTCGGGACCTATCTCGAAGTCGTGCCGCCGGAGCGCCTCGTCTGCACCTTCGGTTGGGAGCTATCGTCGTCCGCTGATCTCGCCGGCCTAGAGAGTCTCGAGAACCTGGACCAGCGTCTCAAGGACTTCAAGAGTCTCGACAGTCGCGTAACCGTTCAGTTCCGCGATCTGGGCGGGTCCACGGAAGTGAGCATCACTCATGAGCGTCTCGCCACCCAGAACCTGAGGGCCGTCCACATCTTCGGCTGGGAGAGCGTCCTCGACAACTTGGCTGATGTCGTTTGATGCGCGGCTCCGACGGGCACGTGAGCTCGCACTCATCGTCGTGCTCGCGGTTGGCAGCCTGCTGCTTTGGGTCGGGATCCCCGCCGGCTGGCGGCCTTTGTGCGCGAGCCGCAGGAGGTCACCGCCTGAATCATCGTTTTGACGTGGTCACTCCGGATGCGGCGACGGCGACCCTGAGCGCGGGGGGCGATCCGCGCTCAGGGAACGTCGCCTTGAATACAGGGGCGCGCGCTACGGGATGTGCGAACCGCCCGGCGAGGAGCCAGCCGGCGAGCTAGCCGTCGACAGACCCTCGGCGGAGTTCGCCTGCCCCGTATCGCTGTCGCCCTGGCTACCAGTGTCGGCGGGGGGCTCCGAGGGGGTTAGATCCTGTGCGCCCTGGGAGGTGCGCTGGCCAAACGCCTGGTCGTCGGTCGACGCGTTCTGCTGGGCGTCCGTGGCGGTCGACTGGCCGAACTCTTGTCCGGCGGGAGGTGTCGGCGGCACGCCGCTCGGCGGTCCACCCGACCCGGTCTCGGTCGTATCGCTGTCCTGCTGATCTTCACCCTTGGCTGGGGTTGCCGCCTGGCCGTGATCGCATGCGCTCCCAGCCGCCTGGGAATGCCCCTGGCTGGCCGCGGCGGCCACCGCCTGGCCGAACGCGCATCCGCGGTCGGCAGGCTGCGTCGCGTCGATTACGGCGTGGACGTCACTCGCCCTCGACTGGTTGGGCAACTGGATCCCGAGCTGGTCGAAGGGCGTGCGAGCGGCATCCGGGAGGGTCACGCCGGCAACGGCCAGCCCTGCCGTTGCGAGAAAGGCAGCGAGGACCAGGCCGAGCGGCAGAATTGCGAGGCGCTTCGGAGTCATTCTGAACCTCCGAGTGGGTCGTGCATTCGAACGGCCCCGGGCGTCATGCTCGAGACTGCCGAGTCGCAGGGGAGCCGCCTCATCGGCGATCGCGGCGAGGTGGGCGGACGCGACCTCTTCGGTCGGTGGCTGGACGTATGTCTCGCGCACCCGCGCCAGGCGGCGGGCGAGCTCGCGGCCAGCCGGATCATCGACACGCAGGTCTCCACCCAGTACCCGCTCGACATCTCGATCGCTGAGCTCCGCGAGATCTTTCATCTCGTCTTCGTAAGCGTCAAAGGCGGTCAAGGTGTTACGGTCGATTTAGCGATCTCGCGCCTGAGGCTCGCCAGCGCGCGGCGTTGTAGAGCCCTCACCGCGCCCGCCGATTTGCCGAGCACACGCCCGGTCTCTCCCGCGCTCAGATCACCGATGATCCGCAGCAGGACGACATTGCGCTGTTCTTCGGGGAGCCGCCGGAGCGCAGCGCGGATCTGCGGATCCTCTATGCCCTGCGGCCACGGTTCTTCGGGCTGCGCAAGGGCCTGATTCTCGATCAGCGTCTCCGGCCAGGCCGGCTCGACCGGCCGTCGAGCCCGGTACCGCCGATCGTCGATGAGGCGGTGATGGGCGATCGCGAACGCCCAAGCCCGAAAGTCACGCTGCTCGCCCTCGAAGCTGCCGACGTCCCGAATGATCTGAAGGAACAGCTCACCCAGGAGATCGTCGGGCTCCGCTGCGCCCCGCGCGCGCAGATAGCCGAGGAGCGGGGGGGCGAGCTCGCGGTAGATCGATGTCCAGGCCCATTCCTGTCCGCTCCGCGCCGCCGCCAGCGTTTTTCGAAAGCTCTCTTCGGACGCCACGTCCATATATTCGTCGTCGCGAGGCCAGCGCACCGTGGTCGGGGGCTGGAGGTTGAAGGAGCCGGCCGATTCCCCGGGCTCACCGGCCCGATTAGCGCTATCGGCCTCTGGCCCTCGGCCTGGCAGGAGGCCCTGTGGCGCCCCGCTGCTGCGGGCAGCTCCGCAGTCTGTCCCCAGGCGTCCTGCGGCCTAGCGCTTCGTCCAGCTCAGAACGGTGGCCGTGCCGGCCCGTCTTGGGGCGCGGCCCGCCGCGATGTCTCCGCGCAGCCGCGCGAGTCCCGCTTGTAACTCGTCCGGATGGTCGCGGTGCATCCGCTCGAAGTAGCTTGTGGCGCCGCTCTCCGCCGCCTCGAGCACCCGCTCGGGGTCGGCCGACAGCGCCGCCAGCGATGCGTCCTCTATGTCCTTGAACTCGAGATCGAGCAGGCGCGCGCCGGGCAGGTCGTCGAGGATCGCCGAACGAGGTGGGTGCGTCGCTGCCATCCAGGGCCGGCTGCTCGGGAAGTAGTCGAGGACCCAGAGCGACGCGGCATCCTCGTCGAATGGCAGCTGCTGCGCGTCTGCCTCGACGACCTCGAGCCCCTTGGCGGCGGCGCGCGCCAGCATCTCGGCAGAGCGGTCCACGACGAGGGGCTCCCAGCCCTCCCGCTTCAGGGCGAGCGCGTAGTTGCCTGTGCCGCCGCCGATGTCGGCGAGCCGGCGCCCGGGCGCGCCCTCGAGCGCCTCGCACAGCGGCCGCAACACCGATGGGCTGGCCGAGCGCGTCTGATCGTAGCGCTCCGCCTGGCGAGAGTAGTCGGGCAGGAGGCTCACGGGTGGAAGCTTGACATCGGCGCCAGCAGACAAGGTACGCAGACAGCCGGCGCACGCCACCCGGTCCTTCAGCCCAGACCTCGTCAGCGCGAGCTTCTAGCGGGTGGCGCGCAGCTCGATCCCGTCGAGCAGCGCAGCGAGGCCGAGTTCGAACGCTTGGCCACCGCCGAGCGCGCCCGTTAGCTCGTCCGCGACCGCCGTCATCGCCGGTACCTCTTCAAGCCGAAGGACACTAGAGCCCGCAACGTGCAGGATTTCCTCGAGATGGAGCTAGGGGGACTCGAACCCCCGACCTCCTGGGTGCGATCCAGGCGCTCTCCCAACTGAGCTATAGCCCCACGCGTTGGGACGCACGGTCGGATGCTGCGTCCCGGAGGGCAAGGATAGCCGCCCACCTGCCGATCTAAGCTGGTGAGAGATGCAGTGAGCTATCGCGGGCGCCTCACACTCTTCTTCTTCCTGATCGTCGTTCTCCCGATGGTCGCAGTCGCGGTGCTCGTCTCCCAGGTGACCACGCAGTCGCGAAACGGGAAGGCGGACGCCACGCTTGCGACGGGTCTCGACACCGCCACCGCGCTGTATCGCGACCACATCGCCTCGGCGAAGGAGGCGAGCAACGACCTGGCGCACGCCCCCGCCTTCCAGTCCGCGCTTCGCTCGGGCGACGGCCCCCGCATCAC
>WNFV01007176.1_pt1 | contig 12971 bp, 14 predicted proteins | sample 5400101 | NCBI WGS metagenome assembly WNFV01 (sample SAMN13153361, study PRJNA577476) | soil metagenome | isolation source: 115 cm soil or saprolite under grassland replicate 1 | place: USA:California | collected 2016-06-15
GCCGCTCCGCGCGACGAGCAGACCTTCGAGAACGGCGCCGATGTCGTCCGCGCGGCCGAGGAGCGTTTCGAGCCGAGCGCGCCCGCGGCCGGTGCGAACGACCACGAGGTCGCCCGGCCCGACGTCGCCTAGGCCTTTGCGGTCGAGGACGACCGGGACTCCCGCCGTGAACAGCGGCTCCCCGACGACGAGCTTGCCGCGGCGCGCGATCTCGACGACGAGGCGCTCGGTCAGACGCGCAGGAAGCGTCTGATTGTGAGCCCCGACCCTGCCGCGCCCAGGAGAAGCCCAACGCCGACGACGATCAGGGCCGTCAACGAAAACGACATCGCGTGCACGTCAGGCGTCGAGTTGAGCCTGTCGAGGATTGCCGACGCCGCGAGCTCCTTGCCGAGCACGAGTAGGACGACGGCCGCGAGAGCCCCGAAGAGCCCGCACGCCAGCCCCTCGAGCATGAACGGCCCGCGGACGAACCAGTTCGACGCGCCGACTAGCTTCATCACCTCGATCTCACGCCGCCGCGAGAAGATCGAGAGCCGAATCGTGTTCGCGATCAGGAGCGCCGAGGCTAAGACGAGCACGAGCACCGCCGCCACGAAGACGAACCAGATCACCTTGGCGGCCCGCAGGATCGAGTTCGCCGTCTTCTTGCCGTAGTTCACCTTCTCGACACCCGACGGCAAGGGCTTCAACGAGAGCGCGATCGCCTCGACGTCTTCCGCGCGCACCGGCACGACCCGGAACTTGGCGGGCAGCGGATTGGAGGTCAGGCCCTCGACGAGCTCGGGGTTCCGCCGCCGCATCTCCTTGAGAGCGTCCGCCTTCGAGACGAACTCGACGCTCCTGACGCGCGAATCGGACTTGAGCTTCGTCGCCAGGCCGTTGATCTCCGCGACGGTCGCCTCACGTCCGCAGTTGATCTCGGTGCAGAGGAACACGTGGACGACGAGGTTCTTCTTGACGTGGTTCGACCACGAAACCACCCAGGTGCCGAGCGCGATGATCACACCGAGCAGGAACATCCCGATCAGCACCGTCATCGCCGCGGCGATCGTCGTCGAGACGCTCGCGAACAGCGAGCGGTAGGCCTCCGCGAGGACGACACGCACCTTCATTCGGTCGCGTAACCCCCACGCCGCTCGTCCCGTGCGAGCCGGCCCTCCTCGAGCTGGATGACGCGCTTTCGCATCTTGTCGACCATCTCGCGATCGTGGGTGACCATCAGGATCGTCGTGCCGGAGCGGTTGATCCGGTACAGGAGCTGCATGATCCCGACCGAGGTGTCCGGATCGAGGTTGCCCGTCGGCTCGTCGCAGACGAGCAGCGGCGGATGGTTCACGAAGGCGCGCGCGATCGAGACGCGCTGCTGCTCGCCCCCGGAGAGCTCGTCCGGTAGCGAGTTCATCTTGTGCGCCAGGCCGACGAGGCCGAGCACCTCCGGCACCTTGCGGCGGATCGCCGAGCTGCTCTCGCCCTGCACCTTCAGCGCGTAGGCGACGTTCTCGAACGCCGTCCGGTTCGGCAGCAGCTTGAAGTCCTGGAAGACGCAGCCGATGTTGCGCCGCAGCATCGGCACCTTCGACCGCCGCAGCCGCGCGAGGTCGCGGCCGCCGACGATGATCCGGCCCTCGCTCGGCTCCAGCTCCTTGAGCAGCAGCCGGATCAGCGTGGACTTGCCGGACCCGGACGCGCCGACGACGAAGACGAACTCGCCCTTGTCGATGTGGAACGTGACGTCCCGGATCGCCACGACGTCGGGCTCGTAGACCTTCGTCACCGCCTCGAACACGATCATCGAGCCAGCGCTCGGAGCCTCCTTGACGGAGGGCTCGGGTGACATGTCGATGTCGCTAAGCGCTGGTTCGGGTTCGGCTTGCAGGTTCGTCTCCGGCACCGGTTTCAAGACGGCGCCCTTACGGTCGCGCCGGTTTGCAGGAAAAACGTTCACGGGAGTCTAGCGGAGGATCTAGATGGCCTTCCCTGACGCCTTGGCGAGCAGGTACGAGTCGATGAAGCCGTCGAGATCCCCGTCCAGGACGCCCTGCGCGTTCCCCATCTCGAAGTCGGTGCGGTGGTCTTTGACGAGCTGGTACGGGTGGAGGACATAGCTCCTGATTTGCGAGCCGAAGCTGATGTCCTGCGCCGCTCCCCGCTCACGCGCCAGCTCGGCCTCGCGCTCCTCCTCGGCGAGCTCGGCGAGCCGCGACTTGAGCATCTTCATCGCCGTCTGCTTGTTCGACGCCTGCGAGCGCTCGTTCTGGCACTGGACGACGATGCCGGTGGGGAAGTGCGTGATTCGCACCGCCGAGTCGGTCTTGTTGACGTGCTGGCCGCCCGCCCCGCTCGCGCGGTAGGTGTCGATCCGGAGCTCGGACTCGTCGATTTCGATCTCGGCGTCGTCCTCGATCAGCGGCGCGACGATGACGGTCGCGAACGACGTGTGGCGGCGATGCGCCTGGTCGAACGGCGAGAGCCGTACGAGCCGGTGGACGCCCCGCTCCGCCTTGAGGATCCCGTACGCGTTCTCGCCGCGGACGGTGAACGTGGTCGACTTGAGGCCCGCTTCCTCGCCCGGGCTCGCCTCGATCAGCTCCGTCTGGAAGCCGCGATCGGAGGTCCAACGCAGGTACATGCGCAGGAGGATCTCGGCCCAGTCCTGCGCGTCTGTGCCGCCCGTGCCTGCGTGGATCGTGACGACGGCCGGGCCGCTGTCGTACTCGCCGGTGAAGAGCGCGTCCTGCTGGAGCAGCCCGAGCTCCTCCCGCAGGGGCACGATGTGCTGAGCGATGTCGTCCGCCATGCTCGGGTCGAGGTCGAACAGGTTCGCGGCGTCCTCGTACTCCTGGCGCAAACGCTCGTAGCGAGTCAGACGCTTCGACAAGCGAGCGTGCTCGGCAGAGGCCTTCGCCGCGTGCTGCTGGTCGTCCCAGAAACCCGGCTTCCCGAGCTCTTCCTCGAGCTCGTCGGCGCGCTTCTTCAGCTCATCGGGGTCAAAGGTAATCACGGACCCAGGCAAGCTGGGCCCCGATCTCCTCTAGCTGCTGCTCGACGGACGGAAGCGGTTCGGTCATTCGGCGATCCTAGCCGAGACGAGCCGCCTGGCTTCCGAGCTACCCCAGGGCGTCGTGGTCGACCCCGCGCTTCCAGGCCTCGAACGCGGCCCAGGCGGCGAGATACTGCTCGAGCATGCGCATTCCCGACGAGACCTCGTCTCGCGCATGCCGCGGTCACGCCGCGCAATAGTCGAGCGGCTGGGCCTCAGCTTGTCTGCAGCGGATGCACATAACGGTCGCGCTCCCGTTATCGGCGCCGCTATTCCCTTCGTGATCTCGATGACGAGCCGCTGTCACGCGCGCTGCCGGATTCACTCCGGCAGCGCAAACCCGCGGCCTCGCAATCGAGACCCCGCCTGAACTCGTCATGTCAAGGCCCGAAGGGCCGCCGACGGATTTCAGGCGGCAACTAGGCGCCGTGGCACTTCTTGAACTTCTTGCCCGACCCGCACCAGCACGGGTCGTTGCGGCCGATGTTCTGCTCGTCCGACTTCCGGACCGTGGAGGTCGTCACGGAGCCGCCGCCGGCGACGCCCGCGGTCGCGACGGCACCTCCCGCGGCGCCTCCCGCCGCGGCGATCGCGTCGGCACCGGCCAGTGAGTCGTGCTGGTAGGTCAGGCCCTCTCCGGGCGAGCCGTTCCCGCTCGCCGGCGCGAGCTCGGCGGCGACCTCGCTCGGCGCTTCCTCGAGCTCGGCGTGGAAGAGGATCGTCAGGACCTCCGCCCTGATGTTCCGCCCCAGCTCCTCGAACATCGCGTGCCCCTCGCCGCGGTACTCGACGAGCGGGTCCTTCTGAGCCATCGCCCGCAGGTGCACGCCCTCGCGCAGGTAGTCCATGTTCTCGAGGTGCTCGCGCCAGCGGAGGTCGACGACCTGGAGGATGATGTAGCGCTCGAGGTCGCGCAGCAGCGGCTGCTCGGTGTCGGGATTGATCCCGAACCGCTCCTCGCGCGCGTTGTACTCGTCGAGCGCGTCCTCCGTGAACTCCTCGATCAGGTCCTCGCGCGTCAGCTCGGCGCCGAACTCCTCCTGGAGCTCCTCCACCGTGACGGGCTCGTCGGACGGGTAGAGGTTCGCCATCGCCGCGCACAGCGCCTCGAGGTCCCACTCCTCTGCGTACTCGGCACTCGTGTACTCGGCGACGATGCCGGCGACGACCTCCTCGATCCACTCGCGCACCTGCTCCGACAGGTCTTCGCCCTCGAGCACCTGGCGCCGCTGCTTGTAGATCACCTGGCGCTGCACGTTCATTACGTCGTCGTACTTGAGGACGTTCTTGCGCGCCACGAAGTTCTGCTCCTCGACCTTCTTCTGCGCGTTCTCGATCTGGTTCGAGAGGATCTTCGCCTCCATCGGCTGGTCGTCCGGGACCTTGAAGCGCTCCATGATGTTGAAGATCCGGTCGCCCGCGAACAGGCGTACGAGGTCGTCCTGTCCGGAGAGGTAGAAGCGCGACTCGCCGGGGTCGCCCTGGCGACCGGAGCGGCCGCGCAGCTGGTTGTCGATCCGCCGCGACTCGTGCCGCTCGGTGCCGACGACGTACAGGCCGCCGAGCTCGACCACGCCGTCGCCGAGCTTGATGTCGACGCCGCGGCCCGCCATGTTCGTCGCGATCGTGATCGCCTGCGGCTGGCCCGCGTCCTTGATGATCTCGGCCTCGCGGGCGTGCTCCTTCGCGTTGAGGACGTTGTGCGGGACCCCGGAGCGCTTGAGCAGCTCGGACAGGTACTCCGAGGTCTCGACCGCAATCGTGCCGACGAGGACCGGCTGCCCCTTCTCGTAGCGCTCCTTGAGGTCCTCGAGCACGGCCCTGAACTTCGCGTCCTTCGTCTTGAAGATCAGGTCGTTCCTGTCGGCCCGCGCGACTTCGACGTTCGTCGGGATCTGGACGACGTGCAGGTTGTAGATCTCGACGAACTCCTTCTCCTCGGTCTTCGCCGTGCCGGTCATGCCGGCGAGCTTTTCGTAGAGGCGGAAGTAGTTCTGGAGCGTGATCGTGGCGAGCGTGACGTGCTCCTCCTGGATCTTCACGTTCTCCTTCGCCTCGACCGCCTGGTGCAGACCCTCCGACCAGCGGCGGCCCTCCATGATCCGGCCCGTGAACTCGTCGACGATCTTGACCTCGCCGTCCTGGATCACGTAGTCGACGTCGCGCTTGTAGAGGCTCTCCGCCTTCAGCGCCTGGATCAGGTGGTTGACGAGCTGGACGTTACGCGGGTCGTAGAGGTTGTCGACCTTGAGCGCCCGCTCGATCTTCTCAATCCCCGTTTCAGTGGGTGCGACGGTCTTGTGCTTCTCGTCGTAGAGGAAGTCGTGGTGCTTCGCGAGCTCCTGATCCTCGAGCTTGATGTTCCTGATCTGCGCGCCTTCGAGGGTGCGCACGACGCGCGCGAAGTCGTAGTAGGTCGAGGCCGCGACCTCGGGCTCGCCGGAGATGATCAGCGGCGTCCGCGCCTCGTCGATCAGGATCGAGTCGACCTCGTCGACGATCGCGTACGAGTGGCCGCGCTGGACGACGCCGTCGAGCGAGACGGCCATGTTGTCGCGCAGATAGTCGAAGCCGAACTCGGAGTTCGTGCCGTAGGTGACGTCGGAGTCGTAGGCCTCCTTCCGCTCGGCCCACGGCATCATGTTCCGGATCGACGAGACGCTGATCCCGAGCGCCTCGTAGACCGGACGCGTCCACTCGGCGTCGCGGTTCGCCAGGTAGTCGTTCACCGTGACGAGGTGGACGCCGGTCCCGGGCAGCGCGTTCAGGTAGAGCGGCTGCACGGCGACGAAGGTCTTGCCCTCGCCGGTCTTCATCTCGGCGATGTCGCCCTCGTGCAGGACGATGCCGCCCATCAGCTGGACGTCGAAGAGCCCGACGCCCATGCTGCGCTTGAAGGCCTCGCGGACCGCAGCGAACGCCTCGAACAGGAGCTCGTCGAGCGGCTCTCCCTGTTCCAGACGCTGCCTGAACTCGGCGGTCTTACCCTGCAGCTCGCTGTCGGAGAGCTTCTCGAAGTCGGGCTCGAGCGTCCCGATGTACGCGACCTGCTCGGCGAGCCGCTTCATTCGGCGACCCTCGCCGAAGCGCAGGACTTTCTCGAGCGATCCGAGCTGCGGAGACATGCGTCACAGGTTAGCGGTTGAGGTTTCCGGGCCCGTTAGCGCTTCGTTGCGTCAGAGCGGGTCGACCCGCACCTCCCAGAGGGCGCCGTCGATCCGTCGGGCGCGGATGACCGACTCTCCCTGGGCTAGCGCCTCGAGCTCCGGAACGCGGCCGAAGACGCTCTCGCCGTCGACGCGCAGGCTCCGCTCGCCCGCCGATGCGAGCACGAGCTCGAGCTCGTCGCCCTCCACCTCGGGCAGCGCCGCAACGACGATCGAGTTCGCCCCGACCGCCCACTGGGTCGGCCCGCGACGGGTCGCGACCGCGCGGTACGGCGGGGCGAGCGACTGCTCGAGCGCGTCCGCGAGCGGAGCAAGGTCACCCTCGCCCGTCTCGACGACGAGATCGCCGTCCGCGAGCGCGACGAACGAGGCCTCTTCACCCGCGAGCTCGGGCGCCTCGACGGTCACGACAGCGTCCCACTCCCGCGGCCGCGGCACGCCGTGGATCCCGACCTCGTCCCAGGGGAAGGGCCGTCCCTCGCCGTGCACCAGGCCGCCTGACCGGGCGAGCCTGACGTGCAGCGGCTCCTTTCGCCGCCAGAATGCCAAGGGCTACTCCAGCTCGACCGGCTCCGCCGGGATCTTCGCGAGGGGGTGCTCCTCGCGCGGCCGGTTCCGCCGACGCTCGCGATAGCGCTTCATCTGACGCTCGAGCTTGTCGACGAGCTGGTCGATCGAGGCCTTCATGTCCTTCGTGGCCTCGCGGCCGCGGAGGGTCTCGCCCTTCGCCCAGATCGTCGCCTCGGCGACCTGGTTGGCGGGGTTGGACGGGTTGCGCTCCTCGGACAGCTCGACCTCCACCTCGGCCAGCTCGGGAACGAGCTTCGACAGCTTCGCGAACTTGCGCTCCGCGTGCGAGCGCACCGCCTCGCTGACATCGAGGTTCTTGCCCTTCACGGAGAGTCGCATCGAGCCTCCTCTGTGGTCGACGTCCTCTTGAGCCTAACGAACGGCCCGGGCGAACGTAATCACCGAAATGAGTCGCGCCCCGCCCCGCCTGAGTGCTGACGCCGCGGCATTTGCAGTTGCGCCGCTCGTGTAGACGTCGTCGACGAGGATCACCCGCGCCGGCGCCGGCGCCCTCGGCTCAAAGGCGCCCGCGACGTTCCGCCGGCGTTCGGCCAGCGCCAGCCCGCGCTGGCGGGGCGCCGCACCGGGCCGGGCGAGCAGCGCTTCGACCGGAAGCTCCCAACGCTCGGCGAGCCCTCGCGCGAGCCGCTCTGCCGGATGGTGCCCCCGCTTGAGTGTCCGGTCGACGTCGGGCGGGACGAAAGCGAGCATGACCCCGCCTGGGCGCGGAACCCTCTCGACGACGAGGTCGGCAGCGACGTCTGCCAGCCGGCGCAGCCCCTGCTCCTTCCAGCCGGCGACGAAGCGCTTCACTGTCTCGTCGTAGACGACGGCGGCCCGCGCTCCGGCGAAGGCGATCCGCCGCCCCGAGCACTCGGCGCAGCGCAGGACGGGCCAGGCTGTCGGAGCGCCGCAGCGATCGCAGAGGGGTGCCGAGATCGGCGTCAGCCGCGCGCGGCAGGAACCGCAGAAGCCCGACCCGTCCTCTCCGCACGACACGCAACGAACCGGCAGCACGAGGTCGAGCCAGCCCACGCCCGGAACGTAGACCCGGGCAACGCGCAGGTCTGTGTCAAATCTGTGCCGAAAGCGTGTATTCGTCCCGCTGCGGCAGACCCAGCTTTGCGCGCAGCCGGTTGTCGGCTTCGAGCAGCTGCTCGGGACTGCCGATGTCGAGCCAATCACCGGCGAAGCGGTAGCCGTAGACGGGCTCGCGCTGGTGCAGCCAAACGAACAGCTTCCCCGGCTGGTCGGGCGAGTTGCCCTCGTCGAGGTAGCGCCGCACGAGCGGAAGGTGCTCGCGGTGCACGAGGTACGTCGCCGTGCTGACGAGCGTGCTCGGCGGGTCGGCGGGCTTCTCGACGAGCGCGACGACCCGGTCGTCCTCGTCGAGCTCGACGACGCCGTACTCCTTCGCGAGCTCCCGATCGCCGACGTCGTGGACCGCGACCGCGCTCGCTACGCCTTTGCCGCGCCAGAACGCGACGTAGTCCACGAGCGAGAAATCGAAGAGGTTGTCGCCGGCAACGATCAACAGGTCGTCGTCGATCTCCGCCTGATCCACGACGAACTGGACGTCGCCGATCGCTCCGAGCCGATTCTCGTTCGAGGTCGTGCCGTCGTCGTGCACGGCTACGCCACGGCAGTCCGCCCAGGAATCGAAATCGGGCGCGTACCGGCTGTTCGTGACGACGTGAACCTCGTCGAGCTCGGCGACGCCGGCGAGCTTGTCGGCGATCCACTCGATCATCGGGCGACCGCCGACTGGCAGGAGCGGTTTCGCGACGCTGTCCGTCAGCGGGCGCAGCCTCGTCGCATATCCGGCGGCCAAGACGAGTGCTTTCACACGCTCACCGCCAGCGACTCGGCATAGGGCGCGCGATGCACGCCGAGCTCGGTGACGATCGCAGTGATCAGCTCGGCCGGCGTCACGTCGAACGCGGGATTGCGCGCCGCGAACCTCTCCGTGATCTCGGCCCCGTCGCGCTCCTCGATCGGGATCTCGTCGCCGGTCGCGGTCTCGAGGTCCACGGTCGAGGTCGGCGCGACGAAGTAGAGCGGGATCCCGTGGTGTGCGGCGAGCACGGCGAGGCTGTAGGTGCCGATCTTGTTCGCGGTGTCGCCATTCGAGGCGATGCGATCGGCGCCGGTGACGACGCAGTCGACCTCCCCCGCCGCCATCAGCGAGCCCGCCGCCGAGTCCGCGATCACCGCATGAGGGATCCCGAGCTGCTCGAGCTCCCAGGCGGTAAGGCGCGCGCCCTGGAGCAGCGGCCGCGTCTCGTCGACCCAGACGAACTCGAGGAGCTCCCGCTCGGCGGCGGCTCGAAGGGCTCCCAGCGCCGTCCCGTAGCCGCCGGTCGCGAGGCCGCCTGTGTTGCAGTGCGTCAACGCCCGAGTGCCGGGGACGAAGAGCTCGACCGCGTGCGCGGCCATCCGCCGGCAGCGCGCGACCTCCTCCTCGTGGATCCGCCGAGCATGCTCGGCACTCGGATCGTCGCGCATCCGGTCGAGTGCCCAGCCGAGGTTGACCGCGGTCGGACGAGAGCTCCGCAGCGCGCGTTCCGCCTCGTCCGCGTCCTCCCCGCGCGCAACGGCGAGCGCATACCCGTACGCGGCCGCGACCCCGATCGCCGGAGCGCCCCGCACAGCAAGCGTGCGGATCGCCTCGGCGACCTCGGCTGCCGTCCGGCACTCGAGCTCGACCTCCTCGTCCGGAAGCCGGCGCTGGTCGAGCAAGACGACCCGGTCGGGCTCGAGCCGGACGATCTTCTCGGGCTCGAGGTCTCCCCCTCTCTCGGGCTCGAGCTCTACGTGCCCTCGTCCCACGACGCCAGGTACTTCGCCTGCTCCTCGGTCAACGTGTCGATGTCGACGCCCATCGTGGCCAGCTTGAGGCGAGCGATCTCCGCGTCGATCTCCTCGGGCACGACGTAGACCTTCGGCTCGAGGTCGCCGGCGTTCTTGACCGCGTACTCGGCCGAGAGCGCCTGGTTCGCGAAGGACATGTCCATCACGATCGCCGGGTGCCCCTCGGCCGCCGAGATGTTGACCAGCCGGCCTTCGGCGAGCAGGTACAGCCGGCGACCGTCGGCGAGCGTGAACTCCTCGACGAACTCGCGAGCCTCGCGGGTCTCGACGGCGAGCTCGCGCAGCGCCGGGATGTCGATCTCGACGTTGAAGTGACCGGTGTTCGCGATGATCGCGCCGTCCTTCATGCGAGCGAGATGCTCGCCGGAGATGACGTGCTTGTCGCCGGTCGCGGTGCAGAAGATGTCACCGACCTCGGCGGCCCGCTCCATCGACAGCACCTCGTACCCGTCCATGAGCGCCTCGAGCGCGCGCAGCGGATCGACCTCGGTGACGATCACGTGCGCACCGTGCCCCTTCGCCCGCATCGCGACGCCGCGGCCGACCCAGCCGAAGCCGGCAATGACGAACCGCTTGCCGGCGAGGAGGACGTTGGTCGCGCGAATGATCCCGTCGATCGTCGACTGTCCGGTGCCGTAGCGGTTGTCGAAGAGGTGCTTGGTCTTGGCCTCGTTGACGGCCACGATCGGGAAGCCGAGCTTGCCCTCGGCCTCGAGCGCCTTCAGCCTGATCACGCCCGTCGTCGTCTCCTCCGTCCCGGCGATGATGTCGCCGAGCTGCTCGCGGCGGGCCGAGTGCAGAACGCCGATCACGTCGGCGCCGTCGTCCATCGTCAGGTGCGGCTTGTGGTCGACGGCGGCCTCGATGTGCGCGTAGTACGTGTCGTTGTCCTCGCCCTTGATCGCGAAGGTCGCGATCCCGTACTCCTCGACGAGCGCCGCGGCGACGTCGTCCTGAGTCGAAAGGGGATTCGAGGCGCACAGCACCACGTCGGCGCCGCCGGCCTTGAGGGTCCGCATCAGGTTCGCGGTCTCGGTCGTCACGTGCAGGCAGGCGCTGACTCGCAGCCCTGCAAGGGGCTGCTCGCGCTCGAAGCGCTCGCGGATCGCGGCCAGCACGGGCATCTGGCGGTCGGCCCACTGGATCCGGCGGACACCTTCCGCCGAGAGCGCCAGGTCCTTCACGTCGTATCGGTTGGTCGTTGCCATCGAACCTCTTCTCGTGTGGAGTCGGGGCAGTGTAGGTGCAGTGCTCAGGCGACGAGCAGCCGTTCGTGCTTGCGCTGCTCCCATTCCATCCAGGCAGGCGCGAGCGAGGGCGGGTCGGCGCCGGCGAGCCACGTGTCCACGGCGTTTCGCAGCGCGGGCTCACGGCGAAGGCGCGCGGCGAACGCGACGTCGCGCACGTCGAGCAGAAAGCGGCTCCGCAGCTCCCGCAGGGAGCGCAGCTGGTTCAGCTCGCGCAGCCCGTACGCGCGGTAGCCGGCACGCGTGCGGCGCGGGACGACGAGATCGTGACCCTCGAGATAGCGAAGCATGCGCGCCGACCACCCGGTTCGGGCGGCCGCGGCGCCGACGTTGAGATCGTCCATGGCCAGAACCTTAACACAATCGTGTCAAGGTTGGCTGGTGGCGCTTCGCCCGTACCGGTCCTCGAGCCGCACGACGTCGTCGAGATGCGGCGTCGAGACCTCGAGGATCGTCGTGTCCGCGATCGCCGTGATCCTGTGCACCGTGCCCGGCCGGTAGCGGAAGCAGTCTCCGGGGCCGATCTCGTCCTCGACCAGCTCCTCGCCGGCCTCACCCAGCTCGAGTCGCGCGAGACCGTCGTGGACATACCACGACTCGTCCTTGACGCGGTGGTACTGGAGGCTGAGCGACTGCCCCGCCTTCACGAACAGGATCTTGCCGACGTACTCGTCGGCCTGCGCCCACAGAAGCTCGTGGCCCCAGGGCTTCTCGATGCGGCGCGGCTCGTAGCTCCAGGCGCTCAGCGGGCCCTCGCTCACGACAGGGTCGGCTCCGGTCGCCAGTCGGGATGCGCTTCGACGAACTCCTCGGCCCGGCGGAGGTCCTTCGGCGTGTTGACGGTCATCCAGACGCCGGTGTGCCTGTAGGCCGCGAGCTTGCCCTCGCCGGCGAGCTCGGGGAACGTGCTCGTCTCGTGGTCGCCGCGCTCGGGCAGGCGGGCGAGCGCCTCCTCGCCGAGGACGTACACGCCCGAGTTGACCCAGTCCTCGAGCTTCGGCGCTTCGCGAAAGCCGGTGATCGCGTCGCCTTCCCCGAGGTCCACCACTCCGAACGGGGAGCGAACCTGTGCGACGACGACCGTCGCTGCCGCGCCGCTCGCGGTGTGGCGATCGAGCAGGGCCTCGAGGTCGACGTCGAGCAGCTCGTCGCCGTTCAACGCGAAGACGGCGCCACTATCGACCCGGCGCGTCGCGGCATATCTCAGCCCGCCCCCTCGGCCCAATGGCTCCGGCTCGCCGACCGGGACGACCTCCGCGCCGACCCCGTCGAGCGCTTGCTCGAAGCGCTCCTCCTGCCCGGCGCGGCACGCGATCACGACACGATCGACACCCGCCGCCACGAGGCGCCGGATCTGGTACTCGACGATCGGCCGGCCGGCGACCAGGACGAGCGGCTTGGGCTGTCCGCCGGCGGCGTCGCCGAGGCGCTCGGCCTTCCCGCCGGCGAGGATCAGGGCTTCCATCAGGGGCCTGTCTCGAGCTCCGGCTCGCGCTCAGCCGTCTCCGGCAGGATGTCGAAAGGCGAGGTCGGGCGTCCGATTCCCTCATAGGCGAAGCCGGCCGCGCGAACCGCGGTGGGATCGAGGACGTTTCGGCCGTCGACGATCAGCGGTCCACGCATCAGATCGCGGATCTCGGGCGTCGCGAGCGCCCTCAGCTGCTCCCACTCCGTGACGATCACGGCCGCATCCGCACCTTCGACCGCCTCCTCGACGGACGCGCAGATCCGCACCTGCGGCAGCAGCTCGGAGGCGTGGGCGACCGGGTCCCAGGCTCGGACCTCGGCGCCTTCGGCGAGCAGGCGCGACGCGAGCACGAGGCTCGGCGCCTCGCGCATGTCGTCAGTGCCCGGCTTGAACGCGAGGCCGAGTAACGCGACGCGCTTGCCCCGCAGCCGGCCGAGGTGCTTCTGGAGCTTTCCGATCACGCGCCGCTTCTGCAGCTCGTTGACCTCGATCACGGCCGAGAGCAGCTGGAAGTGGTAGCCGGAGTTGCCGGCGAGCTGCTTCAGCGCCGAGACATCTTTCGGAAAACAACTCCCGCCGAAGCCAATTCCCGCGCGCAGGAAGTG
>WNFV01013270.1_pt1 | contig 12971 bp, 10 predicted proteins | sample 5400101 | NCBI WGS metagenome assembly WNFV01 (sample SAMN13153361, study PRJNA577476) | soil metagenome | isolation source: 115 cm soil or saprolite under grassland replicate 1 | place: USA:California | collected 2016-06-15
ATGGCTAAACCTGATTCACTTGGACAATTTGAGCAGGTGGTGCTTACCGCCATTCTGACCTTGCGCGAAGAGGCCTATGGCGTAACGATTCACGCCAAGGTGCAGGAACTGGCGCGGCCCAAGGCAGTCTCCCTCGGGGCAGTTTACGTCACACTCGACCGGTTGGAGGACAAAGGCCTCGTTGCGTCCTGGATGTCGGATCCTACGCCCGAGCGCGGCGGCCGCGCCAAACGTTGTTATCGGCTGGAAGCCCTCGGCGAGCGTGCATTGCAGGAATCGGCAATCACCGCAAAGCGTATCTGGGACGTTATCGCGGAGGTATGGGGTAAGGAGTGGGCCAAAGAATGGGGAAAGCGATGGGGGAAAGAGGCGTGCTGATGAATTCCGGTCCGTCAAAAACCGCCGAGGCAATCGTCGCAGTCTTCGTCCCACCTGCGTGCCGCGAAGAGGTACTTGGCGATTTACACGAGCGGTACAGTTCCTCGGGCCAGTACGGCTTGGACGCAGTGCGCACGATTCCTCTCGTGATCATTAGCAGAATACGCCGTACGGCAGACCCGCAAGTGCTCCTGATGCAAGCTTTCGCCATGTACGTGTCGTTCTTGGGCGCGGCTTGGCTCAAGGATAGAACGTTTCTGAGTGAGCAATGGGGGCTCCTGCGGCTCGCGATTCCCGTGGGAATGGCAACGCTGGGCTTGATACTGGAGGACGCCTATGTGAAACCTGGGCAGCGATCACCGTTGAAGCTGGCCCGAGGCCCCGTGCTGGGCCTTGGATTAGCGCTTGCATCGCAGGGTATGTTTCGGATTAGTAACCCGGATCTGGCGCTTCCGACCTGGATCACGTTTTACGGATGCGCCCTAAGCTTACTATTGTCGTCTGCTGTCCGGATGCTGTTTCCGCCAGCTACTGATCAGCTTCAGGGAGCCAATGTACCCGCGGATTGGCTAAAACGGTCGAGTGGGTCGCTCGGAAATGCTGGAACCAGCACTCGAGCCGTCAAGGGTGTCGCCGCAATCGTTGCGGCCGTGATCGCTGGCGCCTGGATGGCGAACCACACTACGCTTCCAAAAGCCCGGATTATCACTCTGTTGTTGGTCCTGTTGATTGCGTATCAGGTATGGAAACGAGGTTGACCGTCGATCCGGCGCAGAGACGCAAGAAACACGAAGAAAGGATAAGATCTCATGAACTCGAAAGCAAAACTCGCGATTATTTGCGCCGTGCTGATTTCTGTGGCGGGCGCTTTGTGGATGGCCACAACGAGCCAGCGCTCTTTGAACACGTTGACCTATTCTCAGTTCCTCGAGAAAGTACGGACTGGGCAAATCGCCACCGTCATCATCATGGGCAGCAACTCTGGCGCCATTCGGGCTATTTGCCGGCTGAAGGATGGCAATGCTGAGCAAACAGTTCTGCCGTCGGACTATAGGGACGCCATGGCGGTAATGCAGGACAAGCTGGTCAACATTGAGATCCGGGACTCTTCCTCTGGACCCCTTCAGCTCATTGCTCTCAAGCAAGAGCTTCAACGACGCACAGTGTAATACTATTTATCCGCCACTGACCAAGGTCGGCAGAAAGGGGATGCCATGAAAAGCACATGTAATATGAGTAAAGTAATCTGGTTTTTCCGCCTTCTAGTAGTAGTTTTGGTTACCTAGCAAACTAAAAGAGCTCAGAAGTATCAATCCATAGGAGAAAACGATGAAGCGAATAACTAACCTTGCCGGGATCATACTGTTGTTGGTTTCTGTAATATTGTTTCCATCTTGGGTGACAGTTGCGCAAACCGAAATTACTGATGGCGAAGTCAGAAGTATTCTGCAAGACCGGGTTGACCGTGCAAAGAAAAGCGTCGGCATTGTTGTAGGTCTGGTGGATGATAAAGGTACGCGCATCATTTGCTATGGGAAGCCATCGCGGGAGAGCGCTCAAATAGTCGATGGCGATTCAGTTTTTGAAATCGGTTCAGTAACCAAAGTTTTCACCGCAATTCTCCTTGCCGATATGGTCGAACGCGGCGAAGTGAGCTTGAATGATCCGATCTCGAAATACCTGCCGAAGTCGGTGAAAACGCCGACGCGCGATGGTAAAGAGATTACGCTGCGGGATCTTTCCAGCCAAATTTCCGGCCTCCCGCGAATGCCGAGCAATTTCGCTCCGAAGGATAACCAGAATCCATACGCTGATTATTCGGTTGAGCAAATGTATGCGTTTTTGTCCGGTTACACACTCACTCGGGACATTGGAGCCAAATACGAGTATTCAAACTATGGCGTCGGCTTGCTGGGCCACATCCTGGCATTGCGGGCGGGGACGGATTATGAAACCCTCGTCCGAACCCGTATTGCTCAGCCCCTCAGGATGGACAACACGCGTATCAAGCTCACCCCTGATATGCAAGCGCGCCTTGCTCATGGACACGGTCCAGCCCTCAAGCCCGTCACGAATTGGGACCTTCCGACCTTTGCGGGAGCAGGCGCACTGCGCTCAACCGCCAACGACATGCTGAAATTCATCGCAGCGAATTTAGGTCTAAATCAATCACCCTTGTTGGCGGCGATGCAGAAGACGCATCAACCGCAACATGACACGGGCATACCAGATTTAGAAATCGGGCTTGGCTGGCATATCCTGAAGAAATTCGACACTGAAATCGTGTGGCACAATGGAGGGACAGGGGGGTATCACTCGTTCATTGGCTTTGACAAGAAGAAACGCAAAGGCGTAGTGGTGCTATCGAACTCGACTAACGATATTGACGACATTGGCCGCCACGTGCTCGAAAGCCAATACGCGCTCGCCAAGGTTGAACCGCCGAAAGTGCGCAAAGCGATCAAACTGGATCCGAAAATATTTGACGCTTATGTCGGGGAGTATCAACTTGCGCCAAACTTCATCCTCACATTTAGCCGCGAAGGCGATAAGTTTTTTACTCAAGCAACCGGCCAGGGAAAGATTGAGATATTCGCTGAAACCGAAACTGACTTTTTCCTGGAAGTAGTGGACGCGCAAGTGACTTTTGTCAAAGATGACAAAGGCCAGGTGACGCAGGTGACGCTGCGACAGAACGGCGCCAATCAGCCAGCAAAGAAGATTAAGTAGGCATTCTGATTATCGAATTCGTTGCGTCTAGGTTATAAGAAGGTCGGATGATTGATACATAATTGCTCGATACAGACCTATGAATCGGCTTGATCGTGATTGAGATCCGTGGGGAAATATCCGAGGTAGAGTAATGACTTCAACAGGACGGCGGCGCCATTGCGTTTGACATCGCCGCGAATCCCGCTGAGTAAAATCCGATCCTGAGCATCCAGGTGAAAATGCTCGACCAATTCATCTTGCGAGTAAGACGCTTTGAATCTGGGAGGCACGACAGCGCTATTGGGGGTTCCGTTGCCTTTTGCGAAGCCGTTTACTCTAAGCCAGGCAAATTTGTATGGCGTTTGAATCGCCTTTATTCATAGGCATTCGGGAAGCCAGCCCAACGTGGCTTGGCGGCGTTGCAAGCTTGTTCCGCCTGTCGTCTGCCAATAGACTGGCGATTTCTGACCGTAGAAATACCCTGTAAATATTGGCTTTTGGAGGTGGCACGCTTAGCTGACATTTTTGTAACGCTTAAAAACTATCTCAAAATAGAGAAGACCCGCGATATGTTGTGGTTAGCAATATGAGCTGAAACGTTTATGACACTGTCGGCATCAGCCTTATTCTCTTGGTTGATGAGACACAAAACAAAAAGGCCGATAGCCGACAGTGCGACTATCTTAACACTCTGGGCGTTGCCGGACGATCTCTGGCAACGCATCGAGAGGCTGCTTAACAGATTTGATCCGCCAAGACCCAGAGGGCGCAAGCGAGCCTCGGCAAGGCCGATCCTGGACGGGCTCATTTACCACTTTCGCACAGGCTGTCAGTGGAATCAGATCCCCGAAGTCTATGGCGACGACTCGACCATCCATCGCACCTTTCAGCGTTGGATCAAGATTGGGCTCTTTGAAATGATCTGGTCTGTGCTACTGGCCGAATGCGACCAGTTAGGGATGGTCGACTGGCGGTGGCAAGCAGCCGACGGCTCGATGGGAAAGGCGCGCAACGGCGGCGATCAGATCGGCCCCAATCCCGCCGATCGCGCTAAACAAGGATCAAAAAAAAGCTTGCTCGTCGACGGGCAAGGCGGGCCGCTGGCGATCGTTGTCGCTCCAGCCAACGTCAATGACCATTTCCTGCTAAAGGAGACAATCGAGGCGATCGTGGTCAAGCGCCCGCAACCGACAGAGAAAGAGCCGCAGCATTTGTGCTTGGATGCCGGCTACGACAATCAGATGAGTCGTGAGACTGTCAAAGAACATCATTACCAGGGGCACATTCGTCCTGCGCGCGGGAAGGAGCCGGCGCGAAAGAGCAAAAAGAAATATCCGCCTCGCCGATGGGTAGTTGAAAGAACATTCAGTTGGCTCTCGAAATGTCGAGGGTTGCTGGTGCGTTATGAGAAGAAAAGCAAAAACTACCTCGGATTACTTCAGTTCGCTTGCGCGCTATATTGGTATCGGCGATTGCGTGCGGCAACCGCTGATTCATCGTAACAACAACATTTTGTAGCTGCTTTCTATTTTGAGATAGTTTTTTAGGTCTTGCGATAGGTGACATCGTTGGCGCTTATATTCTTGAGGAATCCAACCGAAAGGCCGCTCATTGATGCCGACACAACTCGCTTTGCGTTTTGACCAAGTGCCTGTCACTTGTCCTGCTCAGGAACACTATCACACTATCGCCCCCTGTTTGGCCGGCTTACGTTCGCCGGCAGAGTTGGCGGCGGAGCAGAACCTCGGATATTCCACTGTCACGCGCTGGTTGCGTGACTTTCGCGCCGAGGGCTTGCCCGGTTTGTTCCCAGCCACAGAGTATCCACGCGAGCCGTATACGTCCGAACGGGTCATCGTGATGCTTGTCTATTTCAAATGCCTTGTTCCTAAGGCGAGTGAACGAGAACTAGCACGAGTCATTCAATCAACGTTGGAACACACAATTCATCACGAGACCGTTAAGGCGTTGCTCAAACGCTACTTCTTTTGGCAGTACCCGGAATTCCGTCAAGCACTACAATATCCAAAACCAACTGATCCTGAAGCCTTACGGCTGGAGATGCAGCGATTGCATGAGCGTGGTTGGAGTGAAAAGCACATCGCGGTGCTGCTGCGTTGTCATCCGAACACAGTCAATAAATGGTTGCGCCGCCTCAAACAGGCCCAAGCGCAAGCCGCCGCGCCACAACCGACACTGTGGCAACAAGAGATTTCGCGTGTACCACATCGCTCACTGCGCAAAGTCTATCTCGGAGCGATTCACGCCATCCTCATTCTGCAAAAGAAATACGGTTATGCCGGATGGTTTCGCATCAAGGGCTATCTGGAAAGTGACTACGGCATCTATCTCGGCTCGACGACCATCAAGAAAATCATGGCACTCAATCGGCGCGTCCACCTCGCGCCTGCGCGTCCGGTGAAAATCGTCGAACCTCGTGACACCCGCGAAGGCCCACCCAAAAGTCGCCACCCCTTCCAGCATACCTTTATTGATCTACGTTATCTCGATGCCAAACCCGAAGGCATCCAACTTTATTCTTGCCTGTTATTGGAAGGCTTGTCGCGCACCATTCTGGCAGGGTCACTCACCCCGGAACAGGAAGTCGGTGTTGTGTTACAGGGTTACTTTCAAGCCTTGCTGCGGTGGGGATTGTGGGAGAAGGTAATCTCTGACCACGGTGGCCAATTCCAAAGCCACGCGTTCGCACGCGCCAATCGGCGGCTCGGCATTGACCACGAGATGTACGAGAAGGGCCATCCGTGGCAGAACCTGATTGAAAGCCAATTCGGTATTCAAGCGCGGATTGGAGAATACCATTGGGAGCGTTGCAAGACTATTGCCGCCGCTGTCGAATTTCACCGCGACCTGATCCGCGATCACAACCGGTTGCCGCATTGGGCGCATCGCTTCCGACAAGATCAAAAACGCACTCCGCTTCAGGTGCTTGGCGCAGCACAAGGTAAATCCGTCGAACCCGCTACGTTGCAAAGTGCTTTCGGCCAGCGTTATTGCCAACGCCGAACTGATGAACACGGTTTTGTGCGGCTGGGGCGTTGGAAAATCTATGTAGAAGAAGGTCTGCCTAGAACGCCCGTCCAGCTTTCGTATTGGGATGTAATCCGGAGCTCCGGATTACATCCCTAATCCGGAGCACAATATTATCCAGAGCAATTGAGATTCCCAACCGTTACCCCCCAAACGAAGGGGTTTTCTTATTGAAATACTCCGCATAATCCTGACACACTCCTTCTATTTAGCAACTTGGGGTTCCGGGAGAAATTTTGATTTTTGTTACGGTAGCGGAGTCAAAACGAAGCCAGGGGCCAAAATTAAAGGGATTGTGGCTATAGCCTTCCCTTATCATTTACTCCGCAGACATTTTGAGGGAGCGGGAGCACAATCATTCGGACCGGAGAGCAATCATCGGGTCGACCTTCGTCGCGCGCCGCGCCGGTATCCAGCAAGCCAGCAACGCCACACTCAACAAGACGAGGGCAATGACCGCAAATGTCAATAGATCGGTCGGGCGTATGCCAAACAGCAGCGTTTCCATCCAGCGTGTCAGCGCCAACCCCGCGCCCAAGCCGATGACGATGCCAATGAGCGTCAACTTCAACCCCTGCGTGAGCATCAGCTTCAGGGCATCGCCTATTTGCGCGCCGAGGGCCATCCGAATGCCAATCTCGTTTGCGCGGCGTGTCACGTCGTAGCTTGTGACGCTGTATAATCCAATGCAGGCAAGCAGTAATGCCAACAAACCGAAGCCGCTCGCAAGTGTGGCCAGCAGGCGCTCCTGCGCGAGCGCCCGCCCTAGTTCATCTTCCATTGTCGTAATGCCGATGATGGGCAAACTAGCATCAATCTGCTGCAGTTCCTGTCTGATGCGCTCGGCCAAATCAGTCGGGCGACCTTGTGTGCGCACGGCCAGCAGCATTTCGTCGCGCGCGCTGCGAGAATTCGGGTCCTGGGTGTAAGGCAGGAAGAAGAGCAACCGATTTGCATCGCGCGGCGAATTGTATCTCTCGGCTTTCACGACTCCGACGACTTCAAATGTCAGATCACGTTTCAGACCGAAGCGCTTGCCGATGGGGGTCTCGTTGCCGAAATAATGCCGCGCCAGCGTTTCGTTGATGACCGCCACACGCGGCGCCGCATCGGTGTCGTGCGCCGTGAAATCGCGGCCTGCTGCCAGTCGCATTCCCATCGCATCAAAAAAGCCGGGCGCGACCACATACCACAAAGCTCGCTGTTCTGCGCCTGGTTCAATCGCTTGCTCGCCGACGAATCGGATGGCGCTGTCGAAGAAGATGCCATTCATAAACCCGGTAGGTGAGATACCACCGTGCGAAGGACTGGCGGAAAGCACGCCCGGCAATCCGGCGATGCGTTCCCGCACGCTTTGATAAAGGCGCGCCAGCGCTGCTCCTTGGCGCCCCGGCTGATTCAGCGAGGCCCGTACCAGCAGGACGCGCTCGCGGTCAAAGCCGAATTCCTGTGTTTGCAGGTTGCGCAGCGTGCGCACAAACAATCCAGCCCCGACCAGCAGGACGAGTGACAACGCGACCTGCGTCACCACCAATGCTTTGCCTAAACGGAATCGCCCCCCGGCGTGAGACTCGACTGTGCCGCTTCCTTTCAAAGCGGGAGTGAGGGAACCCCTAGCGGCGCGCAAAGCAGGCGCGAGGCCAAATAACAGACCCGTCATCAGACAGAGCGTCGACGTGAACGCCAGCATGCACGCATCTACCGACAACTCGAGAACGAGCGGTTGATTTCCCGAAGCGATCAACTGTGTGAGGACGTGCGCGCCCCACTGCGCAAGCAACAATCCCGCCGCGCCCCCCCAAATTGCCAGCAATCCGCTCTCTACAAGCAGTTGGCGCACGATGCGTGAGGGCGTGGCTCCAAGCGCCAGCCGCACGGCAATCTCGCGCCGCCGCGCTATTCCGCGTTGCAACAGCAGATTCGTTACGTTGGCGCAGGCAATCAACAACGCCAGCCCAGCCAGAATGAGGAGAATCACTAGAGGCCGCGCTAAAAACTTACGTTCGGGAGAATAGCCCCGCGCGGCAGGTTCGAGCGCGAGTTGCACCCGCCCCATCCGCTGCAGCGCCGCCGCCGAGAAAGTGTCTGCCATCCACTGCGCAAAAACCGTTTGCGCGCTGCTCTGCGCTTGGTTGATCGTTACGCCGGGCCGCAGGCGCGCGATGATGCGCGCCCAAGTAGGCGAGTTCGGCATGGTCAGCAGTCCGGGCTGCTCTGGCATGACTTGAGACTGCATCGCCATCGGAAACCAAAGGTCGGTAGGTTGTCCGACCCACTCGCCCGTGAAGCCTGCGGGCGTGACGCCCACGATGGTGTAGTTCGCGCCGTTCAGCGCCATCGTGCGTCCAATCACATCCGCATCCAAAGCGAATTGGCGGCGCCAAAACGCATGGCTGAGAACAACGACCGGGTGTCCTCCAGGCGCACGGTCGTCGTCTGTCGTAAAAGTCCGTCCGATGGCTGCCCTCACGCCCAGCGTTGAAAAGTAGTTTCCTGATACCAGCCCCACGCGCACTTGCCCCTCGTCAATCTTGCCGCGCGACGTCTGAACCGTCAGATTGAATCGCTGAAGTCGGCACACTGCAGAAAGCCCTGCAAAGACTTGCGTCTGATCTCGCAATTGCTCGAAGGTTTGATAGGCGAAGCCGGGTCGCGTACCACCTTCGCCCGGATAGCTGGCCGCCAGTGTGACAAGTTGTTCGGGATGTTCGACCGGCAATCGCTTCAACAGCAACGCATCAATTACACTGAAAATCGCCGTGTTTGCGCCGATGCCCAGCGCCAGCGTGACAACGACAACTAATGTGAAGCCGGGCTGCTTCACCAACATTCGAGCGCCATAACACAGGTCCTGCCAAACCTCTTCCAAGAGGCGGACGCCACGCGCCTCCCGGCTTTCTTCCTTCACCCGCTCGACACCACCAAAACTGCGAATTGCGGCCGAGCGGGCCTCTTCCGGAGTCATCCCGCGAATAATGTTCTCCTCGATCTCTCTCTCTAAGTGAAACTGCAGTTCCGCTTGCAGTTCGTCTTCCATTTTAGACTTGAAGAAGAGCGCCCGTAATCGCAGTCTCAGTTTGTTGAGCATGGCCACATCCTCCCTTTCAGGGCGTTTTCAGAATCAGTTCTACCGCCCCAGTGAATCGTCTCCAGGTCTCGGTCTCTGCCGACAATTGTTTCCGCCCTGCGGCAGTCAGTTTGTAATATTTTGCCTTCCGGTTGTTCTCCGACGCCCCCCACTCCGAAGCGATCCAGCCCTGCGCTTCTAGCCTGTGCAACGCCGGGTACAACGATCCCTGACCCACCCGCAGTACATCCTGCGAAATCTGCTGTATGCGCTGCGCAATGTCCCATCCGTGAGTCGGCCCGGACTGGAGCGTCTTGAGTACTAGCAGATCAAGTGTTCCTTGCAACAAATCGGTTTGTGTCTTTTTCATATGCCCTCTCGGCAATCGACAAGGCAGAGCGTAGTTGACGATTTGTCGAGTGTCAACAGGAAAGGAGAGCGATCCGGGGCCAAATTAAAGCCCCAGTCTGCGAGTTTCAGGGCAGGCCGCCCAGAAGTGAAATGGCTCGAAAGTGAACGACTTGGTGTCATCCCCGATAAGGAGAGACTTTCGGCCTAGAGTAACTTTTCTCAAAAGTTCTCCCGCAATCCCAACTTACCAAATCAAGGAGAAGATCATGCTCAATACAATCGTTTCTCAAAACAGAGTACGGACAAGAATGCAAAACGGGCCGCTCGGCCCATACTTGACGGAGTATGCTGCGATGCTCAGTCGTGAGGGATACGCTAACGAAACTATTCGCCAGTACCTACGCACTGCCGACCAGCTCGGCGTTTGGCTTCTGGAGCAAAGCCTTCCACTCTGCGATCTAAGCGCCGCAACCATTGCTCAATATCGACAAGGATTGAGACTTCAGCTTTCTCCGTCGTGTCGCCAAGGAGGATTTCCGCATTACAAGGCACGCGGATTACAAAAATTAGCTGAGTTTCTCAAACAACAAGGAATTTTGCGATCGGATGTTGAGCTCAAACAGGCAACAGGCATCAACAAATGGTTGGAAGATTTCGACCGGCATCTCAATCAAGTGGCAGGCTACACTTACGCGACGCGATACAACTACACCCATTTCGCTCGGCGTCTTTTAAATCACCTATGTGGGACCGGAGAGCCGGATTGGTCGGCGTTTCAGAGTGAACGCATTACCGATTATATGTGTCAAGAGGCAGATAGAGTACAGGCCTCAAGTTGCATCCAACATGTCACTGCTATCCGAGCTTTTTTGCGTTTCCTCGCTATGAGAGGGGTCGTCCCTGGCGGTTTGGAAGGAGCCGTCCCTTCTGTGCCCACGTGGCGATACAGTTCGCTACCAAGACACATATCTCCGGATGAAGTTGAACGTGCAATCAACGCCTGCGGTCTTGCCACCCCACTCGGGGTGCGGGACAGAGCTATCATTATTCTACTGGCTCGATTGGGGCTACGGGCTGGCGAAGTCCTTCGTTTGCGACTCGACGACATTAACTGGTCGGAAGGGTGTTTAGCGATTCGACCCGGGAAAAACCATAGTGAGAGAAGATTGCCCATGTCGCAGGAGGTGGGGGACGCTTTAGTGAAATACCTCAAAGGGGCGCGTCCAGCAGGGACCGCGCGAGAGATTTTCCTATGTTCTCGCCCACCCTTTCGTCCATTACGATGTACTCACCTTATTACAAGGATGGTGGGCAAGGCGCTTAGACGTGCAGGGTTGGAGCTTCCTCGATCCGGCGCTCACATCCTCAGGCACACACTGGCCACGGGGATGGCGCGGCAGGGTACAGCCTTCAAAGAAATTGCTGACGTCCTAGGCCACCGTTCGCTGGCCAGCACACTCATTTATGCCAAACTCGATTTGGAGTCATTGGCAAAAGTCGCAACCCCCTGGCCTGGAGGTGTGCGATGAATATCGACGATCTCCTGCTACAAGTTGAGAGCTACATTAGATTACGGCGCGCACTGGGCCACGTAATCGCTTCAGAAGAAAAAGAGCTGAAGAATTTCATCTACTTTTTCAGTGAACAGGGGGGATCAGGTCCGATTCGCGCGCAAATAGCCGTCGATTGGGCTTGTTTACCTTCACCAAAACGTGGGCCGGGTGGACAATTCAGACGTCTCAAAATTGTCCGCGGTTTCCTCTCTCATCTCCGAGCCGCGATTCCGGAAACTGAAGTGCCGAGTTCCGGCTTACTCCTGCGGCCTCCGCGCCCAACTCCATACATCTATTCTCAACAAGAGATCGAACGTCTCATAGAAGCCGCATCGCTTCTCGGGCCTCGAGGCTCATTACGCCCGCACACATTTGCTACGATTCTTGGGCTGATCGCCAGCGCTGGTCTGCGAGCAGGAGAGGCCCTCCGCCTAACGGTGCGGAGCGTCCGCTTAGATGTGGAACCCGCTCATCTTGAAATACTAAAGACCAAGTTCCGCAAATCACGCCTTGTGCCGTTGCACTCAACAACCGCTGAGAAACTTCGGCTCTATGCGCTTGAGCGTAACCGCCTTGGCTATGACGGCCGAACCGACGCCTTTTTTGTTTCTGAACAGAGTGGTTTTTTGAGCTATTCCTCTCTTCTGAGGGGATTCAGTCAACTCAGGCAGGCGGCTCAAATATCCTGTGACAACCAGCGTGGCAATCCATGCATTCAAGCGCTGCGCCACACTTTCGCCGTCGGGCGATTGCTCGAATGGTATCGTTCCGGATTGAATGTCAAGGATCTACTGCCGCATCTTTCAATCTACATGGGCCATGTAAAGCCCGCACACACCTATTGGTATTTGACTGCGACGCCGGAGTTGCTCGCAGTCGCAGGGGAGTGTTTCCAGAAATTTGCCGGCCAAGGAGGAGAGCAATGAGCATCACTGAAAAGCAGGTTCAAACGCATGTCGGCCCCCTTTTGCAAACGTTCTTTATGGACCATTTGTGTAATCATAAATGCGTCAGCCCACGAACGGTGAGGAGCTATCGGGATACTTTCCGACTGTTGCTTCAGTATCTTCAGACAAAAACCAATAGGGAGCCGGCAACCTTATTGATCACAGACCTGGACGCGCCGGCTATCTTGAGCTTTTTAGAAAGTCTGGAGCAACAGCGTCACAACCAACCGCAATCTCGCAACGTTCGCCTGGCGGCAATTCGTTCTTTTTTCCGCTGGGTCGCATTGCGCGATCCACAAAGCGTCGGCATCGCCACCCGGGTCCTTGCCATTCCAGTCAAGCGAGCCGGCAAGCGCCTCATCGGATTTCTGACTCGCGAAGAGGTCGACTCCATTCTTGCGGCCAATGACCTATCAGAATGGTCTGGGCGGCGCGATCACGTTCTCCTTCTGACCCTGTATAACACTGGGGCACGGGTTTCGGAGGTCGCTTCTTTACAACGGCAACAATTTAGTTTTGGAATTAAGTCCTTTGTACAGTTCAAAGGTAAAGGACGTAAAGAGCGGTCCCTGCCATTGTGGCCTACAACGGTAAAGGCCTTACGGTCCTGGTTCCGTGAATTGAGCGATAAGCCAGGAACACCTGTGTTCCCCAGTGCCCGTGGGTCGGCTCTCACTCGCGATGGTGTGAATTACATTCTTCAACAAGCGGTCGGAAGGGCGGCCGAAAGTTGTGCTAGCCTGAAAAACAAGCATGTTTCCCCACATCTGCTGCGGCACTATGTCTCCTGCCGGACTATGTCGCGCAAAACCTCTCCAGAGAGCCGAGATCCGTTATAGGAACGGCTTTGGTTGGGGCGGGCCTTCAACTTTACTCGACATAGTCTGAACCCTTTCGGAGCATCTATGAGAGTTG
>WNFV01007180.1_pt1 | contig 12968 bp, 11 predicted proteins | sample 5400101 | NCBI WGS metagenome assembly WNFV01 (sample SAMN13153361, study PRJNA577476) | soil metagenome | isolation source: 115 cm soil or saprolite under grassland replicate 1 | place: USA:California | collected 2016-06-15
TCCGCCTGGCCGTCGATGGGGCGACCGAGGTTCAGGTAGACGAGTCCGAGGGTGTTGTGGAACTGCGCATTCTCGGGGTCGAGCTGTATCGCTTCCTTGAGCGAAGCCATGCCCAGGGCCAGACGATTGTCTGACAGGCTGCGCACGGCATTATCGTAGCTGTTCCTGGCCTGAAGCTTACGCACCTCTTCTTCCTGCGCGCTCGTGCAACCCGCCATGAGCGCCAGCGCCATCACCGCGAAGAGAAGTGCGCTGAGGGCGCCGCCCCGCCTTGACAGGGTCGCGAGCTCCCTGTTACCGTTCATGTTCGTGCCAACCTACGAGTACGAATGCCCCAAGTGCCCCCGTGTATTCGAAGTGCGACAGCGCATCACTGAGCCCGCCCTCACCACCTGCGACCGCTGTGGCGGGCCCATTCATCGCCTGTTGTCTGCCACCCCGTTCATCCTGAAGGGCGGCGGCTGGTATGTCACAGACTACCCCTCGGAGTCCCGCAAGCAGGCGTCGAAGGCCGAGTCCTCGTCGAGCGAATCGCCTGCGCCTTCTTCCACCCCTGCCGCGGAGAAGTCTAGCACGTCAACCGCCGCGCCTTCAGAGAAGAGCACGCCGGCGAAAGCGGACAAGCCCCCGTCGAACGCGAAATCGGACAAGTCGAAGCCGGCCAGCTCCGACTCCTAGGACCGCTTCACCACCACGGGCGCGCCGCGCCCGAGCCCGAGCGCGGCCTGGGCACTGCCGTCGCGAACAAAGACCTCGAGGCGCCCTGTCGAGCCCACGACGGCGCCCATTCCCCCGGGCCGCGCATCGGAGTACGCGGACACGAGAGCGCCAACCCGGACGCCGCCTAGCTCCACGATCAGCGCCGCCGGTCTTTCGAAGGCCGCCAGGTCCCTCTCCGTCACGGACGTCAGGAGATTGCCGAAGCGATCAGCACCAATGACCTCACCGAGGACGAGCCCATCGTCGTGCCGGGCCGAGGGGACGACCAGCCTCACGGGATCGGTCACCGCGGGGCCGAGTCGCTCCAGGGGCACCCGGGAGGCCAAGTGCGCGGCCGCGGGGGCGAAGATGTCCCGGCCGTGAAACGTCCGGCTCGTCGCGGACAGCCGATACTCTTGCCGGGTCAGCTCGACGGCCTCGATGTGCTGGCCGGTGGCGGCGAGCACGAGGCTCAAGAGGCCGTTGTCAGGACCCACGTAGCACTGCCCGCCGGCCCGGAGCGCCAGAGGCCGTCTCGAGCTTCCGACGCCTGGATCGACCACGGCGAGATGGATGGTGCCCATGGGAAAGAAGCCCGCGGCGGCTTCGAGGCAGAGCGCTCCTTCGAGCACGTCCTGGGGAGCGATGTCGTGACTTATATCGACGAGACGTGCCTCGGGACAGATGCCGAGCATGACCCCCTTCATGATGCCCACCCAGGGATCTCGCGTCCCGAAATCCGTCGTGAGCGTGATGATTGGCGCGCTCATGACTTCACCTTTTGAAGCTAGGTGTCGCGCTCCACCACGTAATCGGCGACGAGGAGGAGGGTCTCCTTGTCGGGGCCGCCAGGGAAGGCGTCGAGCGCCTGCTTGGCGCTCCTCGCATAGTCGTGGGCACGGCCCAGAGCGTATTCGACTCCGCCATAGCGCTCGACGAGAAGGCGGATCTCCTCGATCTCGCCCGGCTCCGCGGCGTGGCGCTTGAGCACGGACTGGACGTGATCCCACTCCGCCGGCGTCGCGCGCTCGAGGGCCGCGATGAGAGGCAGCGTGCGCTTGCCCTCCTTGAGGTCGGCGCCCACCGCCTTGCCGAGGCGGCCCTGGTCGGCCACGAAATCGAGCGAGTCGTCGCTGATCTGGAAGGCGATGCCGATGGACTCGCCGTAGCGGGTCAGGGCGTCGACCTGCGCGGGGTTTGCCTGGGCGAGAAGCGCCCCGATGCGGCAGCACGCAGAGATGAACGACGCCGTCTTCTGCGTGATGATCCGCAGATAGTCGGCCTCGCTGGCCGTGCCGTCTCGCTTGCACTGGAGCTGCAGCACCTCGGCTTCCGTCATGGAGACGGTGGCGAGGGCCAGGGTGGCGAGCACGGCAGGATCGCCGTCGGCCACCATGAGGGCAAAGGACTTCGAGTAGAGATGATCGCCGACGAGAATGGACGCGTCGTCGCCCCAGCGCGCATTCGCCGACGGGCGGCCGCGCCGGAGCGGCGCCTGATCCACCACGTCGTCGTGGATGAGGGTCGCCGTGTGCAGGAGCTCGACCACACAGCCCATGCGAACCGCGCGGGGACCATGGTAGCCCGCCACTCGTCCCGCCATGAGAAGGAGGATGGGGCGGAGGCGCTTGCCGCCCGCGCCGGCGATGAACTCGCCCATCTCGCGAATCAGGTGCACGGGCGAGGCGATCTCGGAGGCAATCGCCTCCTCAATGGCTCGCATCTCGGGGCCTACGGCTCGAGCAACCCGCTCCTTGAGGAGCGCTTCCAGGGGGGTGGGCGCCTTCACGGGAGGGGGTGGATCAGCGGACGACCACCCGGTCCTTGATCTTGACCTGGTTGCCGTTGGTGACGCTGGACAGCTCGACCACGGAGAATTTGTCCTTGACCTCGGTCACCCTCCCCGTTGCCACCTCCTCGTCCAACTCGCCCAGGAGCTCGCCGGTCACCGGGTGAACGATGGCGATTTTGTCACGGCGCACGCTGACCTGAGTGCCCGGCTTGATGCCGTCCTTGCTGTTGAGATCGATGACGACCCGGCTCGTGTCCACGAAAACGACGAAGCCGCGGTCGAGCGGCTGGCTCGGGGTGGTGGCCGCGGCCTGAGTCCCGGGCTTGCCTGGCTTGGGGGGAGGAGGCGTTGGATCGACCGACACCGCCATCTTCTGTCGTGGACTGATGCGGCCGCCTCCGGGAGGCGAGCCATACTTGGCCACGATTTCCGGGGGGGCGATGAGGCTGCTCTTGCCGAAGACGAGCGTGCCCATGGTGGTGGGGATCTTGTCCTCCTCGACCCAGATGTACTCAGGCTCGCTCGCCACGTCGCCGAAACGGGGATTCTTGATGAGCAGCCACTTGGGCTCCGCCGCCTTGATCTCGACCGACGGGTCAGGATCCTTCGGCAATCCCGCCAGCTCCTTGAGGCTGGGCAGCTCCGCGCCGCAGGCGGAGAGGGAGAGGGGGAGCAGAGTGAGGCAGAGCAGGGAACGGAGCGCCGTACCGTTCATCGCGGCCCAAGCATAGCAGATTCGCCGGGTCAATCCTCCGGGCGAGGCTCCCACGGGAAGCGCTGATCGCCCCCACCCTCCGCGCGCGCCAGTGACTGCCGCCGCGAAAAGAGCGGCGCGCCGGTCACGGCCGAGATCCAGGTGACGTCGAGGTAGGTCACGCCCCGACGCTCGAGGATCACGGGAATGAGCCAGGCCATCACATCGAGCGACTTGCCGAGGGACACCGCGCGGTCTGGCCGCACGAGCAGCTCCTCGCCCCTTGTCTTGCTATTGAGGAGAACCTCGTTCACCTGCCCTGGGTCCACACTCTGGAAGCGCTTGGTCTGGTCCATGGCGAGGGAGAGCATGAAGGGCACGCGCCGAAGATCGGCAGCGCCCTTGGTCAAGTCGGTCGGCGGCACGACCGCGACCCGAACGCGGCCACGCGTGATCCTCACGCCATCCTCCGGTCGGGGCTGCGGCTTGCCTTCGATCGGCACGAAGGCGGCCTCGGAAAAGGTCGGCTCTACTCGGCGCACCTGGGCATAGCCGAGGGCTTCCTCGTAGCGGCCGAGGGGCTTGCCCGAGGTGGGATGCCGGAAGACTTCGCCCTTCCGAAAGATCGTGTATTCCTGGCCGAGCAGCACGCCGTCCTTCTTGGAGAGGTCCATGTAGATCCGATCGCCATCCACCTGCACCACCAGGCCTTCGATCGGCGGAAAGGCCGACACGACCTCATCGAGCATGAGGCCGAAGGTGGCCCCCACCTGGTCGGCCAGGCCGGCATACGCCGGCACGGCGAGGACCCCGGCCAGGGCGTGGCCGGCGGCGACGCTAGAAAACCACGGACGGCTGATGAACACCGAAGATCTTGCGCAGGGCATCGGAGATCTCGCCGAGGGTCAGGCGGGCACGGACCCCGTCGAGGATGAGCGGGATGAGGTTGTCGCGGCCAGCCGCCGCCCGCTCGATAGATTCGAGGGCCTGCGCGGCGGTCGCGGCGTGACGCGACTGCCGGAGCCGGCCGAGACGATCGGCGAGGGCCCGGGCGACCGTGGGGTCGCCCTGGAAAAGGTTCGCGGGCGGCGGCTCGTCCATGACGAACTCGTTGACGCCCACGACAATGCGCGCCTTGGCCTCGATCTCCTGCTGATAGCGGTAGGCCGACTCCTGGATCTCGCGCTGCATGAAGGCGATGGCGCTCACGGAGCCGCCCACACTGTCGATCTTGACGATATAGGATTCGGCCTCTTCCTCGATCCGCCGCGTGAGAGCCTCCACGGCATACGCGCCCCCGAGGGGGTCGGCGGTGTCGACGACCCCCGACTCGTAGGCGAGCACCTGCTGGGTCCGGAGCGCGATGCGCACGGCCGTCTCGGTGGGCAGGGCGAGGGCCTCGTCCATGGAGTTGGTGTGCAGAGACTGGCAGCCGCCGAGGATCGCGGCGAGAGCCTGCACGGCCACCCGCACGATGTTGTTCTCCGGCTGCTGGGCCGTGAGCATGCTCCCCGCGGTCTGGGCGTGGAAGCGCAGCATGCACGAGCGCGGGTCGCGCGCCCCGAAGCGCTCGCGCATGATCCGCCCCCACAGGCGCCGGGCCGCGCGGAACTTCGCCACCTCCTCGAGGAGATGGTTGTGGGCATTGAAGAAGAAGGACAGCTGCGGCGCGAAGTCGTCCACTTCGAGACCGGCGGTACGGGCGGCCGTCACGTAGGCAATGGCGTTGGCGAGGGTGAAGCCCACCTCCTGCGCCGCGGTGCAACCCGCCTCGCGGACGTGATAGCCGGAGATGGAAATCGTGTTCCAGCGCGGCACGCGATCCGCGCAGAAGGCGAACAGATCCGTGATGAGCCGCATGGAAGGCGCGGGCGGATAGATATAGGTGCCGCGCGCGATGTACTCCTTCAGGATGTCGTTCTGGGTGGTACCGGACAGCTTGTCCGCGGGGACGCCCTGCTTCTCCGCCACCGCGATGTAGAAGCAGAGGAGGATGGCCGCGGTGGCGTTGATGGTCATCGAGGTGGACACCCGGTCGAGCGGTATGCCCCCGAAGAGCTCCTCCATATCGTCGATACTCGAGATGGCTACTCCCACCTTGCCCACGTCGCTCGCCACCATCGGATTGTCGGCGTCATAGCCCATCTGGGTGGGGAGGTCGAAGGCGACGGAGAGTCCCGTCTGCCCCTGCGCGAGGAGATAGCGGTACCGCTGGTTCGTCTCCGCGGCCGAGCCGAAGCCCGCGTACTGGCGCATAGTCCAGGACCGGCCGCGATACATCGTGGGCTGCACGCCGCGCGTGTACGGGGGCTCACCCGGGAATCCGGAATCACGGAGGTAGTCGAGGGTCGCCGCATGCTCGGGTGTGTAGACCCGCTCCAGAGGAACGCCGTCCGAGGCGGCGAAGAGCCCCCGCCGGTCCGGCGTCTTGTCGAGCGCGGGCTTGAGGGTCTGCGCTTCCCAGGCGCGGCGGGCCTCTTCCAGGCGCTGCTTCTCGGCCGGGGTCATGATGGCGCGATCACAGGGGTATGTTCCCGTGCTTGCGCGGGGGGTTGGTGTCGCGCTTGGTGTGGAGCACCTCGAGGGCCTGGATGAGCCGGCGCCGGGTGTCGCGGGGCTCGATGACCTCGTCGATGTACCCGCGCTCGGCCGCCACGTAGGGGTTGGCGAACTTCTCCCGATACTCGAGGGTCTTCTCTTCCTTGAGCCCGGCCGGGTCCTGCGCGGCTTCCATCTCGCGCTTGTACAGGATGTTCACGGCCCCCTCGGGTCCCATGACCGCGATCTCCGCCGTGGGGTAGGCGAAGTTGGCGTCGCCGCGGATGTGCTTCGAGGACATGACGCAGTAGGCGCCTCCGTACGCCTTCCGCGTGATGACGGTCAGCTTGGGCACGGTGGCCTCGCAGAAGGCGTACAGAAGCTTGGCTCCGTGCTTGATGATGCCGCCGAACTCCTGGGCCGTGCCGGGCAGGAAGCCGGGTACGTCTTCGAACGTGACGAGCGGGATATTGAAACAGTCACAGAAGCGGACGAAGCGCGCGGCCTTGGCCGACGCGCTGATGTCGAGGCAGCCCGCGAGGTGCGCGGGCTGGTTGGCGACGATGCCGACGGGCCGGCCCCCCAACCGCCCGAAGCCGATCACGATATTGGACGCGTAGTCCGCCTGCACCTCGAAGAAGTACCGGTCGTCCAGCACGGGTCGCACGATGTCCTTGATGTCGTACGGCTTGTTCGGCTGGTCGGGGACGACCTTCTGGAGCTCGGGGTCCGCGCGGTCGGCGGGATCCGTGGTCGGGCGGACCGGGGGATCCTCCGCATTGTTCGGGGGCAGGAAGGTCATGAGCTCCCGGATGAGAGCGAGACACTCGTCTTCGCTGTCCGCGGCGAAATGAGCAACGCCGGAGGTCGTCCCATGGGTGGCGGCGCCCCCCAGCTCCTCGAAAGACACTTCCTCGTGGGTCACCGCCTTGATCACGTCGGGGCCCGTCACGAACATATAGGAGGAGCCCTTGACCATGAACACGAAGTCGGTGATGGCGGGCGAGTACACGGCGCCCCCCGCGCACGGCCCCATCACCGCGGAGATCTGCGGCACCACGCCGGAGGCAAGCGTATTGCGCAGGAAGATGTCGGCGTAGCCCGCGAGGGAGACCACGCCTTCCTGGATGCGGGCACCGCCCGAGTCGTTGAGGCCGATGAGGGGCACCCCCGTCTTCATGGCGAGATCCATGATCTTGCAGATCTTGCGCGCATACGATTCGGAGAGCGAGCCGCCGAACACCGTGAAGTCCTGGGCAAAGGCGAACACGGGCCGACCGTGGATGCGCCCCGAGCCGGTCACCACGCCGTCCCCCGGTATGCGCTGGGCGTCCATACCGAAGTCATTGCTCTGATGAAGCACGAACCGGTCGAGCTCGGCGAACGAGCCCTTGTCGAGGAGCACGTCGAGCCGCTCGCGCGCCGTCTTTTTTCCGGCTTTGTGCTGCCGCTCGATGCGCTCCGGCCCGCCCCCCGCCTCGGCGGCGTGGTTGCGGCGATGGAGTTCTTCGAAGCGGTCTTGGAGAGGCATGAGGACGGCTCCTTGGAGTGCCGGACGGTGCGTCTGCGTCTGGTGGAGTATATGGGTCGCTCAACGGGAAAGTCAATGAATGCAGGACTTTTCCCGTCCCTCGTTTGACTTCATCGTGCGGGGTCTGTCATACTTTCCGTCCATGACCCCGGTGGCCCAGGTCGTGCTCGTCTTGTGCGCCGTCGTGTTGACGGTGGCGATGGTGGTCACGCTCGCATCGATCAGACGTGCCGCCACGCGAGCCGAGACGGTGCTGCAGCTCGTCGAACGCGAGATCCGGCCGCTGGCCAGTCAGGTCGAAGGACTGGCCTCGGAGGTTCGAACCCTCTCGCACACGGCCAGCCAGGAGCTCCAGCGGGTCAGCGGAGTGGTGCGACGCGTGGAGGACGTCTCGCTCAAGATCGCGCGGGTGGTCGGGGTGGCGAACAGCCTCGCGTCGTTCCGCGGCGTCACGAGCGTCGGCTCGGGCGTGAAAAGAGCGCTGGGCGTTTTCGTTTCCAGACTCAGGGCATCGTGAAAGAGGGAGGACGATATGGCAGACGAAATCAATAGGGACGCGGCGGGCTATCTGGGCTGGTTCTTTCTCGGGGCTATCGCCGGCGCGGCCGCCGCGCTACTCCTGACGCCCAAGACGGGCTCGGAGACGCGCGATCTCCTGACGGAGCAAAGCCAGGAGCTGTTCAAGAAGGCCCAGGCAAAGGCGAGTGAGGCACAAGACATGGCCGGCGACCTCCTCGGGAAGGGACGCGAGTATCTCGAGGAGCAGCGCAATCGGCTCGTCGGCGCCTTCGAGGCCGGCCGCTCGGCCATGAAGGACGAAATGGGCAAGCTTAGCTCCGACGCCAGCTAGGAGCCTCGGTCCGATGTGGCGGACAGCGGGGCCAATCCGGCCCCGCCTGTCCCCCAGCGACCGCTGAGCTTGGACTTCAACTCACCCTTCCCCCGCTCTCGTTTGCACCGGCAATTTCCCCTCCTTCCTCTCACGCGCAAGAATATCCAGGCCGGAGCGGCGGATTCCCGGTGACCGGACGTCGGGCGAAATGAGCAGGAAGCCGCGGAGCTCCCGACCCCCCGCGTCGAACGGCAAGGTGCCGGTGTCGCCGCGAAGCCGTATTCTGCAGTGGATCGCGCCCGTCGTGCTGATGCTCGCCACGGCCGTGGCGTTCCTCCCCACCCTCGACAACGGCTTCGTGAATTTCGACGACTTCGAGAACTTCCTCAACAACACGTCGTACCGGGGACTCGGCCTCACCCAGCTTCGGTGGATGTTCACCACGGTGAATCTGGGCGGCCTCATACCGCTGACGTGGATGACTCTCGGCTTCGACTACGTGATCTGGGGAATGGATCCGGCCGGCTACCACCTCACCAGTCTCGTTCTGCACGCCCTGGGCGCTCTCGTCTTCTACTTCGTCCTCCTTCGCCTCCTGAGAGCGGCCGGCGACTCGAGCCCTCCCGACCCGACCGCCTCGCGCCTGGGAGCCCTCTTCGGGGCCTTGATCTTCTCGGTGCATCCCCTCCGTGTCGAGTCGGTGGCCTGGGTCACCGAGCGGAGGGACGTCCTGTCGGGACTCTTTTGCCTCCTCACTGTGCTCGCCTACCTCCGCGCCTGGGATACGAGAGACGGCGAGAGGCTGGGACGGACGTGGTATCTCACGTCGCTTGGTCTCTTCGCCTGTGCCCTACTCTCCAAGTCCATGGCCATCACCCTCCCCGTCGTGCTCGTCCTCCTCGACATCTATCCGTTGCGGCGGCTCGCCGGCCAGCGGAAGACAGGCGTGCGGGCGATCGCCCGCAATCTGCTCTTCGAGAAGACTCCTTTCGCCGTCCTGAGTCTCGCCGGCGTCGGGGTCACGCTGGCCGTGGCAAGAGGCAACGACGCCCTCTCCTCGCTCAGCGACGTGAGCCTGCTCGATCGCGTCTCGCTGTCCGTCCACTCCGTCGCCTTCTATCTCTGGAAGACGGTGGCTCCGGTCAACCTCGCCATCATGTACGAGCTTCCGGAGCGGCTGGACGGGACGACGTGGCCTTTCGTGGCGGCGTGGCTGTTCGTGCTGGCGATCACCGCCGCCTGTCTCGTCTTCAGGCATCGCCTGATCGCCCTCGCCGTGGTGTGGCTCGCCTACCTCGTCATGCTCGCTCCCGTTTCCGGTCTGGTACAGGCGGGCCGGCAGATGGCCGCCGATCGCTATACCTACCTGCCCTGTCTCAGTTGGGCCGTGCTCTGCGGCGCCGGGCTCTCTTGGGCCTGGCGGAAAACAGCGGGCCCCCATGGTGAGCCGACACGAGGCCGGTGGCTGCTCCTGGGGGCGGGCGCGCTCATCGTGCTCGGGCTCGCCGCGCTCACCTGGAAACAGGTCGAGGTCTGGCATGACACGGAAACGCTGTGGACCCATGCCGCGGCCGCCTCGCCCTCGGGCCGGGCGCACGAGAATCTCGGCGAGGTGTTCCAGGATCGAGGACAACTGGCCGAAGCCGGCGCGCATTTCGAGAGGCTGGTGCGAATCAGACCGCGATACGGCCCCGGCCATCTCTACCTGGGCGCCGTGCGCGCCCAGCAGGGGCGCCCGGACGAGGCGATGAGAGAGTACCAAGAGGCGGCGCGGCTCATGCCGACATCCGCGGTGCCTCACTACAATATGGGCCTGGCCCTCATCGCGCAGCATCGGACCGCGGAGGCCATCGAGCGCTACCGGGAAGCGGTGAAGCTCGTGCCGGGCTACGCGAATGCCCACAACAACCTCGGCATGGCCCTCGCCGAGCAGGGTCGGTTGGACGAAGGGGTGCAACACCTTCGGGAGGCCTTGAAGCTGGACCCGGAGTCCCCGGGGATTTACAGCAACCTCGGCCTCGTTCTCGCCCGGCAGGGTCGGGCGGCGGAGGCGCTCCGGCAACTCGGCAAGGCCGTGGAGCTCGATCCCGGAAACGCGGGAATCCGCAACAACCTGGGTGTCATGCTCGTCCGGGTGGGACGCTACGACGACGCCGTGGTTCAGTTCCGAGAGGCCCTGACCATAAACCCAAGGCTCCGGGAGGCCCAGGTGAATCTCGACGATGCGATCGCTCGATCCAGGCCGGGCGCGCCCAAGTCGCGATGACCACGCGCGGCCCCGAATTTATAGATCGTCGTACGTGACCGATCGCAGGGGCGGCTCGCCCTTGCGGCGAGCCGAGACGTAAAATTGGGGGAGTGCGGGGGCCATTTCGAGGCCCCCGCAGTTAAACAGTCAAATATGTATGGCCTGCCCCAGCGCGGCGAGGGTAGCTTCGAGCGATGCCTCCGACAGCGTCGGATGCGCATGTATCGTGTGGATGATCTCTTCGAGCGTCGCCTCGAGCGTGCGCCCCACCGCGAATTCGTGAATCAGCTCCGTCGCCTCGGGGCCCACGATGTGGACGCCGAGGATTTCGCCCGTGCGCTTGTCGGCGACGACCTTGAGAAACCCTTCCGTCTCCCCCAACGCGACCGCCTTGCCATTGGCCGTGAAGGGGAATCGCCCTACGCTGACCTCTCGTCCGTCGGTCTTGGCCGCCGCTTCCGACAGCCCGATCGAGGCCACCTGGGGACGGCAGTAGGTGCACGAGGGAACATTGCCGTAGTCCACCGGATGCGGTGAGCGCCCCGCGATCGCCTCCGCCGCCACCACCCCCTCGGCCATGGCCTTGTGCGCGAGCATCTGCCGCCCCGCCATGTCACCCACCGCGAAGACGCCCTTCACGCTGGTCTCCATCGTCGGGCCCACCGTCACGAGCCCACGCTCCGTCGCGACACCGAGGGCTTCGAGGCCCAGGCCCTTGGTGCGCGCCGCCCGCCCCACGGCCATCAGGACCTGGGCAGCCACCAGCCCTTCGCGCTTGCCCTCGGCCTCGATCTCCACTGCGACTTGCCCATTGCCCGGCGTGACCTTGACGACTTTCACGCCGGTGCGAATGGTCACGCCTCGTCTCGTGAAGAGGCGCGCGATCTGAGCGGAGGCTTCCTCGTCCTCCACCGGGAGGACACGCGGGAGCGCCTCCAGCACCGTCACCTCGACGCCGTAGGCGCGGTAGACGTCGGCGAATTCCATGCCCACGGCGCCCGCGCCGATAACGATGAGCGAAGCCGGCCGGGACTCCGCCCTCACCGCCCCGTTCGAGGAAATCACCTGGGTCTCGTCGATGGTGGAGCCCGGCAACGACTTGGGCTCGGAGCCCGTGGCGAGGATCACGGCCCGGCGCGCCTCGAGGGTCTGCGCGCCGTCTTTCCCCTTCACCTCGACCAGGTTCTTCGCCTTGAGGGCGCCCGAGCCGGCCACGAGGGTGATCTTGTTCTTGCGAAAGAGAAATTCCACCCCCTTGGCCATGCGGTCGGCGACCCGGCGCGATCGCTGAATGGCCTGGGCGTAGTCGGCCTTCCACTCTCCCACCGTGATGCCGAACTCCTCGGCGCGGTGGAACAGCCCCACGACCTCGGCGTTGCGCAGAAGCGCCTTGGTCGGGATGCACCCCCAGTTGAGGCACACTCCGCCGGGTCGATCGTCCTCGACCGCGGCCACCGAGAGGCCGAGCTGCGCGCACCGGATGGCCGCGACATAGCCGCCCGGTCCGGTGCCGACCACCACCACGTCGAATGCCTGGTTCGCCACGGGACTAGACGAGCAGGCGCAGGGGTTCTTCCAGGAGACGCTTCACGTCCTGCAGGAAGCGGGCACCCATGGCGCCGTCCATCACGCGGTGGTCGCAGGAGATGGTCATCTTCATGCGGCGCCCCACGCGGATCTGGCCTCCCTCCGCCACGGGCTTCTCCAGGACGGCGCCCACGGCGAGGATGGCGCCCTCCGGCGGGTTGATGATGGCGGAGAACTCCTCGACGTCGTACATGCCGAGATTGGACACGGAGAAGGTGGCCCCGGAGAATTCCTGGGCGCGGAGCTTGCCCCCCCGGGCGCGCTCGGCCAAGCCACGGGCCTCCACGGCGATCTGGGCGAGCGGCTTGATGTCGCAGTCGCGCAGAACGGGCGTGATCAACCCCTCGTCGAGCGCGACGGCCACGCCGATGTGCGCGCGATTGAAGACGCGGAGGCTCGGCCCCTGGAGCTGCGCGTTCACGCCCGGGTTCTTGAGAAGGGCGAGCGCACAGGCCTTGATGACCATGTCGGTCACGGAGACCTTGGGCTGCCCGTCGAGCCCGTTGAGCTCGGCGCGGAGCGCCCACGCGCGGTCCATGGACACTTCCGATGTGACGTAGAAGTGAGGCACGGGAGCCTTGGACAGCGGCATGCGCTTGGCGATGGCCGCGCGCATCGCGGACAGCGGATGGTCCTCGAACTCGGCCTCGCTTCTCTGAGGGATGACGAACTGTGGCCTGGACGCGGCGGGAGCGGGGGCGGCCACGGGTACCGCCGCCGGACGCGGCGCCGCCGCCGCGGTCTCGACATCGCGCCTCACGATGCGCCCGCCGGGGCCCGTCCCCTGAAGCAAGCGGAGGTCGACGCCGGACTGGGCGGCGACCTTGCGGGCGAGGGGCGAGGCCTTGACTCTGCCATCGCGTCCCGGGGCCTGGGTGGGCGCGGCGGGCATGGGGACGACCATGTTCGTCGCCGGCGCGGACTTGTACGATTCCATGGCAGGCAGCGGCTCGGGCGTGGCAGGCTGTGACGGGGCCGCGCTCTGGGCCGGCGCAGGCGCCGCCGGGGCAGATCGAGGGGGAGCGGCCGTGGCCACCGAGCCGATAT
>WNFV01007183.1_pt1 | contig 12966 bp, 11 predicted proteins | sample 5400101 | NCBI WGS metagenome assembly WNFV01 (sample SAMN13153361, study PRJNA577476) | soil metagenome | isolation source: 115 cm soil or saprolite under grassland replicate 1 | place: USA:California | collected 2016-06-15
ACGATGAGCATGGCCACGAGGACGGACACGCAGTCGCCTGCGCTGCACGTTGCCGACAGCCGCGATCTGATCCGCGTGCTGGGCGCGCGCGTGAACAACCTCAAGGACGTCAGCGTCGAGATTCCGAAGCGCCGGCTGACGGTGTTCACCGGCGTCTCCGGCTCGGGCAAGAGCTCGATGGTGTTCGACACCATCGCCGCGGAGTCGCAGCGGCTGATCAACGAGACCTACAGCGCCTTCGTGCAGGGCTTCATGCCGACGCTGGCGCGGCCGGAGGTCGACCTGCTGGAGGGGCTGACAACGGCGATCATCGTCGACCAGGAGCGCATGGGCGCCAACTCCCGCTCCACCGTCGGCACCGCCACCGACGCCAACGCGATGCTGCGGATCGTGGTGTAGCTCGTCGGCACGATCGCGCGGTTCGGCTGGCCAGCGGCCGACTTTGGGAGCTCGTTCTCGACCTGAAAGCTCCATAAAGAGCTCCATACCCACTGCATATTGGAGATCGTGCAAGTCCTCTACGAAGAAAAAGCTGATTCGCGCGTCGGGTAGACGCTCGGTGAGATAGCGGATCCGTTCCATAGGTGCCCGGACGAGGATTGCCACCACGGGAACGCGCACTGATGAGAGGATGTCTGTCACGTCGGCGCTGACGATCCCGCTTAGCTACGCAGCGGCAGCAGCCGGAGATGCCCCGCGGCGCAAGTGCCGGACGTAACACTCCTCGACCTCGGCGTCGTAGGCGCGATCCGGGTAGGCCTGCTTGAAGATCTCTTCGAAGAAGGAGCGTTCGCCCCACCGGCGAGAACGCTCCGCGACTCGCGCACGCACATCCTCGGGTCGCATTCCCCATGGGTGCTCGGTCGAACGCATCAGCCGCGCGAAGGGATCGATGAGGAGAAGCGCATCTACACGCTCGGGATAAGTCGCTGCGAATGGCAGTGCCAACCGCGCGCCCTCGAGGTAGGCGGTCAGGATGGCGTGGCTGGACGCCGCCGCATCCATCACCGCGCGTACGTCGTCCATCCGCGCCTCGAGCGACGTCAAGTCGCGAACGTGATCGGACAAGCCTGTCCCCCGCTTGTCGAAGAGCAGCACCCGTGCAAAGCGCGTGAGCTTCGTCATCCGCTCGACGAACTCGGGGCGCTCCCAGGACGAGAGCATGTCGTTGATGCCGCCGCGGATCCAGAAGACGTCTTGCGGCGCATCCCCAACCACCTGGTACGCGATCGCGACGCCGCCGCTCCGAGCGTACTCGACGTCCGGTATCGACACGGCCGAATCTTTCCACCCGCGGGCGGTCCTCCGGACATCGCTCAGGCTGCACGAAGACTGACCTCGTGGGACCCGCGCGCTCGCCGTGCTCCAGGGGGTGCCCTCTACGAGGCGAACTCGTTACCTGTAGAGGCAGTAGAAGGAGGCGAAGGGAGCGCCTCCTGGCGCTTCCGTCGCCCCTCCGCCACGCGGGCGGCGAAAGCGTTGATTCCCTGGATCAACCAGGCGCTGGGGACACCCAGCGAGCGTGTCGACCACCGCGTATCCGGCTCGTTGGAAGAACTCGAGACGCTGGACACCGCGCAGCTTGAGCAGCTGGTGGCAGCAGGCCGCAAGAGGCGCTTGGAGGCTGTTCCTGAGCCGCCTCCTGTCGCCGAGTCCGGCAACAATCAGATCGGCTAGGAGGGGCGGACGGCACCCCCGGGAGCGCGTTGAGCCGCGCCGGTCCTGGGTGCGGGACCCTGGGTGCGGGACCCGCCGATGGCAGCACGGAAAAGCCGCGTTGCGGCGGTTCGAGCGCGACGGGCTGCCGCATACCGGTTCGCCGCCCCCGCACGGACGCGGAGAGGCTTCCCAGTCCTTGCCAATGCTTGACGGCAGCGAAGGCACGACATACGGTCGCGGCAGAGGAGCGTCGGATGCCTGTTCACACGGTCGCGGAGGATCCCCGCCGGTATGGCGTCCGGAAGATTGGCGAGCCACGTCCTCGCGCCGGTTCGTGCTCGACGAGGAGGCGGCGGAGCGCCTCAGCAACCGGCCGGTGAGCGGAGGGCGGACGGAGCCGGGGAGCCCGCCGGGCCCGAAGGTCTTCATCAGTTACCGACGCGAGGACACGGCCGCACATGCGGGGCGCCTGTACGACGCGATGGTTGCTCGGTTTGGCGGGGGCAACGTATTCATGGACGTAGACATGGCGCCGGGCGTCGATTTCGTAGAGCGAATTACGGAGGCGGTCGCCGGGACGCATGTTCTGATCGTCGTCATGGGCCCGCGTTGGGCGACGGTCGCGGATGAGCAAGGCAGGCCACGTATCGCCGATCCCGAAGACTTCGTCCGGCTTGAGGTCGAGACCGCGCTCAAGCGTCCGGATGTGACGCCGATTCCGGTGCTCGTTGCCGGAGCACGAGTGCCGAATCGTGACGACCTTCCACCGGAGGTGCAGTCGATCACGCGGCGCAACGCAATAGAACTCAGCGATGGGCGCTGGGGCTACGACGTCGGTCGACTGATCGCCGCCCTTGATCGACTCCTCGCGGATATCTCCTCTCCCGAGCGCAGCAGCCGTACCGAAGAGTCGGCTTCGGTGGACGCTTCGCAGGCTTCGGGCGAGAACGCACCGACGCCAACCGTCGCGGCCATCCCGTCCATCGAAGCGAAACGCACAGCGGCGCGAGGGTCGAGGAGAACGTGGCTTCAATGGGCGCTGATAGGGGCGGTGTTGACCATCGCGCTAGTGGTCGCGATCGCCCTCTTGACTCGTGGAGGCGGCGCCAATGGGTCGAACGAAGACACCGATTACGAAGCCCTTCTCAAGCTCCTCCCGGCCAACATTCGACCGACCTGCCGCGACGATCCAGAGACACGTTGGATGATCACCGACGCGGAAGCGACCGCGCAGGCGCTATGCGGAAGCCCCAATTCGGACTACTACCTGACCTATGGCCTTTGGCCGAGTTCTCTCCAGGCCCATGATTGGCTCAGCCGCGCCCGCGACCCCGGCACGGTCGATTGCCGGAGGAGTACGACCGAGGCGATCAAAAACATCCTCCCTCGCGCCACGACGGGGTGCGAGGACAAAGTCGAAGCTGACGACAACGGCGGCGAAGGCATCGGGATCTGGTGGAACGAAGACGGCTCACGTGTCGCTGCGTGGTTTTTTTGGCCGAACCATGATCAAGATGCGGCTTTGATGCAGTGGAAGACGGTCGTGACGGCGCCGTAACGCCAAGGCGCGTGAACGCTACGGCGGGTAACAATCCTCAGCGCGAGAAAATCGTAGGGACGCTTCAATCGACTGACACGGCGTGACACGGAGGGGAGGGGTACCCTGAAGGGCGCCATTATTTACGTCACAGCTCATGCGGCGGCTCGGTAGTACTCGTGGATGAGGCCGCCGAGTCGGTCCCGGCGACGGATCTCGCTGGCAGGCGATCTTTCTCGTCGCTCGTCGGATTCGGGTACGCGGTGTTCGAGAGCACGATGCGGCCTCTCGCGGTTGTAGTGGTCGACGTAGACACGGAGCACGCGCTCGAGGTGACGGCGGTTGAGGATCAGCAGCCAGTCGAGACACTCGCCACGGACGGTGCGAACGAAGCGCTCCGCGATCGCGTTTGCCTTCGGCGCCCGCACGGGAGTTTTGACGATCCGGATGCCTTCGCTGCGGAAGACTTCGTCGAAGGGGCCGCTGTACTTGCTGTCGCGGTCGCGGATCAGGAAGCGGACGCCCTGCTCAGAGAAGTCGAAGCCGAGGTTACGCGCCTGCTGGGTCACCCAGGCGCTGGTGGGGTTAGCGGTGCAGCCGGCAAGCCAGACGCGCCGGCTCGCATGCTGGCCTCCGTGCTCTAAACACAGCCGTACGCCACGGCTATATAGCTCCTCACTCGCCCGCTGCCGCGGCGAGCGATGCGGGCGACTCGAGCGATCAAACATGCGTTGCTTGCCGCGGTGAGTCGGCTGCTTCCCGACCGAGCGGTGGTCGTGCTTTGCGGTCAGCCCGCAGAGGCTCCGCCGCTGGCGCCGAGCGTTTCTGCAGGGCAATCGCCGACGGCGCGGCCGCCGGCCTGGTCGTCCGCCGCTTGCGGCCGAGACACGCAGCCTGATCTTCCGGATGGGGCGGGAGAACCCTCGCTGGGGTTATATGCGCATCCAGGACGGAGGGGGGAGAGGCGTCGCCAGCGTCACGCCGACCACCCGATCCGCTCGTCACGCCTCCCCGGGGGCTCCGGCACCGATTCCCCTTCAAATGCGTCGCGACCGAATTTACGAACCCTACGGGGTCCGCGTCTGCCGCTCGAGACCATCACAGAGGAAGGGTGGAGCGGCCGTCGCTAGCGTGAACGGCGGCCACTCGATCCGCTAGTCACGCCTTCCGGGCTCCGGCACGATTCTCCTGCAAATCGGCCACAACCGAGTTTACGAACCCTACGCGGGAAAATCCGCTTCGCTTGAGACGGGAGCGGCGTCAATTAGTGCGCGAGCGCGAGGCCCGTTTTGGGCGTACCCTCCTCCTCCGCGTCCGCCACGGGGCGGCGGCGCGGGTGGCGCTGCGCAGTCCCCAGATGCGCCGCCGTCATCGCCAGCGTGCGATCCAGGGTGCGGTCGATCTGCTGCACGGTCGACTTCATGTCGTCGATCCCGAACTCGAAGCCCTCGATGTAGGCGTGCTTGAACGTCGCATCGATCTGATTCAGCTGCCGGAGGTAGCCGAGAAAGATCACGTTGACGTCGAGCAGCGTCGTCAGGTCCTGTCGCGCGTGCTGACGCGGGTTGTTGAACCAGCCGTTGATCACGATACCGAGCACGCCGGCACCCCCGGGAAGGACCCAGGTCTCGAGCTTCGCCGGATCATGCGCAAGCTGAGTGATCGCGATCACGATCAGCGCGACGCCGATCCCGACCACGAGCACGTTCACGCCCATGGCGAAGTAGAAGTTGCGGTGCGCCTGCTTCACCGTGTCCTTGAACGTGGATCGGACTGCCTGCTCGGATTCGCTGAGGATGTTGTCGAGCGTCTGCAGGGTAGACCGTCGCTGCGTCAGGCGGTGCATCGCCGCCCAGCCGCCGAGGTTGAGCAGGATCTCCTCTGCCGCCTGCGCGCGGCGGCGGTCCTCCCCGCCGAGCTCCTTGTTCAGGATCTCGACGCAGATGAGTCGCTCGGCATCGATACGCCGCAGCGCGTCGTACAGGTGATCCCAGAGCTGTTTGGGGGTGTCCTCGCTGAGAGCGCGCTGGATGACCAGCGACACGGCATCCGGTTGTGGCAGCAGCGAGGAGAGTGCGATCGTCGCCTGCACGCGGATCTCGGCGTCCTCGTCGAGTAGCGCTTGCAGCAGAGCATCCTTGCCGGCGGAGTTGCCAAGTCGGCCGATCGCCTGCACCGCCGTGAGGCGGAGATACGGCTCGGGGCTCGTCCGCACGATCATCGAGAGCTCGCTGACGACGCTCTCGTCGCCGGCGTAGCTCCCGAGCGCGCGGATCGCCCGAGCGCGGTGCTCAAGGAAGAAGCCCTTCCGCATCAAGTCGACGAGGTCCGCGACGACCTCGCGCACGGGGAATTCCTGCAGAGCGCGGAACAGCGCCCAGGCGATCCAGAAGTCGTCGCGGGCGAGGCGGATCATCGCTCGAATCTGGTCCAGCGCGTCTGGCCGACCTCGTCGCGCGAGCAGAACGGCCGCCTCTGCGTGGACGAGGTAATCCTCGACTGCGTCCTGCCAGCGACCGACCCAGAGTTGATCGACCAGCTTGTCGAGCTTCGCCCTTTCGTCCGCCTTGGTCGCCACGACCTCAAGACTGCGAAGCGCAAAGAACCTCGTGTACCTGTAGTAGCGCTTCTCCTGGTCCGTCGTGGGGGAGTTGAAGATATTCAGCAAGGCTTCGAACGCGCGGTCTCCGCCGATCACGGCGAGAGCGCTCGCTGCCCAGCACCTGACGCCGTCGTCCTGTTCCTCGCTCAGGAATTTGAGAATCGGCTGGAGAAACCGGGTCTTGTTCGGCACCTGCTCAAGCTGCTCCAGCGCGCTGATCCCAGTGCGGAAGCTACCGGTCGAGAACGCTGACAGAAGCTCGGCAGGGCTGATTGTCTCGCCGGTCGTCTGAGTCTGTACGCTTGCGGACATCGGTCCTCCCTAATCGGGGACGCGCCGCAGCCTTTTCGAAGGGTACTCCTACGCGGCAGGAAGGAGAAGGGCCGGCTTCAGCCGTTCCACGTGACGGGGGGCCGCGACCCGAGGAGCGTCGAGGCCGAGCTTGGCCGTGGGGCAACCACCCTGCCATCTCTTCACCGTCGAGACGCTCTGGCTCGGACGCTTGTACGTGTTCTTCTTCATCGAAATCGGCACTCGACGCGTGCACCTTGCCGGCTGCACCGCGCATCCCAACGGCGGTTGGGTAGCCCAGCAGGCGCGCCAGTTCGCGTGTTCGCTGTCCGAGCGCGCGGTACCAATCCGTTTCCTGATTCGTGATCGCGACAGCAAGTTCAGCGCCGCCTTCGACGAGATCTTCCGCAGCGAAGGCATCACGGTGATCGAGACACCAGTCCGCGCACCACAAGCGAACGCCTACGCCGAGCGCTTCGTCCGCACTGTCCGCGCCGAGTGCCTCGACTGGCTGCTCATCATTGGTCGCCGCCACCTCGAACGTGTGCTCCGCATCTACACGGCGCATTACGGATGGAAGTCAAGTGGCTGGACGGCTGGCGGCTCCTTTGCGAGAGTTGGGGTGGGCGCGGGTGACCGCGAGCTAAAGCGCAGGGGGTGGGGCTGTCTCCTGCCGCGCTGCTTGGCCGCTTGACGGCCGACGAGATGCGCGCCCCGGTGCGGCACCCGCGCCCTTGATGGCCGGCTGCCAGTCTTGGACGAGGCGGCGGTAGGCGAGCTCAGCCTGGGCGGCGAGTTGCTTGTCGAGGTCGTGCTGCTCTTTGGTTGCGAAGACGCCGATCCGTTTTCCTTTCTGGCGTTCGGCGCCGGTTGCGAGCTCGAGTTTGCGGATCTTCTCGCGGGTGAGTGAGGGGCGGGCGAAGGCGTAGTCCTCGCCGCGGCTGAGCATGTGCCAGGCGATCACCGCGAGCTTGCGTGCGACGGCGACGGTGGCGATGTTGCTGCCGCGGCGGCCGGCGATCCGCTGGTGGAAGGCGCGCAAGGGGCCGGGGGTGCGGGTGGAATGCCAGGCGGCCTCGACCAGCACGTGGCGGGTCTCGCCCGGGCCCTGCTTGCTGATCCGCCCGTGCCGGGCCGGCTCCGCACCCGATTGGCTGACGCGCGGGTCGAGGCCGAGGTAACTGACCAGCTGGCGGGCGCTCGGGGAAGCGGCCGATCTCGCCGACGGCGGCGAGCAGCGCGGCGGCGGTGACGAAGTTCACGCCGGCAGGGTGAGCAGCCGCCGCATCTGCGCCGAGGCCAGCACCTGCTCGGCCAGCGCTCGCTCGACCAGTCCGATCTCGCCGTCCAGGAACTCGGATTTGGCGCAGGCAGGCCGCGATCGTCTCCTGCTCATCGGCGGGCAGATCCTGGGCGGCGAGCCAGCGCCGTCCGCGGAGACCGAAGAGGTCACTCACCGGCGGCTTGCCCTTCAGGTTGCGGATCAGCGTCGCGTGCACCTGGTTCTTCGCGCGCGTGCGCTGCCGGACCAGCTGCGCCCGCGCCGAGATCCGGCGGCGCAGGATCCGCGTCTGCTCGTCCGGCAGCCACACCGCGGGCAGGAAGCCGCCGGCGAGCAGCTTCGCGAGCGTGCGCGCGTCGATCTTGTCCGTCTTCGCGCCCGCACGGGTGATCCCCTTGACCGCCTTCGGATTCGCCAGCACCACCCGGCCGACGTGCGGCTCGATGATCCGCGCGATCCCCAGCGCGTTGCCGGTCGCCTCCAGCGCGACCTGATCGTCGACGCCGAGACTCTGCGCAAACAGCGCCAGCGCCGCCGGCTCCGTCCTCACCCGCCCCGCCAGCCGCACGCCGCCTCCCTCCGCGATCGCCACCTCGCAGAAGTCGCGATGCACATCCAACCCGATGAAACGCATCGAACACCACCTCCACTCTCGCTCACGACTGACGGAGACGAGGCGGGCGACGCGACAACTACGGATCCGTGCGCACGGCACACCCGGACAGTCGCAGGGGCGGCCACCTACAAACAGCGGGCTCGCAGCCCATAATGATCGACGGCCTGCCCAACCTGCGTCTCCCTGAAGCCCCCGGCATCCGGAACGCGCCGACGCTACGACAACGGCCGGACGACACAGACACTCCACGCGCGCAGTCTCATCTCCCTACAACCGCCACCGGCCGCACCGAGCGCTCAAGCTCGCCCCGCCGGGCCCGGCCGCACCAACCCTTCGTCTCGACGACACGGAGCCTGAACATCCCATCCACCGACGCGAGCTACTCGGCGGACTGATCCACGAGTACCGACGGGCGGCCTAAACCGAGCGACCAGACTTTGCGCACCCCACACCGCTGCCGGCCAGATGCGAGAAGGGAGCTTGACCTTTGTGCGTGTATTGAGACAATCGCGATTAGCGCTCCAACCCAGCGCGGAAGCCGCCGAGCCTGCGGCCTCCCCGACTCCCACACTGGGCTAACGGGCGCAGTGCAGGCTATTGGGAGGAGCGTCAAGAATGTCCGAGCGCTGGATACCGATCGTAGCGGCGGTTGTCGGTGTCCTGGGCGGTATGGGAGGCGCCTTCATCGGGGGTTATGTGGCGAACGAGGGGCAACAGCAACGGTTCAAGGAAGAGCGGAAGTCCCAGTTAGAGGACCTCCGCCGCGAAACGTATGTCCGATATCTGCGGAACCTCGACGCGGTAGTCGAACTTACGTTTCTCGAGAAGAAGAAACCTTCAGAGAGGGAAATCGCCAATGCCCAGGTGGAGGCCAGGTCTGCTCGAGACCAGGTCCTCCTTGTTTCCTCCAAGCCCCTCAGGGACGAAACAGTACGGCTTATGAAGTCTTTGGAAGGAGACGAGCAACTGTCTGACGAGCAAAACTTTCGCAACTACGAAGACGCGCGAGAGAGGTTCATCGTGGCGGGCGAGTCGGAGATACGCCGGGGCAGGCGCTAAGGCTTTTTAGCCGCTGGCTTGGGTGACCTGCCGATCGGAGTCGAAGGTATCCAGGAGCCCCCGCAGGTACTCCTCGCTGTCGGGCACGAGGTGGCCGTAAGTCGCGTCGATCTGCGCGATCCGCTCCTCGTGCGTCTCCCACAGGAATACGCCGAGCGTCGACGCGGCGCCGACAGCCAGCCGCGCTTGTCGCGGCTTCAGACCCTGTCGCGCCTGGGTCTTCGACTTCCCGTGCCCGGTCCCGTATTCGTTCCGCAGCTCCGCCGATCCCTGGACGATCGTCCCGAGGTTGTTCAGCATCCGCTTGATCGTCTCGGCGGCCTTCACGGTGTCCGCGATGTCGTCCGCCGTCAGCTGCAGCGCGTGGGGTGCGTAAATTCGGTCATTCGGATTTGCAGGCAAATCGTGCTGGCCGTGAAGGGTGCCAAAAACCTAGGTTCAGCCCCGAATCCGAGTTTTGACACCCTTCACGGTGTGCACCATTCGCTTGCGATCGAACTCAAGCCGAACCCGAGTTTCCGGCACGCACAGGCAGCAAGTCATGGCTGAGCTTGTCTTCAAGACAGGGCTCGCACCGCTTCGGTAGCGACTCTTCCCGCGTCGCTCTGCCTTACTTGATCCTCACTACTCAGGCTGAAAAGGCGCTATCCCGTTCGGCCCAACGGATTTCTGGCGGCTGAACGCTGTCCAGTTCCCAATGCCTTCTGATTTCTCCGTCATGCCAGTGGGGAAGGCGATTTCCTTCGTAGGTGCGGGATCGCTCCCCGCCGAGCGTCGACGTGTAGCGCCTGTCCTCGAAGTCGGTGTATGTGACTCCCAGGCCAGTGATGTTGATCCGACCAAGCCACGTCAGGGGGTGCGAGGACTGCGTGGACAACGGGGGAACGATCACCGGGTTGAACCATTGCCCCTCTTGGCGCTGAGCGACGAGGACGTTGAGCGAAGGGCCGTTCCCGACGTTTTGCAGTACCCAGGCGCCCTGCGCGGGATCGTCGACGAAGACCAAGACGGGCTTCCGCGCCCGTACCGTAGATCGGTGGGCTAAGCCGTAGTTGACGATGAAGGACGCAAGTGCGATCGCAACAGAGGCGATCGAGATGACGGTCGCGGCGCTCATGCTCGCGAGGCTACCGCTCCTTGTGTCGAAGGACCTGGATCCGTTCTGGCCTATTGGTCTGCGTCGAGCTCGGACCACTTGGAGCAGTTTGGCGAGCTTGGCTTTGGTTGCGACGAGCTTGTGGGATACATCCAGAACATCATTTTCGACAACTCCGCGTCGCCTTCTGCGGGACGCGTCTCTAGGAGCGCCCCTGTGGGTGCGGAGCGGGTCATGCGAAAAGGAGCCGGTCGACGCAATGAAGATCGTTCGGGTCGAAGTACGGCTCAGCCCATTTGTCAGTCGTCGAGAGGAACCAACCGGCGGATTGGGCGGCCTGCTGCTTGGACGCGGGGAGCTTGGTGATCGGCCCTTTCACTGTTGCGCTGCGATCGAGGAAGTGGAAGTGATCGACAAGCCCGAGCGCTTCGATAGCGAAGACGGTGGCAACTTCCCGGTCGCGGATGGCCAGCAGGTTGTCGCCGTTGCGTTGTTCGCCGCCGAGGGCGAGGTTTGATGATCCGCAGTAGACGACTGGCTCGTCGCCGTTGAAGCCGCATACCACGAACTTGTGATGTACCTGATGGCCGACGCCGCCGATGTTGCGTACTTGGTTGAACGGCGGTGGGAGCTGCGTGCGAACGGGTTTTCCCGTAACGAGCACGCCCGTCTTCCGGCCTGGCTTGTAGAGAGAGATCCCCGCACTGCTGTCGGATATTCCGTAGCTGAAGATGCGATCGTCGGCGTGGAGGTCGGTGAGGGCCGTAAAGACTGGGCTGGTGCCCTGATCGATCGACATGACGGCAAAGAGGACGCTCCCGACCCCTGTCTTCTTCTTGCCTTCCGCCTTGATCCGGGCTGCGATGCCGTCGAGCGTCGCGATAGCGAATTCCTCCGAGTGCGGAGCGAACGTGATCTCCGTGGGCGGGGTGGCGGCGGTCGAAAACGAGTACGCCTCGCCAGCCAGTGTCGATTTAAGAAAGGCCTTCAGCTTCGCCTTCCCGGTCCAGGCCGTCTCGAACAGCTCGGCATATTTCGCCGCGACCTTGGGGTCGTTGAAGACGAGAACGTGGTTTGAGTTGACGTAGAAGCCGGTCACGGAGAAGTTCGTCGATCCGGTCAGGACCTTCACGGCGCCGTCTGCGTTGGAGACGACGAAGACCTTGTCGTGGGCGTAGCGGCCGAACTTGCCTCGTTGAATCTCAGCCGCTCCTGTGGCCGCGTTCTTGAACAGCGCCTCGAACTCATCCTCGGCCTTTGGTGTCGCAGCGGAATGGTGAAGTCCCGCGTTGTCGAGGATGACGCGGATTCGGCCTTGCTTTGCGAGGTTCAGAAGGACCTTGATCAGATCCGGCTCGTTGAGGTCGTAGGCAAAGACGTCGAGGCGAAGCGCCTTGTTCTTCACGACCTCGCCCAAGAGCTCGAAGATCCGCTCGCGGGCCGTGAAGCCCGACCACTCGTACTCGTCTGCGAACGTGTACTGCTGTCCCCTGGCGTCCGTGCCCGCGACCTGCTTCGTGTCGTAGAGCAGGACATGGCCCTTGGGGCGAATCAGCGCCTTCAAACCAAAGTGGTGCACAAAGGCCTGCGACTGCGTGAAACCCCGCGTAAACCCGAGCGCCAGCCGTTTCTTCTCGAACGGCACAACATCGACGTTCACCGACACCCCCAGCTCGGGGTCAAGCGGCAGCAGCGAATGCTTCTCGTCGAAGTACCTCGCGATGACGGTGTAGGTGTACTTGCCGAGAAAGGGCTTCAGACCCTGGTGGACCGAACCCGGCACGTGCAGCCAGCGGAACTTGTGGAACGGCGCGTTGATGCTCGAGTTCGCAGGCTCGGTCGTGTCCTGCGCGTGATCGCCAGGCGCACGGAATTGAAGAGTGTTGTGCAGGAAGTAGGGCTGCTGGCCGCTCGGCCGGCACTCGATCGTGAAGCCGGCAAGGTTCTCGGCCCGGGTCTTGTCGAGCAGATTGAACGCGAGCAGCGTCTTGGCGTCGCCGACGTGCGCCCTCAGCGACATAAAGCCTCTCGTTTTCGTAACTGATGCAGGCATCTAGCCAGGCCTCCTGATCGAAATCCAAGTTACGACGGGGCGCTGGGACGTCACCCCCATCCTCGCGAGAGCGGACCCTGTAAGAGATAGAGAACAGCTACGCCACATCGAGCACCAACATTCTTCTAGCCGGTGGCTTCTACGCGGTGCTGGAATCGGGAGAGCCTTTCCCCCGGGCGACCCTTCGGCCACGAGAAGCATTTTGCGCGTGCGCCTGCCATCGGCTGCGCCTATGGGAAGCGGGAGCTTTCGTCGGAGTTCCGGTAGACGAGAGTTGTTGTCTTCATGCAACAGCGGAAGCTACTCCTTTCGCCTGACTTTGCAAAGGGCTTGAGCCCTCCCGAGCTAGCCTGCGCCGACGCCCGCAGAAGGCACGCCAGGAGAGTCCGGCGCGCTCCTCGGCCGGTCCAAGCCTGAAGGGCGCCGTTATTCGTGTCACAGCTCAGGCGGCGGCTCGGTGGTACTCGTGGATGAGGCCGCCGAGCCGGTCGCGACGGCGGATTTCGCCTGCGGGCGATCTTGCTCGTCGCTCGTCGGGTTCGGGTGCCCGCTGCTCGAGGGCACGATGCGGCCCGTGGGGTGGTGCACTTATTCGATCTTCCTGCAAATCGACCGGATTCGGTACGCGGCTGAGTTTGTGCACCCCACGGCTGTGCCAGGTTCAGTCAATGGCGGTGACCGCGAACCTGCACTACGTCGTCGGGCATCGGATCTTCTCCGGCCGGCGGACACCCGCGTTTCTCCCGCCGACGGCAGCGGTAAAAGCTTCGC
>WNFV01007186.1_pt1 | contig 12964 bp, 8 predicted proteins | sample 5400101 | NCBI WGS metagenome assembly WNFV01 (sample SAMN13153361, study PRJNA577476) | soil metagenome | isolation source: 115 cm soil or saprolite under grassland replicate 1 | place: USA:California | collected 2016-06-15
TGTAAAATAGATTGGCTCTCCGTCATCTTTCGTGCTTGGATAAGATGGCTCAAACATCGGCAAGTACGCGACGTCGCAAGAGCTCGAAGCTTGCCCGCCCGTAGGCAGTACGCTTGATCATTTTCAAGCGATTCACATGTACAACGCCAGACCACACTGCTTGACGCCGTCGTGAGTTATGATTCGACCCACGCGACTCCGACCAGCTCCTTCGACGTAGAACGTAGCCCTGCCCTGGCCCTCACCCAGGCGGAAGATGCGCCTAGTGCTTGCGGCGCGGCAGCACCCAGCGCGGCCAGCACACGCCGTCGCTAAAGGCCCGCAGCATACGCGCGAGCAGCGGCGTGCGGCAGGAAGTTCGCCAGCGCTCGTACCCGCGGGCGTCGAAGACCAGCGCGGCGAGCACCAGCGCGATCGCCGGGGTCAGCACGAGCCCCGCGAGTTGCGGCATGTTCACCCCCGTCAGGCTACCGGTGGTCAGGTACAGCAGCGTGCTGAATGGCAACAGCGTCGTGCTCTCCACGCCGAGGGCGATACACCCATAGCAGAACAGCGGCACGCCAATCTCCCGCCGCATCCACGACCAGGCGAATGCCCGCCGTCCCCAACACCACCGCGCGCCAAACGCGATGCGCCGCCGAAATGTCTGCGCCGCACGCTGCGCGGCGGCAACCGCTTCTCTCTCCTGATGCATCGAGCGTCCTCCTCCTGTTACAGCGACGACCTGAACCATGCCAGCCGCCATTGGCGGCTGGCCAGAGTGTGGTTTGATCGTCCAGAAACTCGGTGCGGCGTGGACAGCGCCGCTCGCAGGCGCGCTGATCCGGTGAGGTGAGCCGCAGCTTCTCCGACGCACCTCACCGGATCAGCGCGCGAATGTGTTACCAGAAGCCGAGCAGACGGATAAGCTGGAGCAGCATGGCGCTGGCCTGGACCACCAGGGCGAGCGCACGGGCGACCGTGAGCGCCGACGACATCCGCTTCGCAGGAACCGATACGAAAATCATCATGCCGCGGCGGCCGACCTTCACCGCAATGGTCTCCGAATCTACCGCAGTAACCGCCACAACTGGCCGCCGCCAACCGGCCTCCGACATCTTGGCCGACGCGCGCAGTAAAGCAGGCGGCAGGACATCGATCACAGGTGGTGGAATGTGCCGCGAGCGGAGCGGCTTGAGGACCCGAAGCAGCCCAAGCGTGAGTAGTGTCGTTAGCCCCACGACGATGATGGCCGCCATCGTGTCCATCAAGAAGGCCGCCAGGCTGATGATCGCCAGCGCCAACGTGCCGGCGAGGAGCAGCATCAGGTCACGCGCCTGGACCATCACCGACAACGGCGCATCAGGCGCCGATGACGTCCCCGCCAACCGGGCCCAGCGCGCGTCCGCGCCGTGGCGAATCGCCGCCCAGGACGGCGCGGGCGGAACCGGCACCGCCGCGTCGTCGAGCGCCGCCCGGACCGCCGGCAGCAGCGCCCGCAGCGACTGAAGCCGCTCGGACAGCTCCGGCGACTCCGCCAGCGCCGCATTTACCGCGGCGCGCGCGTTCGCGTCCAGCGCGCCGTCGAGGTACTCCAGCAGCATCGCGTTGTCAATCACGCTGTTGCGGCTCATATGCATGCTCCTTCAACAGAACGCGGAGGTTCGCCCACGCGGCGTTCATCCGCGACTTCACCGTCCCGATCTTTATGCCCAGCGCGCGCGCCATCTCCGCGTAGGGCAGGCCCGCACACCAGAGGCGCACCACTCCACGCTGCGCCTCCGGCAGAAAATCGATGGCCGCGCGCACCGTATCGCGCAGCTCCCCGGACACTGCCTGTTCCGGCGGCGGGGGAGCGGGATCGGGCAGATCATCCTCCCACGCGCCGTCCGGCACAAGTGGACGCTCCTCGGCAGCCCGTGAGCGGGCGCGCAGGATGTCCACGCAGAGGTTCCCCGCAATGCGCAGCAGCCAGTGCTCGAACCTGGCGCCGTGCGCGTCGTCGGCGCGCGGCGCGAAGCGCCCGATAGCCTGGCTCGCCCGCAGCCAGGTTTCCTGCGCCGCGTCCTCGGCCAGCGCGGTATCGCCGAGATACCGCCAGCACAGGCGGTATCTCGGCGCCCAGTAGCGGGCGAGCAGGGCGTCCCACGCCTGCTCGCCCGCCGGACTGCCGAGTCGGGCCAGCGCAATCAGATGCGCGGTCGTGGGATCATGCTCGAACTCCATTGTGCGTCCTGCCTCGCTTCGCCAACACCTGTATGCAGTTTAACGACAGATCGCGTCGTTTGGTTCGGTCTCTTCGGATATGTCGAGGGATACCTGCGCGCGGGTCGCCGCGACCCGCGCCACCGCGAGCTGAGAGCGGGAGCGGTGCGCGGTGGGGTATCGGACGGCACATGAACACTGTGCATTGATGCTATACTTGGGTACATTAGGACACACGTTCGCGTATCGTGCGGAGGGTTTGCCTGTGGCGTTCGATTGCGTTTTCCTCGGTGGGGCTGCTGGGGTCGGCGCGAGTTGTCTCGCGTTTCGGCTCGGTGAGCGCTGGATCGTTGTCGATGCCGGTGTGCGGGTCGGTGCCCCACCCGATCAGCGTCTCCCCGATCTGGCGTTTTTAGCGGATAAAGATGTCGCCGCCATCCTCATCACCCACGCGCACGCCGATCATATCGGTGGGCTGCCCCTCCTCCGCGAGCGATTTCCGGCTGTCCCAATCTACGCGTCGCCCGCGACAATCGCGCTAATGCGTGTGATGTTCGCTGACGCGCTGCGGATTATGGCGCGGCGCGCCGCCGAAGAATTGGAGGTTCCGCTGTTCGACGATGCGCTGGTCGCTGCAACTTTGCGACGGCTACGCCCCCTACCCACCGGCACCCCACGTGTCCTCCCCGGTCTGCCGTCCCTGAGGGGATGTATAACCCGTAGGCATCACTCCGGCAACACATGTCACCCTGAGGTGACGGCCCGACATCCGGTCTCAGCATTGCTTGACAGCTCTCATCCACATCCACGCCGACCGGATTGACCCGATCAAAACGTGGTTGATGAATATCGTCTGAAGTGGTCCAGGAAACCCAGACCACCTCACTCAAAGCCACGTTGGTTCCCCAAATGCCAGACCTTGGCTTTGGTACGGCAAATCAAACAAAGTATTGAAACTTTTGCACACGCTCATGGAGGACAGTGCGCCCTGGAATGAATTAACGGTCAAGGACCGTTTCGCGAAGTTGTTTCCCACTGCAGCTTGCTGGAGGGGGCTGGACTCTACGCTGGGTCCGCCGAATACTCCACGTAGAGCACCACATCCAGCGCCTTCGAAAGCTCCTCTTCCGCTCCTGCTCGCTGAATCTCCGCTTCAATCACCTGGTCCGCCTTCAGTCCAACCAACGCGTTCAGCGGCAGCGGCGCGCCGTTGCCAAGCATCTCGCCGTCATTCGTTATGGCGAGTCCCTTCTCCAGCGTGACGTTCGCGCTCGCGCCATTCGCCGGCAGTTCCACCACCGCGCCGTAATCGCCAGGGGTGTGCCCGATGGTCATCAACGCTATCTGCCGGATGGTGCGATTCGCCTCCCCGTTCGGCAGCGCGATCTTCGCGAGATCAAAGTGGAACCGCACCGGGTCATTGCCCACCCCGCGCAGCTTGTTGAGCGCGTCCCGGTCATGAATGCTCGCCGCCAGCAGCATGCCGCGCGAGAATGCCGCCACTTCCAGCGGCTTAATGCCGTTCGCATACGTCGCGTTCATATCGAACGTCACCATCACATCGCTCAGCCCGCGAAGCCCCTGCGGATTCGCCGCCAGCGGAAACTCCAGCTCCCAACTGGTCTCGAACCCGCTGCCTTCAAACTGCAGCAGCGTTTCGCCCGGCAGCCCGTAGACGAACAGGTCGTCATGCAGGCGGAACTCCGACAGCGGCAGAGCATCCGGATACCGCACTAGCCGCGCCATCGACCCATCCTCTTTCGATACGAGTGACACGCCCGAGTTCCGCAGCACGCCCTTCGGCGGCGGTCCATCCCCGTGGTCCGCGCCAATGGTCAGCGATCGCACCCGATACCCATACATACGCGGATACGCGAGGCGCAGAGTCGACTCCGTCGTTTGGAACATGCACTTGCCTGTCGCCTTGAGTTGCCCGAACGCCAGTGGAAACTCGCGCGCTAGTGAGATAGAATGCTTGACCGGCGCCGTCGCCCGCGCGCCCAAGATGTGCTGCGCCTCGAGCTCCGCGAGGTCGGCCTGCAGCTTGTCCGCGCCGCTCGCGCCTCGGAACTGATACGGAACGTAGTTTAGCCGGATGACATCGATCAGTCGGCTCTGCTCGAATGCCAGCGCACGCTCAGCCATCCATGCTGTGCGCGCGCCCAGTTCAACATAGCGCCGCATCAGGTTCTGCGCCAGCAGCGCCATGCGCCGCCAGAAATCGGCGTTGAGGAAGCGGTCCTGATGGAACCGGTAAAGTTCACGCGCCAACGACGCATCGGCTTCCGCGATGGCCGCTTCGAAGTTGGCGATGGTCACCTCGCGCTGACGCAGCCGCACCTGCGCCCGCGCTGCTTCAAGCCCCGAGGTCTCCAGCGACTTGATATCCGCCTGCCTCTTGTTCGCTTCGTCCGCCATCGACGACATCGAAGTGTAGCCGTAGTACGCAAACGCGCCGAACCCGATGGCCAGCGCCGCGCCGCTGCCCAGAGTTGCAGTGGCCGCTTCTTTCGCCGCCGCCCCGCCGCCAGTGGAAGACTTCAGGATCCCGAGTAGTTGCTCGCCGCTCACGCTGCTCGCCGCCGCTTCATCGCCCGCCACGCCTTTCGCCAGCGGCACCATGTTGGTCAGCGAGTCCTTGATGCCGCCGAAAAACGCCTTCGCCTGTCCGAAGAAGCTGTCCGCATCCGCAGCTTCGGCTTTCTTGCGCGCGATTTCCACCTCGACCGCCTTCACCTGCTCTTCCGCTTTCCCGACACCCACTTTGGCCAATTCCTGATGCTCCGCCGCGATTCCCTGGCTCGCCACCGCGCGCTTCAGCAGGTTCTGCGTCTGCAGGATGTCGATGCGCGCCTGCTCGTACTTGCCCTGGAAGTCGAGGAAGTCGTTCTGGGCACTCTTCGCCGATGCCGCGAACGTGTCCGCCGCGGTCTTCAGGGGCTTGTAGCGCAGCACTGGCACCATCTCGTCGTTGTAGCCATAGGCGTTCAGGCCCATCTCGATCTGCTGGAACCCGAGCCGCGCACGCATGAGCTGCGACACCTTCGCCGGGTTGTACGTCGCATTGCGGTTGATGAACAGCGGGTCGAGCAGATAGAAGCGGTGCGGTCGGTAATCCGGCATGATGTCCGGGTTTTCGCCATGCAGGAACAGCACGGCCTTGTAGAGTTCGCGCGCGCGACGGATCGACGAGGGATCGTCATTGCGATAGAGCTGATCGGCCCAGCTCAGCATCACGTCGCCCTGCGCGAGGCGAAGAAACGCGCCTTCGAATTCCGCGATGGCCATCACGTCCAGCCCCGCGTTCCTTAGGGTGTCGGAATTACTGTAAATCCAGAATGGCGTCGGTGGCCAGACCTCCGTCTTGTCTTCGCTGAGCGGCGTGGCCGCAGTATAAGGCAGTGTGCTCTCCCGGAACAACTCCGCCCGCCGCGCGTCGTCGTACTTCGCATAATCATCCGTGGTCGAAACCTCCGCCACACCCACGCGCACGCCCGTCAGCGGCGCGAGCACACGCACGGCTTTGGCGAAGTCGCCCTGCGCTGTTGCAATCAGCGATGCGAAGTAAGGCACCAGCACGTACCCCAGATAGATCAGATTGTAGAGAAACAGCGACCGTGCATGCGCCGTGCTGACAATGCGCCGCTCGTACTCGGACCTGTTCAACTGGGGTCCGGGCAACGGGAAATACGGCATGTTGAAGAACTGCTCGAAAGCATCGAGCTCAACCCGGTTCTTCGGACGAATGCGCGCCCGCGTCTTCAGGCTGATGCGCCCGTCGATGCGCCACGGGTCCCAAGCAAACGATGCCTTCACCCAGTGGCTCTCGTATTTCGACAATGCCGTGCGGATCAGTTGCATAGCCTCACTCAGCTTCGCGGCTGCCCCGATATAATCGAGCGCATCGTACTTGCTCAACGCATCACGCAGCGTATCGCTCACCGGGAACATCAGCCCAAGCCAGTCGACGGACTGCGAGAAATCTGTCTGGCTGATGAAGTAGGTGCTCCAGTCGGGATCCGGAAGCGGCGGCGTGTTGCGGAATGTCGGCAAGAATTTTCGAAACTCCTCGCCGAACGATAGGATGTTGCGCCGTATGTCGTACGCGTTCTCGGGGAAGAACTTCTGCCGCTGCAGCCACTCCTCGTACTGCAGGAAGAACGGCGCTCTCCCAAGATGCTCGCCGAAGATGATCGGATTGCCGTTGCCCTGCAGCACGGGCTGCACGTTAAAGGGCTCGACAGGCGTCTGCCACGTGTCGGAGAGTAGCCCCAGCAATGCCTCCACGTTGAGCTGCACGGGATGCAGCTTCTCGTCCGGCTGGCGATCGAAGCGGATGCGCACCCGGTTTTTCAGTTCCGCAGCGGACACGCCGCTCAGCGAAATCAGCACCTGCAAATAGTCGTAATCGGACTGCCCCATCGCCTGCGGCGGAATCGCCCCGGCCGCAATCCCGAAGCCACCGCGGTCCGATCCCACGATCAGCAACTGCCGCAGCACCTTGATTGCAAGCGTTGCTGCGGGCTTCAGGTTGTGATCCCCCGTGGTGAAGTTCTGCAGGAAACGGTACTCGAGCTGCCGGTTGAACACGTCCTCAGGCGCATTCGGCAGCCCGTACATGTCGCGCGCCGCCGCTACCCAGATGCCGCGCAGGTAGTCGCGGTACAGCTCGATGTCGGACTTCGGCAGTCGCGGAAACAGCGAACCGAAGTCGCGAATGTGCGCCTCGATGTTGTCGCTGATGCGGTAATGCCCGATCGCCCCAGCGAGGTCCCCGTCGAACAGCTTCCGGGGCTCGAGATAAACGGGGTCGTTGACCACTTCGAACGGAGCCTGCTGCGGATCGTACTCGCGCACCGTCTGCACGATCTGCCGTACCGCCGCTCCGCGCACCGCCGCGGTCCAGTTTGCCACTGGACTGCCCCGCCACGGACTCAGCAGCTGTTGCGTGACTTCGCCGGTCTCCAGCATCCGGTTGGTCGTGAGCCAGCTCGTTAGTTCTTGAAGCGCCTCGGCGTCCGGCTGAGCATCCGCCGCGCGCATCTCCACCCGCACTTCATTTGCGCCGCGCTGCACGGCCAGGGGCTCCTGCAGCCACTGCTCATCGCCGTCGAGAAGCATCAGCCACGTATTCGGCTCGCGCCCATGCTCCACGCGGCAGAACGCCTCGAGTGCTTCCGGCTCGTCTCGAACCTCGACTGTGAATTCGCCATCGGGTCCGCTGACGGCTGTCCCGAGTTCATAGCCGTCGCTGGCCGTAACGCCCGCGCGCCACGCGACCGTCACCCTGGCGATACCCAGCCCGGTCTCCGGCTCGATTACCCACCCCGTCAATATACGCTGCATAGGTCTTCCTCCTGACTATCGAAACTTAGTGATTAAGGAATGTATCAACTGAAGCGTAGGCGTTCTCGCCTGAGCGAGGCAGGTTGTGGCCGGTTTCCACCAACTTCGTTACACCCCGGGAGGCGGTGCTGGAACTCCGTTGCCCTGTCCCGCCGGCGTACTTAATAGGTTGCCAGAGATACAGCTCGACAGTCCACCTAACGTAAGGCCAATCAGCGGCCGGAGCCGCGCTCCAGCAGCCATCGGATCACGGCAAATATATCCGCGGCTCCGGTTCGCTGCATTGGCGGGTTATGCGGCGATCGGTGCGCGCTAAGGTTTTTGAGCCGCGACCGTCAGCCACGCCGGAAGGCCGGCACGCGGGTTACGCCGCCAGTCTGAAACCTCGACTGCCGCACCCGGCTCGTAGGAGAAATCCTGCCAGAAACGGGAACTCTTCGGCCCGGTCTCGCCCACGTATTTGAGCACCAAGCCCGCACCCGACATCGCATTCAACAAGGTGCCCAACGTCCAGTGGTACTCGTAAGCGATCCCGTCGTCCTCAAAGACGTAAGGACCGCCGTCCGTGTACGGTTTCTCCATCACCAGAGCATCCGCATTGTCCGCCCACGGCCTCTGAAACGGGTGGACGTCGTAAAACACGTACACGCCGCCAGGCTTGAGAACTGCATGCACCGCCCTGAAAAGCGCGGCCGGCTCAGAAATCCAGATGAAGAACCCGTTCGTCGACACGACCAGATCAAAATACCCTTGCGGTAACGCGCCCAAGTCTGTCGCGTCGGCGCGCACGAACGCGAGATCGAGTTCGAGCGTGCGGGCGCGATCTTCGGCAATGTCCAACTGCCTCTGTGAAATGTCCACCGACGTCACGCGCGCCCCCAGTCCGGCGAGCGCGAAGGCGGCGTAATTGTCGCCGCTCCCGATCACGCAAACGTGTCGGCCCTGAAGATCGGGATAGAAGCGGCCGATTTGCTCGAGCGCTTGGCCCTCGAAGGCGAGTTCCGGCTCAACTGCACACCGCTTCCAGAGGTCGTCACGGTCGCGCAGCTCACGCCAAGCCGCGGCGGCGTTGTCCCAGTGTCGCCGGTTGGCCTCGTGATGCTCGTTCACCCAAACGCTCCGCGCCGCATAACGTGCTGCGCTTCAGCTGCCGCCGAGGCGCTGCAAAAGCTGTCAAAATAGCTATGATCTCGCGCGCCGAAGGCGGTCAGCTGGATCCTTTGTTCGATGGCGGCTTACAGATATGCCTCTCTCGGGGCGCCTGGCCACGTAAGCGTAGTAGTTGCTACTCCCAAAAAAGATCCCCACTTCGCAATCACTGCGGTGGGCTGCCGCCCAGCACAATAGCTGTTTTGAGTGGGAAAATGGATTGGCACAGGGTCACATTTGGGACACCGGCAAACCAAAGTGGCACGTAGGGCAACGAACACGGCACGCCAAGAACGATTTCAGCCACAGGCATGAGCCTATTTGTTTGCATTGTGACGCGAATATCTGAGGTCGCTCATTTATGTCTTTCTCACCCTTCGACCTGCGCAATTGATGAGCATTCTTACATAGACACCACAGCTACTAGTAAACTAATCTTACCCCACTAGGCAACTAGTAAATCTTATTCTCCTCTCGTCGCCATGTGGCGGCCGGCAATTTATGTTAGGGGCACGGGCAAACACTTGCACGTGTCTCTCTCTATACCTTGCGGAGAAATAAGATCGGGCCGCCCGAGCGTTTTACGCAAGAGCGGCCCTCAGTATCATCCACCTCTTACCACTTGAGCTGGCTAGCATCTGAGTGGTAACAAGCGGGTCAGGAAGGAGGTGATAAGAATGCCCCAAGACATTCCTTCAGATGATCAGGAAGCTGTGCGGCTTCCAATGGCAATCCGTTTCAGTGCTGCCTATGGACAAGCGCAAGTGAACTTTGAGATCAGCTATGCTGCTCTCGGAGTTCTCTACATCCTGATCAGAGTCCTCTTCCCGCACTGACTATAGCAGCCGCCTGTCTATTTGTCAATGTCAGATATCATTTCGTGATACGAAATTCATCTGAAGATAGCAATGACAGCGGATCGCCACGGTGTGCGGAAAGACAGTACGAGCAGAGCAGCGAGGGGAGCACATCAAGGTACTCCCCTAGCCGTGACACTCGCCCGTATTTATGCATTTCGCTGCCTGCTCAGTGAGTACCGTATCGTCTTACACAACTGGGCGTTCCAGCTTATACCAATTGGCCTTGAGCATGTCGCATTATCGTGGGGCTGGAGGCCTTGTCTAATGCTACATCTCTATCGCTATTTGGGATTACTCGTCAGTAGATGCTCTGCTGCGACGGTCAAGCATAGGCGAACATCTATGTTGATTATACAACCGGGCTCCTGTACGGTCAAGGTTTCGTACCTCACCTAAAATTGTGAAGTACTCAGGATAGAATTTCTACATACCCTTCTGTTCCATGGATGCGAATTCGTTGCCGATCTTGTATCAGCCTGGTGGCATTTTCTACTCCGACAACTGCTGGTAGGCCATATTCACGCGCGATAACTGCTCCATGGGTCATCAGCCCACCAACTTCGGTGACCAGGCCCTTTATCGATACAAATAAGGGTGTCCAGCTAGGGTCAGTAAAGGTGGTGACTAAGATATCTCCATCTTCCAGATCAGCATCTTCCATGCTTAAGATGACGCGTGCTCGTCCCTCGATCAGCCCGGAAGAAACAGGTAAGCCTACAAGCGCTTCAGCCGGGAGATTTTCCCGTTTGTACTGACCGGCAATGATCTCGCCGTCAGACGTGATAACGCGTGGGGGGGCTAGTTTTTCATATACTTTGTACTCATCGTTTCGCTTGCTGATGATCTGGTAGTCCAGTTGATGTGTGAGTACGACTTCGCGAAGTTCTTCAAAAGTGAGATAGTATATATCTTCTTTTTGCTGAATAACGTTGGCTTGCACGAGCTGCTCGGCTTCTTTCAGCAAAGCCTGCTTGTAAACGAAGTAGCGGCTAACTATGCCGTATTTTGGATATTCGCGATAGCCGATCAGATTCCGGACCAGGTCGATCATTCGTTTTGTCGCTTTGGCTTTCTCTTCACCCTCCGGTAATTGCTTCAAGCGATCTAAGAGCTCCTGTTCTTTTCTCAAAGCCTCCTGTCGCCCTTGCTCAAATTTCCGCTTCCCGGCACCAGGCTCAAAGTTTCTGATGTTGCTGAGAAGCATGGGGATAAGTAGCTTTGGCTTTTCGCTCCAACGAGTATTCGTAATATCGATTTCCCCGGCACAGCGCAATCCGTACTTGTTGAGATACGCATCGATAGCGTCCCGTGTTTTCTGGCCACCCTTCAACTTAACCAGCTCATCCAAAAAGGTATCATCGTTTGCATGCTGTAAATACTCAATGACTTCCGGATAAGGACGAATGACCTCCGCGACATCCAATAGCTCCAGGCCCATTTCTGAAGTAATATTATTGGGTGCAGATTGAGAAAGCGTGTCCGCAACGTTTTTTTCACCTAGCCACTCCTTCATTTTTTCATTGATCCATGATGAGGCATTCATAGCGGTCATAATCACACCAAAGCTTTGTGGATTAGATAAGCTCTTCCTTAATTGCTGGATATCTTCCAGGATAAAATCAAATAGATCCGGTCCTGACTTCGTTTGGATGGTGTGTTTTAACTCTTCTAGCGATGATTCGCTGCGCTTAATCAAATCAGAAACGACTGCCGGATCGTATTCGTTGAGTGTTTGAAAATCCACAGCCGATGAACCTTGATTGCCTTTAGCGGAGCTCTGTTCTTGCTTATCATCTGGTAGCAGTTTTATAAAATCTCCCCGCTCTATGATGGTGATCAATGCATCTCTTATGAGCGGATCGGATTTTCCCAGGACGTTTACTAGAATTTCTCTTTTAGCAGGTGAAGCCAGGTCATGTATGACATCAACAAACAACCTTCCAGCAGCTTTATACATGGGCCTGCCAGCTGTTAACTGCCATAACGACAATCCCAACGGTTTCATGGGGGCGGTCATCATTTGTTGATGGCCGACAGATAGATAGACGTGATTTTCCTGATCATTCGCTTCAGGGATGGGGTATAAGGTTGTGATCGGCCGGCTCTGGACAATATACAATGTATCATCAGCCAAACACCATTCGATGTCCTGGGGACGGCCGAAATGCGCTTCGATCTTTCTGCCCATGCGCTCAAGCTGCACAATCTGCTCATCCGTCAGCGCCTGCCTATTCTGCAGCTCAGGCTCAATCTCCTGTGCTTTCGTACCGCCGTCTTTTAAGGCATAGATAGCCAGCTTCTTGGTGGATATCTTCTTATCGATAACCTTGCCGTTGCGCACCTTATAGCTATCAGCATTCACCAGGCCGGAGACCAGGGCCTCGCCAAGGCCGAAGCTGGCATCAATGGATACCACCTTCCTGGTAGAAGTGACGGGATCGGCAGTAAACAAAATTCCTGCCGCCTGCGGAAAGACCATCTTCTGGACAACCACAGCCAGGTGGACGTTCCGGTGCTCGAAGCCGTTTTGAAGGCGGTACACTACTGCCCGCTCGGTAAACAGCGATGCCCAGCACTTGCTGACATGCTTGAGGATTGCCTCCTTACCGATAATGTTCAGATACGTATCCTGCTGGCCTGCAAAGGAGGCGCTTGGTAAATCCTCTGCCGTTGCGCTGGATCGTACTGCATAGGCATTTTTTTCTCCAAGCCTGGAGAGAAAGTGGGTGATCGCTTCTTGAATCTCTTCAGGGATGGCTATCCCCTCGATGACCCTGCGAATCTCACCGCTCAGCTCAGCGATGCTGTCCCGGTCTTCCAGCGTGAGACGCGATAGCTGATCAAGGAATTCGTTCATCGGCGGCGTCGCACCAATGATTCGTTTAAAGGCTGCGGTAGAAATACAAAAGCCATCTGGCACGCGTATCCCTTCAACCCTGGAAAGTTCCCCCAGGTTCGCGCCCTTCCCCCCAACAGCCATGATTTCTGTTGTGCCAATGTCCTGAAAACCAAGCACATAGGAGCTCATCTATTTGCCTCCTTGCGAGAGCGAGAGATGCAGCCATTGTACTACCATTTAGGCTTGCACAACCATCATAATTCGCGTACCCTTAAGGACGCTCTGTTCTGAAGCGTCTGGAGGGTGGTCATGAATAAAGTTGTCCCGACCATTACGGAGTCCGCCGATGAGCTTAAGGCTCTGCTCAAACAGGAGCGGCACCATGCCAAGCGCCAGCGCATCCAACTGCTGTACCTCCTTGCCAGTGGACAAGCCCGGTTCCGCAGGGAGGCGGCACAGATCCTCGGGGTGGATCGCACCACGGTGGGCACATGGCTGCGTCTCTACGAAACCGGCGGCCTTCCCGCGCTCCTCGCGATCTACATTCCCGCAGGCAAACAGCCCCCTCTCGCTCCGGATCAGCTTG
>WNFV01025129.1_pt1 | contig 12964 bp, 11 predicted proteins | sample 5400101 | NCBI WGS metagenome assembly WNFV01 (sample SAMN13153361, study PRJNA577476) | soil metagenome | isolation source: 115 cm soil or saprolite under grassland replicate 1 | place: USA:California | collected 2016-06-15
CAAACCGTGGAGATCCTATGCGGCGATTTACCTATGGAGGGAATTCGCGCAATCACTCTCCAAGAGAAAAAGGAGATAGGACCATGACTCTATTCTACAAGCAGATCAAATCGCCTGTCGGCGAACTCAAATTGGTCGCAAGCTCCAACGCTCTCATCGCCGTCCTCTGGCAGCCGGAACGTCGAAATCGAGTGAAGCTCGACACACCGAAGCTCGCTCCTGAGCACCCAATCCTGCTCGAGACAGAGCGACAGCTGTCGGAGTATTTCGCAGGCAAACGAACTCAGTTCGATCTTCCGCTCGAGCCGGACGGGAGCGAATTCCAGAAGACGGTTTGGCATGCGTTGAGACAAATCCCATTTGGACGGACCCAGAGTTACCTAAACTTGGCCAAGGCTGTCGGCTCACCCAAGGCGTCTCGGGCTGTCGGAGCCGCCAACGCCAAGAATCCGCTATCGATTATCGTGCCATGTCATCGTGTGGTCGGGGCCAACGGATCGCTGACCGGATTTGCCGGAGGTCTTCATGCGAAAGCGACGCTGCTAGCTCTGGAAGCAAGAGCTGCAGCAACGATGAACAGAGAAATCGTCCATGAGAATCCCGGAGCCATTTCGCGAACATGAAATCGACTGGCGACGACACGGAATCAGCATCATCACAGGCAGAGTTGGACTTTTCCTTTAGCTCCAGGTAAAAATCTAGTTTAGTTCGCGGTAGAACGGGTCAAAAGTGATCTCTCTTTTCGCTCCCTCGGTTTCCGGTTGGGCGTGAGAGTTGTCTCAGCGGCCTAACTGATCAAGCAGATTTCCGCCGGTCGATGCAGGATGTTGCGCAGCCCTTCATGGTTTTGAAGGGTGTAAGGGTCCGTTTCATAGATCTATCTGATGCAGTCGGACCAACACTTTTTGAAGGAGTCTAGATGAGCCTACCTCAATCACAGCAGAAAGTTCGCCGGGTTCGCCAGAAGCCGCGCCTGGCTGAGGTCGTCCGGGTGGAGTGCTTCACTCCCCACATGGTCCGGGTGGTTTTCGCCGGGGAAGAACTGGTGGGCTTTACAACGCGAGGCCCGGCGGAGCACCTGAAGGTGAACTTTCCTCCTCCCGGCGAGTCGACGTTGGTGCTCCCGGAATGGGGGCCGGAGGGGCCGATCCTTTTGGCAGGTCAGCAGCGACCATTGAACCGCACCTACACGCCGCGGCGATGGAATCCCGAAGCGGGAGAACTGAGCGTCGACTTCCTGCTCCACGGCGAAGGCCCGGGTTCCACTTGGGCGCAACAGGCCCGGCCGGGACACGTGGTGGCGGTGTCTCACCAGCCGGGAGGCGCTTACAAAGTGGACGCGGAGGCAGACTGGTACCTGATAGGCGGCGATGAAGCTGCGCTGCCTGCGGTGGGAACGCTCATCGAGTCGCTGCCGACATCATGCTTGGCCTATGTCTTTGTGGAGGTGGCGGATGCGGACGAGGAGCTGAAACTGGAGTCCTCCACGCGGTTTCAGGTGAAGTGGCTGCACCACGGCGGGGCGGCCGGACGGGTCGGACGTAAGCTGGAACAGGCGGTGCGAGAGTTCCCATTTCCGGAGGGCCGCGGCCGAGTCTGGATCGGTTGCGAAGCGGGTGTCATGCGAGAGATTCGCCACCACCTTTTTGAATGAGCGGAAGATGGACCGGGCTCACGCCCATACCCAAGGCTACTGGAAGTACGGCGCCATGAACCACCCCGACAACGACCGGGGTCAGGACGTGGAATAGACGCACCTTGCCAGTGCCGTTTGTCGATACTCTTACGGTGCCTCACTACTTTCTATTTCTCTTTGTGCTTTCTCCGAGCACTCTCTTAATAGGTCTTGTGATCGCCCTGGGCTTTGTATGAGATCGGCCAACCTAAGGTTGGAGCGTTTTGGTAAGCTTCTCATTCACCAGTAGGCTAACTCGCCCTGCGTCGATCAAAGCCCTGTCAGTACATGTCACGTTGTCACGTGATCCGTCTCTCCTGCGACAGGTTCGAACACCGATCAAAGTTGTTTCGGTGCTGCTCACTTTTGTTCCGAATCTCTACAAGAGTCTGACTCCGGAGTAAAAAATTTACTCCGCTTTTCTTGGTACGCTGCTTGCCTTCATTCCAAAAATTGCAGGCGACCAACTTGATGTCGTGAAAGCCGTTTCTTTTCTTTCGCTGGAACGCATGAAGTGAATCGGCACGCAACCCGCGAAATTCAACTCATCTAGCACCGATTGTCAGAACTTTCGGAGATCGCCGGTTCAGCATGCTCGACGGTTTTCGACGCCACAGAACAGATTAGCGAAAAATTGGAGAAGCGTATAAGCGCAAACGCAAAAATGGGATTGAAAACCGATGTGAGCCGCCGGCAATTTCTCAAAACAATGGGGACCGGTGCGGTCGCTGCTTGGACGGTTGGGGCGATGGGAATCCCCTCAGGCCAAAGCGCGCAGCCTCCTGATACAACGTTACCCGGGCATTTGGGTCGAATGTTTCGTTTGCCGCCGTTTGCGCCGCCTACGAATGCCATTCGCGAGGCACTTCTCGAACTTGGCAAGGCGGGCGGCATCATGGATGCGGCCGACGATTTAGCTGCCGGTCCGGTTGCTTTGATTAGTGATCCGGCACTCAATCTCGTGAACCAAAATAATCCCAACCATACGGCCGGTGCGACATTCATGGGCCAATTCCTCGATCACGACATGACGTTCGACACGCGGTCCCGCCTGGGCTTTCCAACGCAACCCGTCAGCTCGCCAAACGCCCGCACTGCATTTTTTGATCTAGATTCCGTTTACGGCGGTGGTCCAGGAGAAACGCCTGAGTTGTACAGCGCGATTGATCCGATCAAGTTTCGCGTGGAGAACGGCGGTCAGTTCGAGGATCTTCCACGGAATCCGACGAATAACGCGGCGATCCTCGGTGACCCCCGCAACGATGAAAATCTCATAATCGCCGGTCTGCACGCAGCCTTCTTGCTATTCCATAACCACGCGGTGGAATTTGTGCGGTCGCAAGACCCGTTGATCACCGACGACGAGGCATTCTTCCGAGCGCGTCGTCTCACGACATGGCATTACCAATGGATGATTGTGCACGAGTTTTTGCCGCTTTTCGTCGGCCAGGCGATGATAGACACCGTCTTGACCGGCGGGCGGCGTTTTTATGAGCCTCGCCGGAATGTAGCATTCATCCCGGTGGAGTTTCAGATTGCATACCGCTTTGGTCACAGCATGGTGCGACCATCGTACCGGGCGAACCTCGCAGGCGACAACGGACAAGCCTTTTTCGGAATGATTTTTGATCCTGCGGGTGAAGGTAGCGAGGACCCTGTCGATTTGCGCGGCGGCGCTAGAGCGCTACGACGATTCATCGGCTGGCAAACTTTTTTTGACTTCGGTGGCGCGTTTAGTTCCGCTGTTCGACCGAATAAGAGGATAGATACAAAAATTTCAACGCCCTTGTTTCACCTCCCACTGGCGACGATACCGGCCGGCACACCGCCGGTCTCCTTGATGCAGCGCAATTTATTGAGACATCTGACATGGCAGTTGCCATCCGGCCAAGCGATCGCCCGAGAAATGGGGGTATCTCCGTTAGACAGCGCCGATTTGGCTGAATTGGAGTCCATCGCGCTATCTTTTGTTCAATCGACGCCGCTGCTTTACTATATCCTGAAGGAAGCTCAAATTGTCGAGGATGGTCTCCGTCTCGGTCCAGTGGGCGGGCGACTCGTCAGCGAAGTGTTTATCGGTTTACTGCAACTCGATCCAAACTCGTACCTCAACCTGCAACCCGACTGGGCCCCAACCTTGCCGACGCAAGGTGGCACGCCGCAAAGTTTTCGCATGGTCGATTTTTTGGCCTTCGCGGGTGTGGATCCGGCCAGTCGCGGTCAGTAAGCCTGGATTCCTAACCCAGGCTGCATTGAGCGGGATCGTGCCTCCCACTTCGCCCATGCTAATCCGATCGTGATCATCGGAAAGTTCACCTCTTGTTTCCCAGCAGTGTCCAGCTCCTTTTCCAGAACATTGATTCCCGCGACTCCTGATCCTCTTCGCCCGCCGATCGTCGCAGTCGCTTTGGGCTGCATTCGAAAATCTGGAAAATGCGCTAGAACAACGGACAACTTAAAACCAAAATAGCCAGTGGAGCGATTTTGGATTCCGGTCTCGATGGCGAAAAGCACGGCTAGGAAGACTTGCGAGCTGGACGCCACAGGTGTGTATTGCATGTTACGCCTCGGAACTTGGTGTTCTGCGGATTTTCGCTTTGCTCTGATGTCAACTTCGATGTGCAAGCGGGGAAAACATGTGCTATCGAAGCTGATGCGAAAGGTGTCCTGGGTGTTCTACACGAATCAGCAACATTCGAGCGCTAGCGAAGCGTAACCCGATGTCATCTTTCAAACTTGCAGGGCGGTTTGCCGGCACAGCTGAGAAGAAATCCATGGCAAATTTTTCCGGTCACTGGTTCACGACGTTCGGTCCCATGGAATTGACCCAGGAGGAGAACCGGGTTCAAGGATTTTATACGTTCCAACAGAATAGCTGCCCGATCGAAGGATCGGTCCGTGACGGCCGTCTCGTATTCACTTACCAAGAGCCCACGGTAGAGGGAGAAGGCTGGTTTGAGCTCGTGCGACACAGCAAATTCACTGGCCAGTGGCGGCCGAAAGGCGCTCCCACTTGGTCGTCGTGGAATGGCGAACGTGAGTTCGAAGGGATTTGGGATAGCTCCTATGGGCTCATGCGGCTGGTTCAAGAACCGGATCGCGTGCTCGGTTTCTACGAGGGTGTGGGGCCGGCTACTGTGGAAGGCCGGCTGGAAAACAATCGCCTCACCTTTCGCTATCACGAATCGCGCGCCCAAGGAGAAGGATTCTTCGAGCTCGCGCCGGATGCGACCAGTTTTCAAGGTGAATGGCGCGCAGATGGCACAGAGCAGTGGGCTCCTTGGCGGGGCCGGCGCCTTGCGCCGGTGCCCGGTTTACTTTGGCTCGTCGTTATCGAAGCCCACTGGCAACGTTCGTACTTCGAGAAGGAATATGCTTTCGGCCACATGCTGCGCGAGTTTTTCACGCGTTTGCCGCACTTGAACATTCGCCAGCGATTTTTCGAGGATGAAGCCGGCCTGGAACGCTGGTGCAGGGAGCTGATGTATTTGCCCGAGCCGGTGGCAGTTGTTTTTGCCAGCCACGGGACTCAGGACGGACTCTCGGTTCAGGGCAAGCCGCTCAGTACCGACCGACTGGTAGAGAGCCTGCGTTATGCCGACAATATTCTCCTTTTGCATTTCTCTTCCTGCCTCATGTTGCAAGACGACAAGGCTGGCGAGCTGGCGCGCGCGTTACGAGAAACGGTTCGGTTTCCTATCTCGGGCTACGATCGCAGCGTCGACTGGGCGGCAAGCGCGTTGATTGAATTTCACTATCTCGACATGGTCCTGGGCCGAGGCCTTTCGCCTGTCGACGCTGCTCAGCAAGTTCTGCGCTTGGTCGGCTATGCCGGCGATGAAAACCTGCCCGGTTCGCCATATCCGGCCGCGGGCTTTCGCATTTTGCGCGGATTGAGTTGGTTGGTGGCTTGGTATGGACGTAATTGCTCATGGGCTGTGGGGTGGCGCGCCTTTCTTTTCCCAGGGCCGCAAGAAGTTTTTTGCCGGGTTTCTGATCGGTATGGCTCCGGATCTATTATCGTTCGGCGTTTTTCATGTCATGCATCCGGAATGGATCACTCTCCGATTGGCGGGGAAAATTTCCGGGCCGCCGGCGCTGACGATACTTCCGCCGTATGTGTTCCACGCCTACAACCTTACCCATAGTCTCTTCGTCTGGGCCGTCGCTTTCATTTTGCTTTGGCGGCTGACAAAGAATCCGCCATGGCTTTTGGGTGCGTGGCTCTTGCATATTCTCTGCGATATCCCGACGCACGCGGCGAGTTACTTCCCAACACCTTTCCTTTGGCCGTTTCCTACGCCATTTGTAAACGGCATTCCCTGGTCTACTCCCTGGTTTATGATCGCCAATTACGCCAGCATGTTCATCGTCTATTCCATTATGTTTCTCTATCTCCGCAAAAGACGTACGATTCAGTAGACTCGTTCGCGCCCCCAGCGAGATTCTCCCAAACCTTCAGCCGTTATTCCGCGTCAAGCTTTTTCGGTAGCGGGCCGCGCCCATATGGCCCACGCCGATCGTGAGGAGTCCAAGCACCGCATGAATCACTTGGATGACCCAGTGAAATTCACCGGCCATGAGCGATGACTGGTATAAGCCGACCGCAATCATGACCGCGCCGACGATCAGAGCGCACGCGGCGATAATCCCGCTGCCGCCTTTGCCGAAAAACTGCCCGATCCCGATAACCCAAAGCGCGCCGACTGCCAAGAGACCGAGGAGCATATGCAGTGAAATTAAATTCACCGCGCTGCCGATCCAGAGGAGTGACCCGAGAATTAAAGCGAGCAATCCAGCCAGAGTCAAAACAATGGACGCAGTGCGAATAACCATGCCGGCAAATGTATAAACTACCGATCGAGCTCTTACAATCGCCGTGGCGCTTCACAGGGCGGTGCCACGCTCGCACCATGGACGAGCGTCGCGTTACTTTTTAGGCGGGCGAAGGAAGAGGCTTAAGAGGGCGGAGGCGAACAGCAGGCCGATGAAGATGCTAAAGGAAAGAAGATAGCTTTTGGTGGCGTCGAAGAGAAAACCAAAAAAAGGCGGTCCGCCGGCGCTGAAGGCGTGGGTGAGTAATGAGCCCATGCCGCGGATCTTTCCGAGCGAGATGCGTCCAAAGTAGTTGGCCCAGATCATTTCCGCCAGGATTGAGGTTCCGCCCATGCCGATGCCGTATAGAAAAAAACCGGCGTAAAGAGAAAGAACCCCGGAAGAGGATAGGGCCAATAAAATCCCCGCGGCTTGAATCAAAAACTTAGCCATGATGAGCCTACCGATATCCGAGCGTTCGGCGAGGAGCCCCCAAACGATGGGCGTGCTGAACTGCATGAAAGCTATAGTGCTCATAACGAGGGCCGCCACCATAGTTGGATGGCCCTGATCGCTTACGAAGGAAAAGACGTGAAGGTTCAGACCGCTCACGCCGACGTGGGCAACACCAAAGGTGATGACGATGAGCCAGAAGGCCGGGGTGCGTAGCGCTTCGCTTCGGCTCCAGGCGACGTCGGCGACGGCGCTTCGGCGTGCTTTCGCGAAATCAATCTCGTGCGCCGACACGCCGCTTGGGTGCTGAGGTCTGCCGTCCGGCACGCGCCATCCCACGTGCAATATGAGCGTGGCCGCCAGGAGAGGCATGGCGACTTTGGCAAGGCCGTGGCCCATGCTCGCCACGGCGAGGGCGCGACCACGCATGCGGACGAACCAGCGTGAGATGGAGACATTCACCACCATCTGGCCCATGAGTGAATCGCCGGGACTGATCAGGAGCCAGCGGAAAAGCAGGAACTGCCAAAAATCCCGTGTCTGTCCGAGGAGGAGAAAGCCGAGCCCCGAAACCACACCGCCGGCGGCCATCAGCCACTTCCCGCCATGCCGGTCTATCAGCGTGCCAACCATCGGCGCCGCGACCGCGCCGATGAGCACTTCACCCGAGCGGATGAGCGAGAACACACCGCGGGAAACCCCGAGGTCAGTCGAGAGAGGCTTGAGAAAGACGCTCAGCGTGCTCGATATCGAAAAGGCCGAGGCGATGTGGGCGAGAAAACCGACGGCGACGATCGTCCAGCCGTAAAAAAACTTTGACTCGTTGGTTGCCTGCTCCGCGCGGGTGAAAGATCGCACGGGTTTTCTTGTATCAAGGATCGGATTGGTACTACAAGGCGGGCACTAGTGAGGTCACGGATGGAATTTGATACAAATTGCGGCCCGCAAACGTGTGAAGGGGCCGGAAGCAGAGCTGATGGAAGAGTCCTGGTTTCACGATTTCTTCGCCATGCGGGGGCAGGGCTTGCAACTTACAGTTACACGCGCGCTCAAGGGATCAATAGTGGCGGCGTCAACCAATTCCGGGTGCTGAAAAACTTGATTGCACGCTGCTCAAAAAGATCTCAAAGACGAGGCCTAATTGAATTGGGGGGTTGGAGAAGTGGAGTATTGGAGTACTGGGTTTTAAGCGCATCACTCCATTACTCCATCACTCCAACCGAAAACTCAGCCCTTTTCTTAATTCCAAATTTTCGTTAACCCTAGCTGATGGCAAAAAAATTCAGTGCGCAACTACGACGTCGCGCAGAACGAATTTGGCGAGCGATCGACGGGCATCCATTCCTCAGCGAGCTGCATGGCGGGACGTTACCGTTGAATCGTTTCACCTATTTCATCCTGCAAGATTATGTGTACCTGCTCGACTTCGCTCAAGTGCTCTGCCAGGGCGGCGCCAAGTCGCCGGATCTCGAGACGCTGGAATTGTTCGCCCGTCACGCAATCGGCGCGGTCGAAGTGGAGCGTAGTTTTCACGCCAGTTTCGGAAAGAGCCTTGGCTTGTCGCGCAAGCAGTTGGATGCGGTGCCAAAGGGTCCGATCACGCAGGCGTATATCGGCCATCTGCAGTCGGTGGCGCGAAGCGGGTCCCTTAGCGAGATCGTTGCAGCGGTTCTTCCTTGTTATTGGATCTATGGCGAGGTAGGTCGGCGACTCTATAGAAATCGCCCCCGAAAGCCAAAGATTTATCGGCAGTGGATCGAGACCTATGCGTCCGAAGCGTTTTGGCAGCCCGTGCGTGAGCAAATTCAGTTGATGGATAGACTGGGAGCGGCGGCGAGTAGCAGCGAAAAGAAGCTCATGACCGAGCATTTCGTCCTGAGCAGCCGGTACGAATTCATGTTCTGGGAGCAAGCTTACCGGCTAGAGAGTTGGCCCGTCTGAGCATTTTGTTGCAGGCGTTCCAAGCGTTCAAATAGTTCCAGCCGTTTGGATTTCAAAGATATGATTTCGATTTCTTCTTCGTCGCAAGTTGAATTGCCCGTGCCGTCTTTCCGAAGTTGATTGGACATTAAGCGACAGGCGGTTCTCGAGATACCGGCGAAGGGGACATTTTTGCCGGCAAAAAATGCGACTTCGTCGAATAAAAAAACGGGGAGGAGATTACTCTCCTCCCCGCACTGATTTCCACTTTTCTGTAGCTGTTTTACGCTATGTCTAAACCGTGGCCGATTTCGCCATCGGCGCACATTACAAAGAGATCGACCATCTCACCCGTGGTCGGATCAACAATGCTTCCCCGGTAACAGTAATCCACTGACACTATTTGGAAAGGCTCAGCGGGATTTAATTGTCGAGCCCATTGATCAGTCGGGAACACTTCATTGACCGTGCCGTTTTCAGGGTTCATGGGGCCCGAAAAATCGCCACCCGCAAGAACTTTGGCAGGATTGGCTAAGACAATTCCTGCCAAAAATAGGCCTATCAAATTAGAATGTAGCCTCATGATTTTACCCTCCTTCCCTATGTAGAAAAGGTCGCAAATGCAGTGCCACGGTAGTCACCGATTTTTCGTCGTTTTCTCGCGCTGAAATTTCGCTTTTGCAAAGATATGTAAGGAAATTTACGACTGTACTTTTTCCAATACGAAAACAGTCTTATGAATGCCCGACGGAATTGCCGTGCGTCAAGTTATTTTTTTATTGTCGAAGCCCGAAAATTTTACCGTACTCCGCAGTGAGCCGGTCTACCATCTCGGCGTGTTCCTGTTTCATGTAGATTACCTGTTTGCCCTGCGCATATTTATAAGCCGGTGTGCCCGGGACGAAGGCTGAAGTTTGGCCGCCGAACTTCTGCAATATTTCCTGAGCCGGAGCCGTCGAGAGAAAAGCCGAAAACAGGTGTCCGGCGTTGGGGTGTGGAGATCCCTTGAGCACGCCGGCATTGTAAGCCGGAGAAATTATCGGCGTGACGCTTTCGGCATGAACGATCGGCGCACCTTGCAACTTAGCCTGATGGGTGAAGCTATCCGTCATCGTTATAATGACTAGAACCTCGCCTAACTGCATGCGACTGTAAAGGTTCCCGAATTCTCCGAGAAGGGGCTCTTGCCGCGCCAAAAGTTTCACGAATTCGGTGGTCTTGTTTTCGCCCCATAGCGTTGCCAGCCGGGCCAAATGGTGCGTCGCGGTGCTCATGCCCAATTTGCCGCCCTTCCACTTGGGGTCGAGCAGATCCTGCCAACTCTTGGGGACGTCGCGAGGAGGCACAAGCTGGTTGTTGTATGCCGGCATGACAAACTGATTAGCCAATATAACCGTGCCGCGATCGTACTGGATCGCCTCAGGGTCGACACCGATCTTCGCGTAGTCGAATGATTTGTGCAGCTTCTTTAGCCACAGGGTCGCGTGCCCGCCGTCGTGAACCAGCATGACGTCCCATTCCTGCGGTTGCCCTGAGGCAGCAATCCCGACAATTTTCCCGACATCTCTTGTCATCGACCCGGAAGGGCTAAAATTCAGCTTGAGGTTCAGGCCGTATTGCTTATTGAATGCTTCACCCAATCTCTGGGCTCCTTGAGGAGTGAGAGTCGACGGAGCATAGAGTTCGATGACGCCCTCCTTCTTCGCGCCGCCAATGAGCTCGTCAACGGGCGCTGCATAGGCCGTGTGAACCAACCCGGCGACAAAAAACACCGCCGCTCCGCACGTCGTAGTGAATTTCCATTTGTTCACGTAAACACCCCCTCTGAACGATGGCGCTTACTGCACTGGTCGGCACTTTATTGCGCGCATCAGAGCTTGGCAAGATGATTTTACCGCAAAGGAGCGCGGCGATGACCGCAGTGACCGTTCATGCGTCAGATGCGCTCTAAACCTTCCACGGCGCTTTGTTGAAATAGCAGCGGCCATCCGCTAATGCCTAGAAGGACAGCGATTCCAGGAGGAGATACTATGCAAGTCGTTGATTCGGACGGACATCTACACGAGCCCTTCGATCTTTTCGAGCGCCACATGGAAAAAGAATTCTATTCGATGCGCCCCCGTATCGTGGATCTGCGTGATGAGCCAAGAGATACGGGACGTTGGCTGGTCGAGGGGCGGCTCGTCCCTCGTCTGCCGGATCAGATGGAGATTGATTTTCAGATCGTTTATCCAACAGCGCTGGTTTGGGCTTTCGACGTGGAAAACAAGGAATTGGCCGCTGCCGTATGCCGGGCTTACAACAACTATGTCGCAGAGCAATGCGCGAAAGCTCCCAAACGGTTAAGCGGAGTCGCTCTCATGCCGATTCAGGATCCGCGCGCCGCGATCGCAGAGGCGCGGCGCGCGGTCAAAAAACTCGGCCTCAGCGGTGTCGTCATTCCGGGCATGGTGGGCAACAACCCGCTTCATGCTAAAGAATTCATTCCCTTCTTCGAGGCGATCAATGAGCTCGATGTTCCCATCGGATTTCACGCCGTGACCGGCATGCACTACACGCCCTGGGCGGACTGCTTCAGCGATTTTTTCTCCACACATGTGACGGCGATGCCCTTTTCGATGATGGTGGGCATGATGTCGCTGGTTCGTTCGGGCTTGTTAAAGACGTTGCCGCGTCTGCGCTGCGCGTTCCTGGAGATCGGCGCGAGTTGGCTGCCGTATTGGAATTGGTGGGTGGGCAAACATATTGAGCACGTCCTCGAGCCGCGCGCCGGCCGCAAAGAAAGCAGTTGGGGACGAGAGCCCTACGAATTGCCCGACACTGTCCATGAGCCGGGTGAAGATATTCTTGAAGGCAGGATTTTGAGCGGCTTTGAAGGCGATGAGAACCTGCGCTCGATTATCGACCAGCTCGGCAGCAAGGCGTTCATGTATGCGAGCGACTATCCCCACAGCGACATGGATTGGGGCCGCGTTCAATCGATCAAAGGATCTGAAGCTCTGACCAGCGCGGAGAAGGCTGCGCTGCTCGGTGAAAACGCCCGGCGCTTTTACAATCTGCAGATTTGAAAGCGGCGACGGGAGAGAATGAAAGAGGGGCGAATGCGGATCAAGAAAATTTAGCCGCAAAGAACCTAGCGCGGCAAAGCCGCAACCAAAGAAGAAAGAAAGATTCACCACAGAGACACGGAGTTCGCAGAGTTCGGAGTATGTCTTAGTCAGGAATTCTTTACTCCGCGTCCTCCGCGCCTCCGCGGTGAACCTTCCGAGAATTTGCGCGGATCGCGCAAATTTTGAGATATTGCAGTGCAAAGGACGCAAAAAGTTTAAGCGGCATACGGTGGGATTTGACGATGGAACATCGCGAAGATGAGTTCCCAGTCCCGCGCTGTTGCTTGTTTGTCGTGGACGTCGCGGTCCGGCAGTGAGTAGCCGTGCTCGGTGCCCGAATGAACGGTGAATTGATAACGCACGCGGCACGGCTTTAGGAGTTTTTCCAGTTCTTGAATCATCGGGAGCGGCGCATGCGAGTCGTGCTCGGCGAAGCCGCAATAAAATTCGCCACGCAGGTGCGCGGCCAAGAGATGCGGCGAGTCGTCACGGTCGGAGACGAGCGTGGTCCCGTGTAACGAAGCCGACGCGACGAAGTGTTCCGGATAGGCTCCGGCGGCGCCCATGACATAACGGCCGCCCATGCAAAAGCCGATCGCTCCCACGCCGCCGCGCCGCACGCCCTGTGTCCCGTCGAGGAATTTTAGGATGGCTCCGGTGTCGTCGATGACCATCTTGTTCGTGAGTTTTGGCCGCGCTTGGATCTCGCGCAGCGCTTCTCCTTCGAGCCGGTTTATTGAAATGGTTTGTTTCTTTTCGTTTCTAAACTCGAAATGGATTCTCTTGCCGTCGCGATAGTAAAAGTCCGGGACTGTGCAGTAGTAGCCTACGGTGCCGACGCGACGGGCGATATCGTAGAGCTCTTCACGCACACCCCAGATGTCCATGTAAAGGATCACAGCCGGAAACGGTCCGTTCTCTTCCGGGTGCGTGACGAATGCTTCCATCACGCCTTGAGCAGTTCTGATCTCGACGAATTGTTCTCGCATCT
>WNFV01010529.1_pt1 | contig 12961 bp, 10 predicted proteins | sample 5400101 | NCBI WGS metagenome assembly WNFV01 (sample SAMN13153361, study PRJNA577476) | soil metagenome | isolation source: 115 cm soil or saprolite under grassland replicate 1 | place: USA:California | collected 2016-06-15
GGGACGAGGCGGGGGCCTACATCGACATGGGCGGCTTCGGCGAGGTGCTGGCCCGCTACGAGAACTACGTGGACCTCGACCCCGCGGTGAAGGACCGCTGGGGCATCCCCGTGCTGCGCTTCCACTACAAGTTCGGGGACAACGAGAAGGCCATGTGCGAGGACATGGCCGAGTCCGCCAAGGAGATGCTGGAGGAGGCGGGGATCGAGGTCGTGCACGTCAACAAGAGGGTGCTCACCGAGGGCTGGTCCATCCATGAGCTGGGGACCGCGCGCATGGGGACCGACCCCAAGACCTCGGTCCTCAACCAGCACCAGCAGTCCCACGATGTGAAGAACCTGTTCGTGGTGGACGGCAGCAGCCACGTGAGCGCGTCCTGCCAGAACCCCACCTGGACCATCATGGCCCTCTGCTGGCGGTCCTCCGACTACCTGGCCGACGAGCTGGGGAGGGGGAACCTGTGAGCGAGAAGATCAGCCGTCGCGAGCTGCTGCAGCTGGGAGTGGGGGCGACCCTGGCCGCGCCCCTCGCGGGGCTGGCCCCCGCCGCCGCGCCTTTCGCCCCCGTGCTGGCGGCCGCCGCCCCCGCCGTCGCGGCCGGGCTTTTCTTCAGCGCCGCCGAGATGGCGCTCCTCGACGAGCTCACCGAGATGATCATCCCGGCCGACGCGCAGTCGGGCGGCGCCCGGGCGGCCGGGGTGGTTCCCTTCCTCGACCGGGACCTCGCCGAGAAAGACCCCAAGATCCCCGACTACGCCGACGAGCGGAAGAGCTGGAAGGACGGCCTGGCCCGGGTCGACGAGGTCGCGCGCGAGATGCACGGCAAGGCCTTCCTCGAGAGCGCGCCCGAGCAGCGCCTGGCCGTCCTGACCCGCATGGCGCGGAACGAGAAGGACCCGAAGGCCTCGGAGGAGCGCTTCTTCGGGGAGCTGAAGAAGGCCACCGCGGGGATCTACTACACGTCGAAGGTGGGCATCCACGACGACATCCAGTACAAGGGCAACACCCTGCTCACGGAGTTCGCGGGCGAGGACGTGTCCTTGAAATAAGCAAAGGGGTGCTGCGCCGCACCCCTTTGAAACCCCGCTCGCTGCGCGGGAATGAATCCCGCTTCGCTCGCAGCCCGTAGCGCAGCCCGTAACGCAGCCCATACTGGGGAGGGAGCAGTGGCAGAACAGGCCGGCAATCGGTTCGACGTGATCATGGTGGGCTCGGGGGCCTCGGGCGGCTGGGCCGCCAAGCGACTCGCCGAAGCCGGGGTCAAGGTGGTGATGCTCGACGCGGGCCGCGCCCTCTCCCCCGCCGACTACAGCGAGCACAAGCCCCCCTTCGCGACGAAGTACCGGGACCACGCTCCCGAGCTGATTCGCCGGACGCGGCCGAAGCAGAAGGACTGCTACGCCTGCATGGAGTGGAACTTCGACTGGTTCGCCAACGACCTGGAGGAGCCCTACCAGACCCCGCAGGGCAAGCCCTTCTCCTGGCAGGGGCGCACGCGGGTGGTGGGCGGCCGCACGAACGTGTGGGGCCGGCAGTGCTACCGCCTCTCCCCCCTCGACATGAAGCCCGCCTCCTTCGACGGCTTCGGCGAGGACTGGCCCCTCTCCTACGAGGACCTCGTCCCCTACTACGAGATGGTCGAGGACTACGTGGGGATCACCGGGATGCCGGAGGGTGTCCACGAGCTGCCCGACAGCAAGTTCCATCCCCCGATGGGCATGCACTGCGCGGAGTGGCGCCTCAAGAACAAGGTCAGGGAGAAGCTGGGGCGCACGGTCACCCTGGGCCGCTCCGCGAACCTGACGAAGCCCATCAACGGCCGCCAGGCCTGTCACTACTGCGGCCCGTGCGAGCGGGGTTGCGTGACCAAGTCCTACTTCAACGCGGCCTTCACGACCGTGGCGGACGCGCTGGCCACCGGGAACTGCACCCTGGTCCAGAATGCCATGGTCTACAAGGTTCTCACCGACGCGAACAACCGCGCGCGGGGCGTGCTCTACATCGACCGCCAGACGCGCGAGCCGAAAGAGGTCTTCGCGCGCGCGGTCGTGGTCTCGGCCCAGGCCCTGGAGTCGGCCCGGATCCTCCTGAACTCGGCGAACGAGCGGCAGCCGAGCGGCCTCGCGAACTCGAGCGGCGCCCTCGGCCACTACCTGATGGACCACCTCTGGGTGGCGGGCGGCGCGGAGGGCGACTTCCCCGATCTCCACGGCTCCGCCAGCCTCGACGGGCCGCGGCGGCCCGACGGGATCTACGTGATCCGGTTCCGGAACCGCCACGACGAGCCCAAGTACCCCAAGTTCCTTCGCGGCTACGGCTTCCAGGTCGGGGCTTCCACCGGCTTCAACTTCGGCGCCCCCGGCTTCGGCCTGGCCTTCAAGCAGGGGCTGCGCGAGCCGGTCACGCGCCTCGGCCTCGCGGGCTTCGGCGAGGTGCTGCCGCGCTACGAGAACTTCGTTGAGATCGACCGGGACGTGGTGGACGCGTTCGGCATCCCGACCCTGAAGATCCACATGGGCTGGAGCGACAACGAGCGGGCCATGATCCCGGACATGGCGGAGTCGGCGGGCGAGATGCTGGAGGCCGCGGGAGCGAAGAACGTCAAGCCCTGGCAGGTCCACGACCGTATTCCCGGATACGGGATCCACGAGATGGGCGTCGCCCGGATGGGCAAGGATGCGAAGACCTCGGTCCTGAACCAGTACCAGCAGGCCCACGACATCGACAACCTGTTCGTGATGGACGCGGCCGGCTTCACGTCCGGCGGATGCCAGAACCCGACCCTGACCATCATGGCCTTGACCGTCCGCTCCACGGACTACCTGCTCTCGGAGATGAAGAAGGGAAGCCTTTGATGAGCTGGGGGGTGCTGCGCCGCACCCCCCAGACCCCCCGTTCGCTCCGCGGGAGTGAATCCCGCTCCGCTCGCCGCCCGTTGCTCCCACAGGTGCGTCGCACCCTCCTTGCGCTGTCGCTCCTCACGCTCGCGGCGGCGCCCGCGGCCGCGCAGCTCCCCGCCGCGGCCGGTCGCACGGACTACAAGATCGGTCCCGTGGACACCGCCCACGGAGACCGCGAGTTCCACCTGCTGTGGCCCGATGGCGCGCCGGGGACCCTGGGCACCGAGCCCGTGGACAAGCCGAAGATCACGGTCTACCGCGCGCCCGCCAGCAAGGCCAACGGCGCCGCGGTGGTCGTGTGCCCGGGGGGCGGCTACGGCGTCCTGGCGAGCGACCACGAGGGGAAGCAGGTCGCGGAGTGGCTCAACGCGCTCGGCGTCGCGGCCTTCGTCCTCCAGTACCGCCTTGGGCCGCGCTACCACCATCCCGCTCCGCTCCAGGATGCGCAGCGGGCCATGCGGCTGGTGAGGGCCCGCGCCGGGGAGTGGCGAGTCGATCCGGCGCGCGTGGGCATCCTCGGCTTCTCGGCCGGGGGCCACCTGGCCTCGACCGCCGGCACCCACTTCGACCAGGGCCGGCCGGACGCCGCCGATCCCGTCGAGCGCCAGGGCTCGCGCCCCGATTTCCTGATCCTCGGCTATCCGGTCATTTCGCTCACCCACCCTTCGGTCCACAAGGGCTCCCGGGACAACCTGCTAGGCCAGGACCCTGACCCGAGGCTCCTGGACTCACTCTCGAACGAGACCCAGGTCACGGCCCTCACTCCCCCCACCTTCCTCTTCCACACCGACGAGGACACGGGCGTCCCCGCCGAGCACTCCATCCTGTTCTACGAAGCCCTGCGGCGGGCGAAGGTGCCGGCCGAGCTCCACGTCTTCGCCAAGGGACCGCACGGCGTGGGCCTGGCTCCGAAGGACGCCGCGCTCTCGGTCTGGCCGGGGCTGTGCGCGGCCTGGATGGAGACCATGGGCTTCCTCGCTCGGAAACCCTGAACGTTCACGACCGCCTCGCGATCTCTTCGTCCGAGGCGAAGCAAGGGGAGGTCTCGCAGACCGCAGAGGCCGGTCCAATTCTCGTACAAGCCCTTCTGGTAGCAGCCCCCCCAGGACCTTCCCGAAGTGAACCTCATGCCTCATACATAGGCAAGCACTTGGAGTCGTAGCCGACTCCCGGCAACGTCGGGGCTACGGATGGACGCGCCGCAGCGGCCAAAGCCGCGGCGGCAGCGAAGCCTGAGTCCGGATCGGCGCTTGCCTACGGCTTGCCCGCTGGGCGCTATAGGTCACGTGATCTCGGGCGGCCCGACCGCTGACCTGCCCCCCATTTGAGTAGCACCCGTCATGGCAGTCCCGGCCGATATTCGGCAGCCCGGATTCTAGGCTAGGTGACGCGTCTGGTCCGCAGTAGCTTCCGGGGCGCGGGCCGTCTGCGTCGCGGCTCGGGGGGAACGCATTCCCCACCCAAGGAGGAGGCGAGTTCATACTTAAAGTGCGTCGAAGGTTTTCGAGGCTCTATCCGTGAATACGTCGCCGAGTTGAAGGACAAGGGCTGACCTGCCCCGCCTCGAGGACGAAGACGCGGAGGATTCCTCGTCCCCAGCGCGCTCTAGAACCCCGCGCCAGTCGCGATCCCGAAGCTCGACCCTCTGATAACGAACGCTGTCCTACTGGAAATAGCCGCTCACGTCCAACACCATGTGCACCTGGCCGGGGGGCGCTGCTACGAATGCGTATACTGCGAGGTCCATGCTTGAGGTCCCCAGCGCAACGATAGATCCATTGCCGAGAGCGTACTCGTCGGCGTGGAAGTGCAAGCTCGACACCAGCGGCCGCGTGGTTCCACTCGCGTAGAGGATCAGGTCCCCTTCCCCGGTCGGTTGCACCGCTGTCACGTTCACCCACACCGCCTTCGCCCCTGACGGCACACCGCAGAGCCCCTGGACGGGAAATGCTCGATCCTGCCCGGTCTGCAGAATCGGACCGCCACTGGGCCCATTCGGCTTGCGAGTATCCGCGAGGCGGCACGGCGTCAGCGGGTAGTAAGAGAATGGTCCATCCGCTTGGCAAGGCAGGGCCCAGAGAGCCAAGGCGGCCACTACGAGCATCCAGGAAACAGGAACAACCGCAATCGTCCTCATCTCGACCTCCTCCTGCTTCTCATGAGAATGCACGACTGAAAATGCACGACGGTGGATCGCACGACTCCCTCGAAGGTGTCATTGGAAATACCCATCTACGTCGATGATAAGGTGCACGACCGTTCCGGGCGGCTGCCCGACGTACGCCGTCACCTTGCCATCCGCGCTCAGAGTGACCAGGGCATTGTTGCCGCGCGTTAGCCCGGCGGAGTAGTTCACGGTCGAGGTCATTGTGCGTGGTGGCTGTGCCGCAAGGGGAGAATCGCCAGTTGGGGCGAGTCGCACCAAACCCGCCGAGCTAGGCTTGGTGGCGGTCACGTTTAGCCTGAGGGCCTTCGCGCCCGAAGGGATGCCGCACCTGCCGATCACCGCGAAGTCGCGCGTCCGTCCCCCCATGAGAATGGGGCCGCCGATAGCAGCGCCTAGCTCGCGTGTGTCCACGAGCCTGCAGGGAGTAAGGGTGTAGAAATTCGAAACAGCCTGAATCCCCCCGGGCACGTCTACGTCTGTCGCAACATTGTTTTCCGTGTTGGGGTCAGAGAGGTGTTGAACCTGCGCCGTGTTGGTGAGCGTTTGGGATATGCGTCCAACTGCCTTCGTACCGGTGGCCATGAAGGTGACACTGCTTCCGGCGGGCAGGTTTACCTGCTGGCTGATATTACCGGTACCACAGGCCGTGCAGGAGGCACCCGGGGTGCCCGTACAGGTCCATGTGACCCCTTGAAGGTTGGCCGGAAAGGTGTCCGATACGGTTGCGCCCGAAACACCAGAGCTGCTGGGGTTCGTCACTTTGATGGTGTAGGTCACCGACTGGCCAAGCAGAGCAAGGGCGTATGTATCGTCCTTGGTGATGGACAGGTCGTAAGCGGCCGGCGGTGAATCGGGCAATTGATTGCGTACAAGCAGTACCCAATCGACCCCCGGTGAATCGGGTGGCGTCGGTCTCGTCCAGAGGTCACCGCCCGGGTGCTGCTCATAGTACGCATAGGACGAGCGATCGAAGACGATTGCGCGTGGGCTCCACCATCGGACGTAGTATTTCCCCGCTGGCATCTGCCGGAGAAGGACGCCGGTCGCCGAATGGTCCTGGGTGACGTAGCAGACATAGTCACGCGCACCCGCGGCACCGGTCTCATACGCCATGCACGTCGGCTCGGTGGAGAGCCAGGGGTTGGGGAAGCTCCCAATGAAGTTCCATGGAGTGCCGGGATCGAACGACGTGCCCAGGAACTGCTTCACGTTGTCGACGACTGCAAGCGTGCTGGCCAGCAGCGGGTCCTGCGGGTCTTCCAGGTGGAAGTGCCCTCCGCTGGTGATCACGGTCCAGGCGACCCTCCGCAGGATCGTCGCGTCCCCGCCATTGACCTCATCCACGTTGATGGGCTTGACGTAGGTGCGGCGGGTCGGCGGGGCGGGCGGGGTCGTGTCGTTCCACCACCCCCGCCTGACGTCGTCGCCGATGACGGAGACCTCGCTTGCGCTCGTAGGGTTGGCGTGGTAATTGAGGATATTGATGTTGTTGTTTTGAGGATTGCTGCCATCAAGGAAGTCGAACAGTGAGCCCTGAGAGCCCTCGCGACTGTATGACACGAGCCGCGTTGTGCTCGCCTTTATGAATGCCCCCCAATATAACCCCCACCCGCCGTCGGGGCCCCGGTGTTCGTTCTCAATCTCATAAATCACATCCTTGGCGGCCGTTTGGCTGATCATCTGCTCTACATACGAGCGCTGATAATTCAGGAGAGTCGGGTTGCCCGTCAGGCTGTCGTAGAACTCAGGCACGCCTTCTTGGCCACATCCAGGCGTGCCGAGCTGGTTGATGTTGTTGCCGTCGTTCCAGGCATTTGAGTCCCAAAGGTCGTAGCCACGGACCAGACCGGATTTGTTGAAGAGCATGACTTGCGACGTGATGCAATTCTGGGACGCGTAGCTCAGCGCGCCTGTCATGCGGCTCCAATACTCTGGGCCCCAGCCGCTGAAGTCCCATCGGTCGAGACCGTGGCAGCCCTGGCCATCGAATGGCAGTCTCGTCCACGGCCAGTATGAGCCGGCCCCCTGGTGCCACACGCGCGTATACTTGATGCCGAAGCTGTGCATGCGGTTGATCTGATCCTGTGCGGTTTCCCCCGCCGGGTCCGTGACGCGTGTGGGAACAAGGTTGGGGTAGCCGGTAAGCAAGACCGGAACCTGACCGTCGTAGAGGTAGTGACCGTTGTTCGGATGAATTTGCAAGGCACGACCGCTGCAGGTCTGTCCACTGGCTGGGAGGGCGGCGAGAGCAAACGCAACCCCGAGTATTGCCGCGCGGATCGTCACCGCTGCGACACGGCTGGAGGAGTCTGGGGCGCTTCGCCGAGGGGGATCCATCACGGTCCTCCTATGTTCGGTCGAAGTCGTTTGGGAGCCTCGCAGGCAGACAGTCTCTGAGGGATGTGCGCCCGGGAATGGCTCAGATGGTCCGGTACGAGAGACGGCCCATTCCCCCGTTCCTTGCCTGATTCGTGGGAGCACGACTCCTTCGATCATGGGCAGCCTCCCCAAGGCATGAGCACTCCACTTCTGGAGTTGAGTGGCGTCGGTTGCCCAATGGTTACCGGGAGGGGATCGAGACCCCTTGCGCTATCATCGGCCGCGACTCCATGGCCATCACACAGGGTCCGCTTTCGGGCCTCACGCGGCAGGCATTCGAGCGGCTCTTGCAGCGCCTCGGCCCCGACCGCGAGGCCGCGGCCCTCGAGTACGAGACCATTCGCCGGCGCCTGATCGAGTTGTTCGACTGGCGGGGCGTGCCCTCACCCGAAGTGCTCGCGGACGAGACGATCGACCGCGTCGCCCGGAGGCTCGACGAAGGCGTGCCGGTAGAGCACCTCAGGGCCTATTTCTACGGGGTGGGGAGGCACGTCCTCCTCGAGTGGAGGAAGCGGCGGGCGTTCGAGCAAGCGGCCGTCCAGGAGCCGCGACCATCCGCGGCCGACCTTCGGCTGGCCGCGGAGGCTGGGGAGGCTCGGATGGAATGCCTGGAGAGCTGTCTGCGCGAGCTTCCCCGGGAGAGCCGGGAGTTGATCGTGGGTTACTACCAGGGCGCTGGACGGTCGCACCTCGAAGGGCGAAAGGTGCTGGCCGAGAGCCTGGGCATCAGCTACGCCACCCTCAAGACCAGGGCTCACCGCATTCGTACGTCCCTGGAGCAGTGTCTCCGCAAGCGCCTGGTGGAAAGGAATTTGTAACGCATGAGGGTTGACGACCACTCTAAGAAGACGATGGTTGCACGGGCATGAGCGCCTCGGCCGACGATCAGGACATCACCCGATACCTGCTCGGCAGGTTACCGGCGAAGGAGCGGACTCGGATGGAGGAGCGCCTCTTTACCGACGATCGTCTCCATGAGCAGTGCGAGGCGGCGGCCGACGACCTGATCCACTCCTACCTGAGCGACGACCTCCCCGCGCAGGAGCGGGCACAGTTCGAAACCCACTTCCTCGCCTCGCCCCGCCGCCGCGAGCGGCTCGCCTTTGTGAAAGACCTCGTAACCGCGGTGGGGCGGACGCCGATCCACGAGCGCGCTCCCAGCCCGTGGCGCGCCTGGGCCCCGGCAGCCAGCCTCCTCGCTTCGGCCGCTGTGATCGCGGCCCTGCTCCTGGCCCCTCCGCGGCGCCCGTCGGAACCGTCGCTGGCGCCTCCACAGCCCCCACTGGCACCGTCGCCCTCGCTCCCACCCGGGAAGACGCCCGTGGCGGCAGTGCAGCCTGCTCCATCGGAGGGATCGGTTCGCACGGTTCGGCTCCCCCACGTGCCCGCGGCCCGGCCCACGGAAGTCCGCTTGTCGGCCGGTGCGCGCATGGTGCGGCTGGAGGTCACGGTCGAAGACGGCGGTCCTCCCAGCTACGACGCCATCGTTCGGAAGGCTGACGGCAGGGAAGCCTGGCGGGCAGAGGGCCTCGCGCCCTCGCGGCCCGGGCAGCCTCTCGTGGTGCCCATTCCGGCCGAGACCTTCTCCGCGGCCGACTACGTGCTGACCGTCGAAGGCGAAGCGCTCCGAAACGGAGCCCCGGAGGCCGGTCGCCTCATCGAGTATCGACTCCACATCGTTCGCGAGCACTGAACGGGGGGCACTACTTCCGATCGCCCACCAGCTGAAAGCCCGCCCAGTAGAACGGATGCGACCGGCGGCTCGCGCGAAGCATCTCCACCTGCGCGGACCTCAGGGCTTCGTCCTTCGCTTCGCCCCTCGGGAGGCGCCGATAGAAGCGCTCCATGAGCTCGGCCGTCGCCCGGTCTGACACGTCCCAGAGCGACGCCAGCACCGACCGCGCGCCCGCATAGAGGAAGGCGCGGGTGAGTCCGAGGAGGCCTTCCCCGCTCATCTCTGCGCCCACCCCGCTCTCGCACGCCGAGAGAGTCACCAGGTCGGCGTTGAGCCGCATCTGCTCCATCACCTCCCAGGCCTGGAGGAGGCCGTTGTCGACGCCTTCCCGGGAATATCCGGGTGGGGTCAGCGCCAGCGCGGAATCCAACGGAAAGCGGCGGTTCAGGAGGCCGTGGCAGGCGAAATGAAGATACCGCGCATCCTTGCCCAGAGCCTTGGCTCGCTCCTCCGTCGCCTCGTCGCCGACCAAGACCCGCGATCGCCCGGGAAAGAACGCCGCAATCGCCGCCACCTCGCGCCTCGTCGCGGGGAGAGGCCGCGACGACGGCGAGTACAGCGGGTCGCCGAAGGCCAGGAGATCGACCTTCCAGACACGGTCCTCTCGATGCCGCGTCTTCAGCATCTCTGCGTACACCGTGGCCGAGGGCGTCATGTGGATCGGCTTCCACAGGACGAGGGGTGCGCCCTCGCGCTGCAGGGCCGCGAAGGGCAGGAGGTGCAAGGGGCCGTCGGGGGAGATCAGGATCCTGGCCGCCGTGACCAACTGGGGCGCCGCGGGGCCCACGAGCAGCGCTTGGAGCTCGGCGGCCTCCCTGTCGAGACGGGAGCGGTCGCCGGCGGGGCCCCTCTCGATCTGGCGCCGGAAGGATTCGACCGCGAGGCGAAGCGCCGGGCTCCAGGACGGCACGCGTGGCCGCGAGGTCGAGGGGGACCGGGTAGCGGAGGGCGGCCAGCCGCGGGGACTCGATCCGGACGAGCTCGACCAGGGCGTCGCGCCGATCTCGCGCCTCTCCGAGCCTGGCCAGGGCGGCCTCGAGCGCTGCGGGATCACGTCCCGCGCCCGGCTCGGCGATCGTCTCCTGGAGTTGGTCGTACTCCGCTTCGAGGCGGCGCCGCTCCCGCTCCTGCTCGGGAGGGAGACCGTCCAGGAGGACGAGGTCGCGCTCTGCGAGGACGGCCAGGAATGCGCGCGCCCGGGAACGTTCGAGGGTGTGAAAGGCCTCCTCCGCGAGACCCTTCTCCAGGAGGAGGTCGACGTAGTCGCGGTAGGTGGCGAGCGCGAGAGCACTGGAGCGCGTGCGAGCTTCGTGGGAGCCCCCCAGCCGGCTGCGCTGGCGGTCGAGAGCGTCCACCGCGCGCCCCGAAAGCTCCGCCGCCTCGTCGAGTCGACCTTCCGCGCGCCGGAGTTTCCCGAGGGAGTGAAGAGACTCCGCCTCGTACCGCGTCCCAGGGGCCAGCCGGGCCCGAATCGTCAAGGCGCTGGTGAAGAGCAGGTTTGCGCGGGCCCCATCGCCTCGGCCCTGGGCGAGGTCCCCCAGGAGTTGCTGAGTCAGGGCCGTCTTCGGGCCATTCGGGGACAGGTGGTCCAGCAGGGCCAGGGCACGAGCGGCGAGAGCTTCCGCCTGCACAGCCTCGCCCAACTCAGACAGGAGCCGCGCCCGCTGTGTGAATGCCTCAGCGAGCTCGATGCTGTCGGGCACCAGGCGTTCCAGAAGTGCCAGGGCGCGCTGCGACGTCCGTTCGGCCCTGCGCCGATCGCCGGCTTCCTTGATCACGGTGGCCAGGCTTTCCAGGGTGGTCGCCACGTCGACGCTGTCTGGGTTGATGGCCTCGGCGAAGACGAGTGATCTCTGGCACAAGGCTTCGGCAGACGGAAAGTCACCCCGCTCCAGAGCCACCATGCAGAGGTTATTCAGGAGTGTAACCACGCCCATGCCTCGAGCATTGAGCTTCTCCATGAGGGCGAGGCTCCGACGCATGAACTGTTCGGCAGCGTCGATATCGCCTTGGTCCGCGGCGGCTACGCCCAGGTTGTTCAGCATCCAGGCCTCCCGGGCTCCGCCCGGCTCTAGCCGTCGCTGCAGGTCGAGGGCATGCATCCAAAGGTCGCGAGCGCCCACGATATCCCCGCGCCGATACGCGAAGCCGGCGACGTTGGTCAAGCTCTGCGCCATGCCTTGTGATTCGGGGGCAAGGCGCTGGCGGATGACGAAGGCCCGCTCTCCAAGGGTCTCTGCCACCTTCGTCGAACTGGGGGTACCGATGAAGGCGAGCTGAGCCATGCTCTCGGCGCACACGAGGTTCTCGGGGACGACTGACACCGCGAGGGCCAGGGCTTCGCGGTGCAGCGCCTCCGCCTCCGCCAACTCGCCTCGTTCGAGAGCCAGGGCCCCGAGCGCGTTGAGGTCCGCAGCCACGGCCAGCTCCAACCCAGGCAGCCGCCTCCAGATCCCAAGTGCTTCCCGCAGCGCGCCTTCGGCGCTCGCCAAATGGCGGGGGCCCAGCGCGAGCCCCTCTGCTTTCGCAATCGATGCCCGTTGCGCATCCGTGCTCGTTTCCGCCTTGGCCTCGGCCCAGGCTTCCAGTGCCTCGGGCCAGCGCTCCGCTGCGGCAAGAGCCTCGGCAGCCTGGGCCAGGAACCAGGCGGCGAGCGATGACTGGTCGCGGGAACGGGTCTGACCAGCCGCCTCGCGGAAGAGGGCGATGCCTCCCGCGAGGTCCTTCCGTGAAAGCCTCTCGCGCGCGTCCTCGTAGGCGCGCAGCAGCGCCCCTTCCAGCACGGGCCTGACCCTGAGGCGCCACTCGCCGGGCGCCAATGTGGCCGCGAGTGGACGACGGTCACGAAGGCCGGCGAGCTCGACGGCCTGGAGGGGCGCCTGGGTCGCTTCGACCTCGGCGAGGTCGAATGGCGAGTCGAGCGGGCCGTTGACGACTCGCCCCTCGATCTTTGGCGCGTCGACCGCGGTCCAGGTACGCAGCACGTCTCCGGGACGCAGGCCTGCCCGCGCGGCGGTCCCTCCCGGCGTAACCTCCTCCACGACAAGGCCGGGCGGGGCATGGCGCGGGGGTGCGGGGGCGGTGGGGAAGGCGAGGCAGAGCGCGAGGCCGAAGAGGGCGAGCTTGTCGGCATGACCCGGGCCGCTCACGGCTGATCGTTCGGGGGCAAAGGAGGCCAATCGCGATCTGGGTGCGAGGATCGTTGTCGGCCTCCAAGTCCGTCAGGTCTCGAACTCAAAGGCCGTACGCCCCGTCCTTGTCGATCCTCATCAGCGCCAAGAGATGAATCGCAAAGCGCAAATGCTCTAAAGCCCGCGAGGTGTCGATGACGACGTAGCCGAGCCGCGAGCGCCGGAGGAAGCGCGCCCGGTAAACGAAGGCACGTTGCTGCTGCTCGGGCGTAAGCCTGTCGCCCGCACTTCAAGGCGAAGAGCGCATCCAGACCCTCGCCCTCATTCCCTTCCTCCACGCGGTGGCGCCAGATCGCCATCCACGAGGGTGGCGCTCGTCGGCGTGCGGCATAGAGCCGAAGGCTGCCGTGAACTCGGGCCGCGATGACCTCACCGAATCGAATTCTAACACTAGCGGTCGCGGTTCTATGGGGCGATCATCTCCGCCAGGGGACGCCGAAACACGCCGGCCCCCGTTGCCGCGAAGAGATTCGTGCCGTCTAAGGGCCCGTCACAGAATAACGACATCAGTTTGAGCGGGGAGTCGGGGAGAACGTGTAGTTCCACTCCCCGTGGAAACGTGAGGGCCGCAAGTTGAGCGCTGCCATCTG
>WNFV01007195.1_pt1 | contig 12956 bp, 7 predicted proteins | sample 5400101 | NCBI WGS metagenome assembly WNFV01 (sample SAMN13153361, study PRJNA577476) | soil metagenome | isolation source: 115 cm soil or saprolite under grassland replicate 1 | place: USA:California | collected 2016-06-15
TAGGATTACCGACGAACAGCAGTGTCCTTTGAATCAAGGGAACCTCGATCAAAATATAACCGAGTCCCAGCCCACCGAAGAACACTAGCTGCAACACAGAAGGCCGATTGCGCGCGCCGCTCATCAACAAGAGATAGAGCAATAGAACAACACCCGCCGATATCAATAAGATTTGTAATGGCTGGGGCAAGACCGGATCGAGATTGAAGAAGAACGGACTCTCATCCGTCGTCGGAAAAAGGTTGTAATCCTTCTGCACCAGGAATTGATCGAGGGTGATCTCGTCCGTGGTGAGACCGTGGAGCAAATCTTCATAGGCGTCCGGTAAAAAAAGTGGCTGCATGCCAGCGGCTCGCCCGGCTTGGAACAAGACAGCCACATCCTGCTCGGTCAGAGGCGACTTCTGCAGAATCATCACGGACGTGCTTTGATTTGGATCATCCGAAGCGTACCTCAGCAACGCGGCGTGTCGGAGTGCGGTGCCTGCACTGAGGCCCTCGAGATTGAGCGCTTTGATCGCAGAGATCAGTGCCCGCGTCCCTTCCAGCCCTTGATGGGCTACGATCGCCAAACGTCCATTCGGCGATAAATGATTCCAATACGATCGAAATGCTTCGGTGGTAAAGATATAGGATTCACTCAGCGCGCTGCTGCCCGGGGTTGGCGCCTGGGCATAGACCAAATTGAGATAGATCATGTCATAAACTTCAGAGGAGCGCGCCACGAAATCACGTCCCTCGGCAACGACGGTTTGAACGCCCGGCGCGTCGAAGATACCGCCGTCGAAGTCTGCATGTTTACGCGTGATATCCACCATGGCTGGATTAATTTCGACAGCCGTGATCTGGTTACTGCCCGCCAGCAGAGCTTGCAAAACATCTTTGCCCGCGCCAGCACCCAGGATCAGAGTTTTCTTCGGTGTGAAATTGACGAAGGGAAGATATTCCACCTGCTGCGTTAACCAACTGACTTTGTTGAGATCGCCGTCAAAGCGAACCATATAGGAGCCGGCGCCTGCATTGGTGAACGCATACATTTCATCGGGGTTGGAGCTAGAAACCAAATCAACACGGGCGAAGTCGCTCCAGGCGCTGTCCACAATTCGTCCATCAGGCCCAGCGAGGATTTGGAACATGCTCTTATCGGGAGGAATCGAATTGGCGGAGGAGGGATGAGGCAGATCGACGAGATGAAATGTCATGTTCAAGATCAAGCCAATCAAGCAGAGTCCAAATGCCGCGGCGGGGATGATCCGATTAGGTTTGTCGCGCCAGCCAAACATCCAGGCGGCGAACGAGGCGAGGACCCCCAGCGCGAATCCAGCGCTGGCTGCGCTCATCAGATTCAATAATCCCAGAATTGCAAGAAGCCCAAAGGCCGCGCCACCTAGGTCGAAGGCATAGAGCTTGTTGGCATTCTGATGAAAAACGGTATACAGGCGCGAAGTCAAAAGACCCACCATCACAAACGGCAACGCGCCAAGAACCGATTGCAACAAGAATCCCGGCAGGAAGCCCGGTACGCTGAAGAGGATCACGATCATCGGCATGGAGAGGGCGAAGACCGCCGCCGTTTGGGCGATCCAGGCCGTCAGCTGTACCCGTCGAATCACAGGCAGACGATACCCCAGCGCGGCGCCGAAGCCTAATCCCAGAATGGACAGGGAAACGGCAAGAAACGCAAAGTGATACTGGAAGGCGACAGAGAAAAGATGCGTAAGCGTTACCTCAAAGGCCAGGCTGGCCGCGGAAAGACAGAACAGCCCGAGCCCTGCCTCATTAAGCGATAAAGATTCCCTCGCTGTGTTTGCAGGAGCAGAGCGCGCTCTACTTCGACGATTGGAAGACATGGGTTTGTCCGGGCTCCTTCTCCAGGTAATCAAGCGTCGTCCCAAGCAGCGCTTGCCCCGTGATATTCCGGCGCAAGCCGCTTGGCTGTCTTCCATGCCCCCCGTCCAGCCGCAAGGAGCAGGCGAGGAGCAGGCCCTTACCGATGCGCGCCTCCAGCAGGTATTCGGACACCTGAAAATCGCGTCCATCCAGGCGGCGGAAGATAGGACGCGCTTCGTCCAGCGAGGGGATAGCCTCGCTTAATCGGGCTAAGTCGAACGAAACATCGCTTGAGATCCCCAGGAAGCGCAGGTTCCCGCCCGCTCCAAAATCCTCCCACAGGGGATGAGGAGCGAAAATCCGGATCGCCTCTCGCCAGAATGGGCGTCGCAGAACCGGCAGCGGCCCATCACCCCACTGGAGCAGGATCATCCTTCCGCCCGACTGCAAGAAATCCTCAGCCCCGGCCGGCAGGGCGCTGGCAAGCATTAGGCCATTTTCTGGCATGGAGGACGGCTCCTCCAGCCGCCGGAGGGCGAGCAGTTCTTCAAATTCGGTGAGCAAGTATCCCGGATCATAGAGGGCGCGTGCGCCGGCTCGCCCGGCTGGTTGAGGTCCCCGTTTTGGATAACTCCAGAATGACCAGCTATTGTGCGCTCGGAACATAGGTGAGGAAAACGCAGCCTCCAAGCACAGTTCTTGTGGAAGGGAAGTTGGCGGAAGCGGGAAGGTGAGGGCGGCAATTTCCTGCGGGCGGGTTCCTTCAAGATTGACTTGAAGTTCTTGTGTCACTTGCTCCGATAGGACTGTGCCAGAGATATTGGTCAAGCGCCACGCCAGTTGCGCTGCGCCTTGATAAATGATGCCCGGGCCGCTAAAGATCAGGCGCCGATGGATCCACTCTCCCGCCCATTCATTCTGAAGGTCGAAGCGATCCAGACGGTCGCCACCATTCTGCCAGTGGCGGCGGCGATCGCCGTCCAGGCACAGCGCGCATTCCCCGTTAAACGGCAGGAATTGGTCAGGACTCCACTTTGGGCGCCAAAAATCATCGAATATCCCCGAGGTGGTAATCGGGGTATCCCGCAGGCATGTAATGACGTAGCCACCGATGCCTCCGCGACGGCGAACTGTTTCCAGAACGTATTTTCGAATGGCTAAACTGCCTGCATACGAAATGTCCTTCAATTGCTGATGAGTGAGACCCAGCGCTGTAGCTGCAATGGATTCCTCCTGTTGGAGTGCCGGGCGCGCATGTGGACTCCAATCGATCAGCGGATTATCATTGGTTAGCCACCAGGGTCCGAGATCACCAAGTTCCCCACTTAGAGCCCGGATCTCCTCCAGATTTCGATAGGTATCGCTGTCGCAGAACTCACCGAAGATGAGCGGCCGGGGCGGCTGCCAATCCCGCCGCCAGTGGTCGAGCATCTGCTCAAAGAATTCCAGATCGCTATAGGTGTGGTAATCGGCGAAGTCTGCGAAATCCACCTGCAAGCCTCCATAGGCCTCACCCATCCCGCTGTTGTCGCAGAAGAGCGTGTCGCTCATTCCCTGGCGCATGACACCGTTCAAATCTACCAACAGATCTGGCCCAACTGTCTCATCCAGCTCGCAGCCAGCGCTATAAATCACGATGGAGGGATGGTCGCGGACCAGGGCCATGTATTCCGCGTACTCCTCAGGCGCATGCGCGGCGTACTCCGCGTCGATCTGAGGCAACCACATTGGCCATTCCTGCCACAAAAAAATCCCTTCTTCGTCGGCAGCCTCATAAAGCGCTGAGTTGGGCACAAAGAGACACAACTTGATCAGGTTGAAACCGAGGCGCTTCACTTCGCGAATTTGGGCGCGTGCCTCTTCGATGCTGAAAATGGGCGCGATCTGATCCGGCCTCCAGCCCCAGTGGAGAATACCGCGCAGCAGGACCGGACGATCGTTAAAGAGCAGCATCTCACCGCGGGTGGAAAGACGCCGGAAGCCGATTCGGCGATGAACCCTGGCCAACACCTGATCGCCAAGGCGCAGGCTCAGCTCAACCTCATACAAGGATGGATCTTCCGGACTCCATCGCGCAAGCAGTGATACCTTACACCGCACTTCCTGGCTGTCCAGGGGGACGCGCTCAACCGTACAAGCCGCGACCTGGTCGCCCTGCAGGGATACTGAAAGATCAATCACCGCGTCCTCAGCATCTCGATTCGATTCGGCGCAGGTATGGAACGAGCAAATGATCTCCTCGGTATCCGTGTCGGCAGTCAAGTGCCAGTCCTCGAACCAGTGCTGATAGGCTCGCAAGGAGACCTCTTGCCAAAGGCCGCCGAAAGTCGTCCCTAGGTCAGGGATAAAGCCAGCAAGGGATTTCCGGAACGGGTAGCGCGCTCCTGGCAGGTGACTAGGCTTGTACACCTCAAGCTCGATGAGGTTTGGCTGGCCCGGGTGTATCGCATCCGTCACGTCGAAGGTAAATGGAGACCAGAGCCCCTGGTGCTCCCCAGCGAAAACACCGTTGACCATAACCTGGCAGGCATAAGAAACCGCGCCAAACTCCAAGAAGATCCGCGAGCCGGCCCATTCCGATGGAACCGTCACCTGCCGCCGATATCGGGCTGGGCCCTCCAACCGGCGATCATAGCCCTGCGCTTCCCATGCGCCCGGCACGTGAATCTCAGCCCACGAATCTTGATCGCCCAGGCGGAAATCCCAGATTCCATCCAGAAGTATTCGAGGAGCTAGATCATTTAAGGGTATCATACTGACCCGAGATAATCGAGCAGGAACATCATGCCGCGGACGTGGTGAGTCGCCTGATCGGCCGAGACGGAGTAATCATAGGCTGGGTCCCAGGACCAGAATCCACCCAACATAGAGGGATCACTGGCATAGGGTTCGCCCTGCTCTGGCAGGATCTGCATGGAGAGCGAATATTCGGTCGCCCTCAGTGCAGCCGCCAGGAGATCCGTGCGGCGCGTGAGCTGATGGAGGCGCAATAGGGCGATAGCCAGGTTCGGCATATCGCCGGGGCCCACGGTGGGGACAACCGCGTTGCCATCCCGGTCAATTGTCATCGGCCAGCTTCCGTTTGATCTCTGACGAGCGAGGTGCCAATCCGCAAACCGTTCCGCCGCCTGCAGATAGCGCTGGTCACCAGTACACTCGAAGAGAAACGCCAGGCCGCGCAGCTCGTCGGCGGCCAGGTCCGTATTGTAATAATCGCCATCGATCAGGTAAAAACCACCGTCAGGTTCCTGAATCGCCAGGCCATGTTCACCCCAGCGCTGAGCAAGCTCAAGCCAGCGCGTTTCCCCGGTTTCCTGGAAAAGAAGCAAGCAGGCTTCGACGACCCGACCCCAGGAGTCCCATCCGAAATCGTGGCTGTCCCAACGTCCGGAATCGAGGCGGTAGCGGGGCGAAAATCCGTGGCGGGCAGCCTGGACTAAGAACCGTCCGCCTGCCTCAGCCTGTTCGAGCCACTCTGCCCCGGCCTGGCGTCTGGCCAAGCCCAAAGCGCCAATCACGTATTCAGCAGTGTACTTTGTCCAAACCTCCGAGGGGGCAGCTCCATCCCGCGCCCCGCCGGCGACAACACTCATCGGGTGGCTGACAGTGAAATGCCGGCGGTAAAAGTCGAGGGCCTGCGCGGCCCGCGCCAGCAGACTCTCATCCCTAAATCGGTCGAACGCTGCCATGAGCTGCCAACTGGCGATTAAGTTGACCGTTTGGGGCGGCTCGCGGAAACCATCTGAGCCTCTATAGAAGCCGTAGAATGCTCCCGCGACGGCGTCCCACTGGCGCGGCAGCCAATCAGATAGATTAAGGCGGATGCGCCGTTCCAACTCCGCCGGAGAAATCCCGGCGGGAAAAGCTGCACCGCCTTCGGATCCCTGATATACAGGCAAACCCCAATCCTGAGGAGAGATGACACCAATTTTCATTTTCTGTTTGGAGTTAGAGAGCGCTTTTGAAGCGATAGGTCTCTCCGCTCGCTATCGTCAGCACTTCATCTTGCCGGCCAACTCTCAGCCACAGTTCTAGGGGCTCAGCCGTCACATTCCTCAAATGTCCCTCGATCATGCCTGAGCCTCGCTCAACACTGGCTGAGACCTCGCAGCCGTTTGCCAGCAGACGCTCGAATGAGGCTTCCTCCCAGCTAGAGGGCAAAGCCGGGAACACCCGGATCTCATCCGTATCGGACCGCAAGAGCAGGTTGTGCAGGGCCGTGCAAACCGCGCCCTGGGCTGTGCCGAAATATTGCATGTTCCATTCCCCTGCTTCCATCACTTCCGTCATCCCGCCAAAGTTGCAGATAGCTGGAGCAGTTCCCTCGATGATCTCCCAGGCCTGGTCGCCCAGGCGCTGGCGGGCACAGACAGTGGCAAGAACACCTGCCGACCACGGAAAGCCATTCTGGTCTCCGCCGTGACCAACCATCCGTCCATGATAGTGTTCACGGTAGGCCTGGACAGTGCTCAGGGCCCACGGATCTGTAACAGAGAACACCTGCATTGGGTAGATGGGGCCGAGCGAGCTCATATTCAAATTGGTGCTGTCGGTTGAGGCCGTGAAATAACGACCGTTATATAAATCCCGTAAAGGTTGCATTAATCCTACTAAAGCCCTGGTGCAGTCGTCCACAAAATTCGACTCGAGCCCCAGGAGGCGCGCCGCTTGGACAGTGTGCTGCAGCAACACTATTGTCCCCGACAGTGTGATGCCATCGTTCCGCACCCGGATGGGACTCTCGTGTACGCCCACAACAGGACGCGTCGAATATCCCTGTTCAGTTTTCTCCACCACATCACAGAGGAAATAACGCGCGATCCCTTCCAGGATTGGATAGAACTCACGCAACACCGCCAGATCGCGGGTAAATTCATAATATTGCCAAATTTCGTTGGCGTAGGAGGCGTTGTTATGAACCTGATCCTTCATGTGTAGGAGCGCTCCATACGCCTTGCGCCCATCGTGGGTGACCTCCCAATCCCACTTCAGTCCTTGACAGTTGAACTCGTCGCGAGCGTGCCGACGGGCGGCCGCTTCCGTCCGCTGAAAGAAACGGATGGCTTCCAACGCCTCCGGGACATGATTGGCTTCGAGCAGTGCCCGCTGGATGAAGTAAGAATCCCAGAAGACATGCGAAGACCAGGTGCGACGTAAGTTGTTGACCGGCAGCCCTCCAGACACCGGGTTCTGCATCGCTTTAAAGTGGTAAAGGCTGGCTTCGTAAAAAGATTGGAAGCGGGCGCTGGGGATCGAAATTGTGGAGCGAGAAAAATAGGAGCCCCAGAAAGCTAGATGTTCTGCCCATAATGAGTAGTAACCAGTCTGTACCGCATCGGCAAGCAAATCAACGCTGGCTGTCTGCTGCTGGTCATCGGTAATGCTGAAGTACTTGACGAATTCTCGGCCCCAGGCGCGCAGCCAACAATCATTCCCAGAGTGCCCGAAACGGGACGGGGCAGGCTCAAGTCGCATTGCTATCACGCCGCGGGTTTCGCCCAGGTCATAGTGAATTTCGGGTTTCCCTTCTATTGGGGCAACCGAGCGAAATGGATCCGTGTCCCAGCCCTCCTCCATCCAAACACCGGGACCCATCCAAGCCTGAAACTCGACTTCCCTGTCAAACTGGTAGCGTTCAATCAGCAGCGAGCGCTGGGCATGCAGGAACGTCTGTACCTGCACATGCAGCGAACCGTAGGATATATCCGAGTACAGTGTGCCCTCCCGCGGCACAAAGCGCTGCTGGCTGGCCGAAACTTGCAGGGGGTCGCCACCCTGCTCGGGCAAGAAAATCTGATACCAGGTGCGTCCCAAGGGTGCCAGCTCGTACCACCCGGAGCCCTCCCCATGTTCTAGCGGCTGGTCGATCGGCCAGCGGCCGGCGACCATCACCAGTTTATCTTCCGGGTAATAGCGGTCCGATTTGTACCAAGCACAGCGATCAACACTTATCTTGTCTGATACCATAGAACCGGTATAACCGATCAAAACAGCATCGAGACCATTGCCCAGGAAACAATGATAGTAATCGGCGGGTAAATTCATGCTGCATCTGGTTTAGCGACCGGCTAGACCCGTCAGCGAAATGCCTTCCACGAAGGCCCTCTGAGCGATGAAGAAGACGATTAGCAGAGGTAACAGCACAACCACGGAGGCAGCCATGAGCAGACTCATTTGCACCCGGAACTGACCACTAAAATACGCCAGGCCGACAGCCACGGGATACTTGGTCAAATCATTGAGGTAAAGCAGCGGACCGAAGAAGTCGTTCCAGATATCCTTAAAGCTCAGGATCAAGATCACCGTCAAGACCGGCATGCTCAATGGGACAATAATCCCGATGATAATTTGAAGGAAGTTGGCGCCATCCATGCGCGCCGCCTCTTCCAGCTCGCGCGGGATCGTCATGAAGAACTGGCGCATCAGGAAGATGGCGTAAGCCTCACCGAACCAGCTAGGAACGATCAAAGGCAAGTACGAGTTCACCCAGCCAATCTTGTTGAACAGGATGAAGCGGGGGATCAGGGTGACCGCGCTTGGCAGCATGAGGGTCGCCAGCAGAACCCCAAAGAGGAGGTCCTTGCCCGGGGCTTCCAGCCGGGCAAAGCCATAGGCGATGAAGATGCATGAAATCAGCCGCCCCACAATAATCCCAATTTCCAGGATCATCGTATTCTTGAAGAAGAGCGAAAAAGGCAACTGCGGATTGCTCAGCGCCTCCTTAAAGTTCGACCACAAGACCGGGTCGGGAATCCACTGCGGAGGCCAGAGGAAGACATTGTGTTCGGCCTTCAGTGCCGTCGACAGCATCCAATAGAAGGGGAAAAGGAATAGAAGGCTCAACACGATCAGGAGCGAATAGACGACCATATCATGCATTAAGTCGTTAAACCGTCTCGTCTGATAGAACGGAACGGTTCGCTCGGAGGAACTAGGGTAGGTTACACTCGCCATCTTTACCTCACTTCCTTTCGGATTCGTTGTACACCCATAACGCCGACGTGCGCAGAGTGATCATCGTCAGCACGAAGATGATCAAGAATAGAATCCAGGCCAGGGCGGTGGCGTAGCCCATGCGCTGCTTTGCGAAAGCCAGGTCGTACAGGTTGAGCATGTAAAACAGCGTAGACTTAAGGGGACCACCGATCGTACCTGCTCGAGCCGTGGAGATCACGTAAGCCGTGTCAAAGGTTTGAAACGCTCCAATCACAGCTAATACAAGATTGAAAAAGATAGTCGGGCTGAGCATCGGGAGGGTAATATTCCAGAACCGCGCCGGGCGTCCGGCGCCATCGATCTCGGCAGCTTCGTAAAGAATTTTTGGAATGCCCTTGAGGCCAGCCAGAAAGATCAACATTTGCCCACCAACGCTCCACGAGCTCATGATGATCAGGCCCCACAAGGCAAATTTGGGATCGCTGAACCAGCCTGGACCCTCGATACCGAATAGTCGGAGGAATCCATTGACCGGGCCAAACCGCGGATTAAAGATCCACTGCCACAGCACCGCCGCGGCCACGGCGGAGACGATCGTCGGGAGGTAAAAGGTGGTTCGGAACAAACTAACGCCTTTTGTCGCTTCATTCAAGAGGACCGCCAGAAATAAAGCAGTGATCAAGGAAAGAGGGATGCTGAAGACAGCGTAGATACTCGTCACTTTCAGAGATTGAACGAAGTCTGGATCCTGGGTGAAAATGCGGATATAGTTTTGAAGACCGACCCACTTTGGCGCGGTCAAGATGTTCCAATCGGTGAAACTGATATACAGGGAATAGAGCATGGGGCCTAGGGTAAACAGAATGAACCCGATTACCCAGGGCGCCACGCACACCCAGAATAGGATCGCCTCTCGGCGAGCGAGAGAACTCTTTTTCGGCTGAACTGCGACCTTTGGACTCGTTAGTGTGGCCATTGAGAATACCTCCATAAGAAGCATGAGGGCGGAAGACCGCCCCCATGCTATGCAACTCTGGATGACTTACTCAGTCTGATCGGGCTTAGGATCAGACTAGGTCCAAGCTCGCCTATTGTCCGGCAATGCAGGCATCTGCTTTAGAGGCTGCTTCATCCATGGCTGCCTGGACTGCCTTGTCCTCGAGGAAGACTTTCTCCAACTCTTCCTTAAAGTACTTCTCCGCACAGTCCACCCACTTGGGCTGCTTGGTATCGGGCAGCGGTTTGACATTTTCCAAGTCTTTGATGATGGGGGCGTTAAACGGGTCTGTTGCCAGTCCCTGTTCCTCAGCGATCGGCTTGACAGCCGTGAAGGCATAATTGGCAAACTCCTTGGCTCCTTCTTCGGCTGCGATGTACTTCAGAAATGCCCAGGCTGCATCCTTATTCTGGCTCTTGCTGTACATACCGAAGCCAGCCCAGCAGATAGAATTGGCGCGCTCCTTACCCTGTGGGAGCTGAGCCGTGCCAAAGTGTAAATCCGTGTTCTTCTGGAAATCTTTCAGAGGCCAGCGCCCCGTCCAGAGCATCGCCACCTGCCCGGTCTGGAACAGGTCGACGCCCGACAGCGCGGCAAGGTCTTCCTTGTTGGGAGCAGATTTGTCAGCTTTGATCAGGTCTACATACCACTGCAAAGCTTCGACTACTTCGGGGCTGTTGAGGTAGCCAGTGGTGGTCTTGCCATCATCGCTGATCACTTTTCCGCCGTTCTGATAGATGATCGGCGAGATACCGCGATACCAGACCAGGTCACCCCAGCTATCGGGCAGCTCGACGCCCCACTGCTTGCCTGGAGTCGTCAGCTTCTTCGCGGCATCCCGGAACGTCTCCCAGGTCCAGGTGTCGTCAGGATACGCAACCCCGGCCGCATCGAACAGATCCTTGTTGTAGTAGAGGACCAGCGGGCTGTAATCCTTGGTCAGCAGGTAGGTTTTCCCATCAACTTGGCCAATCGCGGCGACCGCGGGATAGAATACATTCATGTCCAGCGGATTGTCGCCGTTGATGTAGGGATCGAGCGACTCGAGCACACCCTGCGAACTCCACTTAGCCACATCCCCATCGCCTACTTGGAACACGTCAGGGGCGGTCCCTGCCGCGAACTCGGTCAGCATCTTATCGCCATACCCTTGCGGAACAGCCTCCAATTGGACGTCTACATTTGGGTATTTCTGCTTGAAAGACTCGATGGATTTATTGAAGGGTTCAAGCGCCTCCGCGCTGTCCCAGCTACCGACGCGGATCGTACCGGACACGTTTGCCGCGGGCGCTTCCGTCGCGGCAGGTGCCTCTGTTGCAGCAGGCGCCTCGGTGGCGGCAGGAGCTTCTGTCATCGCCGGAGCTTCTGTCGCAGCCGGCGCCTGTGTTGGAGCTTTCGTTGCAGACTGACAAGCAGCCAGTGCCATTCCCAAGACCAACAGCACGGAAAGGATCAGGAAAATCTTTTTCATGTTCTCCTCCAGATTGGGTTAAGGACGTACCGAATTCTGGGAAATCGGCCGTCTGATACTAAGCAAAGAGGCAATAGGGCAGTGCCTCACGCTTGGAGCCAAGGCTGCTCTGTAGGATACGTATGGCTCTCGCAACACGATTCACTATTCAATTGTCTTTGTATGCTCTTCGTCATCACCTCCAATTTTCACGCGCACTGGAATATCGATGTATGCCTGTAGATTATTAAACATGGCCAATCTTCATATCGATGGATGATCGCCCGACAGTGGAATCACGCACAATTAGTTGTGGCGCAACAAGCAGCGTAGGATTTTCTGGCATCAGACCCATATTTATGTATCCTACCAGCATGGAAATAATGCGCTGACCGATTTCTGCAATTGGTTGACGCAAAGTTGTTAATGATGGGGATGTGTATTGCACCATGGGAGCATCATCAAATCCGGTGACCGCAAAATCAGCGCCAACACGCAGTCCACGATCTCTGGCTGCTTGCGAGGCGCCAATCGCCATCATATCATTTAGCGCAACGACAGCGGTCGGTCTGCTTTCTTCAGGTAGATCAAGCAATTCCAACGTGGCTTGGTAACCAAAATCGAAACAGCCTTCCCCACGCTTGATCCAATAATCATGGGGAGGAACGCCGGCATCTTGCAATGCAGAAAAGTAGCCTTCCATACGATTGTTACCAACGCGGGAATTTAGTGGCCACGCAAGCGCCCCAATTTTTCGATGCCCGTTTTCCAGAAGGTGCATGATGGATTGCCGAATCCCAAATCCACCGTCGACATCGACCCACGGAAACACCAGATCCGGATTGGACCGTCCGAACGCGACAAAAGGAAAGTTCTTTTTGAGCAACAAGTTCACACGCGGATCATCGTATTCGATGTTGGAGAGCACAAATCCATCTACGCGGCGGGTTTCAATCAACTCACTGTATGTTGTCAGATATTTGTCAATATCGGAGTGATGGGGAAAACAAAGGAGATAATATCCACGCTCTTCCGCAGCCAGAAACATGCTTTGCAGGAATTGATCCAAAACGATATTTTCCTGATCGGGAGGGGATGGAACCCAGGAATAACCAATGGTAAACGCGCGTTGTGTGCGTAGGCTGCGGGCAATTTGATTAGGCCGGTAGGCCAATTCACTCACAGCCTCATAAATCCGGGTTTCAGTTTCCTTAGAAACCTGTGCCTGTTTGTTCAATACTTTGGAGACAGTCTGGTAGCTGACGCCAGCACGTAGTGCAACCTGCTTCAGCGTTGCTTTCGACGCCATATAGCTCTCTCCTCAAATGCGAACGTTCGCACGAACGTTCGTCTAACATTATAATGAGATTCAAATCGAAGTCAAGTATGTTTTTCCAAGAAACTGGGTAGGATGAATAATACAACTATTTACTCCAATGAATTTGGTCACAAAACCATCTTTGCGCACTCTGAGCATTCTATTTGGCTCACCCGCTTATGGGATATTGAATGTGGCTTGAATGGGACAAACAGCGATCCTGTTATCACCCGCGGCATATGCGTTTTGGAAACCGACTCAAACCGTTATGAAGGTGAAGCTTTCTCCGTGGTGGAATTCCAATCTGATGACCATTCTCTTCAGTTGAGCTGGAAGGTTGGAAATTCAGGTTTGCTCTGGAAAAGCCATTGGCAACTTCATTTCAAGGCGGGAATCTGGGGCCGCCGAGATAGGCTCGAAAACAGA
>WNFV01007211.1_pt1 | contig 12944 bp, 8 predicted proteins | sample 5400101 | NCBI WGS metagenome assembly WNFV01 (sample SAMN13153361, study PRJNA577476) | soil metagenome | isolation source: 115 cm soil or saprolite under grassland replicate 1 | place: USA:California | collected 2016-06-15
CCGTGCTCGGAGTCGATGCTGCAGGCAACGACCGTGGAGGCGTACGACGGCCTGGCCGCCGAGACGCTGTCCGGGCTCGGCCGGCTCGATCCGACCCCGGACCCGGCGGTCTACGACAAGAAGTACGTGCACACCGAGGTGCTGGTCGTCGGCGCCGGCCCGGCCGGGCTGGCCGCCGCGCGGGCCGCCGCGCGCTCCGGGTGCCGGGTGATCCTCGTCGACGAGCAGCCGGAGGCCGGCGGGTCGCTGCTGTCCGGCCGCGGCGAGACCGTCGACGGCCGGCCCGCGCCGGAGTGGGTGGCGGCGGTGCTCGCCGAGCTGGCTGACGCCCCCGAGGTCACGGTGCTGCGACGGACGACCGCCTTCGGCAGCTACGACGACAACTACCTGCTCGCTCTCGAACGGCGTACCGACCATCTCGGCCCGGCGGGGCCGGCGGGGGTGTCCCGGCAGCGCGTGTGGCACATCCGGGCGGGGCAGGTGGTGATCGCCACCGGCGCGCACGAGCGGCCGCTAGTGTTCGCGAACAACGACCTGCCCGGCGTGATGCTCGCGTCCGCGGTCCGCGGCTACCTCAACCGGTACGCCGTCACGGCCGGCTCGCGGGTCGTCGTCGACACCACCAACGACAGCGCCTACGGCACCGTCGAGGACCTGCACGCCGCCGGTGTCGAGGTCGTCGCGGTCATCGACGCGCGGCCGGAACCGTCGGTCCGGGCCACCGAGGTAGTGGCGGCGACCGGCGTCCGGCTGCTGCTCGGCAGCACGGTCGTCGAGGCCACCGGCACGGACCGGGTCGACGGCGTGCTGGTCAGCGCGATCGACGCCGACGGCCTGCCGATCGGCGAGACCGAGCGGCTCGGGTGCGACCTGCTGGCGGTCTCCGGCGGCTGGAGCCCGGTGGTGCACCTGCACAGCCAGCGCCAGGGCCGGCTGCGCTGGGACGACGCGATCGCCGGCTTCGTGCCCGACGGCGTCGTCCGCGACCAGCAGGTGGCCGGCGCGGCGGCGGGAACGTACGACCTGGCCGGCTGTGTCGCCGCGGGTGCCGCCGCCGGCGCCCGCGCCGCTGGACTGCCCGCGACCGACGCCGAGAACACCCCGGCGAGCCCGACCCGGCAGCTGTGGCTGGTGCCGGGCCTGACCGGTACGCCGGGCGACTGGGACACGCATTTCGTCGACCTGCAGCGCGACTCGACCGTGGCCGACGTGTGGCGCTCGACCGGTGCCGGCATGCACAGCGTCGAGCACGTCAAGCGCTACACCTCGATCGGTACGGCGCACGACCAGGGCAAGACGTCCGGGGTGAACGCCATCGGGGTGATCGCGCAGGCGCTCGGCGCCGGTGGCCTCGCCGAGCTCGGCACCACGTCGTACCGGGCGCCGTACACGCCGGTCGCCTTCGCGGCGCTGGCGGGGCGGGAGCGCGGGGACCTGTTCGACCCGGTGCGGACCACATCGATCCACCCGTGGCACGTCGAGCACGGCGCGGAGTTCGAGAACGTCGGCCAGTGGAAGCGGCCGTGGTACTACCCGCGGCCGGGTGAGGACATCGACGCGGCGGTGGCCCGGGAGTGCCGGGCGGCGCGCACCGGCGTCGCGTTCATGGACGCCACCACCCTCGGCAAGATCGAGGTGTGCGGACCGGACGCCGGGGAGTTCCTGAACCGGATCTACACCAACGCGTTCAAGAAGCTGCCGGTCGGCTCGGCGCGCTACGGCGTGATGTGCACGGCCGACGGGATGATCTTCGACGACGGCGTGACGCTGCGGCTCGCCGAGGACCGGTACTTCCTGACCACCACCACCGGGAACGCGGCCGGCGTCCTCGACTGGCTCGAGGAGTGGCTGCAGACCGAGTGGCCGGAGCTCGACGTGTACTGCACCTCCGTCACCGAGCAGTGGTCCACGATCGCCGTCGTCGGCCCGCGCTCGCGTGAGGTGGTGGCCGGGCTGGCGCCCGAGCTCGACGTCTCGAACGACGCGTTCGGCTTCATGACGTTCCGCGAGACCGTGCTGGCCTCCGGCGTACCCGCCCGGATCTGCCGGATCTCCTTCTCCGGCGAGCTGGCCTTCGAGATCAACGTGTCGTCCTGGTACGGCCTGGCCGTCTGGGAGCAGGTGTACGACGCCGGCCGGGCGCTCGGCATCACGCCGTACGGCACCGAGACCATGCACGTGCTGCGGGCCGAGAAGGGCTACCCGATCGTCGGCCAGGACACCGACGGCACGGTCACCCCGCAGGACGCGGGAATGGCGTGGGTGGTGTCGAAACAGAAGGACTTCGTCGGCAAGCGGTCGTTCAGCCGGGCCGACACGGCCCGGACCGATCGCAAGCACCTGGTCGGCCTGCTCCCGGTGGACCGGGTCACCCGGCTGCCGGAGGGCACCCAGCTGGTCGCCGCGGACACCCCGGTGACACCGGAGGCGGGGCCGGTCCCGATGCTCGGCCACGTCACCTCCAGCTACCACAGCGTGGCGCTGGAGCGGCCCTTCGCGCTGGCCCTGGTGGCCGACGGCCGCAACCGGGTCGGGCAGACCGTGGTCGCCCCGGTGGGTGACCAGCTGGTCGAGGTACTCGTCACCGACCCGGTTCTCTACGACCCCGAAGGGAGCAGGCGCGATGGCTGACCTGCGTGACCTCACCGGCCTGCGGCGCAGCCCACTCGCCCATCTCGACACGGTGCTGACAGGCCGCGCGGTTCGCCTGCGCGAGGTGCCGTTCAACGTCATGGTGGCGGTGCGGGTCGACCCGGACGCGGTGGCTGCCGACCGGCTCGCCGGCGTGCTCGGCGTGCGGCTGCCCTCGCGCTGCGGGGGTACGGCGACCGGCGAGCGCGGCACCGCGATCTGGCTCGGGCCGGACGAGTGGCTGGTGGTGGCCGGCGACGACGACGCGGCGGCACGGCTCGGCAGCGATCTGACTGCGGCGCTGGGTGGCGACCACGGCAGCGTGGTCGACGTCTCGGCCAACCGCACCACACTGGAGCTCACCGGACCGGCGGCGCGCGACGTCCTCGAGAAGGGCTGCGCGCTGGATCTGCACCCGCGGTCGTTCGAGCCCGGGCAGGCGGTGTCCAGCACCGTCGGGCCGGTGCCGGTCGTGCTCTGGCAGGTGGACGACGTGACCTACAGGTTGTTGCCGCGGGCATCGTTCGCGGACTACCTGGCCCGCTGGCTGCTGGACGCGATGAGCGAGTACGAGGCGGCCTGATGGCGCTCAGCGCGTTCGACCTGTACTCGGTGGGCATCGGGCCGTCGTCCTCGCACACGGTGGGCCCGATGCGCGCGGCTCGCCGGTTCGCCGACGGCCTCGCGACCACCGGCGTACTGGAGGACGTGGTCCGGGTGAAGGCCGAGCTGTTCGGCTCGCTCGGCGCGACCGGTCACGGTCACGGCTCGGCCAAGGCGGTGATGCTGGGTCTGGAGGGCGAGGATCCCGCGAGCGTCGACACGGACACCGCCGACGAGCGGGTGGAACGAGTCCGGCGGTCGGGCGCCCTCCTGCTGCTGGGCAAGCACCCGGTGCCCTTCGACAGCGACGAGGACCTCGTGCTGCACCGGCGTCGCAGCCTGCCCGCGCACCCCAACGGGATGGAGTTCCGCGCCTGGGCGGCGGACGGCACCCCGCTCGCGGAACGCCGCTACTACTCGGTCGGCGGCGGCTTCGTGGTCGACGACGACGCGGCCGGCGTCGACCGGATCGTGGCCGACACCACGGCGGTGCGGTACCCGTTCGGCTCCGGCGCCGAGCTGCTGGGCGTTTGCGAGCGCGAGCGGCTGTCGATCAGCGACGTGATGCTCGCCAACGAACGGGCCTGGCGCACCGAGGCCGAGATCCGCGACGGGATGCTGGAGCTGTGGGGCGTGATGCAGGCCTGCGTCGACCGCGGCTGTCACCGTGAAGGCGTGCTGCCCGGCGGGCTCAAGGTGCCGCGCCGGGCCCCGGCGCTGTGGCGCGATCTCACCGCCGACAGTGCCAGCATCGATCCGCTGCACACCATCGACTGGGTCAACCTGTTCGCGCTCGCCGTGAACGAGGAGAACGCCTCGGGCGGCCGGATCGTCACCGCGCCGACGAACGGTGCGGCCGGCATCATCCCCGCGGTGCTGCACTACTACGTCCGGTTCGTGCCGGGCGCGGACGACGACGGGGTGGTCCGCTTCCTGCTCACGGCGGCCGCGATCGGGATCCTGTTCAAGGAGAACGCGTCCATCTCCGGCGCGGAGGTCGGCTGCCAGGGTGAGGTCGGATCGGCCTGCTCGATGGCCGCCGGCGCGCTGTGCGAGGTGCTGGGCGGTACGCCGGAGCAGGTCGAGAACGCCGCCGAGATCGGCATCGAGCACAACCTGGGCCTGACCTGCGACCCGGTCGGCGGGCTGGTCCAGATCCCCTGTATCGAACGCAACGCGGTCGCCAGCGTGAAGGCGATCAACGCCGCCCGGCTCGCGCTCGGCGGCGACGGCAGTCACAAGGTCAGCCTGGACCAGGCGATCAAGACCATGCGGGACACCGGCCGGGACATGAAGGACAAGTACAAGGAGACCGCCCGCGGCGGCCTCGCGGTCAACGTGATCGAGTGCTGACCGACAGCGTCAGCCGAGGTAGCCGAGGCGCTGGCTGATCTCCGCCGCGGAGCGCAGCATCACCGGTACGGCTGCCTCCATCACGTCCGGGGTGAAGCGGAAGGCCGGACCGGAGACGCTGACGGCCGCGAGCACCGTGCCGCCGGGACCGAAGATCGGTGCGGCCATCGCGTTCAGCCCGGCCTCGTACTCCTCGACGACGAGCGAGTAGCCCTGCTCGCGCACCACGTCGAGGATCTTCAGCAGCTCGCTCTTCGACGTCACCGTGTTCGGGGTGAAGCGCTCCAGCCCGGCCACGTCGATCACCGCCGAACGAGCCGGCTCGTCGACGTAGGCCAGCAGCACCCGGCCGCTGGACGTGACGTGCAGCGGCGTGAGGTTGCCCACCCAGTTCTGCACGGTGACCGTGGAGGCGCCGTGCACCTGGTCGACGTTCACCGCGTAGTGCTGGCGCAGCACGGCGACGTTGACGGTCTCGCCGAGCTCCTCGGCCAGCCGCTCGTAGACGGGACGGCCCTGGTGGGTGATGTCCAGCTGACCGGACACCGCGCCGGCGAGCCGGACCAGCCCGAACCCGAGCCGGTACTTGCCGCGGTCCACGGACTGCTGGACCAGCCCGCGGCTCTCGAGGGCGCCGAGCAGCCGGAAGGCCGTCGACTTGTGGACGTCGATCTCGGCCGCGACCTCGCTCACCCCCGCTTCGCCGCGGCGGGCGAGGATCTCCAGCAGGGTGATGGCGCGGTCGACCGACTGTACGCCCCCTGCGCCGTTGCCGGCTCCGTCCGTACCCGGCGACTCTGCGGACCGATTGTTGCTCATAGCGAAACTATAGGCGCTCCTACCAACACTTTTCGGCATGTCGACCGGTTTGAGGGACCGCTCCGGCGCGAACTTCCGTCTCACCGGTGCGCCGGACGCCTTGACAGCCCCCTCCCCGCTCAGTGATTCTGTTGCGCATAGCGCTCCGTGTTTTGTTTTACGCAATGGAGGTCATGCTCCGATGTACGCCGTTTGCCCCCTGGCCGAGCTGGCCCGTGGCGAGACTCGCCGTGTCGAGCTCGATCCCCCGATCGCCGTGTTCCACACCGACGACGGCGAGCTCTACGCCATCGACGACACGTGCACGCACCAGGACGCCTCGCTCGCCGACGGGTGGCTCGAGGGCTGCGAGGTCGAGTGCCCGCTGCACGCCTCGCGCTTCGACCTGCGGACCGGCGCGGTCGACGCCCCGCCGGCGAAGCGACCGGTGCGGACCCACGAGGTGACCGTGACCGACGGGGTCATCCACGTGAGCCTGTCGACGGCCGAGCCGAACCTGCCCCAGGGCCCGGCGCTGCAGGCCGGCACCGCATGAGGACCATCGCCGTCGTCGGCGGCTCCCTGGCCGGACTCTCGGCGATCAGGGCGCTGCGCCGGCAGGGCTTCGACGGACAGGTGCTGGTGATCGGCGCGGAGCCGCACCGGCCCTACGACCGGCCGCCGCTGTCGAAGGAGTTCCTGGCCGGCTCGGCCGGTGAGCGGGACATCGCGCTCGAGGCGGACGACGAGGACCTGGGCGCCGAGTGGCGCTTCGGCGTCCGGGCGACCGCATTGCGCCCAGGCAGCCGCCGGATCGAGCTCTCCGACGGCGGGTCCGTCGAGGTCGACGGCATCGTCCTCGCCACCGGCGCCGTACCGCGGCTGCTGCCCGGCATGGAGGACCGCGCCGGTACCCACGTGCTGCGGACCCTCGACGACGCCCGGGCGCTCCGCCGTGACCTGCGGCCCGGCGCACGGCTCGTCGTCGTGGGGGCCGGCTTCATCGGCGCCGAGGTCGCCGCCACCGCGCGCGGCCTGGGCCTGGACGTGACGGTGGTCGAGGCCGCCCCGGCTCCACTCGCCGGACCGCTCGGGCCGCGGATGGGCGCGATCGTGTCGTCGCTGCACGCCGACCACGGGGTCCGGCTGCTGTGCGGCGTCGGCGTCGCGGGCCTCACCGGCAACGGCCGGGTCGACGGCGTGGCACTGGCCGACGGCCGCACGCTGCCTGCCGACGTCGTGCTGGTCGGCGTCGGGGCCCGCCCGAACGTCGGCTGGCTGGCCGGGTCCGGGCTGGACGTCTCGGACGGCGTCCGGTGCGACGCGTTCGGCGCGACCGACCTCCCGAACGTGGTGGCCGTCGGCGACTGCGCCACCTGGTACGACCCCGCGCTCGGACGGCACCACCGGGTCGAGCACTGGTCCGGCGCCCAGGAGCGTGCCGCCGTCGCGGTCGCGACGCTGCTGTCCGGAGGCACCGAGACCCGGATCGCCCGGCCGCCGTACTTCTGGTCGGACCAGTACGACGTCCGGATCCAGCTCACCGGGCACCCGCACGGCTACGACTCGGTGGTCGTCGAGGAGGGCAGCGCCGACGCGCGCGATTTCCTCGCCGTCTTCCGCCGCCAGGGCGACCCGGTCGCCGTACTGGCACTGAACCACGCCAAGTCCTTCATGCGCTGGCGCAAGCAGCTCGCCACCCAAGCACCCACCGCCGCAGCCCTTCAGGAGTAGACCGTGACGACGACCAGCCTCCCTGAGAGCCTCATCGCCACCCTCGCCGGCAGCTTCTACACCGACGAGAACATCTTCGCCCTCGAGCAGCAGCAGATCTTCGAGCAACTGTGGTTCTGCGCCGCCCGCGGCACCGACCTGCCGGACCCGGGCTCGTTCCGGACGGTGCAGGTCGGCCGCGAGAGCGTGCTGCTGACCCGCAACCGCCGCGGCGAGGTCCGGGCGTTCTTCAACGTCTGCCGGCACCGCGGCGCCCAGATCTGCACCGAGCAGGCCGGCCAGACCAAGCGCGCCTTCCAGTGCCCGTACCACGCCTGGACCTACGACCTGGACGGGAAGCTCGTCGCCGCGCCGAACCTGACGAAGATGCCGGACGTCGACCGCACCGAGTTCGGTCTGCGGACGATCGCGGTGCGCGAGTGGCTCGGCTACGTCTGGGTGTGCCTGGCCGACGAGCCGCCGTCGTTCGAGGACACCGTGGCCGGCGCGGTCGCCGAACGGCTCGGCGACCTGGAGTCGATCGAGCACTACGACGTCGCGAACCTCAGCGTCGGCCGCCGGATCGTGTACGACGTGAAGGCCAACTGGAAGCTGATCATCGAGAACTTCATGGAGTGCTACCACTGCGCGACGATCCACCCGGAGCTCACCGAGGTGCTGCCGGAGTTCGCCGACGGGTACGCCGCCCAGTTCTACGTCGGTCACGGCGCCGAGTTCGGCGCGGACGTGCGGGGCTTCACCGTCGACGGCTCCGAGGGCCTGGACCGGATCCCCGGCGTCACCGAGGACCAGGACCGCCGCTACTACGCGATCACCGTCAAGCCGCAGGTGTTCGTCAACCTGGTGCCGGACCACGTGATCTGGCACCGGATGTACCCGATGGCCGCCGACCGCACGATCGTCGAGTGCGACTGGCTGTACCTGCCCGGCGTGGTGGAGAGCGGCAAGGATGTCAGCGCCTCGGTCGAGCTGTTCGACCGGGTCAACCGGCAGGACTTCGACGCCTGCGAGCGCTGCCAGCCGGCGATGGCGTCCCGGATGTACCGCGACGGTGGTGTGCTGGTGCCGAGCGAGCACCACATCGGCGAGTTCCACGACTGGGTGCACCAGCGCCTCGGGACCACGAAGCCGGTCAGCTGACCAGTCCAAGCTAGGAACGAGGCGGCCATGACATCAACCGAGTACGACTTCGTCATCGTCGGGGGCGGCTCCGCGGGGTGCGCCCTCGCCAACCGCCTCTCGGCGGACCGGAGGAACCGCGTGCTGGTCCTGGAGGCCGGCCGGAACGACTCGCTGTGGGACGTCTTCATCCACATGCCGGCGGCGCTGCCGTTCCCGATCGGCAGCCGGTTCTACGACTGGAAGTACGAGTCGGAGCCTGAGCCGCACATGAACGGCCGGCGGATCTACCACGCCCGCGGCAAGGTGCTGGGCGGCTCCAGCAGCATCAACGGGATGATCTTCCAGCGCGGCAACCCGATGGACTACGAGCGCTGGGGTGCGGACGAGGGCATGGCGACGTGGGACTACGCCCACTGCCTGCCGTACTTCAACCGGATGGAGAACTGCCTGGCGGCCGATCCCGACGACGAGCGGCGCGGCCACGACGGTCCGCTGGTGCTCGAGCGCGGCCCGGCCACCAACCCGCTGTTCGAGGCCTTCCTGCACGCGGCCGAGCAGGCCGGATACCCGCGCACCGACGACGTGAACGGGTACCGCCAGGAGGGCTTCGCGCGCTTCGACCGCAACATCCACAACGGCCGCCGGCTGTCCGCGGCCCGCGCGTACCTGCACCCGGTGATGGACCGGCCGAACCTGACGGTGACCACCCGCGCCTTCGTGACCAGGGTGCTCTTCGAGGGCCGGCGCGCCGTCGGGGTCGAGTACACCCACGGCCGCGGCGCTCCGCGGCAGGTCCAGGCCCGCGAGGTGATCCTGTCCGGCGGCGCGATCAACTCGCCACAGCTGCTCCAGCTGTCCGGCGTCGGCAACGCGGCGGAGCTGGAGGCGCTCGGCATCGACGTCGTGCACGACCTGCCCGGCGTCGGCGAGAACCTGCAGGACCACCTCGAGGTCTACATCCAGTACGCCTGCAAGCAGCCGGTCAGCATGCAGAAGTACCTCAAGCACCGCTACAAGCCGTGGATCGGGGCGAACTGGCTGTTCCGGCACAAGGGGCCCGGGGCAACGAACCACTTCGAGGCCGGCGGCTTCGCCCGCAGCAACGAGGACGTCGCGTACCCGAACCTGATGTTCCACTTCCTCCCGATCGCCGTCCGGTACGACGGATCGGCGCCCGCGGGTGGTGACGGCTACCAGGTGCACGTCGGGCCGATGTACTCGGACGCGATCGGCTCGGTGAAGATCACCAGCCGCGACCCGAAGGTGCATCCCGCGCTGCGGTTCAACTACCTGTCCACCGAGCAGGACCGCCAGGAGTGGGTCGAGGCGGTCCGGGTCGCCCGGTCGATCCTGACCCAGCCGGCACTCGCCCCCTACAACGGCGGCGAGATCTCGCCAGGCCCCGAGGTCGCGACGGACGAGGAGATCCTGGCGTGGGTCGCCAAGGACGGCGAGACCGCCCTGCACCCGTCCTGTACGGCGAAGCTGGGCGTGGACGAGATGGCGGTCACCGACCCGCTCAGCCTGCGGGTGCACGGCGTCGACGGGCTGCGAGTGGTGGACGCGTCGGTGATGCCGTACGTCACCAACGGGAACATCTACGCCCCCGTGATGATGGTCGCCGAGAAAGCCGCCGACCTGATCCTCGGCAACACGCCGCTCGAGCCCTCGAAGGCCGACTTCTACCGGCACCAGCCGCACTGAACAGGCGATGCCCGTCGTACGGGCTGTCGCACCCTCACGGAAACAAGGTGGTGAACCATGGTGGCTCCTCGGGTCGTGGTGATCGGCGGCGGTGTCGTCGGCGCCGCGCTGGTGGACGAGCTGTCTGCCCGCGGCTGGGACGACATCACGCTCGTCGACCAGGGACCGTTGCCGGCGACCGGCGGCTCGACGTCGCACGCGCCCGGCGTGGTCTTCCAGACCAACTCCTCCAAGACGATGACGCAGCTGGCCCGCTACACCGTGGAGAAGTTCAGCTCGCTGGACCTCGACGGTGAGCCGTGCTTCCTGCAGACCGGCGGGCTGGAGGTGGCCACGACACCCGAGCGGCTCGCCGAGCTGCGGCGCCGGCACGGCTGGGTGACGGCCTGGGGCGTCGAGGCGCAGCTGCTGTCTTCCGAGGCGTCGGTCGAGAAGTTCCCGCTGCTCGACCCTGACGTCGTACTCGGCGGACTGTTCGTGCCGACCGACGGGGTGGCGAAGGCGGTCCGCGGCGTCGAGGCCCAGCTGCGGCGGGCGGTCGGCCGCGGCGGCGTCCGGCTGCTCGAGCGGCACAAGGTGCTCGACGTCCGGGTGGAGGACGGCAGGGTCGCCGGCGTGGTCACCGACCAGGGCGAGATCGCCGCGGACATCGTGGTCTGCTGCGCCGGCATCTGGGGCCCGAGGATCGCCGCGATGGTGGGCATGACCCTGCCGCTGACGCCGCTGGCCCACCAGCTGGTCTGGACCGGTCCGGTCCCGCCGCTGGCCGGCCGGACCGAGGAGATGCTCCGACCGGTGCTGCGCCACCAGGACGGGGATCTGTACTACCGGGAGAACTTCGAGGGCCTGGGGGTCGGCTACTACGGCCACCGCCCGATGCCGATCGCGGTCGAGGACCTGGCCGACTTCGCCGAGGACCGGACGATGCCGTCGGTGCTCGAGTTCACCGAGGCCGACTTCGTACCGGCCTGGAAGGAGACCCACCGGCTGCTGCCCGGCACCCGTGACGCGGAAGCCGCCGAGGCGATCAACGGCATCTTCTCGTTCACCACCGACAACATGCCGCTGCTCGGCGAGTCCAGCCAGGTCAAGGGGTTCTGGGTCGCCGAGGCCGTCTGGGTGACGCACTCCGCCGGCGTCGGACGGGCGATGGCCGAGTGGCTGGTCGACGGCTACTGCTCGTCGTTCGACCTGCACGAGTGCGACGTCAACCGTTTCGAGCAGCACCAGCTGGCGCCGGAGTACGTCCTCACCAAGGACTGCCAGAACTTCGTCGAGGTCTACGACATCCTGCACCCGCTGCAGCCGATGGAGCAGCTGCGGCCGATCCGCACCAGCCCGTTCTACCAGCGCCAGCAGGAGCTCGACGCGGTCTTCCTGGAGGCGAACGGCTGGGAGCGCCCGCAGTGGTACGACGCGAACAAGCACCTGCTACTGCGGCACGACGTCCCGGAGCACCACCCGTGGGCGTCGCGGTACTGGTCGCCGATCGTCGGCGCCGAGGCGAAGGCGACCCGCGAGGGCGTGGCGATGTACGACATGACCGCGCTGAAGCGGATCGAGGTCGGCGGACGCGGCGCCGCGGCGTTCCTGCAGCGGCTGACCACGGGTGACGTCGACAAGTCGGTGGGCTCGGTCACCTACTGCCTGCTGCTCGACCACGACGGCGGCATCCGCAGCGACATCACCGTCGCCCGGCTGGCGCCGGACCTGTTCCAGGTCGGTGCCAACGGCAACCTCGACGTCGACTGGTTCCAGCGGCACCTGCCCGAGGACGGGACGGTCTTCGTCCGCGACATCACCGCCGGCACCTGCTGCATCGGTGTCTGGGGGCCGCGCGCCCGCGACGTGGTGCAGCCGCTGACCGGAACGGACTTCTCGCACGAGGGGTTCAAGTACTTCCGCGGCAAGCGCGCCTACCTCGGCTCGGTGCCGGTCACCGCGCTCCGGCTGTCGTACGTCGGTGAGCTCGGCTGGGAGCTGTACACCACGGCCGACCAGGGCCAGAAGCTGTGGGACACGCTGTGGGAGGCGGGTCGCGAGTACGAGATCTTCGCCGGCGGGCGCGGGGCGTTCAACTCGCTGCGGCTGGAGAAGGGCTACCGCTCGTTCGGCGCCGACATGACCTTCGAGCACGACCCCTACGAGGCGGGTCTGGGCTTCGCGGTGAAGCTCGCCAAGGACGACTTCATCGGCAAGCAGGCGTTGCTCGAGCGCAAGGAGTCGGTGACCCGGCGGCTCAGCTGCCTGACCCTGGAGACACCCGGCGCGACGGTGCTCGGCAAGGAGCCGGTGTACGCCGGCGACCGCTGCGTCGGCTACGTCACCAGCGCCGCCTACGGCTACACCATCGACCGCGGTATCGCCTACGCCTGGCTGCCGGCCGAGCTGGCCGAGCCCGGCACGCCGGTGCAGATCGGCTGGTTCGACCAGCTGCTGCCGGCCGTAGTGAGCACCGAACCACTCGTCGACCCCGAGATGAAGCGGATCAGGAGCTGAGCGATGACCGCCACGATCCTCGACGGCAAGCAGGCCGCGGCCGCCGTCCGCGCCGACCTGGCCGACCGCGTCCGGCAGCTCGCCTCGCTCGGCTCCACTCCGGGCCTGGGCACGATCCTGGTCGGCGACGACCCGGGCAGCCATGCGTACGTCGCCGGCAAGCACCGCGACTGCGAGCAGATCGGCATCACGTCGATCCGGCGCGACCTGCCGGCGTCGGCCACCCAGGCCGATGTCGAACGCGCCGTCGACGAGCTGAACGCCGACCCCGCCTGCACCGGGTACATCGTCCAGCTCCCGCTCCCCCGCGGGCTGGACGCGAACGCGGTGCTGGAGCGGATAGACCCCGCGAAGGACGCGGATGGCCTCCATCCGCTGAACCTCGGCCGGCTGGTGCTCGGCAACCCGGCACCGCTGCCCTGCACGCCGCGCGGCATCGTCGAGCTGCTCCGGATGTACGGCGTACCGCTGGCCGGGGCGAAGGTGTGCGTGATCGGCCG
>WNFV01007212.1_pt1 | contig 12944 bp, 10 predicted proteins | sample 5400101 | NCBI WGS metagenome assembly WNFV01 (sample SAMN13153361, study PRJNA577476) | soil metagenome | isolation source: 115 cm soil or saprolite under grassland replicate 1 | place: USA:California | collected 2016-06-15
GCAATATCGTGAGGCTCGTCGACGGCAAGGTGTGGGGACCCGACACGGAGTGCGGGTTCGTGGGCGTCAACGGCAACCTGCCGCCGCCGAAGGGCAAGGCCATCCACTATCGCCGGATGGGGACCTACAATCCGTGGGCCCGCCTCGCGGACATGGACCGCGATCAGATCGACGTGGCCGTCATCTATCCCACCGACGAGCTGCCGCTCACCGTGACCCACGACGCCGGCTTCGCCGCGGCGCGCGCGCGCGCGTACAACGACTGGCTGCACGACTACTGCGAAGTCTGTCCGCCGCGGCTCAAGGGCATTGGCCTCGTGGCGCTCCAGGACGTGCCGGGCGCCATCGAGGAGATGCATCGGGCGGTGACCCAATTGAAGATGGTCGGCATCCAGATCGGGTGCACGGTGCGTGAGGACACGCTGCTGAGTGACGTGCGGCTCACGGACTTCTGGGCGGAAGCGGAGCGACTGAACGTGGCGATCGCCGTCCACGGCCCGGCATTGCCATCGTTGTTCCGGAGCTACTTCGACGTCAACCGCCCGGACCACATGCTCGAGGCCTCGCACATGGCGCACACGTTCGCACAGATGCTCGCGTGCTCGAACATCATCACGGGTGGCGTGCTGGAGCGGTTCAGACAGTTGAGGATCGCGTTCCTGGAAGCGGGCGCCGGGTGGGTTCCCTACTGGATACACCGCATGGACGAGTACAACGAGGTCGCGCCGGAGCGGTGGGCGCACATCTCCGCGAAGCCGAGCGAGTACGTCCGGAGCGGCCGCGTGTTCTTCAGCTGCGAGCCCGGCGACGAGTTCATTCCCTTCTTCCTCGAACACGTCGGCGAAGACGCGATGCTGTTCGCCTCGGACTATCTGCACTTCGACGCGCTCTTCGTCGGCGAGACGGGGCACGACGGCAATCCCTATCCCGGGACGGTGGCGTCGCTGCTCGGGCGCAAGGACGTGCCGGATTCCGCCAAGCGCAAGATGCTGCTCGACAACAGCCTGAAGTTCTACGGTATGGACAAGGCGAAGCTCGGTCGCCGCGGGATGCCGGTGCCGCGCCCGGAACCCGACGCAGTGCGGCGGGCCACGGTGCCAGGCACGATCTCGGCGCGGTAAACCGCTATATCGAGGGGCGCCACGGCTTTGCCGGGGCGCCCCGAGCGTCGGGGGGATGGGGGCCATGTCGGGGCCCCCCATGTTGACCAATCGGGCGCCACGGCTTTGCCGGGGCGCCCCGAGCGTCGGGGGGATGGGGGCCATGTCGGGGCCCTCATGTTGACCAATCGGGCGCCACGGCTTTGCCGGGGCGCCCCCAGCTACAGTCTGAGCGTGACGCCGGCGCGCTCCTCCTGGAGCGTCGACGCCTTCGTGCGGTCCTGATCTCCCCAGCCGCGATTCATCGCCTCCAGCAACTCCACCTGACAGAGGTCGAGCAGACGCGTTGGCACGCCGTGCTGCGTCGCGAGCTCGCCGACGAGCCGGAAGTCCTTGTAGGCGAGTGCCAGGGCGAACCGCGCGGCAAAATCGCCGCGGAAGAGCGTGGCCGGCAACCGCTTCGTGAAGGTCATGTTCTGCCCAACGATGCATCCCTCGCGAAAGGCCTCGACGAGGCGAGGCAGCGCGACGCCGGCTTTCGCGCCGAGGGTCAGGCACTCCGCGAGCAGCAGATCGATGCTCATCGCGAGCGCGTTGTGGACGAGCTTGGTGATCGATCCCGCGCCGAGCTCGCCCACCCAGACCACGCTCTTCGAAAACGTGTCGAGCACCGGCTTCACGCGGCGCAAGACAGCCTCGTTGCCACCGACGAAGAGCGTGACCTTCCCCTCGAGCGCGCCCTCGCGTCCGCCGTCGAGGGGCGCGTCGAGCAGGTGCGCCCCGCGCGCCTTCAGGGCGTCGCCGACGGCACGCACGACGGCCGGGGCGTTCGTGGTGTGGTCGATCACCACCGATCCGGCCTTCACACCCTCCAAGATGCCGTCGGCGCCGACCGTGACGGCCTGCATTTCCGGGGGACCGGGGACGCAGATGCAGACGACCTCGCACTGCGCGGCCACGTCCCTCGCCGATGCCGCCCAGGCGGCGCCACGCTCGAGCAGCGTCGCCGCCGCCTCTCGCCTCACGTCATGGACCACGAGCGAGAACCCGGCCTTGCGCACGAAGTCGGCGAGCGGCTCGCCCATGTTCCCCAGGCCGATGAATCCTACGCGCATCGCTTTCCCCCCCTCCGAGCATCCCTCACGCAGAACCCGGCTTCTCCGGCAGCAATCCTTCGGGACGCCGGATCATCAAGGCCACCAGCACCACGCCGACGAGGATCTGCTGCGCCGCGGCGAGCCGCACGCCCGTCAGGAACGGGATCACGTCCTTCGCGAATCGGCTGCCTTCGAGAAGGCCGAGGAGCACGGCGGAGCCGAGGAGCGCGCCGCGGTTGTTGCCGCTGCCCCCGAGTATGAGCGCGAGCCAGACAAAGAGACTCTCCTGGGGCAGGAACATGTTCGGCTCGACGTAGGCCAGGTAGTGCGCAAAGAGAATGCCGGCGAGTCCCGCGACGCCGGCGCCGAGCGCGAAGGCCTGGACCTTGAACCTGAACACGGGCTTGCCCGCGACGGCGGCGACGGTCTCGTCCTCGCGGATCGCGCGGAGCACGCGGCCGAACGGGGAGCGGCGCAGGCGCTCGAGGGCGGCGTAGGCCAACGCAACCGCGCCCAGCACGAGTACCAGGTAAAAGAGGTCGTAGTGGGCGGCGAACTGCCCGTGGAGGGGGCGTGGAATCGCGGTCACGCCGTTCGCGCCGTGCGTGAGCCAGGCTTCGTTCAGGAGGAACAGCCGCAAGACCTCCGCGAACCCGAGCGTGACGATGGCGAGGTAGTCCTCTCGGAGACGCAAGGCGACCATCGCCAGGCCGGCGCCGGCGGCGGCGGCGAGCACGATCGCCGCTGGCCACGCGACGGCGAGCGGCGTGCCCCCGACGGCCAACAGGGCGGAGGTGTACGCGCCGACGGCGAAGGACGCGACCACGCCGAGATTCACGAGCCCGGCCAGCCCCCACTGGACGTTCAGGCCGAGCGTCAGCAGGGCCCGCACCCCGACGAGCGTCACGATGGCGGTGAGGTACGCGGTCACGCGCGATCGCTCACGAGCGGGCGCCGGCGAGACCGGTCGGCCGCACGAGCAGCACCGCGAGGATGATCGTGAAGCCGATCGCCGTCTTGTACGTCGGTGGGACCGCAAGGGTGCCGACCTCTTCCATGAGGCCGACGATCAAGGCGCCGGCGAGGGCGCCGGGCGCGGACCCCACGCCGCCGAGGATGGCCGCGGCGAAGACCGAGATGATGAGCCCACCGCCCATCAACGGATCGATGCTGGCGTCGAGACCGAGGAACACGCCCGCGCCGCCCGCGAGCGCACCGCCGCCGACGGTGGCGAGCGCGATCACGCGCTCGGTGGGCACCCCCTTGACGGCCGCGAGCTGTGGATTGTCGGCGGTCGCGCGCATCGCGATGCCGAGCCGTGTCCGGAGGAGAAACGTCTGGGCGAGCGCCATCAAGATCACCGCGACGCCCAGGATGAGAAGCTGATCACGGCCGACCCGGAGCCCGGCGACGCTCAGCGAGCGCGTGACCGGCACGTCGTAGCTCCGAAAGTCATTACCCCAACCGAAGCGGATGACGTTCTCCAGGATGAACGCGACGCCGATCGACGCGATGGCCAACGAGAACGGCCGCCGATCGCGCATGGGCCGGAACGCGATGCGATCGACCCCGAGGGCGACGGCGCCCGTCACCCCGAGCGCGCCGAGCCAGGCCAGTGCGATCGGGGCTCGCACGCCGTGGTTCAGCACCAGCGCGACGTAGGCGCCGACGGTGAGATACGTGCTGACGGCGAAGTTCGGAAAGCGCAAGAGCCGCCAGAGGAGCGAGAACGCGACGGCGGGCAACGCGAGGATGCCGCCCGTGACGACGCCGTTGAAGACGTACTGCGCGATCGGCGGCATCGTCCGGGGGGACCGTCAGGGGGTGATGATCATGACGGGCTCGGACTTGCCCTTGCGTACTTGCTGGACGCTGAACGGGGCCGAGAGGATGTCGCCGATGTGATCGAAGTCGCACGAACCCGAGGCGCCCTCGTAGTTGATCTTCTTTCCTTCGCCGAGGAGCTTGGCGCCGTCCGCGAAGGAATAGACGACGGCGCCGGGCGGGTTCGAGACCGTCCTCAGATTGTCCTTGATCACGGTTCCCGACGCCTCGCCCTTGGCGGCCGCCAGCGCGAGCGCGACGAGCGTCATCTGATCCCACGCTTGCGGGGCGTACGGACTCTGGTCCCCACGCGGCACGGCGGCGGAGAATTCCTTGTAGGCCGGCGAATCGAACAACGGCGCCCGGTCCATGTTCCAGATCCCCTCCGCCACGTCGCCGCCCACCCCCTCGATGAACTTCGCGTTGACCGCGAAGCTCGGCGCGAGGATCGCGCCCTTGAAGGCGGCCTTGTAGAGGTCCTTGGCCATGACGACCGAGTCGGGTGTGTAGCCTTCGAGCATGATCAGGTCGGGATTCGTCGCGATCACGCGCGTGACCTCGCTACGATACGACGGCTTCTTGTCCTCGTAGACGAGGCTGTCGGTGATCGTGACGCCGGCGCCCTTCAGCACGCCCGTGAAGGCATCACCGAAGGACTGCGCATACGGAGTCTGGAGCGCCATGTAGGCGACGCGCTTCCACTCCTTCTTGGTGAGGGCGAACTTCGCGTACATGCGGCCCTGGAGCTGCGTGTTCGGTTGCGTCCGCGCGATGTAGCCCTTGTGATCACCCTGGGTCACGGTGTCCGCGCCCGACACGCCGATGACGAAGACCTTCGCCTCGACGCAGAGTGGCCTGACCGCCAGGGTCACCGCGGAGGCCCACGTGGAGACGATCGCGACCACCTTGTTGACATCGATCAGCTTGCGCGCGGCGCGCACGCCGGCCTCGGCGTTCGTCTGGTCGTCCTCGTGGAAGAGCTGGACGGGACGGCCGTGAACTCCGCCGGCCTTGTTGATCCGCTCGACGACTGCCACGACGGACCGCTGCATCTCGGGACCGTAGGAGCCGCCGGCGCCGGTCAGCGGACACAAGGTCCCGATGGGGATGGGCTCCTTCGATTGCGCCGAGAGTATCGCCGGCGCGCTCAATACCAGGCCGGCCGCTCCCGAAGCCTTCAAGAGTTGCCGCCGCGTCATCGTCGTCATGGTGCCCTCCCAGAGTGATGTCAGCCGCCGAGATAGAGACGCCGGATGTCCGGATCGTCGCGGAGCATCCCGCCTGGTCCTTCGGCGCAGACCCGGCCCATCGCGAGAACATACGCTCGTTGACACAGCGCCAGCGACTCGCGCGCGTTCTGCTCCACGAGAAGGATACCGAGTCCCCGAGCGTTGATCTCGCGAACGCGGTCGAAGACGAGGCGCTGGAGCGCCGGCGCGAGCCCCGCCGACGGCTCATCGAGGAGCAGCAGGCGAGGCTCCACCATCAGGGCCATCGCCATCGCGAGCATCTGTCGCTCGCCGCCCGACAGCGTTCCAGCCCGGGCCCGCCGGCGCTCGGCGAGGACGGGGAAGAGCTCGACGACGGCGCGCGCTCGCGCGTTCGACGTGCCCGGAGCCGTCCAGGCGCCGATCGTGAGGTTCTCCCACACGCTGAGTGACGGAAAGACGTTCGCCTCCTGGGGCACGTAGCAGAGACCACTCGCGACGATGCGTTGGGTGCCGGCGCCGGTGATGTCGGCGCCGCGCAGCGTGATTCGACCGGAGCGCGGGGGCACGAGCCCGGCCAGCGTCTTCAGCAGCGTCGATTTCCCGGCGCCGTTCGGTCCGATCACGGCGATCAGCTCGCCGTCGTCGACGCGAAGCGAGAGACCACGGAGAATATCGTTGTCGCCGTAGCCGGCCGACAGATCGCGCACCTCGAGGAGCGCCACGGCTTGGCCGGGGCGCTCCGAGCGTTGGGGAGTATGAGGGGCCATGTCGGGACCCCTCATGTTCCCAAATAGGCTTCGAGCACCCGCGAATCACGTCGGACTTCCGCAAACGGCCCCTCCATGAGCTTGCGCCCCTGGGCCATCACGATCACCGGGTCGCAGAGCTCGGTGACGAGATCCATGTCGTGCTCGATCAGGAGGAACGTGCGCCCAGCCGCGCGGAGCGCACGGATCGTCTCGACCAGCGACCGCATCAGGGTCGGATTCACGCCGGCGCCGGGCTCGTCGAGGAGGATGATGCGTGGGTTGTTCATCAGCACGCGTGCCAGCTCGAGCAGCTTCTTCTGGCCGCCTGAGAGCGTCTCCGCACGCGCGGATGCGAGGTGCGCGAGCTCCATGGAGTCGAGGATCGCTTGCGCGCGGGCGCGGGCACGATGCTCCTCGGTCCTCACGCGCCGGGGTGTCGTGAACACGCGGGCGAGCCTCTCGCCTGGGTGGTCGTTGGCGTAGACGAGCACGTTTTCCATCACGGTCATCCGTCCGAGTGGACGCGGGATCTGGAACGTGCGCCCGACACCACGCCGAGCAATCGCGTGCGCTGGCTGCCCATCGAGACGGTCGGCGCCGAGACGGATCTCGCCGCCGTCGCCAGGCGTGAGCCCGCTGATCACGTTGAAGAGCGTGGTCTTGCCGGCGCCGTTGGGTCCGATGAGGCCCGTGATCGAGCCTTCGGCGATGGCGAGTGTGCATCCGGCGAGCGCTTCGACGCCGCCGAAACGCTTGGTGACGCCGGTGACGGTCAGAAGTGGCGCCGTGGCAGATCTCCCCTCTGGCGCGGCCAAGATGACGTGGCCTCGTGAATCGCCGCATATCATACCCGGGAACCGGGGTCTAAGATTGAGCCGTGAGCCTGCCCTTCACTCCGCCTCTCGAGCCCATGCTGTCCAGCGCTGCCGAAGCGCTGCCCGCCGGCGAGGGCTGGCTGTTCGAGCCCAAGTGGGACGGCTTTCGCACGCTGGTGTTTCGGGACGGGGGCGAGATCTTGCTGCAGAGCCGTGACGAGAAGCCGATGAACCGCTACTTCCCCGAGCTCCTGGCGCCTCTCGCCCACGCGCTCCCCGAGCGCTGCGTCGTCGATGGCGAGATTGTCATCGTCGGCGCCGGCGGCCTCGACTTCGAGGCGCTGCTCTTGCGCATCCATCCCGCCGCGTCGCGGGTAAAGCTTCTGGCCGCGGAGTCGCCCGCCTCGTTCGTAGCCTGGGACCTGCTCGCGCTGGACGACGAAGACCTGCGCGAGGCGCCGCTCGCCGTGCGGCGCGAGCGGCTCGAGCAGGTGGTGGCCGGCGCGGCGCCGCCGGTGCACCTCTCACCGGCGACGCGCGACCGCGCCCTCGCCGAGGACTGGTTCCGTCGCTTCGAGGGCGCCGGGCTCGACGGTGTCATGGCCAAGCGTCTGGATGCGCCGTACCGCGCCGGCGAGCGCACGATGATCAAGGTCAAACACACCCGCACAGCCGACTGCGTGGTCGCCGGCTTCCGCTGGCACAAGAACGGGGTGGGCACGATGATCGGCTCGCTCCTGCTGGGCCTCTACGACGACAAGGCCACGCTGCACCACGTCGGCGTCACCGCGTCGTTCACCAACACTGTGCGCAAGCAGCTCGTCACCGAGCTGGCGCCGCTGCGGAGGAACGCGCTCGAACGCCATCCCTGGCGCGACTGGGCGGAGGCGCAGTCGGAAGCGAACGCGACGGGGCAGCGCCTGCCCGGGGCGAGCAGCCGGTGGAACCGGGGCAAGGACCTGAGCTGGGAGCCGCTCCGGCCCGAGCCCGTGTGCGAGGTCGCGTACGACCACATGCAGGGGACCCGCTTCCGGCATGCCGCGCAGTTCGTGCGCTGGCGTCCCGACAAGCGACCGCAAGACTGCCGCTACGATCAGCTGGAGGTCACGCCCCCCTACGAGCTGGGGCTCGTCTTCGGCGCCCGCGGCCCTGGGTCTGAGCCCCGCTCGGGCTCAGATAGGCAGAAGGGATCGCCCGGGGATCATCGAGCAGCGGGCGTCGAGCCGCAGTGAAACACGGTGATCGGATAGAGGCAGAAGTAGTCGGGGCTTCGCAGGACGTTCTTCGGCGAGTCCGGCTCGCACAGCGCGGATCGCGCGTCCCAGTCGGCAGGAGTCAGGAGCTCGCGCAAGCGGGCGCCCCAGTTTCGCGTGAAGACCGTGTTCTGGATGTAGTCGTGGTCGGCCGCGCCGAGCGGGGCGCGGCGCTGCAGGAGGTAATTACGCACGGCGACATCGGTGAGGCCGACCGCACGGAGCGACGCGAGGGTGGTCTGCCGACGCTCCTGGAACGAGCGCCCGCCGCCCTCGTCGAGCGTGCGACGGATCTCGGCGAGCTGGATTCGGCGCTCGAGCTCGGGGTGCCCGGTCAGGAACAGGGCGGAGAGCACCTGGGACTCCTTGATGATGATCTGCCCTCCGGGGCGAACCACGCGCCGAAATTCCCGCAGGGCAAGCTGGGTCTCCACGATGTGGTGGAGCACGTCCCCGCACCAGAGCCAGTCGACGCTCCGGTCAGGCAGCGGGATCTTCGTGCCGTCACCCTGGCGAAACTCGAGGCGCCCGGACTCGAGCTGGCCGCCCACCAGGGCTCGAGCAGCCTCGACACGCTCCGACTCCGGCTCGATGCCGACCACGCGGCCCGCGCTCCCGACAGCCTCCGCCAGCCAGAGGGCGTACAGCCCGACGCCGCAGCCCACATCGAGGCCGCGAGAGCCCTGGGGCAGGCCGAGCTCGGCGATGATCCGTCGGGCTTCGGGCGCCTGAAAGCGATTCATGCGCTCGAGCGACTTCTGCGGTCCTTCGCTTTCTCCGCCATGCTGGTGACTCACTCGCTCACCTCTCCCGACCGGTCGCTTTCGGCAATGGTACCAATCGCGACGCCGCCGAGGATGAGAAGAGATGCACTCTCCTCAGCCGTGGAATAATACGGCGGCGCCAGTGTGGCAAGGAGGTCGGCATGGAGAAGCAGTCCGGTCGCCGGGATTTTCTCAAGGGAATAACCGCGCTGGGCGCGGCCGGCGTGCCGGTCGTGTCGACGCTGTGGTCGCCCCCCGCTCATTCGAATAGTGTGGCAGGAGCGAATCGTGTGGCAGGAGGACCCCTGATGAAGACAGCTTACGATCCGGCGGCGAGGTTCGAGCTCAAGGTGAGCGAGGTCGAGTTCCGACGCGCGGCGAGCGGGCGAATGCTCATGGCCCGCATTTATCAGCCGCAGGGGGTCGGACCGTTCCCGACGCTGCTCGATCTGCACGGTGGCGCGTGGAACAACAAGGACCGCCTGGCGAACGAGCCGATGGACCGCGCCGTGGCGGCGAGTGGTGTGCTGGTGGTCGCCATCGACCTGACGCTCGCGCCGGACGCCCCGTATCCCGCGTCGGTCCTGGACGCGAACTACGGAGTGCGCTGGCTCAAATCGAAGGCCGCCGAGTGGAATGGAGACGCGGTGAATCTCGGCGTGCTGGGCAGCTCCAGCGGCGGTCACGTCGCCGAGCTGCTGGGCATGCGCCCGCGCGGTGCGCGCTACAACGCGATTCCGTTGCCGGCGGCCCCGACCGTCGATGCGACAGTGGCCTACGTTGCGACGCGCTCCCCGATCAGCGACACCTATGCGCGCTACCAGCAGGCCGAGAAGATGAAGCGCGACGGGATGATCAAGAACAACAAGACCTACTTCAGGCCGTGGGAAACGATCTTCGAAGGGAACCCGCAGCAGATCCTGGATCGCCGCGAGGCGGTGACGCTGCCGCCGTTGCTGATCATGCAGGGTGCGCTCGACGACAACGTGCTGCCGGCGGTGCAGGAGAAATTCGCCGCGTCGTACCGGGCGGCCGGCGGTGATTGCGAGCTGCACGTGTTCGACGGGTGCGAGCACGAGTGGGTCGCGAAGCCGGGGCCGCAGACCGACCGCGCCCACGAGATGGTGAGGGCGTTCATTGCGCGGAATTTGACGGCGGCGCGCCGCGCGTCGTAGGTAGGAGGCGGAGCGCGCCTCTCAGTGCATCACGGTCCCCCCGTCGACGTTCCACGCTTGACCGGTGATGTGGTCGCTCTGCTCGGACGCGAAGAACAGCGCCAGACGCGCGAGGTCGTCGGGCCGAGCGATGCGACCGGTGGGAGGAAGAGACAGCACCGGGGCCCCCGGGTCGCGCTCGGCGAGCGCGCGCTCGCGCCGTGAGGTCGATTCGCGCCGGCTCGTGTCGACGCTGCCGGGGCAGATGGCGTTGACCGTGATACCGTGCGCTGCCAGCTCCTGGGCCATGACCTGAGTGAGGCCGATCACGCCGAACTTCGACGCCGTGTAGGCGCCGCGCCGGGACGTGCCGCGCTTGCCTGACACCGAGGCCATGTTGATGATGCGCCCGCTGCTGCGCGACAGCATGTGTGGGATCACGGCGCGGCTCATCAAGAACGTGCCCTTGAGATTGACATCGAGCACGAGATCCCACGCTTCCTCTGGCACTTCCCAGAGCAGGCGGCGATCGGCACCGTGCGGGGCGGCGGCGTTGTTGACGAGCACGTCGATGCGGCCGAACCGCGCGAGCGCGTCCGAGACGAAGCGCTGCGCGTCAGGCGCGCGGCTCACGTCGCCGACGCTCGTGAGGACGCGACGCCCGAGGCCCTCGATCTCCCCGGCCAGGCTCTCGAGGCCCTTCCACCCGAGCCGTATTTCCGCGAGCCCCTCCTCGTTCTCGTTCCGCGTCCCCCCGGGCGCCACGTCCGTCGCGACGACATCGGCACCCGCGCGGGCGAACGCAATGGAAATCGCACGACCCATCCCTTGCGCCCGCGCACACCCAGTGACCAGCACGACCTTGCCGTCGAATTCGCTCACCGGAAGAACCTCCTTACTCCTCTGTCCGAACAGTATATATTCGCGGTCGCCATGGAAGCCCCGGCCGAGCGATCCGGTCCCAGCCACCCCATGCCCAGCCGGGGTCCTCTCACCGATCTCCGCGTCATCGAGCTGGCCGACGAGCAGGCGGAGTACTGTGGGCTGACTCTGGCGGGTCTGGGCGCCGACGTCGTCAAGGTGGAGCCGCCCGGCGGCAGCCCGACGCGCCGGATCGGACCCTTCTACCAGGACCGCGAAGATCGCGAGCGCTCCCTGTTCTTCTGGCAGTACAACCGCGGCAAGCGCTCGATCGTGCTCGACCTGCGCCGCCCGGAAGACCGAGATCGGTTCCGTGCGCTGGTCGCCACCGCCGACGTGCTGCTCGAGTCGACACCCAGGGGTGAGCTCGACGGGTTTGGGCTGAGCGCGAGCTCTTTGATGCAGCAGTGTCCCACCCTGATCGTCGCGAGGATGTCCCCGTTCGGCGACCATGGCCCGTGGGCCGACTTCAAGGGCTCGGACCTGGTGCACCTGGCACTCGGGGGTGTGATGATGAATTGCGGCTACGATCCCGCTCCCGGCGGCAAGTACGATCTGCCTCCGATCGCCCCTCAGATGTGGCACGCCTTCCACATCGCCGGTGAGCAGCTCGCCGTGGCCATCATCGCCGCGCTGCTGTTTCGCTGGCGGACGGGGAGGGGACAGCAGCTGTCGTGCGCGATCCACGAAGCGGTGGCGAAATCCACCGAGGTCGACCTGATGTCGTGGGTGATGCGACGCGTCCTCGTGTTGCGCCAGACCTGCCGTCATGCCCGGGAAACGATCTCGCCGCATCCCTCCATCGTGCACACGAAAGATGGGCGGTGGGTGATGGCCAATCTGGGAACGCGCCCGGGTGAATCAGCGGCGCTCGTCGGTCTGCTCGAGCGCTATGACATGGCGGCCGGGCTCGACACGGAGCAGAGCGTCGTAGCCCACGGCAGCCGGTTCGTTCCGGGCACCGCGCCGACTACAGGGAAACGCGACCACGCCATGGAGGCCGTGCAGCGCTTCGTGCGGGCCTTTACCTACGAGAACGTGCCATGGCGGGAGGCCCAGGAGGCCGGCATGCTCTGGGCACCGCTGCGGAAGCCGCACGAGAACGCCATGGATCCGCACTGGCTCGCGCGCCAGAGCTGCACGGACGTCGAACACCCCGAGCTCGGCCGCTCCTTCCGCTACGCCACGAGCAAATGGCTTGCGACGGGCACGTCCTGGTCGGTCGGCCGGCGCGCTCCGCTGCTGAACGAGGATGCCGCGGCCGTGGCCCTCCCGCGGGGTCGCGATCTGCCGGTGATCGATGCCTCTGCGCATGCGCCGATCGGCGAGGGACTCTCGCCTCACGGCAAATCGTTCCCCCTGCACAACATCCGCATCCTGGACTTCACATGGTTCCTGGCCTCGGCCGGTGGCACGAGGTTCCTGAGCGCCTTCGGCGCCGAGAGCATCAAGGTCGAGCTGAAGAGCCACCCGGACACCCGCATGGCCGCGATGGCGCCGGTCGGGGGTCGTGCCGCTCGCGACCGGGCCACGGGACCGCTGCCGGGCGTCACCGACCCGGACATGGGCGGGCAGTTCAACAACAAGAACCCGGGCAAGCGGGGTATCTCGCTGAACGTCAGGCATCCCAAAGGCCTGGAGATCGCGAGACGTCTGGTGGCGATGTCGGACGTCGTCGCGGAGGGCTTCTCGCCGGGCGTCCTCGACAGCTGGGGACTGGGATACGACGCGCTGCGTGTCATCAAGCCGGACATCATCTACGTCCAGCAGTCGGGCATGGGGGCGAAAGGCACCTACGGCCGCTTTCGAACCGTGGGTCCGATCGCGAACTCCTTTGCCGGCTTGTCGGAGATGTCAGGGCTCCCCGAGCCGGCGATGCCGGCCGGGTGGGGCTATTCCTACCTGGACTGGATGGGGGCCTACAGCTTCGCGCTGGCGATCCTCACCGCGCTCTTCCATCGAGCCCGTACGGGCGAAGGGCAGTGGGTCGACTCCTCGCAGTCCGAGGTGGGGCTCTTCATCAGCGGCGCCACCATCCTGGACTGGTCGGCCAACG
>WNFV01008707.1_pt1 | contig 12944 bp, 15 predicted proteins | sample 5400101 | NCBI WGS metagenome assembly WNFV01 (sample SAMN13153361, study PRJNA577476) | soil metagenome | isolation source: 115 cm soil or saprolite under grassland replicate 1 | place: USA:California | collected 2016-06-15
CCTTGTAGCAGGTGATCCAGAGCGTGATCATTGGCACGCCGATCGCGGTAGGCCAGAGCCAGCGCACGGCGGTCGGCAGAAAGGTGAAGTTGACGACGGAGAAGGCCGACACCGTCGCCACGTAGGACCCGAGCATGCCCGCCATGTGAGCGAACCACCAGGCGTTCGCGTCGGCCGACGGACGCGCGAACTTCCAGACGTCGAGGCCAGAGAGCACCATCCCGAGGACGCCGAAGACCACCGGCACCGCGCCGACGCGCTCCCAGCTGGGGCCAGGCCTCGGGAGCCCGACGACGACCAGCGCCGCGCTGGCGGAGAACGTCACCAGGGCCGCGGCCCAGTCGATCGCCCGGGGCCCTCGATCCTGCGCGGGGCGCTTGCGAAACAGCGCGCGATGGCCCGAGAACGCCAGATAGAAGCTGAAGACCGCGAGCAGCGCCAGGAAGACTTGAGGACGCCAAAGGCCGAGAGCCACGGCGGTCGACCCGACCACTGCCATCGCCCAGAAGTAGATCTTGCCCCAGCGCCGGTGGGCCCGGCCGCCCTTGACGGTCAGCATGGCCGCGGGCGCCAGGCCGAGGGCGAGCGTGCCAGCCGCGATGTGGATCCACCGAAGCGCCGTGATCAAAGTTTCCATGGTTTCACCGGGGCTGGCCGTGATGGAGGCTCACCAACGAGAAGGGGAGCTGCGGTCGAGCTAGTCGTCGGCGTCCAGGACGAACAGCTCGCCCTGGCGCCACACCCCGGCGAAGGTGCGCCGGTGGAGGGGGCACGGGCCCCAGCGGTCGAGCGCGGCGAGGTGCTCCGGGGTTGCGTAGCCCTTGTGGCGGGCGAAACCGTACTCCGGGAAGCGCTGGTCGGCCGCGACCATCAGGCGGTCGCGGGTGACCTTGGCGATGATCGAAGCGGCGGCGACGGTGGCGCAGCGCGCGTCGCCGTCCACCAAATTCCGCTGCGGGCAGGCGAGGTCCCGCAAGGCGACGAAGTCGGTGATGACGAGGTCGGGCCGCAGGGTGAGGTGCGCGAGCGCTTCGGCCATCGCGAGGCGGGTCGCTTGCAGGATGTTGACGCGATCGATCGTCTCGTGATCGACGATCCCGACGCCGACGGCGACGGCGCGCTCGCTGATGACGTGGAACAGCGCCTCGCGCTGTTCGGGGGTGAGGACCTTCGAGTCCGCGAGCCCCTTGATGCGCCGGTCCGGTGCGATGATCACCGCGGCCGCGACCACTGGCCCCGCCAGCGGCCCGCGTCCCGCCTCATCGACGCCGGCGACCAGGGTGACACCTGTCCGCCAGGCCTGAGCCTCGTAGCGGTACGGCGCCAACGGAGGCGGCGTCACGCGGAGCGCGCCGGCTACTGCTCGGGGGCCGTGGCGGGAACCAGGGGCGCGCGCTTTTCCTTGAGGCGCGCCGCCTTGCCGGCGAGCCCGCGCAGATAATAGAGCTTCGAGCGCCGGACGCGGCTGCGCCGGGCGACCTCCACCCGCTCGATGCGGGGCGAGTGCAACGGGAAGGTGCGCTCGACGCCGACGCCGTACGAGATGCGTCGGACCGTGAACGAGGCGCGGCCGCCCTCGCCGCGCCTGCGGATCACGATGCCCTCGAAGACCTGCAACCGTTCCTTCTCGCCCTCGACCACCTTGACGTGCACGCGCACCGTGTCACCCGGCGCGAATCCCGCCCGGTCCTTCTTGAGCTGCGCTGCGTCCATCACCCACAGTCCCTTTCTCGAGATTCTTATAGGCTCGCCTCGACCGGCGGGGCCCCAGCCCCGCGACGGTCTGCGGCTCACACGACCGTCATAGGCTCGCCTCGGCGGGCGGGGCCCCAGCCCCGCGACCGCCTGCGGCTCACACGACCTCTCAGTTCGCGGAGTCGTCGAGCTGCTCCGGCGTTTCCCCGCGTTCGAATCGCTCCACCAGCCTGCGCTCGTCGGGCGTCAGCCGCGCCGTCGCCAGGAGGTCCGGCCGTTCGCGCCACGTGAGCCAGATCGCCTGCACGCGGCGCCAGCGCGCGATGCGCGCGTGATCGCCCGAGAGCAAAACCGCCGGCACGCGCACCCCCCGGTACGCCTCGGGTCGCGTGTACTGCGGCGGCTCCAGAAGCCCGTCCGCGAACGACTCGCGTGCCGCCGCGCCTTCGGCTCCGAGCACGCCCGGGAGCAAGCGCGTCACCGCGTCAGCCACCACCAGCGCCGGCAGCTCGCCGCCGGTCAGTACGTAGTCGCCGATCGAGACCGCGTCGTTCGCGAGCCCCTCGCCGACGCGCGCGTCGACGCCCTCGTATCGCCCCGCCAGGAGGATCACATGCGTCTCGCCGGCCAGCTCGGCCGCGACCTTCTGCGTGAGCGTCCGGCCCCGCGGGTCCATCAGCACGACACGCGCGCCGGGCGTGCGCAACGCCTCCACAGCGGCGAAGAGCGGCTCGGGCTTCAGCACCATGCCACCGCCGCCCCCGAACTGATAATCGTCGGTGACTCGGTGCCGGCCCTCCGCGTAGTCTCGGAGATTGACCACCCGGATGTCAACGAGTCCACGCGCCCGCGCCCGGCCGAGCATCGATTCCGCGAGCACCGGCTCGACCATGCCCGGAAAGAGCGTCACGATGTCGATGCGCACGGCCGCCGCCGCTACAGGTCGAGCAGACCGTCGGGCGGCCGGATGACGACGCGGCCTCCGGTCAGGTCGACCTCGAGCACGATCTCGGCCACCGCCGGGATGAGGCGCTCGCGCGCGCCGTCAATCACCACCCAGAGATCCTGGGCGGGCGACTGCTCGATTCGTAGCACCCGTCCGACCTCCCGCCCGTCCTCCGTGAGGACCCGGCAGCCCTCGAGCTGCCACGGGTAGAAATGGCCGGGTGGCAGCGGCATCGCCTCGGCCTCGGGCAACGCCACCAGCCATCCGATCAGCGCCCCGGCGGCTTCGACTGTTTCACAACCCGCCAGCGAAAGGAGGACCGCTGCACCCTGCCGGCGCACCCCGGTGATGCGGCGCGGCTCGCGCGTTTCGTGCGCGCGGTCCCACAGAACGCACTCGGTCACCCCCTCGAACCGCTCGGGGCGGTCCGTCAGCGGCGTCACGCGTATCTCGCCGCGCAGGCCATGCGGCCGCGCGATCTCGCCGATGATCACGAGCCGGTCGTTCATGTTCGCCGCCGGGTCGCCTCGACCCTGCCCCTTCGGGCAGGTCGATCCGTGACCTCTTACTTCTTTGCCGGCGCGTTCACCGGTATGATCGCCGGCGCCGGCGCGGGCGCGTTCGCGATCAGCCTCCGCACCGTGTTCGACGGCTGGGCACCTTTCTTGATCCACGCCTCGACCTTCGCCCGGTCGATCGACACGGTCGGCGGCTCGGTCAGCGGGCTGTAGTGTCCGAGCACCTCGATGAAGCGACCGTCGCGGGGTGAGCGCGAGTCCGCCACCACCACGCGGTAGGCTGGTCGCTTTGTTGTCCCGGTCCGTCTCAGCCGAATCGTCACTGCCACGTTCTCACCCCCTCGGCGTCGGAAATCCTGGGAGATTCTTCAGGTGGGGAAGCTTCCCCTCCATGCCCTTGAACTGCTTCATGACCTTCCGGAGCTGGGCGAACTGCTTGAGAAGCCGGTTCACGTCCTGCACGCTCGTGCCGCTGCCGCGCGCGATCCGCTGGCGGCGGCTGCCGTTGATGACCTCGGGATTGCGCCGCTCGCCCGGCGTCATCGAGCCGATGATCGCGTCAAACCGACCGAGCTCCGCTGACTCGCCGTCGAGATCCTTTGGCGCGCCCTTGAGCATCTTGCCAAAGGGAAGCATGCCGAGGATCTGATCGAGCGGCCCCATCTGGCGGAGCTGCTTGAGCTGCTCGCGGAAGTCCTCCAGCGAGAACGAGTCCTCGCGGAGCTTCCGAGCCAGCTCCTCCGCCTTCGTCTGGTCCACAACCGCTTGCGCCTTCTCGACGAGCGAGAGCACGTCACCCATGCCGAGGATGCGCGAGGCCAGTCGGTCGGGATGAAACGGCTCGAGCGCGTCGGTCTTCTCGCCCACGCCGACGAAGGCGATGGGGCGCCCGGTGACGTGCCGGACGGAGAGCGCAGCGCCCCCGCGCGAATCGCCGTCGAGCTTGGTGAGGATGACCGCATCGATGCCCACGGCCTGATTGAAGCGGTCGGCGACCGTGACCGCGTCCTGGCCGGTCATCGCGTCGACCACCAGGAGCACGTGGTGAGGCGCGACTTCCCGCCGGATCGCCTGCAGCTCCCCCAGCAGGGCCTCGTCGATGTGGAGCCGGCCGGCCGTGTCGAGGATGAGTGGCGTGAGGCCGCGCGCGGCCGCCTCCTCGCGCGCCGCCCGACAGATCTGGAGCGGCGTCTGTCCGGGTGCCCCGGTGACCGGGACGCCGATCTGGGCGCCGAGCGTCCGGAGCTGCTCCATCGCGGCGGGCCGCTGGGTGTCCGCCGCTGCGAGCAGCGGATGCTGCCCTTGCTTCGTGTAGAGACGGGCCAGCTTCGCGGCGGTCGTCGTTTTGCCCGAGCCCTGGAGCCCCATGAGCATGATGACCGTCGGTGGGTGGGAGGCCATCGCGAGCCGATGCCCGCTGCCGCCGAGCAGCTCCACCAGCTCTGCGTGCACGACCTTCACGACCTGCTGAGCGGGCGTGAGCGACGCAAGAACGTCCTGGCCGATGGCCCGGGTCCTCACGCGGTCGACGAAGGCGCGGACGACCTTGAAGTTGACGTCCGCCTCCAGGAGCGCCACCCGCACCTCGCGGAGCGCCTCCTGGATGTTCTCCTCCGACAGGCGGCCACGCCCACCGAGCTTGTCGAAGATCGCTTGTAGTCTGGTACTCAGGGAATCAAGCATGCAAGGTGCTAACTCTACGGAAACATCCCGGGAATATCAACCGGCGCGGGTCGTTTGCTGGCTACCGCGGGACGAACTGCGCAGGCGCCTTACGCCACTGATAGACGCCCACGTTGATCTGGTCGATCACCCATCGCTCGGGATACAGGTAGCCCATCGTGGTTTCCGTGACGTAGAATCCCGGGACCTGGGCGAACTGAGTTTGGTAGGTGGCCGGCACGCCGTTAGGCGCCGGAACGTACACCTGTATCGTGATGGGCTGTGCCGGCACCCACACCTGGTTGACAGCGTATCCCAGCCCTGCATTCGGCAGCATCGGGTGGGCGTTGTTCAAACTGTGGGGCTCGTCACCGAAAGGGACCGTCTCCCGCGAGAACGGAAAGCCCGAGGGCACCACCACGAATGGGCCGGTGGGACTAGGTCTGAAGATGAACACCGGATTCGACGGGTTCACGGTGCCCAGTTGTCCCAGCTCGGCCGAGGGCCCCACTTGGCCGACCCTCTGAGCCGCGGCCCAGCTGACCCCCCCGACCAGGAGCCCGAGCCCGAGCATGAGCACGATCGTGATTTTGAGAGCGGGCACGATAACGCACTATAGACGAGAACGGGATCCCCGGCAACCTATTGGGGACTCCCAATTTACGGAACGACCGGAGAAATTTCAACAACTAACGGCGATTGGTAGTATCCTCGCGCGATGAGGCCGTCATAGTGGTCAGGACGGTAGCGGCCGTGCTCGTCGCCCTGGCGCTGCAACTCTCCGGCGTGGCGCCTGTGTTCGCTCAGGCCGGCGATCCGGCGAATCCAGGAAACTTCTCCGCCAACCCGCACCCGGGCATGACCTGGGCGTACTACAATCCGAACCTCCACGGGTTCGAGGCCGGGCAGGTCATCCGGTACATCGAGGTGTCCGCCCAGCAAGTAGTCCTGAACGTGGATGTGCCAGTTCCCGACGGTGTGCTACGCAGGACCGAGCAGCAGTGGCAGACGATCCCCGGGTACTACGTCACCGAGACGACCACCGGCTTCTTGTACCCAGAGCGCTGGACAATCGCGCAGCTCAACGCGGGCGTGTACCAGTGGGTGAGGCTCCCGGCCCGGTTCCAAAGGAAGTAAGCCCGGGTCAGTAGGCCGGCGGTGCGTACACGGTCACGAAGAAGAGTGGTACCCTGCCGGAATTCGTCACGTGGTGGCGCGTGCGGGCGGGGATCATGACGAGGGCCCCTGCCGCAGCCTTGTGCTCCGTCTCGCCGATACGGACGAGCGCCTCGCCCTCGACGACGTAGATGATCTGATCCCCGCCGTGCTCCTCCTCGGGTCCCGCGTCCGCGCCCGGATCGATGGTCATGACGGCTGTCTGGCTGCGCGCGGTTTGCTGGAGCACGCGGAAGAACCGCCCACGGTGGGCGAGCGCGTCGACGACGTCCATCGCGCGACTACACTACCGTTGCGGCGGCGCGAAGAGCCCTGACCGCGGCGGCGGGATCGGCGGCACCGAAGATCGCCGAGCCGGCCACGAGGGTCGAGGCCCCGTCCTCGGCGAGGGACCTCGCGAGGTCTGCCTTCACGCCACCGTCGACCGAGACGTCCACCGGCCTGGTAGCCAGGAGTGCCTTGACCTCGCGGATCTTCCGGTGAGCGGAGGGGATGAAGGACTGGCCGCCGAACCCCGGGTTCACCGACATCACCAGCACGAGATCGAGGTCATCGAGCACGAACTCGAGGGCGGAGGGCGGCGTCGACGGGTTCAAGGCGACACCCGCCTTCGCGCCGAGCTCGCGGATCTGAGCGAGCGTGCGCGCGAGATGCGGACAGGCCTCGGCGTGGACAGTGACCATGTCGGCGCCGGCCGCCACGAACTCGGGGATGTAGCGCTCCGGCTCGACGATCATCAGGTGGACGTCGAGGGGCAGGCGCGTCCGCTTGCGGATCGCCCCGACGACGACGGGACCGATCGTGATGTTGGGGACGAACCGCCCGTCCATGACGTCGACGTGGAGCTGGTCGGCGCCGCCCGCCTCGACGCGCGCGATGTCGGTGGCGAGCGCGGCGAAGTCGGCCGAGAGGATCGAGGGCGCGATCTTGATCACGGATTTGTTATACCCCGAAAGCTACGAGCGGCGGAAGCGGACGGCCGCGAAGCCGTCGGTGCCGTGGCGGTGTGGCAGACACCGGAGCCAGCCGTCGACGTCGAGCGGTAGCGGAAACTTGTCGGGCGGATCGGTCGCGAAGTCCGGATGCGCGGCGAGGAAGGTTCTCACGACCGCCTCGTTCTCCTCGGGCTCGAGCGAGCACGTGGCGTAGACGAGGCGGCCGCCAGGCTTGACCATCGTCGCCGCGGCGGTCAGGATCTCGGACTGTCGTCGGCTCCCAAGGAGCAGATCGGACGGCTGACGTCGCCACTTCACCTCGGGGTTGCGTCTCAGCACGCCGAGGTTCGAGCAGGGCGCGTCGACGAGGACCCTGTCGCACGCGGTACAGAACCCGGGCGCGAGGGCTTCCACCGGTCCGTCGCGGGCGTCGATGATCGTGATCCCGAGCCGGGCGGCAGCCTCCCTGACGCGTGTCAGGCGCGCCGGGTCTCGATCGAAGGCGAGGACGCGGCCGCGATCGTCCATGAGCTCGGCGAGGTGCGTCGTCTTGGTGCCCGGCGCGGCGCAGACGTCGGCAACCGTGCTCCCGGGCTCGGGCGCGAGCAATCTCGCGACCAGCATCGAGGCCTCGTCCTGCACCGCACAACTGCCGTCCGCGAAGGCGCGCCACTCGCCGGGCGCCCCGCCGGGCCCAACGACGAGCCCCTCGGGGGCCAGGGGCGTCGGGCGCCAGGCGAGCCCCTCCTCGGTTTCCAGGCGGCGGGCGAGCGCGTCGCGGGTGATCCGTAGCGTGTTCGTCCGGAGCGTCAGGGGTGGGCGCTCGTTCAGCGCTCGCATCAGCGCCTCGGCGCCCTCGCGGCCGTACCGCCCTACCCACCGCTCGGCGAGCCATGTGGGGAACGAGCAGCGCGTCGCCAGCGCGTCGATGAGATCGCGCGGCGGCGCCGGCTCGCGCTCGCGCGGGTCGCGGCGGGCGAACGATCGGAGCACGGCGTTCACGAACGCCCTCACCCCGGGTGTTCGCGGCGCCAGCGTGCCCGCGTCGTTCACCGCGGCGAACGCCGGCACGCGTTCGAGGAAAGCGATCTGGTACGCGGTCACTCTCAAGATCACGCGCACGCGGGGATCGAGCGACTCGAGCCGGCGACGGGAGTGCGGCGCCAGGATCCAGTCGAGGTAGCGCTGCCAGCGGAGCGTCCCGTAGGCGAGCTCTGTCGCCAGCGCGGCGTCGCGGGCCGAGAGTCGGCGCGCGGCGAGCTCGCGCTCGAGCGCGATGTCGGCAAAGATCGCGTCGGTCTCGACGCGCTCCAGCACTCGCACCGCGACCTCGCGCGCAGGCGAGGGAGGCCGGGCAGGGGTCCTGGCTTTCGGTTCCGCTGGCCTCCTCGGAGGCGTCATCGCGGCGTGCTGGAGGTGTCGGGCTTGGCGAACAGGGCACCGCGGGCGAGGCGCGCACCCCGGAGATACTCCGCCCAGGACATCGCGCGGCGGTTCTCCGGCTGGACTTCGATCGGACGGAGCCAGCCCTCGGCGGTGGCGATGGCCAGGTCGCCGGGGTCGGCGGCGGGTCGCTCCAGCGTGCCCGGCGGATGCGCCCGTCCGGCGCCGGCGGCCGTCGCGCGCCAGATCGTGAGCGTGCCGGCGTGGCTGTGGGTGAGAGCGCCCGGCCAGGGATTGCAGCCGCGGACGAGGTTGACGAGATCCCGTGCGGAGCGGTTCCAGTCGAGATGACCGTCGGTGCGTTTCAATCGCGGCGCCAGCGTCGCGTCCTCGTGACGTTGCGATCGAGGCATCAGCGTGTCGAGCCGCGCGAGCGTGTCGACCAGGACGTCGGCCCCGAGCGCGGAGAGCCGCGCGGCCAGCTCGCCGGCGGTCTCCTCCGGGCCGATGGTCACGGACGCCGAGCGGAGGGTCGGTCCGGTGTCCATGCCCTCGTCCATCTGGAATGTGGTGATGCCCGTCACGGTCTCGCCGCGCATGATCGCCCACTGGATCGGCGCCGCACCGCGATAGCGTGGCAGGAGCGAGCCGTGGACGTTGATCGAGCCGCGCCGTGGGGCCTCGAGCGCCGCCTTCGGCAGGATCTGCCCGAACGCAACGACGACCGCCACGTCGGCGCCGAGCGCGCGGAAGCGCTCGGGCCACTCGGGATCACGCACCCGCGCCGGCTGGAAGACCTCGAGCCCGGCGGCCAGCGCGCGCGTCTTGACGGGTGGGGAAGTCAGCCGCTGGCCGCGGTGCGCCGGCCGGTCGGGCTGGGTGACGACGGCGACGACCTCGTGGTGACGCAGGAGCGCCTCGAGCGTCGGCAGCGCAAACTCGGGCGTGCCGTAGAAGAGAACCTTAAAGCGCGAAGGCGTGGCGGGACGCGTCCTCGCGGAGACCCTCTTTCTTGATCTTCCGCTTGATGCGGTCGCGTGTCACCGGGTCGACGCGATCGATGAAGAGGACGCCGTCGAGGTGGTCGATCTCGTGCTGCAGGACGCGCGCGCGCAGGCCGCGGGCGTTGATCGCCAGCGGCTGTCCGTTCACGTCCCGCGCCTCGACCTTCACCCATGCGGCGCGGACGACCGGAGCGAACACACCCGGGATCGACAGGCACCCTTCCTCGCCCGTCGTCTCGCCGCCCTGCTCGACGATCGCCGGGTTCAGGACCGCCTGCACGCCCCGTCCCTCCTCGTCGGCGATGACGATGAGCCGGAGCGAGATCCCCACCTGAGGCGCGGCCAGGCCGATGCCGACCTCGTCGTACATCGTCTCGGTCATGTCCGCAATGACCGCCCGGATTTCCGGAGTGACCTCGCCCACCGGCGAGGCGCGCCGTCTGAGCCCCGGATCGCCGTATTTCAGGACTTTTAGAACTGCCATTCGACCGGATCGACCTCCACGTCAATGATACCTCGGCTCGCCGGACGCGGCGTTTTGAACTCCCGCAGCGCCTCCTCGAGGAGACGCGGCAGATCGGCGTCGCCCTTTACGACGATCCGATGGGCGCGATCCCTCCGGTCGGCGATGGGCGCGTAGACGGTGAGCCCCGTGCGCCCGCGCAGCGCGGCGCTGGCCGCCTGGGCCAGCCGGCGCGTCTCGGCGGCCTCGGAGGCGCGCGTGGTGACGACGGCGAGGCGTCGGAAGGGCGGATAGCCGAGCTCGCCGCGGAACGTCAACTCGTGCTGGTAGAACTCGTGCAGATTCTGGCGCGCGACCGCCTCGAACGCGTAGTGCCCGGGGTTCTGCGATTGGATGATGAGGGCGCCGTCAGCGGCGACCCGCTCGGCGGCCGCCCACGCAAGCCCGAGCGTGCGCTCCCCGGCGCGGAAATCCGGCGCGCGCAGGAGCTGGTCCGGCGCCACGAACGCCGCGAGCCCGAGCGACGCGGGACCGAAGAGGCGGAGCGCGCCACGGGTGCCGATCACGACGTCGGCGACGGCCGCCGCCGCGCGCTGCGTCTCGCCCCGGCCGCCCCGCGCCGCGTCGGGATCCCAGCGCGCGATGCGCGCGGCCGGGAAGCGGCGGCGCACGGCGTGCTCGACCCGCTCGGCGCCCCACCCGAATGGAGACAATCGTCGCCCGCGACACTCGGAGCAGGTGTCCGGCAGCGGGTGCGCGGCGGCGCAGAGGCGGCAGACGAGCTGGGCGGCGGCGCGCGAGTAGACGAGCGCGATCGCGCACTCGGCGCAGCGGACCACGGTCCCGCACTCGTCGCAGGCGAGCGACGAGGTGAGCCGGCTCACCGCGAGGAAGACGCGCCGCTTGGCGGCCAGCGTCTCGCGGATGGCGCGCGAGAGGGACGGCGTGAGCGGCTCGCGCCGGAGGATCCCGCGCGTGTCGGCGATGCTCACCGCGGGCCAGGGCCCGGGCTGCGGCGGGGGCATGTCCAGGAGACCCGACTTGGCGCGCCACCACGCCTCGACGCTCGGCGTGGCCGCCGTGAGCAGGAGGGCAACCGGCTCCCGCGCGGCGCGCTCGAGCGCGACGTCGCGCGAATGCATCCGCGGCGGTCCGGGCGGCTTGTGGGCGGCCTCGTGCTCGTCGATGAGGGCGAGGGTGGCCGGCGGGGGGAGCGGAGCGAGCAGTGCCGACCGGGTCCCGGCCGCGAGGCGCACCGATCCGTCACGGAGCAGATTCCACGCGGCCGCGCGCTCCTCGTCGGTCACGCCCGAATCGAGTCGCACGACGCGGTCGATCTTGGCGAGTCGCTGCGCCCAGCGAGCGGTGGTCTCGAGATCGGGCGCGATCACGAGCGCCGAGCCAGACATCGCCTCGATGCGCTCGAGAAGCCGCTTCTCCCGGCCGGCACCGACGAGCAGCGCCGGCCGCTCGAGCGCTGTCGCCGGTCGGCGACCGGGGGCGCGATTCGGTCCGGATCCGCTGGCGGCGGGCGGCGGCGGCAGGAGCGCGGCGCACGTCGAGCCGACCGACGAGAGGCTCTGCCCGGCGATCCAGTGGACGAGGTCGAGGTGCGCGCGAGACAGCACGGGCTCGCGGTCGACGAGGCGGTCGAGCGGCTTGAGCCGAGGATCGGCGCCGTCGTGGAGCGCCACGACCATGCCAACACGCGAGGCGCCCCGGAGGGGCGCGATCGCACGCTGCCCGGGGGCGAGCGCCCAGCCGTCGGGCACGCGATAGGAGAAAAAGTGGGCGACCGGGGCGTCGAAGGCGACGTCCGCGATGGTCATGTATCGGAGCGTGGGGACGGCGCTACCGGGGGTGGCCTGAGACAGGTGCGGCGCGGCTCCGCTCCTGCGGACCACCCGTGGCGACTGCGACCCGGCTCCGTCTTCGCGGACAACCTGTACGGCACCGTCATCGCGTGCGGCGGCGGTCGTACTCCCGTCGGGCGAGCTGGAGGTCTTCCCAGGCCATCCGCTTGTATTCCTCGCCGGGGTTTCGCAGGAGGAACGCGGGATGGAACGTGGGAATCAAGACGGCGGCGCCGTAGGGGTGCACGCGGCCGCGGAGCTTGCCGATCGGCTCTCGAGTGCCGAGGAGGCTCTGAGTCGCGACGCTGCCGAGCGCAAGCACGACCTTGGGCTGGAGCACCGCGAGCTGTGCCGCGAGGAACGGCGCGCAGGCGGCGAGCTCGTCGGCCTCGGGATTTCGATTCCCGGGAGGCCGACACATGACGGCGTTGCAAATGTAGACTTCGTCGCGCGACAGCTCGACTTTTCGCGCCTCGAGCATTTTCGTCAGGAGCTGTCCCGCCCGCCCGACGAAGGGGAGGCCCTGAGCATCTTCGTCGGCGCCCGGGCCCTCACCGATGACGACGAACTCCGCTCGCGGGTTCCCCGAGCCGAACACGACCGTCGAACGCCCCTCGCACAGCTTGCACTTGCGGCAGCCCTGGAGGGCCTTCGCCTGGGCCCGGAGCGCCTCCGCGGCATCGAGCAGATAGTTGCCGGTGAGGGGGAGCTCGGTGAACCCGAGATCGCGGTGGTGGCGCAGTGTCTCACCGAGCGCGCCGAGGGCATCGGCGAGCATCGCGCGCGGATCGGCGGTCGCCATCGCGCGCTAGGCGGGTGTCTTCCGGGTCGCGGCGCCGACGCGCAGGCCGAGGACGTGCGAGAGGATCGCGTCGGCGACCGCGGCCTTCGGCATCCGCGGCAGCGCGCGCGCCCCCCCCCAGCGGTCGAGCAACAGCACCTCGTTGTCCTCGGCGTCGAAGCCGATGCCCGCCTGGCTCACGTCGTTCGCCACCAGGAGGTCGATCCCCTTGGTCTCGAGCTTGGCGCGCGCGCTCGCGGCGACGTCGTGCGTCTCGGCGGCGAAGCCGACGACGAACGTGTTCGTGCGCCGCGCCGCGATCTCGGCCAGAATGTCGGGGTTCGGCGTCAGCTCGAGGGTGAGGTCGCGCTTGCCCTTGATCTTCACGCTCGACACTTGCAGGACTCGATAATCGGCGACCGCGGCCGCCTTGATGACGATCGTGGCGCGGTCGAGGTGATGCAGCACCGCCTCGCGCATCTCCTCGGCGGTCTGTACCGGGACAAAGACGGCGCCGGGCGGCGGGGT
>WNFV01018111.1_pt1 | contig 12939 bp, 14 predicted proteins | sample 5400101 | NCBI WGS metagenome assembly WNFV01 (sample SAMN13153361, study PRJNA577476) | soil metagenome | isolation source: 115 cm soil or saprolite under grassland replicate 1 | place: USA:California | collected 2016-06-15
CGGATCCGAGGCGGGTCGCGAGGCCAGCGTGATCGTGTCGCCCACGCGCACGTCGCGAACGTCCTTGAGCCCGGTCGCCACGTAGCCAACCTCCCCGGCGCGGAGGAGCTCAGCCGGGGCCAGTTGGGGCTGGAAGACGCCCACTTCGGGGAGGTCTGCCCGCTGCTGAGTCGCCATCATGACGACCCGGTCGCCTGAACGGACAGACCCGTCCATCAACCGGACATAGGCGATGACGCCCTTGTACGCGTCGTAATGGGAGTCGAATATGAGCGCTCGGAGCGGCCCGGACGGATCGCCGGCCGGCGGCGGGATCCGCCGCACGATGGCCTCGAGGACTCCTTCGACGCCGATCCCCTCCTTGGCCGATACTAGGATGCACTCGTCGCCCGGCAAGCCGACGACCGCCTCGATCTCCTGGCGGACCTTCTCCGCGTCGGCACCTGGCAGGTCGATCTTGTTGATGACTGGGATGATCGTCAGGTCGTGCTCGATCGCGAGATAGGCGTTGGCTAGGGTTTGGGCCTCGACGCCCTGCGCAGCGTCGATGACCAGGATGGCGCCTTCGCATGCGGCCAGGCTGCGCGAGACTTCGTATGTGAAGTCGACGTGCCCGGGCGTATCGATCAGATTGAGCTGGTACACCCGTCCGTCCGAGGCGGCGTACCGCATCCGAACGGCCTTCGCCTTGATCGTGATGCCCTTCTCGCGCTCGAGCTCCATCTGGTCGAGGACCTGGGCCGTGATCTGTCGCACGGCGAGCGTGCCGGTCAGCTCCAGCAGGCGATCGGCGAGCGTCGACTTACCGTGGTCGATGTGGGCGACGATGCAAAAGTTGCGGATCGTTTGCTGGGACATCGGCGAACGTGGCGGGCGCGCAACATTCAGAGTATACCAGAGCCCCGGGTCGGCCTCCGTCCGTCGACCAGCGCCCTGCTAGAATGGTGCTCGGTTGCCTGGTCCACGGTGGGCTGTCTTATGGGCCCGGGATTTGCTGTCCCGTCGGCATCCCGTGACCGGTGGAGGTAGATCAGGGTGACGGAACAGCTCCCGCCCACCAGCCAGCAGTCGGTTGGGCAGCTCTTTCGACGGATCGTCAACGGCCTGAACGACCTGGTAGACCGCCAGATCGAGCTGGCCAAGCAGGAGGCCAAGGAAGATGTCCTGGACGCCCTGCGAGCGAGCAAGACGCTTGCCATCGGGGTCGGGATAGCGCTCGCGGGCGTGCTGATCCTGCTCGACGTGCTGACCATGACCATAGTGCTGTCGCTCAACGTCTTGGGGGCGCGCTTTATCCCGATCGTCGGGCCCTGGCTCGGGTGGCTTGTAGTCCTGGTCCTGCTGGTCGCGCTTTTCCTGGCGGCTCTCGGAGTAATCAAGCGCGGCCTGCGCGACATTCGAGTCTCGCCAATCGACCGCACGCGGCAGACGCTGAAGGAGGATGCTGAGTGGGCGCAACGTCTGCTGACACGCAACGGGAAATAGAAGAGATCCGGTTCGACATAAGCTCGGCCGCGGACGAGCTCGAGCGGCGGGCCTTGCGACTCGTGGACGTGCAGGCGCACGCGCGCTGGCTGCAGGAAAATCCGGCCGCGTTGGCCGGCGTCGGCCTCGTTGTGGTCGGCGTGTGCGGGGTCCTGGCATTCCGTGCTGTCTCGAGTGCGCGGAAGCGCAGGCGTCCCGACGAGCGGCTGAAGCGCACCGTGCTCGGTGCAGCCGAGGAGCTTGGCGAGCGCCTGGAGCGAGCCCGCGAGGCGATCCCGCTCGACGTTCATATCGGCAGCCACGACCACGAAGACGACCCGGGACGTGGCCCTGACAGGGAAGGAAGTAACGCCGGTATGGTCAAGAAGATGCTGTGGGCCGCGCTGGCAGCCTCCATGATGGCAGCGGCGGGCCTGGTAGCCCGCCGCCTGAGCGCCGTCGTCTGGAAGGCTGCGATGAAGGAGGAGCCGCCCACCGCGAGCGTCTAGGCTTCGCCCTCACCCCACGAAGCGCACTTGTTCCCAGTCCCCTCTCCCTCGCAGGGGAGAGCGGAGCCGACCCAGATCCCGGCCACGGATCGGAGGTGAGTGCTCGCCCGCAGGCGCAAGTCGACGTGTCCAGCCGGCCGCGCTGGCCAGTCCAGTAGCGGACCAGCGGCATCGCCTCGCGCGTCAGATGGGTGAGCACGAGCATGCCCGCCTCGCCAGGGGCGACCGCCTTCCGCGTCGACGGGTCCAGCAGCTCGACGATAAGGTGGTCCTCGGCCCAATGCAAGCCCGCCCGCGCCTCGCACTCGAACGCCAACGTTGGCCCGAGCTCGGCGGTGCCGTAAGCCCGATAGCTCCGGGTCACGGCGTTCGCCAGCTCCGGCGGGGCGCATGGCCCCAGACCGTGATCCAGGCAGGGTGCTCCCCGATCGGCCACGGAAGCGGGTCGGGTTCCGAAGGCCCAGAGCGCTCGAGCAGCCACGCTGACCCGATTGACGGCGTCGGCTTCGGTGGAGAGCGTCGAAGGCGTCTTCGGCACGATTAACCAGTTGGCCCGTGCCACCACCGCGCGGCCGAATGGAGGGTGTGCGGACCGGTCCGCTTCCAGCTCCACGCGCGTCAGGAGCGGGAGCCGCTCGAGATCGTCGAGGCCGCCGACGTCCTCGGGCCTGACGCCCGCCGCCTCGAGGTGCTCATGATAGAATTCGGAGCCGTCCCAGCATCGACGGACCTGCCAGTGGAGCCGGTGCGCCTGGACGTCGCCGAGCTCGTCGCGACTCATCGTCTCGATGCGAGGGTCCCAGTAACGGTCCACGGTCACCCTGCCGGCCGACGCTGACGCATACTGCAGAGTTTGGCCGCGTTATGCCTCCAACGACAAATCGCGACCGGACGAATCCGGCCAGGTTTGTGATACGTAGTTAGCGCGAAAGCGGCTGTTCCACGCCCGGCCAGCGAATCGACGGGGTGGGCCGGCCGAGAAACGGACGGTCGCTCAGCGCGGCCGGCCACATTGTGGAGGGTGTCCATGCGCTTCATCGCTCGTTCCCTGCGCGCCGTCCCCGGTTTTATGGTCGCCTTCGGGCTGGTCTGGTTGGTGGGGGTCTCGACGGCCAGCGCGACAACCCCGACCGTCATGATCATCGACAACGACGCACCGCCTCCTTCACGCGGCTTCGATGCCGGCCAGGGCTGGTGGGGGTACGCCCCGGGGCACATCGAGGTCCACCGCGGCGACAAGGTCCTCTTCAACAATCCCAGCAGCGGCAAGCTCCCCCATACCATTACCAGCATCCGGCGGTCAGGGGAGGCTTTCGAAAACCAGCTCGAAGCCGCGACGAAGTTTGATTCCTCGCCCAGCCGAGAGGGCCTGGTCACTCCGGGCAACTCCTGGATGCTCGACACCGGCGACCTCGACAAGGGGCACTACGCCTACTACTGCCGCCTGCATCCCTGGATGATCGGGAGCCTCACCGTACTGGAGGACTGAGGCGCCGGACTCGAAGTACGCTCGTCATCGCGCACAGTACCGCGACCGTGAGGGAGTGGCCCGTCCGAGCCCGCCGTGCCGCCCCGTACTGTCGCGGTACTCTTTAAGGATGCTCCGCTCCCTTACGGTCGCGGTACCGTTAACGACGCTCCGCTTCCTTGCGGTCGCCGTACTCTTAACGGCGCTCCGCTCCCTTACGGTCGCGGAACTGTTGACGACGCTGACGACGTTTCGCCAGACCCTGTGATGGATGCTATCGAGCTCATCGGCATGAGCTTCTATGGCTACCACGGCGTTCGGGCCGAGGAGCGCACGCTCGGCCAGCGGTTCGTCGTTGACGTAAGGCTCGAGCTCGATCTCGCTCCGGCTGGGCGGAGCGACGATCTCGAACGAACTGTGAACTACGCTCAGGTCTGGCAGGCGGTCCGTGAGGTGGTCGAGGGTCGGCCGTTCAACCTCATCGAGAGCGTCGGCGAGCAACTGGCCGCCAACCTTCTGGGACGCTTCGAGGTGGTCGAGGCCGTGCGCGTCAGAGTCGCCAAGCCGACGGCTCCGATCAAGGGCGCTCAGGTTGGGGACGTAACCGTGGAGCTGACCCGGACTCGCGGGCATGCGGGGAGCTAGCAGGTGAAAGCTGAGGCGTGGCTGGCGTCGTCCTGACCGGCGAGACGATCCGGCGACTGATCCAGGGCGATCGTCCGCTCGTACGGGGTTATCGCGACCTGGAACGGCAGGTCCAGCCGAACGGGATTGATCTGACGCTGGAGAGCATCTGGCGAACGGCCGGGCAGGGACAACTGGGCATAGAGGACGGGGAGCGCTTGGCGGCCCCCCGAGTGGCAGTCGTCTGTGGCGAGCAGGACTTCTATGAGCTGGCGGCTGGAGCTTACGTGTTCCGCTTGAACGAGGTGGTCGACTTGCCGCCCGACCTGATGGCGTTGGCGCGTCCGAGGTCCTCGTTACTGCGGTCTGGCGTCGCGGTCCACAATGCCGTCTGGGACGCCGGCTACACCGGGCGGTCCGAAGGCCTGATGGTGATCTACAACCCGGCTGGCTTTCGAGTCCGTCGGCACGCGCGCATTCTCCAACTCGTCTTCTTCCGCCTCGAGGGACGAGCGGCGCCATATCGGGGCGCGTACCAGGGCGAGCACATCGAGCGTAGTTAGGGCCCGAGCCCGGGGCGCCTGTTGCTCTAATGCGTCGGGCTACCGTATGATAGGCACAGTCCCGAAGCGGGGCGCGCGTACCTGAGGGAAGGCGAGCCCGGTCAACTTGCGCCAAGGATCCACGCCAGGCTGGGCCTCAAATCGAGCTCGTCCGCATCCAGCGTCTTCCCTGGGTGACGCGGGACTGGCCGCCGCGGCCTTTGTCGGCCTGCTGATTGGCCTGATGATCCTGGTGGTCTTCGGTGTCCAGGCGGCCTACGCCGGCCGGATGTACCCGGGCGTGCGAGCCCTGGGCGTCGGCGTGGGCGGCCAGTCGCGAGACGACGCCCGAGCGATGCTCGAACGTCGGGCAGCCGAGATGGCTAACCGATCGATCACGATCGGGTACCAGGAGCAGCGCTGGACCGTGGCCGGCCAACATCTCGGCGTGCGGACCGACGTTAGCCCGGTCCTGGAGGAGGCCTACGGGCTCGGCCGGCAGGGCAATCCAGTCTCCAGGTTGTTTCTGCAGTTTGGCCTGCTGATCAACGGCCCAGCCTACGAAGTCCGCGCCCCCGCCTACGAGCGATCGACGCTGGATGCCTTCATGCAAGCGCTCGCGGGCGCGGTAGACCGGCCAGTCCAGGACGCCAGGCTTGCTATCCGTCCCGAGGGCAGAGCCGACTTCACGGAGGCACAGACTGGTCGGCTGCTTCAGGTTGATGCGACTCGTCGACGGCTCGAAGAGGCGCTCGCCCACCCCGAAGTTATCTACGTGGACCTCGTCGTGGAAGAGACGGCTCCTCGTGTGACATCCAGCGATCTCGCGCCCACGCGGGCGAAGGCCGAGGCGCTCTTGAGCGGCCCGATCGCCCTGAAGTTCCAGGACTCGGAATGGCAGTTGAGCACCCAGCAGCTTGCCGCGATGGCCGTGGTCGACTCCGAGCGTGGCGTGGCGTTGAATCGTGAGGCCGTTAGCACCTGGGCGAGCCAACTCGCCGAGCAAGTCAACGGCCAGCCCCAGAACGCGCGCTTCACCTGGTCGGGTGGCAACCTATCGCTGCTACGGCCCGGCAAGGACGGTCGCGAGCTCAACGTCAGCCAGATGGTCGAGCTGGTGATAGCCAGGGCGCTCGGGCCAGAACGCAGCATCACGCTGCCGGTCGGCGTGACCAGACCCGAGGTCGCGACCGAGGATGGCGCGAAGCTGAACATCAAGGGCTCGATCGAGATATCGCGGACCTCGTTCGCCGGCGCCTCACCCCCGAAACGCCACAACATCGGCCTGGCCACCGAGCGCTTGAACGGGACGGTGGTCCCGCCGGGCAAGCTCTTCTCCTTCAATCGAGAGGTCGGCTCCACCAGCCTGGACAACGGCTACCGGCTTGGCTGGGGAATCGCCAACGCCGGCACGAGTGTCAGGACTGTGCCTTCGGTCGCGGGCGGCATCTGCCAGGTTGCCACGACTCTGTTCCACACCGTGTTCTGGGCTGGCTACCAGTTGGAGGAGCGTAACTACCACCTCTACTGGATCCCCGGCTACACGTCCAAGGGGGTCGAGGGCCTGGACGCGACCGTGGATGAGGAAGGTGGCCTCGACTTGCAGTTCTACAACAACACCGAGGACTACTTGCTGATCCAGTCGTGGGTCGAGGGGTCCAGCGTGGTCTTTGGTCTGTACGGGAACAAGCCTGACTGGGTCGTGAAGGTCACTCCGGGCGAACGGACGGACGTGGTCGACGCAAGCAAGGACCAGATCGTCGAAGACGAGCCAACCCTTCCGCTCGGCCAGCGGCTGGCGGTAGAGGGAGCACAGGACGGGTTCAAGATGGCCGTCGTTCGAACGGTCACCCGCGGGAGCGATGTTCGGACCCTGCGGCTGTCGAGCACGTATCGGCCCTCCCGAAACGTGACCCTGGTGGGAACGGGCGGCCGACCGGCCGGACCTTCGCAGGTGGTTCGGAACGAGGCGACACGCGGGGCGGACTCGACGCCGACGCCACGCGCGTCGGTGACGCCGGGGCCCATGCCGACCGCTGCGGCTCCCGCGGTCGGCACGCCGGTCCGCAATCCAACCAACACCCCGGCGCCTGCTCTGCCAGGCCCGGCCCAACCCACCGCCACACCGCCGGCGCCAAGCAAGCCACTTTTCCAACCGGCCCAGCTACCGGCCCCCGCCACGCCGACCCGCGCCCCAGCCGCCGCCACCCCTTCCCGACGATAGGGAGCGGCATGTGCCGTGCCCTACGTCACGGCGTCGCGCCGTCGAGATCCTTCGCTTCGCTCAGGAGGCCACCGGCGACCCCGTCAGCCTGGTCACCCTCCTCGAAGAGGCGATACAGGCCGTAGTCCATCAGGATCAGCATCTGCTCTTCGCGGCTGGACTCCTGCGGAAAGTCGATCCGCACGTGGACGCCGGGGATCGACCGAAAGCCACGGTCGATGCTGTTGATGCACTGCACGACCTCACGCCCCGTCAGGGACGCGCCTTTCCGAGTGCGCCAGGACCAGGTCTTTGTTCGCCCGTCGTCGTACCGATAGTGGACTGCGGCGGTGTAGCGCCGACCACGACGGATCACGGCGGCGGTGGCCTCAACCCGGTCGCCGTTGACGCGCCACAGCTTCATGAACCGATCGCGGCTCAGGTCGATCTGGAACAAGCTCGACCTCGCGGGCGGGGCTCGCTTCGGGGGCGAAGTGGTGCCGATTGTACAATGTGCCGCTCGCTTCGACCAACCAACCCACCCACCCCAGCCGCCCTCCCTAAAGGGAAGGGCGAGCTAGTCGCGAGGTTTCGATGTTGTGGGACGAGAGGCCGCTAGGCCATGACTGAGCGGTTCAGCGATGAGCTATGGCAGCAGGCCGGGCCGATCTGGCGGGCGATCCAGGCACACCCGTTTCTGAACGAGCTTCGGGCCGGCGTCCTGCCGATCGAGACGTTCCGCTTTTACGTTGCCCAGGACTACCACTACCTGGAGGCCTTCGCGCGCTCGGTGGCCACTGCGCTGGCGAAGGCGCCCACGCCGGAGGCGCTCGAGGCGCTTTCTCGGCGCGTCCTTACTCCTATCGAGCGGCCTCTGCACGAGCGGCTGTTCAGCCTAGCCGGGCTGGAGGCGACCGCGGTGCAGACGGCGGTGGTAGCGCCAACGAACCTCGCGTACCAGAACCACATGCTTGCGACGGCGGCCCGAGGCGGCCTGGGCGAGACGGCCGCGGCGCTGCTGCCGTGCCCCTGGACGTATCACGAGCTGGGCGCCCTGCTGGGCAACCTCGACCATCAAGTCTATGGCGAGTGGGCGCGCTTCTACTCCGAGGGCCTGTTGGCGGAGAGCGCTCGCGCCTGGCGGGAGCTGGTCGACCAGGAGGCAGAAGAGGTCGGCCGGCGCACCCGAGACGCGATGCGCGAAGCATTCCTGCTGAGCTTTCGGTACGAATACATGTTCTGGGACGCCGCCTACAAGCGCGAGTCCTGGCCGATCTGACTCCCCGCCGGGGGGCGGATTAGCCCTTGATGGCTCCGCTCAGGACGCCCTTGGTGAAGTAACGCTGCAGGAACGGGTACACCAGCAGGATCGGCACCATCGCAACCACCAGCACCGCCATGTGCATGGCCTCCGACGGTGGGATGCCAGCTTCGTCGCCCGGTACCGCGGCCCCCGGCAGCGGGCTTCCCTGCACCACGTAGTTGCGCAGCACCAGCTGTAGCGGCCACATGCTGTTGTTGTTGAGGTACAGCATCGCGTTGAAGAAGGCGTTCCAGTAGGCCACCGCGTAGAAGAGCGCCACCACCGCGATCACCGCCCCCGACAGCGGCAGCACGACCCGCGTCAGGATGCGCAGGTCGCCCGCCCCGTCAATCCTGGCGCTGTCAATCAACTCCTGCGGGATACCCATGAAGAATTGGCGCATCACGACCAGGTTGAAGGCGCTGATCATGACCGGTAGGATCAGCGCGGCGTAGGTGTTCAGCAGGCCGAGCTGCTTGACCACCAGGTAGTTCGGGATGATCCCGGGCGTGAACAGTAGAGTGAACAGCACCATCATGAGGATCGCGCGCCCAAAGATGATGGGGCGGCTGAGCGCGTAGGCAAGCGCGATGGTCGTCACCAGGCTCAGCAGCGTGCCGACCACCGTCACGCCGATGCTCACCATCACCGCGCGCGTCACGATCCCGCCGGTGAAGATAGTGCGGTAGGCGTTGAGGCTCGGCTCGCTCGGCCACAGCAGGACGAGCCCGCCGTTGCGCGTTATCTCTTGCTGGGTCGCCAGGCTGGTGGCCACCACGGTGATGAACGGGTAGATTACTATCACCGACGCGACGGTCAGGATGAGTGCCTTGGCGGCTCGCTCGAGAAGGGTGGCCTGCTCCATCCAGGGCGGCCGCGTCGCGCGCTCGATCATCGGTACAGCCCGTCCTGGCCCAGCACATGGGCCACCTTGTTCGCAGTCACCACGAGCACCAGGCCGACGATACCCTTCACCAAGCCGGCCGCGGCAGTCACGCCCCACTGCCCACCGATGATGCCGTTGAAGTACACATAGGTGTCGAGGACCTCGCCTGCCTCGGGTCCGACGAAAGTGCGCTGTAACAGGATCTGCTCGAACCCGACGGTCAGGATGTTGCCCAGCCGCAGGATCAGCAGCGCAGGAGCTGATTGACTGCCCCCGCACCACCCAGGATCTCCTTGAACAGCGCGACGACGATCACCCACGACAGGAAGTGAGGCAGGTACACGACGTTCTGGACGAACCGCCGCGCCCTGAGGCTGATGATGCTGTTGAGCATCAGTGCCAGGCAGAGCGGAGCCGGGAAGTAGAGGATCAACTGCAGCAGGGTGATCTGCAGCGTGTTGATGACCGCCTGCCAGAAGCGCGCGTCGCGCACCATGGCCTGGAAGTTCGCCCAGCCGACCCACGGGCTGTCGAAGCCCAGGAACGGTTGGTAGTCCTGGAAAGCGATGACGTACCCCAGCAGGGGTAGATAGTGGAAGATGAGGAAGTACGCGACGCCCGGCGCCGCCAGGACCAGCATCACCCAGTCGCGCCGCAGCTGCGCCGCAACCGAGGACCGGCCGCGTTCAGCCGCGACGACGGCCGCGCTCGTCCGCGGCCACCAGGCTGCCTCCAGACCCGGCCGCCTGGCCGATGGTGAGGCTGCCTGCGCCGCCTCTACGTCCGAATACGCTGCCCTCTGTGCCACGATGAAGTCCTTCACTCGTGCCGATTCTGGGTCAGCGCCGGCATTGTAAGCCGATCGGGGTTGTATGACAATTCGCGCGGGGGTATCCTCAGGGCAGAGAGGCGGCCATGCGACTAGAAGAGTACCTGTCGATCCCCTACCGGCTGGTGGCGTATTCCGCCCCGGGGAAGGACGGCGTGTGGCGGCGCTATGCCGAGTACCCGGAGATCGGCTGTGTTAGCGAGGCAGACACGCCGACTGAAGCGATGGAGAAGCTCGAAGAGCAGCGCGTGCAGTACATCATCGAGCACGTTCGGAAGGGCGAGCCGATCCCGGTCCCGCGCCCACCGCTGCGCTCGCTCGCCAGCGTCCTGGACCTGGAGCGGCTGGGATTCGCCAAGTGGCTCGTGGAGAGGCAGCACCTGCGCGAAGACTAGGGCGGCCGATGGCTGGTCCGTACGTCGCGCAGCCGATATCGCTCGGGGCGACGAGCGGGGTTCAGGGCCAGAGCTGGCGGGAGGCGATGCGAGCACCCTCGACCAGCGACTCGAGCTTGGCGAAAACGATCTCCGGGTGGACCATCGGCGTGCCGGCGAATGTGCCGAAGCCGCAGTCGGCGCCGCCGATGACGCGTTCTCGCCCCACCAATCGCGCGTAGCGCACCAGGCGCTGCGCCACTAGCTCCGGATGCTCGATGTAGTTGGTCGTCGTGTCGAGCACACCCGGGATGATGACCTTGCCGTCGGGGAGCTTCAGCTCCTCGAACACCGTCCATTCGTGCTCGTGGCGGGGGTTGGCGGCCTCGAACGAGAGCCCGGCCGGCCGAGCGGTGAGGACATCGTGGATGATGTCCGCTAGCGGCACGTCCAGGTGGTGGGGACCCTCGTAGTTACCCCAGCAGAGGTGCAGACGCATCCGCTGCGGGGGGATGTTCACCACGGCATGGTTGAGCGCCTCCAGCCGGAGCCCGAGGTCCGCGGGCTTCTTGCCTGGCGTCTGGGTGGCTGAGGGTTGGAAGAGCGAGATTACGCCGGGTGAGGCCGCGGTCATGAACCCTTCGGCGACGTCGACACTGTCCAGCGCGGCCTTCAGGTTGTCGATGTCTCGCCGTAACGCCTCCTGGCCGACGTACCGCACCGGGCCGGTGCACGCGTATCGCCTGATGGCATACGAGCCTCGTTGCTGCTGAGCGTTCCAGGCGGCGTAGCCCGGGAACGCGGCGGCGTCCGGGCGTGGCGCCCGCGGAACGTGCACGCGGCTTTCATACCCGGTCAGGCGCGACGTTACATACGTCGAGTAGGAGACCTTGCCCATCTCGCCATCGTTGACGATCTCCAGTCCGGCCGCTACCTGGCCCCGCACGCTCTCGGCGACGGTCTCGCGGATGCGCAGCTGGAGAGCCTCGCGGTCCTTGAACAGGTGCGCTTCGCTGGTCTCGCCACTCTCCTCGGCGTAGAGCGGGTCCACGAGGTCATCTGGCCGAGGCAGGCTGCCGGTGTGAGTCGTCCGAATGTGGTCGGCGTTGTCCTGCATTCAGCTCTCCCGTGCCGGTGGGAATGGACGCCGCGCCGCTTCTGCCTGTCTGGCGCTTCCACCGGGTATGATGCCGCGTGGCAAGGTGTAAGCGCAGCAGCGACGCGCCGCACAGGCAAACAGCCTACCCGGAGCGTCCACAACATTGACGGGGCCGGTCAATTGTCATACAATCCTGGTCACGGCGCTGACCAGGAGCATCGAGGGCTCTCCGGCACTGCTGGCGGCTGTCCTTCCCGACGAGCCATCCGGCGACATTCGAGCTCACTGCAGGGGGTGACTCATGACTACCGGCAATCCGAGCCACTCACGAGAGGGACAGCAGAGAGGCAGTCCTCAACGCCAGATCAGCCGCCGCAGCTTCATCCGCCTGTCCGCCGCCTGCGCGCTGGCCAGCGCGACTGGCGTTCCGCTACTCCTAAGCGCTTGCGGGCCACAGGCACAAGCTCCACCCGCGGGCCCGGTAGGAGAAAAGCCGGCCGGCGCTGGCCCTTCTGGCCCAGCCCCAACCGCGGCGACGACAAGCGGGCAGACCTCGAACCCGTTGCCCACATACGTTCCCTTCGCTGGGGGCGCCAAGCCGGACTACCACCTCGACGACCCGCGCTACGACGACGGCTTCGAAACCTTCCCGTCGAACCCGTTCAAGGCCGTGCCGGAGCCGCCAGGGCGGGGCAGCGCCGTCAACGTGCTCATCGCCAACTACTTCCCGCCACCCACGCCCTTCGAACAGAACCCAGCCTGGCAGGAGATCAACAAGCAGCTCAACGTCAACGTGCAGATGAGCATGGCTTCGGGGGAGTACCCGTACCTCGCCGCTCTCCCCACGTACGCCTGGAAGAACTCGATCTCGGCCATCGACGGAAGCCTGTACCTGGTCCCGATCCAGCGGCACCTGCCCACATTTCCGGGCAACGGCGGCAATTTCTTCAAGAATATCGACATGTGGGACCCGGAGATCGGCGCCGACTACGTGCCGAAAAACGCCGAGGACTTCAAACGACTCGTGCAGCAGCTCAACCGCCCCCGGGAGGGTCGAGCAGCGCTCGGCAACAACGGCGCGGACAGGTTCCTATTCGGCCTCCCGAACTATGCGGCAATGTTCGGGGCGCCCAACAACTGGCGGCTAGAGTCCGGTGGGAAGCTCGTCAGGGATCGGGAGACTGAAGAGTTCAAGGCGGCCGTCGGCTACCTCCGCGACCTCATGGCCGCCGGGATGTTCCCTCCCGACATCGCCACGATCACGCGATCGCGCGACGAATTTGTGGCCAAGAAGTTCGCCGTCTCCGTCGAAGGGTACGGCAACGCGTGGAGCGACTTCTGGCGCCGCGGCATCCAGCAGCAACCGCAGACCCGCTTCGGCTTGATCAAGCCGTTCGCGGCGTACGATGGCGGCAAGGTACAGGCGTTCATGAGCCAGGGATTCCTCTCCATGAACGCGTTGAAGAAGGCGAGCCCTGAGCGCATCAAGGAGCTGTTGCGGATCATGAACTACCTGGCCGCGCCGTTCGGGAGCCAGGAGGACCTGTTGCTCACCCACGGCATCAAGGAGCAGGACTACACGGTCGACGCCAAGGGGAACCCCGTTCCAAATCCGGAGGGTATCGCCAGGGCGGCTAC
>WNFV01010480.1_pt1 | contig 12937 bp, 13 predicted proteins | sample 5400101 | NCBI WGS metagenome assembly WNFV01 (sample SAMN13153361, study PRJNA577476) | soil metagenome | isolation source: 115 cm soil or saprolite under grassland replicate 1 | place: USA:California | collected 2016-06-15
CTGCCCGCCACGGCCGGAAAGGCGAACGCGTTCCCGCTGCCGACCGAGAAGCGCCGCGCCCGCCGGCAGGGCGACGAGAAGCGCGAGCGCCCGCTGCTGCTCCACCCGTACTTCGACCACCCCGAGCAGCACCTCGAGTTCGTCTGGGGCACGGACACGATCGACGACGGCCAGATCCGACCGCGGCGCGACGGCGCCCGGGAGAGTGCTCGCGGCCGTACGACGATCGAGGTGTGCGCGCTCCAGCGGCTCGGGCTGGTCACGGCACGCCGGCGGCACCTTCGCACGCTGGTCGCGTTCCTGGAGGTCGTCGTCCAGCGCAAGGCCGAGGCGGACCAGGCGCCGGGCGACCCCGACGCGCGGAAGCGGTTCGAGGACGCGGTCGCCGATGTGCGGCAGTTGTTCGTCGACGACGACCCGGAGTACACCGCGATGACTGACCAGGTGATCAAGGCCTACCACGAACGCATCTTCGGAGGACCGCGATGACGACCTACCCGCTCGATCCGCCGCTCAGCTGTGACGTGCTGATGAAGGGCGGCATCACCAGTGGGGTGATCTACCCGCACGCCGTGTGCAGGCTGGCCCGCAGCTACAAGCTGGCCTCGGTCGGCGGCTCCTCGGCCGGTGCGATCGCCGCGGCTGCCGCGGCAGCGGCCGAGCTGGGCCGGGCGGACGACGGCTTCGGCAAGCTGGAGAAGCTGCCGAGCGACCTGACCGAATCGCGATCCGACGGCACCTCGGTGCTGTTCCGGCTGTTCCAGCCGCAGAAGGCGACGTCTGCCGTGTACGGCGTGTTCACCGCCGGGCTCGGCAGGTCCGGCATGAAGCGCTGGCTGGTGACGATCCGCGCGGCACTGTCGGGGTTCGCCGGGTGGGCGCTGGCGGGTGCGGTGCCGGGCGTCGTACTGCTGGTCCTCGCGGCCACCGGCGACGGGGCGGCGGCGTGGGCCGCAGGGGTCGGCGGCCTGCTGGTACTCGTCGTCGGAGTGATGGCGGCGGTGGCGGCCGGCCTGCTGCGCAGCCTGGCGCACAGCGTGCCGGCGAACGGGTTCGGATTGTGCAGCGGGATGCCCGGGGTGTCGTCTGGCGGGGCGGACGCGCTGACGCCGTGGCTGCACCACAAGCTGCAGGAGCTGTCCGGCCGGCCGGGTGTGCTGACGTTCGGCGATCTCGATGGCGCGCACGTGCAGCTGCGGATGATGACCACGAACCTGAACCGGCACCAGCCGATGCGGATGCCGTGGCCCGAGCACGAGTACTACTTCCACCCCGACCAGTTCCGGACGCTGTTCCCGGACGAGGTCGTGACGTGGATGTGCGAGCACCCGCCGCCACTGCCGACGGCGCCCGCGGAGCGGTGGAAGCGCGAGCTGCGGCGGGCGCAGGCCCTGCCACTGGTGCCGTTCCCGCCGGAGGAGGACGTGCCGGTGATCGTCGCGACCCGGATGAGCCTGAGCTTCCCGATGCTGATCTCGGCGGTGCCGCTCCATGCCGTCGACTACACCCGGACGGCCAACATGGCCGCGAACACGGCCGCGACCGCCTGGCGGCGGGAGCACCCGGACATGCCCGCCCAGGAGGCGGCCGAACACGTGCAGCCGGCGATGTTCGAGGTGAACTGGTTCTCCGACGGCGGCATCTCCAGCAACCTGCCGGTGCACTTCTTCGACAGCTCACTGCCGACCCGGCCGACGTTCGCGATCGACCTGGCCGTGTTCCCGCCGGACCAGCCGAAGAGCAGCAAGCAGGCGGACAACACCTACCTGCCGATCGTGAACGTCGGCGGTTGGAGCCGGCGCTGGACCCGCTGGAACGGCACCGGCCTCGGCGCCGTCGGGTCGTTCGGCCGGTCGATCCTGGACACCGCGCGCGGCTGGGTCGACGAGGCCCAACTGGTGATGCCCGGGTACCGCGACCGGATCGTCACGATCTACCACGACGACCGCGAGGGCGGGATGAACCTCGAGATGGACCCCACGGTGGTCGGTGAGCTCGTCGAACGCGGCGAGGCCGGGGCGGCGAAGCTGGTCGAGCGGTTCGTGGAAGGTGACGGGTGGGACAACCACCGCTGGATCCGGTTCCGCACCGCCACGGCCGGACTCGACGGCTGGCTGGCCGGGTTCCAGCACGGCTACGAGTCGGCGTCGCCCGGGGCCACGCCGTACCGCGAACTGGCCGGGCCGGACGCAGCCGCCGAGCTTCCGTCGTACAAGGTCGAGGGCGGACGACGTGGTGCGGTCAACCTCCGGACGGAGGCACTGCGGAAGCTGGCCGCCGGCTGGCGCGAGAAGCCTGACGACGCGTTCCGGCACGGCTCGCCGAGCCCGCGCCCGGTGCTCCGGCTGGTTCCCGGCGCACTGCTCGAACCGGCGACGAGCGTGGCGCCACCCGCGCCGGAAGCCGCCGAGCAGCCGGCGCCGACGCCGTGACAGCCGCCTGTCGGTGGCACGTCGTACGGTCGAGGGCATGACTGCTGAGCCTGATTTTCCGAAGATCAGCGCACCGGCGACCCGGGCCCTGGCCGGCGCCGGCTACACGTCCTTGGAGCAGCTCGCGGGCGTTCCGAGGTCGGAGCTCGGCATGGGGCCGAAGGCGCTCCGCATCCTCGAGGAGGCGTTGCGAGAGCGCGGCCTGTCGCTCGGTTAGCGACTGGCTGACGTTCCGCGATGTACATCTGGAAGTCGGCGGGTCGGGCAGTCGGTCACCGCCACCTATCTGGCCACCGCGCCGTACGCGGAGCTGGACGCGACCTTCACCGGTCCCGACGGCGTGGCTTTCCAGGTGGATCCGCTGCCGGACGGGCTCGAGGAGCACTTCGAGCGGCTGCGGCTGTACCAGCCCGGCAAGGGCGCCTGGCTCACCGCGACCCTGACCATCACCAGCGACGGCCACTTCTCGACCGACTTCGACTACGACCACGAGCCGCGCTGGTCGATCCCGGTCGACCCGGCCACGTACGCCGCCGACCTGGAGGAGTTCCCGCGCGACGCGCGCTACATCCCGGCCTGGATGCGCCGCTGACGACCCGTTCCCCCTGCGCATCAGATCGTGATGACGACCTTGCGTTCGGCGAGGACGATCATGTCCTCGTGGTTCTCGCGGTTGATGAACGTGCCCAGCTTCTGGCCGACGAACAGGGACAGCAGCATTGCCCGGATCTGGCGGTCGGAGCCGCCGAGCCACCGGCCACCGGTCTCTGCCCCGACGATGACGAGCGTGCCCTTCGGCGTGAGGGCTCGCCGCAGACGTGACAGCGACGCGTTCCCGCCGGTGTCGAGGATCAGGTCGTAGCTGTGCACACCGTCGGCGAAGTCGTCATGCGTGTAGTCGATGACGTGGTCGGCGCCCAGGGACCGGACCAGGTCGACCTTCGTGGTGCTGCACACGGCGGCGACCTCCGCGCCGAACGCCTTGGCGAGCTGAACCGCGTAGCTCCCCACGCCTCCCGACGCACCGATGATCAGCACCTTCTGGCCGGGCTGGACGTGCCCGTGATCGCGCAGGCCCTGCAGGGCTGTCAGGCCGGAGATGGCGACTGCCGCCGCCTGCTCGAAGGTGAGGCTCGCCGGCTTGGGCGCCAGCTTGTTCTCGGGAGCGCGGGCGTACTCGGCGTAGGTGCCCTTGCCGATGCCGAACACCTCGTCGCCGGGCTGGAACCGGGTCACGTCCTTGCCGACCGCCTCGACGACCCCGGCCAGGTCCATGCCCGCAACGGGCGTCTTGGGCGCCCGGAGCCCGTAACCCGCGAGGCGGATGGGGTACGGCAGCCCGGTCATCACGTGCCAGACGCCCCGGTCCACGCCGGCCGCGCGTACGCGCACCAGCACCTCGTCGTCGGCTATCTCGGGCTTGTCGATGTCCCGGAGCTCCAGGACGTCCGTCGAGCCGTAGGTGTCCTGAACGATCGCCTTCATGGTCTTCTCCTTGCTGAGGCCGGATCGACCGGCGTCGCGCCGTACTTACGTTGTACGCTTACAATGTAAGCTACACCCGTACGACGAGCTGGTCCACCCCTGCGGCTTACTTTGTACGTTCCCAGCGCCAGGAGGATGCCGATGTCCACGGAGACCGCCTCGAACGCCGAGCGGCGAGCCCCCTTGAGCAGGGAACGGGTGCTACGCGCCGCCGTCGCACTCGCCGACGAGAGCGGGATCGAGTCGCTGACCATGCGCAGGCTCGGACAGGAGCTCGGCGTCGAGGCGATGTCGCTGTACAACCATGTCGCCAACAAGGACGACATCCTCGATGGCATCACCGACCTGGTGCTGGGCGACATCGACGTACCCCCGGCGGGGACCGACTGGAAGACGGCCATGCGCCGGCGGTCGATCTCCGCACACGAGGTCCTGCTGGCCCACCCGTGGGCGGCGATGCTGATCATGTCGCGCTTCAACATCGGCCCGTTCATGACGCGCTACCTGGACGCGACGCTCGGACGGCTGCGCGAGGGCGGCTTCTCGGTGGCGGGGGCGCTCGACGCGTGGCACACCCTCGACAGCCACCTGTACGGATTCACGCTCCAGCAGCTCAACCTGCCGTTCGGGGTCGAGGAGACCCAGCAGGTGTCGGCCGCCGTCCTCGGCCAGATACCCGCGGACGAGTACCCCCACGTCGTCGAGGTCATCACCGAGATCATGCGGACCGGACGCGAGGAGGACTTCGAGTTCGGGCTCGACCTGATCCTGGACGGCCTGGAGAGAACCCTCGACCAGGGCTGACGCGGGACACAAGCATCAGGCGTCCAGCGGCGCGGCGTCGGCGGCGGTTTGGGTGAAGCGGGGCAGCGCGGCGGCGCCGATGGCGAGAATGGCGACGATGCCCATCTGTACGTATTCGACGGTGGCGAAGGCGTGCGGCACGTCCTGCGGAGCCGAGGCGAGGTAGAGCGTGCCGAGGGTAGCCACACCAAGAGCCAGGCCGCTTTGCTGCAGCGTGATGAGCACGCCGCTGCCGACGCCGCCGAGGTGGGTCGGGACGTCGGCCAGCACGCTTCGGAACAGGCCGGCGAACAGCATCGACTGCCCGGCGCCGACGAGGGCCAGCGGGACGGCCATCGCCCAGAGGCTGAGCTGCGGCCAGCCGTGCAGGAGCACGGTCACCAGCGACCCCAGCCCGGCGAGCTGGACGACGGCGCCCGCGGACAGCGCGGCACGGCCGAGACGGGCGATCACGCGCGGCGCGACGACAGAGCCGGCGAAGAACAGCAGGGCCATCGGAAGAATCGCCAGGCCACCGCGCAGGGCGTCGGCGTGCAGGCCGTTCTGGACCGTCAGGGCGAAGACGAACATGAACGCGCCGAAACCGCCGCTGAAGGCGAACACCATCGCCAGGCCGCGAGACATCGACGGCAGCCGCAGCAAGGACGGCGGCAGCAGCGGAACCTCCCCGCGCCGCTCGGCGCGCCGCTCCACCCCGTAGGTGGCGGCGCCGAGGACGACCCCGACGCCCAGCAGCAGCCAGGTCCACCGCGGCCAGCCCAGGGAGTGACCCTCAGTCAGCGGCACCAGCAGGGCGACGAGGGTCGCGGCGAACATCGCAGTGCCGGCCACGTCGACCCCGACCGGGTGCGGCGAGCGGGTGTTCGGCACGATGCGAGACGCCACCAGCAGCACGACCAGCCCGATGGGCACGTTGACCAGGAAGATCGGCCGCCACGAGGTACCGGCGATGTCCGCGCTGACCAGCAGCCCGCCCACCAACTGCCCGACCACCGCCGCGATCCCCGAGGTCGCGCCGTACAGGGCCAGGGCCCGCGCCTTGCGCTCGCGTTCCAAGACGTGGTGGAAGGTCGCCAGGACCTGCGGGATGAGCAAGGCGGCAGTCGCGCCTTGCACGATGCGGGCCGCGATCAGCAACCCGACGCTGGGCGCGAGGCCGCACGCCAGGGAGGCCAGGACGAAGCCCACGAGCGCGGCCAGGAAGATCCGATGGCGCCCGTAGCGGTCACCCAAGCGGCCCCCGAGCACCAGCAGAGCCGCGTACGCGACCCCGTAACCGGCGACGACCAGCTCCAGCGCGGAAGCCGAGGCATGCAGGGAGGCGTCGATGCTGGGCAGGGCGACGTTGGTGATGAAGAAGTCCATGATCGGCAGGAACGCGCCCGCGAGCAGGACGAACACTCCGAGCGGATGCAGCCCGCCGAAACGTGCCACGGCGCGCGGCGAGGTCGGCCCGGCGTGCAGCGTGGGAAGGGTCTGGGTCATCGCGTCTCCAACCACTGGTTATGTTGAGATAACTATGTTGCCACAACCAGTATTGGTACATAACTATGCCCTCGCAACCACCTATGCTGTGGGTGTGACGAGCGACCCACGGCGACGGCACCGGCGAGCGCAGGCGAACGCCGCGCCCGGATCAACCGACGAGCAGCGGTGGGCCGACCTGGCCGACCTCGTACTGATGATCAGCCGCGAGCTCCAGTTCCGCGGCTACGCAGACAGGCGGGCCCTCTCCCTCTCCCAGTCGGAGGGCATGGTTGTGCGCTACCTCCTCCACGGCGGTCCGGCCGCCCCGAGTCAGATCGCCGCCGCCACCGGACTGCAGCGCACCAACCTCTCCACCGTCCTCCGCGGGCTCGAACAGAAGGGCCTCATCCAGCGGCAGGCGGACCCGAGTGACGGCCGCGGGGTCACGGTCCGCGCGACCGACCGGGGAAGCAGCAACTACGCCCTCGTTCGGCACGAGTGGGCGGCAGCCGTCGCCGCGGCCGCTGGCCATGACACCACCCGCCTCGGCGAGGCCCTCACCCTGCTCGCCGCCGTCAACGACGGCCTGGGCAAGACGCGCCCGCGAACCCAAGCCCCGCACCCAGCCACATAATCCGGCGCGGTCGACACCTCAGGAACATCAGCTGTCCTGGGCCGGCCCCGATCTGCTCATCGAGGCCGGCCCTGGACGCGCGCGGAACGACCCGGCGGCCTGCATCACGTCAGGACACTCCGAGGTCGATCCCCGCTCCTACGGCGTGACTCGGACGACCTGGCCGGTCGGGCCACCGCCGGTGTCCGCGGGCGCGACGCTCCAGTTCGAGAGGTACAGGGAACCGTCCGGAGCGGCGGCGAAGCCGCCGGGGAAGGACAGACCCGACGCGACCGTGATCGGCGAGCTGCTGTGCGCCGGGACCCGGACGACCGCACCCGTCCCGGGTGCCCCGTTGATCAGACCGAGCGTCGAGAACTCGACCGCGTAGAACTGCCCGTCCGCCCCGAACCCGCAGCCGGTGACGGCGGTCAGGCCGGTCGCCCAGACGGTGGGCGCGGATCCTGGAACGAAGCGCCAGACACGAGCGCTACCGGGTTCGTTGAACGCAGCTGTCAGCTCGCTGATGTACAGCGCGCCGTCGGGACCGCGGTCGATGCAGGTCGGCACAGCGTCCCCGGAGGGCGGGTTCGGGAAGAACGCCTCGACGCTGACCGTGCCGTTCGGCCGGACCCGGTCGATGGTGTTGGATCCGGCGTCCAGCACCCACTGGCTCCCCGGGGACGCCAGCACCGCGTAGGGGTTGGCGTCGGGGAAGTCGCCCGGAGCCAGCTCCTGGTGCTCCCCGCTCCACACGAAGTCGGTGTGACCGACCGATGCGACGGACTTCCACTGCCCGCTCGGCGTGACCTTGATCAGGCGACCGAGCTGCGCCTTCAGCGCCGCCTCGATCGAGGGCGAGAAGGCGCCCGGCGGCACCACGTCAGGCGCCAGCGCCATGATTCCGTACAGCGTCCCCTGCCCGAGGAAGGAGATGCCGTCGACGCCGAGAGCGGCGAAACCCTCGCGGTCCGCGACCGATGCCAGGCCGGAGACGATCCGGCTCGCACTGCCTTGGGCGATGTTGATCCGGCTGATGCCGCTGGTGAAGCCTGGGCAGAGGTCGCCCTCGGGTCCGCCGCTGACACAGTCCGCCGCCGCGCCACCGTGCCCGGCCTCGGCGACGTACAGCCCGCCGTTCGGTGCGAAGGCCAGGTCGCGCGGATTGTCCAGGCCGGAGACGACGACGGTGAAGTCGCCCGCCGGTTGCGCGTCGGCGGGTCTGGCGACACCACCGAGAGTCAGCGCGACGGCGATCCCCGCTGCTGTCGCAAACCTGCCAAGTCTTACTGTCCTACTCATGGGGCCCCTCCCAGGATCTCCCGTGACCGTCTCGACGACGGATGCTGGCCGGGGCACGAACGGCCCCGATATCCCCCGAGATCCAAAGCCTGGCGACGGCCACCGCCGCCATCTCGTCGAGCGTACGCCTTGAGCGGCCTCGGCGACACGGGCCGCCGACTGCAGGACGGACCGCCTCAAGGCCCGCGGACGGCGAGCGGATGCGCTCAGTGCCGCGGTCGTCGCACGGTGCACAACTATCTGCGAAAGTAGCCCTTCACGCTCGCAGCAGAGCCGCGTAGAGCGTCAGCCCGGGCCCGAAGGCCAGCATGACGACGGGATCGCCGGCTGTCGGCGTCCGCTCGGCGAGGGCTCGCTCGAGGACCAGCAGCACCGTCGCCGACGAGCAGTTCCCGCAATCGCGCAGCACGTCGAAGGACACGCGGACAGCCGACTCGTCGAGGCCGAGCGCGTCCGCGACGACCTCCACGATCCGCGGCCCTCCCGGGTGCACCGCCCAGGCAGCGACATCGGCGGTCGTGAGACCGTGGCGAGCGAGCAGGGCCACCACAGCCGGGCCGACCTGCCGGGCCAGGACGCCCGGCACGCGGGGCGACAGACCCATCCGGAAGCCGAGGTCTGTGATGTCCCAGGTCATGTGATCGCTCGTCCCGGCATCGGTGCGCGCCTCGATGTCGACCACCTCGACACCGCCCGCGTCCGGCGTGACGACGACGGCCGCCGCGGCGTCGGCGAACAGGGCGTGGGACACGATCTGCTCCACATCGCCGGCGTCCAGCCGGCCGGCGGGCATCGTGGCCGGCTGGATATGCAGGCTGGTCAGCTCGCAGCACAGCAGTACGGCGGGCCTCTGGTGCGCGCTGACGAAGTCGGCGACGACGCCCAGCCCTGGGATCGCCGCGTAGCAGCCCATGTGTCCGATCGACAGCCGTTGCACGGTGTCTGCCATGCCGACATCACGCGCGAGGACGATGTCGAGTCCGGGCGTCGCGTATCCCGTGCAGGACACCACGGCGAAGAGTCCGACGTCGGCGGCCGCGATGCCCGAGGCGTGGATGGCAGTCGACACCGCGTCCTTACCGAGCCGGGGCGCCTCCTCGACGAACCGCCGCATCCGCGCCTCGGTGCCCCAGCCGGACACGTCCTCGACGCGGGGGTCGACGACAGCGTGCCGGGTTCGCACCCCTGCCGACCGCCAGATCCGCTTCGCCCGGGCGTCATCGCCGTACCTGTCGGCGAAATAGCCGTCCCACAAGGCCTGCTGGTCCATCGTCGCTGGCGGCAACGATGTCCGGACAGCCGCGATCCGCGGGCTGCTCACCACCGCGGCACCTCGGCCTGATCGGGATCCAGACCCAGCGCCGCCATGCCCAGCCAGTCCGCGCACACGTCACTCGTGGCCGGCTGCAACGATCCGCACCGGGCGTCGCGGTAGAGGCGTTCCAGATCGCTGCCGCGTCTCGTGGCACCGGTCCCGCAGGCCTCGAGCAACGATCCCGCGACCTCCATCGCGGTCGTGCCGGCGAGCAGCTTCGCCCGCCACACCCAGCGGTTGGTCTCCGCATCGCCCGGCGCGGCATCGATCGCCCGGGCAGCGCGCCGGACCACCTCCCGTGCCGCCGCGACGGCCGCGTCGGCGCGCCCGGTCCGTGCGCGGACCGCCGGCAGCCGCTCGAGCCCGCGTTCCCGCGCGTACGCCGCGGCCGCGTCGACGGCGGCCTGCGCGACACCGACGTACACCGCTGAGTACGACGCCACCAGCCACTGCGGCATGGCCTGAGCGAGGAGGACGCCGAGGCCCTCGATGCCGCCCAGCAGCGCGTCGGCGTCCACCTCGACGTCGAGGTGCACGTCATGGCTCGCGGTGGCCCGCATACCGAGGCTGTCCCAGGTCTCCTCGACCGCGATGCCGGGCAGGGAGGCCGGGACGAGAAACTGCGAGACCTTGGCCTGGTCGTCCACCGCCCGCGCCGCGACCACGTAGGCGTCCGCATGACCGGCTCCGGAGCAGAAGGCCTTCGATCCGGTGATCCGGAAGCCGCGGCCGGTCGGAACGTACGTCGTGGCCAGCTGCGAGAGCCTCGACCCGGCGCCGCGCTCCGACATCGCGACGGCGTAGAACGCGCCGGCCGCGGCGGCGGCCAGCACCCGGTCGCGCATGCCGAAGAACGACTCGGGCACACCCAGCGCACGTGCGACCTCGTCCGGAACCAGTGCCAGGGTGCCCGTCACCGATGCGTGCATGTTGAACACCAGTGCGGTCGCGCCGTTGCCGATTCCGAGCGCCATCGCCACCTCGGCGTAGTCGGCGAAACCGGCACCCGACCCGCCGAGCCGCTCGGGCACCATCAGCCCGAGCAGACCACTCCGGCGTATCTCAGCGAAGTCCTCGACCGGGAAAGCCCCGTCCCGGTCGAACCCGGCCGCCCGCGAAGCCAGGCCCGGCGCCAGCTCCCGCGCCACGTCGGCGGCGTCGTTCCGGGACAGCCGCTGGACCGAAATCGGTGGATTCATCGAGCGCTCTCCTTCCGCTTGATGCCGCATCCCTGGAACAGCACGGCCGTCGAGCGGGTCGCGACCATCCGTGACCCCGTACGACGGTGCAACAGCCAGGCCACCGACGCGGAGGCGGAGGGACGGAGCCCGGTCAGCCGCAGGTCGACGCCATGAGCCGCGCACTCCCGCACCAGTGACTTCCGATCGACGAACAAGGCCGGATCGTGCAACCCCGGGGGCGGGCCACCCGGGATGCGCTCCGCGAGAGTCACCGTGAGGAACCGCGCCACCGCCGTCGACGCGATCGTGTCGATGACGAGCGTGCCGCCGGGCGACAGCAGCCGGCAGAGTCCGGCGACCACGCGCGACATCTCCGGCACATGCTCGAGGCACTCGCCGGCGACCACGACATCGGCGCACTCGTCCCGCAACGGCAGGTATCGCGCGTCGGCCCGCACCGGTACGAGGCCGTGGCTCCGACTCACGTCGAGCGCGGTCGGTGACAGGTCGACTCCGATGTGCCGGTAGCCGAGTGCCGCGACGTACGGCGCCATCAGCCCGCCCCCGCACGCGACGTCGACGAGCACGGCACCCGGTCGGCGCGGTGGCGGGATCAGCGCGGCCCGCGCCTCGGCGATCCAGTGCAGCATCGCGAACGGCCCTCGCCGGTCCCACCAGGTCGCGGCAAGCTCGTCGTACTGCGCCGGGTCGTTCCGGGCACGCACGCGATCGCGCATGCGGCGAGCCTACGCGGGGTGCCTGCAATACTCCCCGGCATGGATCCGCGACGATCGTTCGGCGGTCTGGTGCGTGCCTGCCACCCGGAACCGACGGCGGCCGTCACGGGGATCACCACTGCCTTCGCTCTCGCGGCCGGCCGAGGCGCCGGAGCGGCCTGGGTCGCCGTCGCGGCGTTGGCCGGACAGCTCTCGGTCGGCTGGAGCAACGACTTCCTCGACCGCCACCGGGACGCCGCCGCCGGACGACGGGACAAGCCGATCGCGTCCGGCGACATCCCGGCCGGCCTTGTCCGCACTGGCGCTGCCGTCGCGCTCGTGGCGGCCGTGCCGTTGTCCCTGGCCAGCGGCTGGCGGGCGGCGATCGCGCACCTCCTCGGCATCGCCGCCGCCTGGTCGTACAACCTCGGCCTCAAGGCGACACCGTTCTCGCCGGTGCCGTTCGCCGTCGGCTTCGGCGGCCTGCCGGCGTTCGTCATCCTCGGCTTGCCGGGCCACCCGTCGCCACCGGTGTGGACGATCCTGGCCGGAGCTCTGCTGGGGATGGGCGCACACTTCGCGAACGTCGTACCCGATATCGCGGACGACCTGCGACACGGCGTCGTCGGCATGCCGCACCGGCTCGGCGCGCGAGGGTCCATCCTCACCGCCGGCGCACTCCTGCTCGCGGCGAGTGCCGTGCTCGCGCTCGGCCCGACGGACGGCCCGGGGGTCGTCGGCGCGATCGGGCTCGCCGCGGCGGCCGCGCTGCTGGTGGCGGGCCTCGCCGCGGCCCGGCGACCCGGCTCCCGGCTGCCGTTCCGGATCGCGATGACCGTCGCGGTGCTCGACGTCGTCCTGCTGATCGCCCGTGGCCAGGCGGTCGTGGCCTGACGTGGTTCGATGGGACCGTGGCCGATGATCCGGAGTACGTCGTTCTGCTGGACGACGCCGGTGCCCCGACCGGCACTGCCGAGAGGTCGCTGGTCCATCACCGGTCGACCCCGCTGCACCTGGCCTTCTCCTGCTACATCTTCGACGACCGCGGCAGGCTCCTGGTGACCCGCCGCGCGCTGTCCAAACAGGCTTTCGCCGGCGTCTGGTCGAACTCCTGTTGCGGGCATCCGGCGCCCGGCGAGGACGTCGGAGAGGCGGTCCGCCGCAGAGCCTCGCAGGAGCTCGGGATGACGCTCGCCGACGTCACCTGCGTCCTGCCCGACTTCCGCTACCGCGCGGTCGATGCGGACGGGACGCTGGAGAACGAGATCTGCCCGGTCTTCACCGCAACGTCCTCGGCGGACCCCCGGCCCAGCCCCGACGAAGTAGCCGACTGGCGATGGGTGCCGTGGCAGGCGTTCGCCGACCTGGTCGCGACCAACCCGTGGGCGATCAGTCCGTGGGCGGCCGAGCAGACGCCGCTCTTGGTGCGCCGGATCCATCCGGACCGCCGGCGGCCATCCACGCCGCCAGCCAGGCGCTCTCGGTGACCGCGTCGATCAGGTAGGTCCAACGGATTCGTCCCGCCGAGACGTAGACCAGATCTATCGTCAGCAGTGTCGCCGCCGTGCCCGTGCCGAGCCGACGCGCCTGGACCAGCGCCGCAGGATCGGCCGGTGTCCGCA